>Ga0070738_10005977_pt1 | contig 13024 bp, 9 predicted proteins | sample Coa_R2_2_FD_66446 | JGI IMG/M metagenome (GOLD analysis project Ga0070738, IMG submission 66446) | Surface soil microbial communities from Centralia Pennsylvania, which are recovering from an underground coalmine fire - Coalmine... | ecosystem: Environmental > Terrestrial > Soil > Unclassified ... | reverse complement strand
GTCGTTGGCGGCGTGGGCGGCCTCCGCGAGCTGCTCGTAGCGCTTGGCCGCCTCCTCCTTCTCGCCCAGGAGCTCGAGGAGCTTGGCGAGCATCCAGAGGACGTTCGTGCTCCCCGGGACGAGCCGGATCGCGAGCTCGAAGGCCTGCCGCGCCCTCCCGGGCAGGTTCTGATCGAGGAGCGAGCGCGCGAGCCCGACCGCCTCCTCGGCCGCCTCGGGGAGGCGGTTCGCGCCGCGCAGCACCTTCACGATGAGCTCGCGCGCCCCGAGGTCGGTCGGCACGAGGCGGAGCACGTCGCGGAGAGCGGCCAGGCCGTCGTTCACGGCGCCGCGCTTCAAGTGCTCGTCCGCGATCCCGCGGTACTGCTCGGCCGCCTTCTCCTTCTCGTCGGCGCGCTCGTAGATCGCGGCCATGTGGGCGCGCGCGAGGAGCGCGTTCACGAACTCCTCGAACGCGTCCTCGATCCTGACCGCCTGGGCGAGCTCGTCCTTCTTGCTCGGCGCCGAGACGCGCTCGAGCCGTGCTTCCTTGTCGGCCAGGAGGTGCGAGAGCTCGCTCGCCGTCTTCCAGGGCGGGACCCCCGCGAGCTGCGCTCCCTGGACGACCTGGGAGATCGGCCGCGAGCCCGCGGCCAGCTCCTTCGCGATCGCCTCGCTCGCGGGCGCCCCCGGCGCGAGCTCGATCCGGTGCCGCTGGCTGCCGCCCAACGAGGTCATGACCTGCGGGACCTCGCCCTGCACCTTGCCGAGGACGCGCTCGAGGAGAGGCTTCGAGCCGACCGAGAGCCGCACCGCCGGGACCTTCGGGTCGTAGAGACGCGGCGGCGGGTTCCCGGGCACGAGGTCGTAGAGGGCGAGCGCGCCGTCCCAGAGCGCGACCTCGAGGAGGTGGTCCTCGATCGTCTCCTCGACGAGGGCGGCCACGGCCTTGGGGTCGAGGATCGTGTCCTCGCGGAGGATGTCCTGGAGGAGCGGCGTCCCCGAGTTCGCGCGCTTCACGAGCTCGTCGACGCGCGCCTTCTCGAGCAGGCCCCGGGCGAGGATCTTCCGGGCCAGGACCTCGCCGCCCGTCGTCCCCACGGCGAGGAACAGGATCGCGCCGCGCGTGAAGAAGAAGACGCGCTCGTCGTCTCCGGTCGAGACGGTGAGCGTGAAGACCTTCCCCTCGATCACCTGCTCGAGGACGCGCCGGTAGAACGCGAGCGTGAACGCCCCCGTCTGCGGGCGTTCGAAACTCATGGTCTGTGCCCGATCGACCACCCCGTCCCCCCCGGAGCAGGCTCTCGTTTACGTTGCCGGTGGCCGGTGCGTCAAGATAGACTTCGCAGCCGTGGGGGAACTGAGGAAGGAGGAGCGGCTCTTCCTCGAGCTGGGGAAGCGCCGCCGGGCGATCTCCGCCGACGCGATCGCGAAGGCCGAGGCCCGCGCCGCCGCCGAGGACCTCTCGGTGATCGAGGCCCTCGTCGCCTCGAACGCCCTCTCGAGCGCGGACGCCGACGCGATCCGCGAGGAGCTCGTCGCGCTCTCCTTCACCTGCCCCGTCTGCGAGAGCACGGACTTCCTCGAGATCGGCGAGCCGAGGGACGAGGCCCGGCGCTGCGACGAGTGCATCCGGAAGAGCTCGAAGGGGACGGCGCGCGCGGCGAGGAGCGTCTCGCTGCCCGAAGCGAACCCGACCCACGCTCACCGGACCTCGGGCGAGCGCAAGGCCGTCATTCCCGAGGGCGGAGACGACCCGGCCCAGAAGACCGTGGACGCGTCGGCGGCCCCTGGCCGGCCCGGCGCCGACGTCGGGGTCGGGGTCGGGACGCTCCTCGGCGGCCACCGGATCGAGGAAAAGCTCGGCGAGGGCGGCATGGGCCGCGTCTACCGGGCGCGCCACCTCCGGCTCGACGTCGCCCGCGCGATCAAGGTGATCGACGAGCACCTCGTCGCACAGCCGAACTTCGTCGAGCAGTTCGAGGCCGAGGCGAAGACGCTCGCCAAGGTCCCCCACCCCCACATCGTCCAGGTCCACGACGTGGGGACGGATGCGAACGGCGTCCACTTCATCGTCATGGAGCTCCTCGAGGGAGGCTCGGTCGAGGGGCTCTGGAAGGCGCGGGGGAAGAAGCTCCCGCTCGACGAGGCGACGAGGATCGTCCGCGAGGCCGCGCTCGGCCTCCACCACGCCCACCAGGCGGGCCTCATCCACCGCGACGTGAAGCCCGGGAACCTCATGCTCGCCAAGGACGGAGCGGTGAAGGTCGTGGACTTCGGCCTCGCCGTCCGCACCGAGAACGAGGTCTTCATCGCCGAGGGCATCGCCGGAACGCCCCACTACATGGCGCCCGAGCAGGTGGACAGCCGGCGCCTCGACGCGCGCTGCGACCAGTACGCCCTCGGCGCCACGTTCTTCCAGCTCCTCTGCGGAAGACCGGTCTTCGACGGGAAGAAGAAGTCCTACGACATCTTCCTCGCCCACGTGAACGAGCCGCCGCCACGCCCGAGCGAGCTCGTCCCGGAGCTGCCTTCGTGGGTCGACGTCGTGATCGGGCGCATGCTCGCGAAGAAGCCCGAGGAGCGATTCCCCTCGCTCGCCTCCGTCGTCGACGCCCTCGAGCGCAAGGGAGAGGCGACCAGGGCGGCCCCGGTCGCCGCGCCGGCTCCGCCGCCCCGGATCGACTTCTCCGAGGTCGCGAAGGCCGAGAAGGGGCTCAAGCCGGTCCCGGTCCCGCCGCCCACGTGGCGGCCTGCCCTCGCCACCATGGCCGCCTGCGCCGCGGCGGCGACGCTCTTCCTCCTCGTCCCGGCCCGCGCCGCGTTCGGCGGCGCCGACCTCTCGCTGGGATCGGTCCCCGGGTTCGTTCTCAAGCTCGACAAGAAGGCGCGCTCGCTCGCCGCGACCGATCGGCCCGAGGACCTCGCCAGCGCGCTCTCGCTCCTCGACGAGGCGATCGCACGGCTCGAGAAGCGGGCCGGCGCCGCGACGCTCGCCCAGCTCCGCGACGAGCTCCTCGCGAGGCGACAGAACCTGGCGGCCTCGACCGAGGGCGCGCTCGCGAAGCGCGTCGATGAGCTTCTCGGGCAGAAGCACTTCGGAGCCGTGATCGAGCTCGCCTCGCCCTCGAGCAAGAGCCTCGTGGCGCTCGGCCTCGGCCCCAAGGCGATCCTCTGGCGGGACTCGGCCCTCAAGGCGCTCCTCGCGAGGAACGAGGTCTACGTCCCGGCCGGCCCCTACCGGAGCGGCCCCGCCGCCGAGCCCGCGACGCTCCCGGGCTTCTACATCGACCGGACCGAGGTCACGAACGAGACCTGGGCCGAGGCGCTCGAGAAGGCCTCGCTCGAGCGGCCCTCGAGCTGGCCGGCCGGCCCCCTCCCCCGCGAGCTCGCGAAGAGGCCCGTCACCGACGTGACGTTCGAGCAGGCGCAGCGCTACGCGCGCTGGGCGGGGAGGCGCCTCCCGACGAGCGCCGAGTGGGAGAAGGCGGCGCGCGGCGAGGACGCCCGCGCCTGGCCCTGGGGCGAGACGTTCGTCCCGGGGCGCGCGAACCTCCTCGAGGGCGGCTCGGGCGCGCTCGAGGACGTGACGGCGCGCGAGGGCGACGCGAGCCCGTGGGGCGTCCTCGGCATGGGCGGCAATGCGCTCGAGTGGGTCCAGGGTCCCGAGGGGGCGCTCGTCGCGGGCGGCGGCTTCCGCTCGAGCGCGCTCTCGGCGCGCGTCTTCGCGCGCGCGACGCTAGTCGAGCTTCGGCATCCGGCGGTCGGCTTCCGCTGCGCGCGCGACGCCGACTGAGCTCCGGTCGAGGCGGGCGGCGATCCGGCTCCGCGCCTCGTCCAGCACCGACAGGAGCAGCTCGCACTCCTCGTCCTCCATGGTCGGCGAGAACGAGAAGCCCCGGAGCTCGAAGCCCTCGCCCCTCGCGATGAGGAGGGGGCGGCTCATGGCCCGCGGCACGACCAGGGCGCGGAGCTCGGGCACCGAGGCACCCTTGGCGCAGCGCTCGAGGAGCTCGTCGAGCCGGTTCTCGATCTCGGGCGGCGTGAGCTCGGAGAGCGCATCGCGCGCGAACTTGGTGAGGACGAGGGCGTGCGTCGGACGGAGCGCACCCGTGGCGAGCGCGTCCGAGATCTTCCGCGGCGCCTCCGAGAGCGAGAGGTAGTACTGGACCATGCGCTCGCCCTTCTTGAGGACGGACGCGATCTCGGAGACCTGGTAGCCCTCGTCGCGGAGCCGGCGCGCCTTGTTGATCCGGTCGAGGTCCGAGAGGCCCTCGCGCTCCTCGTTCTCGAGGACCGAGATCTCGTGGGCCTCGCGGTCGCTCAGGTCGGGGCGGATGTCGGCGAGGACGCGGGCGTCCTCGAGCTTCCCCTGGGCGGCGAGGGCGGCGATCGCATCGCAGCGGCCGAAGCCGGCGACGATCTCGTAGGGCGGCGCCTTGCCCCGGAGGATCACCGGGACCTGCTGGCCCTGGAGGAGCAGGCTCTCCTGGAGCCGGGCGAGGTTGCGCGCCACGCGGTACTGGAAGCGACGGTTCTCGACCGCGACGTGGGCGAGCGGCACCTCGCGGAGGACGCGAGCCGCCGAGGGGGCCTCCCCTCCCCTGTCGGCCACGGGCGGGGCCGGCGCCTCGAGCGCCGCCCGCACGAGGGCCGCCGCCGGGACCGAGGGACGCTCGAGCGTCTCGAGCGCGGCGCGCCGGGCGTCGTTCACGAAGAGCGCGTTCGGAGCGAGCCCGCGCTTGCGGCTGGCCGCGGGCGAAGCCTTCTTCGACTCGTGGTGGGTCTTCATGGTCCTCTCCTAGCGCGCCTTGACCGGGGTGGACTTGCTCTTGCCCTTCGCGGACGGCTTGCCCGCCGTGCGCACGAGGAGCTCGCGCGCGACCGCCGCGTAGTCGAGCGCCGCGCGCGAGCCCGGCGCGTAGGTCACGACGCTCTCCCGGTGGCTCGGCGCCTCGCGGACGCGGGCGTCCATGCGGACGACCGATTCGAAGACGCGCTCGCCGAAGCTCGCCCGGAGCTGCGCGACGCCGTCCTTGTGGGCGCGGAGACGGTCGTCGAACAGCGTCACGACGAAGCCGAGGAGCGCGAGCGAGGGGTTCGCCTCGCGCGACGCCGCGAGCGTCTCGATCACGGCCCCCGTCCCCTCGAGACAGTAGGGCTCGGGCTGGGTCGGGACGAGCACGTAGTCGGCCGCGGCGAGACACATCATCGTGGCCATCGAGACGCCGGGCGGCAGGTCCACGATCACGAACTCGTAGTCGCCCAGGATCGGCGCGAGCTTGCTCCGGAACGCGAACATGCGCATCGCCTGCTCGCGGTCGAGGAGCGAGAGACGCTCGTCGCCGGGGACGAGATCGAGCCCGGAGATCGGGGTCGTCACGCGGGCGGCCGAGAAGTCCGTCGGTCCGCGATCGACGATCGCGTCGTAGACGCGCACGGCGGGCTTCGCCTGGAGCGCGAAGCTCTGGGTCAGGTTCCGCTGCGGCTCGAGGTCCACGAGGAGGGTCCGGTGGCCTCCCTGGGCCAGGAGGACGCCCAGGTTGTGGGTCGTGGTCGTCTTGGCGCAGCCGCCCTTCTGGTTGAAGCAGCCCAGGACTCTCGCTCGCATGGGTCCCTTCCTCGCGCGCTCTCGCGCGCGTGCGTGAGACTTCTATCGGCGCCCTGGGCCGGGTTCCTTGAGGCGCAACCATTGCACCCTCGAGGAAGACGCAACGATTGCACCCCGAGGGCGGGAGGCTGCAACGGTTGCACCCCTCGAGGAGTGGGCGCAACGATTGCGGCCGGACCTCGCGTGTCCGGGGAGGGCAGGCCAGACTCGGGCCGTGAGCCACCTCGCCCTCCAGCCGGGGACCGTGATCGACGGCTACGAGGTCGTCGCGCTCCTCGGCCGGGGCGGCATGGGCGCCGTCTATCGGGTCCGGCGAGGCTCCTCCGAGCTCGCCTTGAAGACGATCGCCTTCTCCGGCAACGCCGAGCTCGCGAGCGAGGAGGCGGCCCGGTTCCGCCGCGAGGGCGAGCTCCTCGCGACGCTCGGCCATCCGGGGATCGTGCGCGTCCATGCGGCGGGGGCGAAGCCGGGCTTCCTCTACTTCGTCATGCAGCTCGTCGAGGGCGAGCCCCTCGACGCCCGCCTCAAGCGCGAAGGCGCGCTCCGCCCCCAGGAGGCGGTCCGGATCGTGCTCGAGATCGCCGACGCGATCGTCCACGCCCACGCGCGAGGCGTCGTCCACCGCGACCTCAAGCCGGAGAACATCCTCCTTGAGGACGGGACACGCCCCCTCGTGACCGACTTCGGCCTCGCCCGCCGGCTCGGCGAGGAGAACGCCGAGCGGTTGACGCGCACGGGCGAAGTCCTCGGCACGCCGGCCTTCCTGGCTCCGGAGCAGGCGTTCGGGCTCAAGGAAGAGCTCGACGAGAAGACCGACATCTACGGCCTCGGCGTGCTCCTCTACACCATGCTCTCGGGGAGCGCTCCGTTCGACGGCCCGAGCGCGCTCGTCATCATGAAGAAGGTCTCGACCGAGGACCCGCCGCCGCTCAAAGGCGTCCCGCCGGAGCTCGAGGCGTTCGTCCTCCGCGCCATGGCCAAGAGTCGCGGCAAGAGACCACCCTCGGCCCGGGCCTTCGCCGAGGAGCTGAGGAAGATCCCCCTCGACGACTCCGCGTCGATCTCGAGGGCGACCTGGCTCCTCCTCGGCCTCGCCCTCACCAGCGTCGTCGTCCTCGGAACCGTCCTGTGGACGCGGACCCGGGCGTCATCGGGAAAGACATCCTCGATCGCCGGGGAGTCGACGGCGGCGCCGCTCGTCTCGAGCATCCCGACCCGGAAGGCGAGCCCCTACAAGGACGCCCTCGACCTCGCCACGCTCGAGTCGCGGATCGCGTGCCTGGAGCAGCTCCGGAACGAAAAGGTTCCGCTGCCGGAGGACAAGGAGCTCCGGCGGAGGATCGCCGCCGCCTGGCTGGCTCGCGCGGCCGAGCTCGACAAGGAGCTCCGCGACCTCATGAAGAGCGGATCGGTGAGCTTCGGGATCGACCGCCAGGAGAGCAGGGCGGCCAACCCCCAGAGCGTGAAGTCGAAGGCGGTGATCCAGGCCTTCTCCGAGTACTGCGCCGTGGACCCGTCGCCGGACCTCATGGCCGACGACGTGAAGTTCACCCTCACCATGATCCAGATGCTCTCCCGGAACGAGCGCTACTCGGGGCTCCGGGGCGAGCGCTGGACGGAGTTCTGGTGCTCGGTCTTCGCCCGTTGTCCGGATCACCCCACGATCCGCTTCGTCCGCGCCTGCGAGGAGATGAACGCGCATCCCCTGAACGCGCCGCCCTCGCGGGAGGCCCTCCGGGAGGCCCACGAAGCCCGATTGTTCTTCGAGAAGACGACGGCCCGTCCCCACACGCGCGTCCTCGCGCACAACTTCGTGATCGACGTCTTGCGCCTGCGGGAGACTCCTCAAGGCGACCTGGGCGCGCTCATGGCGCACGCCCGTTACCGCGACGAGACGAACCAGTTCGAGCTCGGGCTGCTCGCCAAGTTGAAGTTCGAGACGGAGCCCATCCCCGACGAGATCCTCAAGCCCGAGGTCTTCCTCGGCTGGGAGCGGCGCTGAGGGAACAGGGGATCAGCGGGGCTCCTCCTCGCGGTGCACGAACTCGAACCCGAAGCGGCCCTTGATGCAGAGGTGGCCGTGGGTGATGTCCGACTCGAGGGGTGAAGTGACCTTCACGATCTTCGCGTCCTGGACGTGGAGCGTGAGCTTGCAGCCGACGCCGCAGTAGGCGCAGATCGTGTCCGTCTTCGCCTGGGCCGCCTCGTTCCAGGCGCCCTTCTTCCTGAGCTCGAACTCGCTCTTGAACATGAGCGCGCCGGTCGGGCAGACGCCTATGCAGTTGCCGCAGTAGACGCACGCCGACTCGGGGAGGGGGACGGCGCGCTCGGTCGAGATCCGCGCGTCGAAGCCTCGGCCCGCGACGCCGATCGCGAAGGTGTTCTGGGCGTCGGTCCCGCACGCCTCGACGCACTTGTAGCAGAGGATGCACTTGCCGTAGTCGCGGACGTAGAGGTCGTTGTCCGTCTTCACCGGCTGGGCGACGGTCGCGGCCTCTCGACCGTCCGCCTCGTGGTGGTGCCCCGCCTCGTGGGCGTCGCGCTCGCTCGAGGGAGGCGACGGAGGACCGAAGCGGCCCGGGTTCGCCCCGTACCGCTTCATGTACTCGCCGACCGAGGGCGCCGTCGAGAGGTCGACCGACGACCCGAGGAGCTCGAGGACGAGCCTTCGCGAGAGACGGACGCGCTCCGAATCGGTCTGGATCTTCATGCCGGGCTCGATCGGGCGCGAGCACGCGGGCACGAGCGTCCGCGAGCCCGTGACCTCGACGACGCAGATCCGGCAGACGTTCACGGGCGTCAGGTTCTCGAGGTAGCAGAGGGTCGGCGTCTCGATCCCCTGGGCGCGACACGCTTCCAGGATCGTCGAGCCGGCGGGCGCCTTCACGGCGCGGCCGTCGATCTCGATCGAGAGCATCTCGGGCGCGGGTCGCGCCGGCGCCTCGGGCGGACGGCTCGGCGGCGGCGGGGGCTGGAAGTAGATCGAATCGCGACTCACGAGGCGCCCCCTGCGAACGGGTCGAACGATGCGAGCGCGGACTCGATCGCGGTCGTCGCGGTGTGGCCGAGGCCGCAGATCGAGGCGTCGCGCATGGCTTGCCCGAGCTCGCGGAGGAGCGCCCTCTCGCTCTCGACGGAGCCGAGCGGTCTCCCGCCGCGGAGGCGGACGAGCAGCTCCTCCTGGCGCTGCGTCCCGACGCGGCAGGGGACGCACTGACCGCACGACTCGTCGCGGAAGAAGCGCGCGATGCGAGAGAGCGTGTCGCCGAGGTCGGTCGTCTCGTCGAAGACCATGACGACGCCCGAGCCGAGCGAGGCGCCGATCGCGCGCGTCCCCTCGAAGGTGAGCGGGGTGTCGAGCTTGTCGGGTCCCACGAACGACCCCGCGGCGCCGCCGAGCAAGACGGCCTTGATCGCGCGACCGCCGCGCACGCCGCCCGCGAGCTCGAGCAAGCCCCGGAGCGTCGTGCCGAAGGGGACCTCGTAGACGCCGGGCTTCGTCACGTGACCCGAGACGCAGAAGAGCTTCGGCCCCTTGGAGCCGCTCGTCCCCGTCCCGGCGAACGCCGCGCCGCCCTCGAGGACTATGAGCGGGACGTTCACGAGCGTCTCGACGTTGTTTATGACCGTCGGCTTCTCGAAGAGTCCCGACTGGACGGGGTAGGGCGGCTTGTTGCGGGGCTCGCCGCGCTTCCCCTCGATCGAGTTGAAGAGAGCCGTCTCCTCGCCGCAGATGTAGGCCCCGGCACCGCGGCGGAGCTCGACCTCGAGCGCGAAGCCGTACTGGCCGCGCAGGGCCGCGATCGCATGTCCGATCCGCTCGGCCGCGAGCGGGTACTCGCCGCGGATGTAGATGTAGGCCTTCTTGCACCCCGTCGCGAAGGCGGCGATCGCGAGCCCCTCGAGGACGCCGAAGGGGTCCTCCTCCATGAGGACTCGGTCCTTGAACGTCCCGGGCTCCGACTCGTCGGCGTTGCAGACCGCGAAGTGGGGGAGCTCGGGCGCCTTCGAGACCGCCTCCCATTTGCGGCCGGTCGGGAACGCGGCCCCGCCGCGCCCCATGAGCCCCGAGGCCGTGACCTCGCGGACGACCGCGGCGGGTCCGATCTCGAGCGCCTTCGCGAGAGCCTTGCCGCCACCCGAGGCGCGCCACGCCGCGAGCGAGTCGGGAGCGACACGGCCCGCGCGCGCGAGGAGCCGGAGCGACGGCGCGCCCGCCTGGGGGACGCTCCGCGTGATGGGTGTCGCGAGACGCGGCTCGTGCGGCTTCGCGAGGCGCCTTTCGATCTCCGCGGCGCTCGCCGGAGCGAGCTCGACCTCGGCGGGCCGCTCGCCCGCGGCGAGGACCAGGGCCGCCGGGGCGCGCTCGCAGAGGCCGAGGCACGGGCTCCGACGCCACGTGACGGAGGCGTCCTTGCGCCCCTCGGGGCCCAGCCTTCGCTCGAGCTCGGCGCAGAGCGCCTCGCCGCCCTGGACCCGACACGCGACGTCGTCGCAGACGTGCGCCACGGCGGGCGCCTTCGGAGTCACCGAGAGCAGGTGGTAGAAGGTCGCGACGCCGTACGCCTCGGCGGGCGGGACGAGGAGACGTTCGCAGATGTAGTTGAAGGCGCCGGGAGGGATCCAGCCGAAGCGATCCTGCGCGGCCCGCAGCGCCGGCAAGAGGAGATCGCGGTGCGAGCGCGCCTCGTGGCCGCCGAGGAACCCCGGCGTGGGCGCACCGAGCACGGCGTCGACGCACGCGCGCTCGTCGGTCGTCGGTTCCGGCCCAACGATCTTCAGGTCCACGCGCCCTCCGCGTCTTCGATGCGGATCGCCGACGCCTTGAACTCGGCCGTCCCCGACTTGGGGTCCGCGGCGTCGATCGTGAGGTCGTTCGTCCGGACCGAGTCGGGGAAATGCATCGTCATGAACGCGAGGCCCGGTCTGAGACCAGGGTCGATGTGGACCGGCGCCACGACGGCGCCACGGCGCGAGCGGACGCGCACTCTCGTGCCCTCGGCGCAGCCGTACTTCCGGGCGTCCTCGGGCGAGAGGTCGAGCGTCTCGCCGCGCCGGAGCGGCGACGGGAAGAGACCGGTCTGGACCCCGGTGTTGTAGTCGGTGAGGCGACGGCCCGTCGTGAGCCGGATCGGGAACTCGGCGTCGAGCTCGTCGACCGGCGGGTCGTGCTCGACCGGGTGGAACGAGACGCGCGGCCCCTTGATGGGGTTCTCCCAGAGGCGGCTGTGGAGGAAGAGCTCGCCCGGGTGCTGCTCGTCGTAGCAGGGCCACTGGATCCCGCCGAGCTTCTCGAGGCGCTCGTAGCTCATGCCCGCGTGCATGGGGCTGAGAGTCCGGAGCTCGTCCCAGAGCTTCCTCGCGTCGGGAACCCCCCAGTCGACGCCGAGCCGCCGCGCCAGCTCGAAGATGATCGCTATGTCGTCTCTCGCCCCCGGGGGGAGGGGCAGGGCACGCCGGACGCGCTGGACGCGCCGCTCGCTGTTCGTGACGGTCCCCTCGGCCTCGCACCAGGAAGCGCTCGCCGGGAGCACGACGTCGGCGAGCTGGGCCGTGCCGGTCAGGACTATGTCCTGGACGACGAGGAAGTCGAGCCCCTCGAGGAGCCGGCGCGCGCGGTTCCGGTCGGCCTCGGAGTCGAGCGGGTTCTCCCCGATCACGTAGAGCGCCTGGAGCTCGCCGTGCTCCATGCCCTCGAACATCTGGGTCAGGTTCCGGCCGCGCTTGGGCGGGATCTTCTTGCCGTAGGCCCGGTCGAACTTCGCGCGGAGCTCGTCGTTCTCGACGTGCTGGAAGCCGGTCAGGCGGTCGGGGATCGCTCCCATGTCGCCGCCGCCCTGGACGTTGTTCTGGCCGCGGAGAGGGTTCAAGCCGCTCCCGTAGCGTCCGACGTGGCCGGTGAGGAGCGAGAGGTCGATGAGCGAGAGCACGTTGTCGACCGCGTTGTGGTGCTCGGTGATCCCGAGCGTCCAGCAGATCATGGCGCGCTTCGCCTTCGCGTAGGCGTGCGCCATGTCGCGGATCGCCGGCGCCGGGACGCGCGTGATCTCGGACGCGTAGGGGAGGGTGTACTTGTCCACCGCCGCCGCGTAGCGGTCGAAGCCCTCGGTCGCGCGGTCCACGAACTCGCGGTTCACGAGGCCCGCCGCGATGATCTCGCGCCCGACGGCGTTCGCGAGCGCTATGTCCGTCCCGACGTCGAGGCCGAGCCACGCATCGGCCCACTGGGCGCTCGTCGTCCGCCGCGGGTCGATCGCGTAGAGGCGCGCCCCGTTGTGGACTCCCTTGAGGAGGTGGTGAAAGAAGATCGGGTGCGTCTCGCGGGCGTTCGACCCCCAGAGGAGGATCACGTCCGTGTCCTCGATCTCCCGGTAGGAGCTCGTCCCGCCGCCTGCTCCGAAGATCGTCGCCAGACCGACGACGCTCGGAGCGTGTCACGTTCGGTTGCAGGAGTCGATGTTGTTCGTGCCGATGACGGCCCGCGCGAACTTCTGCGCGGCGTAGTTCATCTCGTTCGTGCTCTTCGAGCAGGAGAAGATCCCGAGCCCGTCCGGCCCGAGCCTGTCGGTGACTCTCCGGATCCCCGCCGCGGCCCGCTCGAGCGCCTCGTCCCAGGAGGCCTCCTTGAAGCCCGCCCCGCGCGCGCCCGTCCTGACGAGCGGCTTCTGCAGCCTGGGCAGCTTCTTCATGCGAGGCATGGGCTTGTCTCCTCTTGCTCGCCGATCATAGCGAACGCCAGGTTGGGAATAGCCTCCTTCTCGCAAGCTCGGTCGGGATCCGACAGCGGTCGGAGACCGACCGACGCGCTCAAGACGCGCGTGTCGGATGCCGACAAGTGAGACGGAGCTCGTCGCGTCCCGAGCGCTCCGACTCACCGGAATCGGGAGCGCGCGCGAGCGCCGGTCACGCCCGGTCTCCGGCCGAGCGCTCGCTTCCCGGAACCGGACGCGGAGGTGATCCTTGGCCGATCGCATCTCGAGGAAGCGCGCCCTGACGGAGGGCTGGCTGTCGGCGCGCGAGGTCCGCGACGCGACCGGACTGGGCCACGCGACGCTCCTCGAGCGCCTCCAGAACGCCGCCCGCGACGGTCTCCGCGTCGCGCGCCTCGAGTCGGGCGAGTGGCGCGTCCACCCCGACGACGTGGCGAGGATCCCGCGCCGCTACGAGGCGAAGGGCGCCCCCCGGAGCCGGCTCGAGGAGCTCGCCCTCACGCTCGCGACGCTCCGGGCCGAGGTCTCGCTCCTCAGGGAGAAGGTCGAGCAGGCGGCGCCTCGCCCGACCCGCGCCTAGGCACTGTTTGGAAAACTCGGCTGGAGGCCGTTCGCGGGAGCCGTGTTTTGCAGACAGTGCCGCAAACGGGGGGATTTCGGGGGGCACGGCCCCCCGAACATCGCGCAGGTCGCTAGGTTCTGTTTTCTCAAACAGAACCTAGCG
>Ga0070738_10005976_pt1 | contig 13036 bp, 9 predicted proteins | sample Coa_R2_2_FD_66446 | JGI IMG/M metagenome (GOLD analysis project Ga0070738, IMG submission 66446) | Surface soil microbial communities from Centralia Pennsylvania, which are recovering from an underground coalmine fire - Coalmine... | ecosystem: Environmental > Terrestrial > Soil > Unclassified ... | reverse complement strand
TCAATGCTCATCTTGCCTCAGCCCATCTCGCGGCGGCGATCGCTAAGATTCCTGCGCTGGTGGCCAAAGAACCCGATATTCGGCGCTACGATTTGCTGACCTAGCAGGTTCCCAGGTCATCATTGTGGCTAATCTATCAGTTTGCGCCCGCCGTCAGTAATCAGACCGCAGCAATGAGTAGTCAAACGATAGCGATCGCTATCCATCGTGGGGCGGTGGCGCGTGAACGCCGACTCAGGCTAACTGTTGTACCCGCATTCGGTGTCCGCGTGTTCTGACCGCAGCGATCGCCCAACGCTCAACTCGTTCCCCCTCACAATGTTCATGAAGCGCTTTCTTTCTGGCATTCTTCTGGCTACCAGCGTTTTGGCAGCAGGCGATCGCCTGCCGCATCTGTTTTCTACGGGCGCAGTTGCCCAGACCCCGTCAACGGACGGACTGTTTTACACTTACAAGGGGCAGCGAATTCCATTGAGTGTGCGTGAAGACGCGATCGCGGTTTCGTTCAAAGATGTAGGCCGCACGCGGGGGGGAAGCACGAAGCCACTGTTTTTACAGCTTCAACAAGTGCTGCAAAGCGGCACGCGCGGCGGAACGGCCACCAGTGTTGAGGTGAGTCCGCTGGGCGAAGACCTGGCGATCGTGAACCTGCCCCGATCAAGACAGAGCAGCAGTCAGACGGTCACGCAGCAAATTGAAAAACAGCCGTATGTTCAGGCCACATTACCTGTGCTGAGTCGTGGCGATCGCGCGGATCTGATTGTGCTGCCCAACGAGATTCTCGTCGGGTTCCAACCGGGTTTGTCTGACGCCCAAAAGCAGGCGATTTTGACCAGCCGTCAGCTAGAACTGATCCGCCCGCTGCGCTTCAACCGCGATCGCGTGCTGGCTCGCTCTACGGTTGCATCAGGTACAGCCATTTTGACCGTGGCCAATCAGTTGAGCCAGGTAAAGGGTGTTGAGTTTGCGTCGCCTAACTTTATCCAGTCGCTGCCCGACCAGACCCGCGATCGCGCGTATCGTCAGGCGGCAATGGTGTCTAACGCCCTTTCTCGCGCCGACTTGAACGACAAAACGTTGAATAAACGGCTGCTGTATGCGGAGGGCGATCGTCGGGGTATTGCTCCGCAAAGTGCACTGCTGGGACTCCAGTGGAACCTCTATAGCCCCCCACTAAAGCAGTGTCGCACCCTTCCCTCCCAGCTTGACTCACTCAAAACCTGTTTAGTGCAAAAAGCCAGTGCCTCCCTGACGGCTGCACCGCGCACTGACCTGCATGTGACCGATGCCTGGAAGCGGAGCAATAGCGGACGTGGCGTTGTTGTAGCGGTCATTGATAGCCTGATCCAATGGGATCATCCCGACCTGATCAACAATCTCTACACCGTACAGTCCGCGCATAAGTGTCCGGGTGAGGTGCACGGTTGGGACTTTACGGTGGAAAGAACGGTGCGGACGACAGACCCCTGCAAAATTGGGGATGCTGACACCCGCATTAGTCCTGCCGAACTGGCGATCCTGAAGCCGATCTTTCAAGAAACGTTCCAGTTGTCGGATGCGGCTCTGTTGCGAAAGTATCCCGATCGCGTGGCCAGCATTAAAGCCGCCAATCCTGACAAGTCACCCGCGCAGATTGCCCGTACCCTGCGCTACATGATTCGCACCTTTAGCGTTGCGTCTGAATTTCACGGCACCTGGGTCAGTGGGGTCATTGCCGCTCAGCCCCACGACGGCGAGGGGTTGGCCGGTGTGGCACCCAATGCCCAAATTCTGCCTGTCCGTGCCATGGGTCTGAATGGTCGGTTTGTGCCTTCTTCCTATATCGAAGCGATCGCCTACGCGGCTGACCGTGGTGCAGACGTGATCAATATCAGTATGGGGGGGCGGTTGCCTAGCCAGGGCGAAGAAGCGGTCATTGCCGATGTGCTGAAGCAGCACCCAGCGCTGATAATTGTGGCATCCTCGGGTAATGAAGACCAGAATCGGGTGTCGTACCCGGCAGCCCTGCCCGGTGTCGTTTCGGTCGGTGCGACCAATCTGGATGGGAATCGGGCACCTTACAGTAATTACGGTTCTGGCTTGAGTGTGGTCGCCCCGGGGGGTGATTTGTCAAATGAACTGTGGGGCGGAATTCCCACGACGGGTGGCACCGGGTTGGCAGACTTCTGGCGCGATTTGGAGCGACCCAGTGGGCGCTGGGGGCCAGTACTGGATGCCAAAGGCGAGTACTGGTGGGTTGAAGGGACATCGTTTGCATCGCCGGCGATCGCAGGGGTGGTCGCGCTGATGAAAGGGGAAGATCCGCACCGACGGCTGACGCGCGATCGTCTGGTTGGATTGCTGAAATCGGCGGCTAGTTACGATGGGCTGACGGTACTTGATGAAGAACAGGTGCGCTATCAGTCCCAGGTCAAGCGCAATCAGATCCCTGCCACCGTCACGGCTGAACGATACTTCTTTGGCAGTGGTCTGGTGAATGCCGAAAATGCCGTTGATCGTGTACAACAGGCGGTTGGCCAGGGCGCAAAGTAGCGATCGATTGCTGACTATGCTGCGGGCGGGCGCGGCAAGTGGCCCAAAAGTGACTGCAAAAAGCCTGTGGCTTGCTGATACTGCGGTACGAGGAGAACGGGGATCAATCGACGCGACGTTTTGCTGTCCGCCATGCAGCCAGTGGGGGCCATGATGTGCTTCACTCGATCACATCAGGTTCACATATACGGTAGTAATGAGCAATACGGATTCTTTTCGGGCGCTGGCGCTGCAGGTGACGTGTCGAGCCGTGAATCAGGCCACCGATCGCGCAGAGGCCAGCGTGCTAATGCAGCAGGCGATCGCGCGGTTAGGCCCCCAAATTGCAGCCAGCATCGCGTTCATTGGCTTTGACTGCCGCCTCATTGTCCTGCCCGAATACTTCCTCACCGGGTTCCCGTTAAGCGAATCGCTCTCGGTCTGGACGGAGAAAGCGTGTCTGGAATTTGCAGGGCCAGAATACGAATCGCTCGGACAGATTGCCCAAAAGCATCGAATTTTTCTGGCTGGCAATGCGTATGAGCAAGATGCGAATTTTCCGGGGCTGTATTTTCAGACGTGCTTTGTGATTGATCCAGGCGGAACAGTCGTGCTCCGCTATCGACGGCTCAACTCGATGTTTGCACCTACGCCCCATGATGTATGGGACAAATATCTCGACTGTTACGGGCTGGAAGGGGTGTTTCCTGTGGCCAGGACTGACATTGGTAATCTAGCGGCGATCGCGTCCGATGAGATCCTCTTTCCGGAATTAGCCCGCTGTTTGGCGCTGCGAGGGGCAGAAATTTTGCTGCACTCGACCTCGGAGGTGTACGGTCAGGCGCGATCGCCGAAAGAGGCCGCGAAAGTCAGTCGGGCCGTTGAAAATATGGCCTATGTCATCTCTGCGAATAGTGCTGGTATTACCAATAGCCCCATTCCGCAAAGCTCTGTGGATGGAGGATCAAAAATTATTGACTATCGTGGGCTGGTACTGGCCGAAACGGGGCCGGGAGAGAGTATGGCTGCCTTTGCGGAAATTGACCTCGCCGCGCTGCGTCGCTATCGTCGCCGTCCGGGACTCACCAATCTTCTGGCGCGTCAGCGATTGGAGGCGTATGCTCAAGATTACAGTCAAGGCCATGTCTACCCGGCAAACACCATGCTGGATGGCAACGTTGAGCGAACTCATTTTATTCAGACCCAGCAGGCCGCGATCGCGCGACTGATTGAGTCAGGAGTGATCGAAGGAGATTTTCAGGAATGAATTTACCCACGAGCGGGTCGCATGAGGATATCCCATTTCGGCAAATCTGGCTGGCGTTCCAGTCTCTCTTCGATTCCTTGCAGTTCTATCTTGCTCAGGGAGATTCCCCTTAAGTAGGACTTTCGGTTCAATTGGATGATGGGATGAATCCCTTTCCAGGTCATACTTCGCGCCCATCACAGCATCGTGTCTACATCCTTCAATTGAGTGCCGTTCCAATGCCGTTCTAAAATCCCCCAACATCGTTCAATTGGATTGTATTTGCTGTGATAAGGCGGATAATAGAGCAACTGAATGGGCTTGCCAATTTGATCTGAAAACTGAACCATCCGTTTGAGAAATTGGGTCCGAATCCCGCTACTTTCCGGTCCGTTATCCACTTTCAGTTGCAGGCGTTTCGTCTTTTTTTGTTGAGCGCTAGACAGTCCGTTCCACCAATCTTCAAGCGTATCGACAATGAAATCAGTGGTTTTATAGGAACTGCCAAAGCAGATATGCAGTTGCCCACTATCCTCATCCACAAGGCCACAGGGAATATATTTCTCTTCACAGCCCATATCATGATCACTCGCCTTGCGATTGCCTCTAGTTTGTCCACCACGTGAGCACTCCCCAATGGCGACCGTCGCTTTGCAGTCGATGCTTAATCTTTGACACGACCGTTGGTTGGACCGGAGTCTGTCGCGTTGATATTATCAAAGATGGCGTCTGGTTCGGGGAGTTTTTTGGGGTTTCGCCTTCACCACGGGTTGCAATCGGTAGCCCATCCGATTGAGACGCCATGGTGCTGGGTGCTGGCAACTGCTCTGGCGCAAATCCTTGCTGGCGTGACTGTTCCAGGGTTTGCCCAGCCGTTAATCGGGTGTAAGCGATTGCGCTTTCAAACGTTGGGTCTTGTTGAGCATAGGCTTCTGCCAGTGCTCGTAACGCCGTCGCCGCTTCGGGGTGCTTCTGTTCCCAGCGTTTACTCCCGCTATAGCCCGCTTGAGCACCGATACAAATGATGCCACTGCGCTGTTCTGCTAAGCCTACTTCGATAGTGTCTCGGCCCCACCCAAACACTCGCTCAGCCAGACGAGCATTACCATCACAATACTTCAATGTCATCTGCGCTTGATCGCTCCGACGCACTGCTCCACTCATTTTGGAGGCTGCCAAACGGAGATCCTCAATTTGTGATGCAGTGAGGGATGCTTCAGAACAATTGAGGCTTTCCAAGCACTTGCTCCTTGTTCTTAGGAGGACGCTATCGATCCTAAGGCTAGGGTAAATTCTTTGCCAGAACCCTCCTAAAGTCTGAATTTCATGTCCCCACTCGCTGGGGAACCCAATTGAATGGAAACCCAGGTGAAACCCTGACTAACGCTGACTGCTGAGTAATGTCCCCACTCGCTGGGGAACCCAATTGAATGGAAACTTAATTACGGTAACTTGATTGGCACTGGGTTTATAAGTCCCTACTTGCTGGGGAACCCAATTGAATGGAAATCCTTGTTGTTTCGCGTCTTCTTCAAACTTGGTGTTAGTCCCCACTCGTTGGGGAACCCAATTGAACGGATAGCGTGTCAACGTTCAGAAACCTTGCGGGTTGGCGAGTGGATCCCAGCCCTGCACAAGCACATAACGATCGCTCCAATCAGGCGTCCCGCATTTGCTGGGCGTCTATTTTTGTGCCGTTTCCTCCAGCCCTTCAGTGAAGCGTATAGATGGAGACTATACACAGCGGTATAGAGCTACCTAAACGGATAAGCGCTTCTATAACAAGAGATATAAATTACCCGTTTACGCTCTCGATACAAAGACTCATCCAGTATTTTTGGGAAGATAGCTAGTAGAGCACAAGGCAGTAACCCCTGACTATCCTGCCAGAAATCAGCATTTCTCCGTGTTGCTTGTTAGAGCTTGCACCGCACATTCACCTTCCGATCCAGCCTTAGACCGCAACATTTCCACGATCAACGCTCCATTTGACTTGATCCACCGACAGCATTATTTATGTCCACTGTTTCTCAACTCAAACGTATCCTTATTGGTAAATCTTTACCCACCAGTGCCCATCATGAACAACGTTTAAGTAATGCAGAAGGGCTTGCTGTTCTTTCTTCAGATGCACTCTCCTCCGTGGCGTATGCAACGCAAGAAATTCTCCTGGTGCTTATTACTGCCGGAACCGCTGCATTATCCCGGTCACTGGCGATCGCATTTGCCATTGTTCTTCTCTTAACCGTCGTCGTCCTGTCCTATCAACAAACCATTCGTGCCTACCCCAACGGTGGCGGTGCCTATACCGTTTCAAAGGAAAACCTGGGCCTTTACCCCAGCCTGATTGCAGCCGCATCCCTATTAGTTGACTACGTGTTGACAGTCACAGTGAGCATCTCGGCTGGCATCGATGCGCTAACATCTGCTGTTCCAGCATTCAGGGGAATTTCTGTCGGGTTGTGCCTGGTCTGCATTTTCTTAATTATGCTGGCCAACCTGAGAGGCGTGAAGGAATCAGGACGGATTTTTATGATTCCGACCTATGCGTTTGTCATCAGCATCTTTTTCCTGGTCGCAGCTGGCCTTTTTCAACAGGCAACGGGTCATGCCAGCCCGATCGTCAGCGCCAGTACAACCGCAAGTTCAGTCAAGCCCTTAACAATCTTTTTACTGCTGCGGGCATTCTCCGCCGGGTGTACAGCATTAACCGGTGTCGAAGCGATCTCAAATGGCGTTTTAGCCTTCAAACCGCCTGAATGGAGAAACGCCCGCACCACCATGCTTTATATGGGAATACTCTTAGGCACGATGTTTTTGGGTATTACCTATCTTGCTCATATCTACCAGGTGTTGCCCTCAGAAGAAGAAACCGTCATTTCGATCCTGGGTCATCAAATTCTGGATCAGAGTCCGCTTTCCTGGTTCTACTACGTTATTCAAACCGCCACATTATTCATCCTGCTGCTCGCCGCAAATACCAGTTACGCAGACTTTCCGCGATTGTCCTCTCTGTTAGCACAAGATAGCTTCATGCCGCGCCAGTTTTCCTACCTGGGAGAGCGTCTGGTATTTTCTAACGGCATTATTGCCCTGAGCTTTCTGGCCGCGCTCCTGATCATTGTTTTTAAGGGTGACACAACCGCCATCATTCCCCTGTATGCCGTGGGCGTGTTTACATCATTCACCCTGTCCCAGGCAGGCATGGTCGTTCACTGGTTCAAGGAGCAGACCACCGGCTGGCGCACCAGCGCGATCATCAATGGCCTGGGAGCCATCGCAACCACGATCGTGTTGAGCGTTATTGTAATCACGAAATTTTTATTAGGCGCATGGCTCGTCGTCGTGACCATTCCAATCCTGGTGTCCATCTTTTTGGGCATTCGGCGACACTACCGTTACGTCGCCAACCGACTGAGCATCCAGGAATTTGCGCCCAGAGGACATCTTCCCCGCCCCAAAGGCAGCACCGCAACCCATCCCGCCGTCGTTATTATTGGGCAACTCAACCGGGGCACGGTAGAGGCACTGGACTATGCCCGGAGTATTGGCGATGAAATTGTTGCCGTTCATGTTGATACGGGATTTACCAATCGAGAACGGTTGCAGCAGCGATGGCAAGACCTGGAGTCTGACATTCCGCTGGTGATTCTAGACTCGCCGTACCGGGCCGTCGTCAATCCAATCGTTGATTTTGTGCAAGAGTTTGAGGAACTGCATCCTGGCGTGCTATCAACCGTGATTATTCCAACCTTTGTCACACAAACCTGGTGGGAAGGGCTCTTGCACAACCAGACCGCATTCTTTCTCCGATCCGCACTGCGTGAAAAACGCTGCCGGGTGATCACCACCGTGCGGTACTACCTCTGAATGCTTACACCATCAGGCCTTTTTGCTCGCCGATTTTTTACGGCCCGATGTCGTTGCTGTGCCAGTCTCCGCCTGAGAAGCGGCCTTGGCGGCACTGGATTTAGGCGGGCGTCCACGCTTCGCCTGAGGAGCCGTTTTATCCACAGTCTCTACGGTCTCTGGTGTCGTAGTATCGGCGAGTGACGGTGGTTGGATGACCGACACGTCTTTCTGGCTCGATCGAATGCTCCGCTTGCCTCTCGTGACGGGTCGCTTACCGGAAGGAAGATAGTTTTTGAGGGTAAGCGCACTGATTTTAATCCCCTGTTCGTTGAGCAGCGTGGCTAAATCCTGATAGCTGTAGCCTTTTGCCAGTGCGGCCCGCAGGGCTACCTGCATTTGCCGAACCGCTTCTTTCAGCGATAAATCTGCCTTCGGCTTTTGCGGCAATTCTTGCAGTAAGGTATTGGCCTGCCCAACATTATCCTGGTTCACAACAGTTGCTCTGGAACGTTGACGAGTTGCGGTTGCCATTGGAGTGGTATGAAAGCTACTGCCCTAAATTCTAAGCGGTTAACTCTGGAATGAACACAATATTTGGATGGATATCCCTGACGTTGGAGTCATCGACAGTCCCGTAATCAAGTTATTTGATGTAATCAAAATGTCCCGCTCCAACCATATCGGAACGCGGCTCAGATTCCCGTGCCGTGTACCGATAACCGCGATGCTTTTCTATATCGGTTGTTCCTCCCGGGCGTTTGGTTCCTCCGGCAGTGGAATAAACTCTGTCTCGCCAGGAACGTGACCAAACCGCCCTTCCCGCCAGTCCTGCTTCGCCTGCTCCAGCCGTTGGGGACGACTGGAAACAAAATTCCACCATTTGTGGCGTTCGCCTACTGGTTCGCCGCCAATGACGATACAGCGGGCCACGCGATCGCTCGCGATCGTGACAGAAACGCCCGTTGTCAGGACTGCTAACCGATGTTGATCCAGGGGAGAGCCATCCAGTTGTAGCCCTGGCGTAACGCTATAAACAGCCTGCTCACTATAGTCAGCCGGCAAGACAACCCGTGCGTCAGGTGTTAACTGGATATCTAAATACACAATTGGTGAAAAGACCTGTACAGGCGACTGACGATCGTACGCCGCGCCTGCAATTAACGTGAATGTAGCCCCATCCGCCGTCCAGGTGGGCAAATCGGTCGCGGGATGATGCCGAAACCAGGGGTCTGTTTCTTCATGTTCAGCAGGCAAGGCCACCCAGGTTTGAATAGCGTGTAGCGTTGTGCCCTGAACCCGTTCGCGATCGGGAGTGCGTTCAGAATGAACAATGCCCCGGCCTGCCGTCATCCAGTTCACCGCACCGGGCTGAATTTCCTGTACACTCCCAAGGCTGTCGCGGTGCAGCAACACACCTTCAAACAGGTACGTGACCGTTGCCAGATTAATGTGGGGATGGGGTCGCACATCAACCCCTTTCCCTGGTGGAAACGTGGCTGGACCGAGGTGATCAAAAAAGATGAACGGACCAACTAACCCCAGTGCCATGGACGGCAGAAGACGACGGGCCTGAAATCCACCTAAATCCTGGATATGTGGTTCAATCAAATGACGAATGCGATCGGTCATAGTGGGGGCAGCAAATGGATAAGCGTAAAGCTAAAACCAGTCTAAGCCATTGTGATGGAAGCAGGTCTGCAACGCGTTGCCAGATGGAGCGTGTGACGCATTATGTGACGCATTAGATAGCGTGTCCGCATGGGCGACTAAGGAATTTCCACACGTACCACCACTGACATCCCCGGCGCAATCTGGGCCTCATACCCCTTGATGCTTTGTGGATCGAAGACAACCTTGACCGGCAGACGTTGCACAATTTTGGTGAAATTGCCGGTGGCATTATCGGGCGGCAGCAGCGCAAATTTTGCACCGGAAGCAGGCGATAGGCTATCTACTTTTCCTTTAAACGGATGATTTGGAAACGAATCAATCTTGATTTCGACCGATTGCCCGCGTTTCATTTTGCCGAGCTGGGTTTCCTTAAAGTTAGCCACAATCCACGGCTGGTCTTGCACCACGGCCATCAACGTTTGGCCCGATTGCAGCCGTTGTCCCACTTCCACCGTTTTGTTGCCCACTCTGCCCGCCGTGGGTGCCAGGATGCGAGTGTAGGATAGCTGTAGTTGAGCATTTTTGACCTGCGCCTGTGCCTGGTCGATCGCCGCCAGGGTTGCCTGGTACTGTCGCCGATTGGCCTCAGTTTGTTTGGTCACGGCATTTGCTTGCTCCAGAGTTCCTTTGGTGGAGGCCAACTTTGCCTGGGCATTGTCCAGATTCTTCTGTGCCTGAACCACACGCGCCTGTGCCTGCCGGATCTGATCTTTCAAAGCGTCTCGCTGCGCCAAGATGGCTTGATAGTTCGCTCTGGCCGCGTCTAGCTGCTGCTGGGGCGATGCACCTTCTTTGACCAGGTTGATGTAGCGATCGTAATCCAGTTTTGCTTTGACCAGATTTGCTTCAACCTGTGCCAGGTTTGCCTGGGCTGCCGGAACCCCTGCCTGGGCTTCTGCTAACGCCGCTTCTGACGTTGAAATGCTGGCCGCGGCAGCATCGATGTTTCCCTGCGCAACGGTCGTCTGCCCCTGGGCATTGGTAGAGCCAATGCCCACGTTCGTCTGTGCCACATCTGCCTGGTGACGCGCGATCGCGAGTGCGGCCTGCGCCTGCTGTAAGGCCACCTGATAATCGCGGGGGTCGAGTTGAACCAGGAGTTGTCCCTGCGAAACCAACTGGTTGTCATCGACCAACACCTGGGTAACGGTGCCAGCAATCCGCGAGTTGACTGGATGGATATGCCCTGTGACGTAGGCATCATCGGTTTCTTGATGGGTTGCGGCATCATGCCACCAGCGAACACCCAGAATCACCCCGGCGATCGCCCCCACCCCCAACGCTCCCATTAAGATTCGCTGACGACCACGTTTAGACGGCGAATCCTGCCTCGGCGGTGGTGCGTTCGGCGGCCTGTCGGGCAATACCAGGGTTGTTGCACCCGTGTCTCTTGTGGCGATGGTCGGGGATGCCTGCGTCGCGGGCAAGGACTGCAGGTTGGACGCATCTGGCGCTGCGTAACCATCTGATTGCGGCTTACCGCTGGACGGATTGGAGGGTTGCATGACCAAACTCTGTTGCAGACGAGGTTTAACTTGAGAAATCACGTGGGAGTACAGGTCAGCCCCCCACGTGATGCAGTGGAGTCAACGTGGCATGAGTTGCTCGAAAACACATACAGACAGCAACAGTCTTTCCGATTTCATCGGTTTTGACCAGGAAAGATGAGGACGTTAATCCAGAACTTAAACAGGCCCGTAGAATGCACGCCAGGTCTTGCCGCAGGATCCAGTTTTTCTGTCGCGGCTGAAATAGGGATGCCGCATTGTCGAAAAGCGATCGACGTTGGTGTAGTTGAAGAGAGTGCGGTGGAAGCCGTGACGATCGCAAACCCCAGAGGCTCAATTGCCGACCGCTTTTCTGGCTGCAGCGTTGACAATACCAAACTATTGTGCATCGTCGGCATTTAGAGAATTGGTACAATACTCAAACTTTGAGTGCTTTTTTGCGAAACTTTTGAGATGTGTATATCTGAAGTGCCTTTATGCCTGCTGCATTATCACTCGATGATTCGACGCTTCCCAGTCCCAACACGCTGGAAACGGTACGTCAGGACTATCAGTACAATTACACGCACATCCCGCCGATCGCCATGGTGGATCGGCTGCCGGATGGAGAACAGTTCTCTGAAGAGTGGTTCTGGCTGTTAGCGGCACAGTTGCGGGCTCTATTTATCAATACCCTTGTGACAAATCGGGGCAACCGGGCACAGACCGTGCGAGACACTGTCAGACAGTTTGTGCTGGAAGCGTTATTCAAAGGAGCGCTGCCCGCCCGACTGAGTGTTGCGGCCAGGCTCCTGGAAGTGCTGCCCCAGGTATTGTTAAAACAAAGCTCCCAGAATCCCCAAGAGTTTCACGAAATCGACAAACTGTTGTTCTCGATCTTGAAAGCCAAAGGACTCCAGATCTTTGAAGATGTCTTTGTCCGGCTAACCAATCTGCTCTACCAGGGTCAACCCACTGGCCACGCCACCAGTCTCAAAGACTACGACGTTCTGTTTTCAGTGCTGCCGGTTCCCGAAATTAGCCAAACCTTTCAGCAGGATGAGGCCTTCGCGCATCTCCAGGTGGCTGGCTACAATCCATTGATGCTGCAGCGGATCAGCTATCCCGGCGATCGCTTCCCCGTCCAGGAAGACCAGTATCAGGCCGTCATGGGGACAGACGACTCGCTGGCGGCAGCGGGACAGGAAGGGCGGCTTTATCTGGCCGACTACAGCATCTTAGACCATGCTCTCAACGGCACCTATCCCGGCGATCAGAAGTACGTTTATGCACCCCTGGCACTGTTTGCCGTCCCCCGTGGCGCTGATCCAGCTCGCCGGTTGCGCCCCGTCGCGATCCAGGGTGGGCCGATACCAGGGGCCGATTTTCCGATCATCACGCCTCAGTCAGGCACGTACCGATGGTTAGCGGCGAAGACAATAGTTCAGATTGCTGACGCCAACTTCCATGAGCCGGTGAGCCATCTCGCTCGAACCCATCTGCTCGTTGGCGCGTTTGTGATGGCTACCCATCGGCAATTGCCCAACAGCCATCCCCTGAGCCTGTTACTCCGCCCCCATTTTGCCGGCACGCTGGCAATCAACGATGCCGCCCAACGGATTTTGATCGCGCCCTACGGTGGGGTCGATCGCCTGCTGTCTTCGACCATCGATAATTCACGCGTGTTAGCCGTGCGCGGCCTACAGAGCTACAGCTTCAATCAGGCCATCTTGCCCAAGCAACTTCATATTCGTGGAGTGGATGATCCGGCCCTGCTGCCTCTCTATCCTTACCGCGATGATGCCCTGCTGGTCTGGGATGCGATTCATCGCTGGGTGACGGACTATCTCAGCCTCTACTACCTGAATGAGGACGATGTCCAGCACGATCGGGCACTCCAGGCGTGGGCCACAGAAATCACGTCCTATGATGGCGGGCGAGTCTATGATTTTGGCGAAGCGGGTCGGATTCAAACGCGGCAATATCTGATAGACGCCGTAACGTTAATTATTTTTACGGCCAGTGCTCAACATGCCGCCGTGAACTTTCCCCAAAAGGATGTGATGGGCTACGCGCCTGCCGTCTCCATGGGCGGGTATTTACCCGCTACCATTCTCAAACAGGCGGTGAGTGAACAGGACTATCTCAATATCCTGGCTCCCCTTGACCAGGCCCAGCGACAGTACAATTTGCTGGCACTCCTGGGCAGCGTTTACTACACCAAACTGGGAGAGTACCCGCTGGAGCACTTTAGTGATCCACGTGTTAA
>Ga0070738_10005971_pt1 | contig 13052 bp, 10 predicted proteins | sample Coa_R2_2_FD_66446 | JGI IMG/M metagenome (GOLD analysis project Ga0070738, IMG submission 66446) | Surface soil microbial communities from Centralia Pennsylvania, which are recovering from an underground coalmine fire - Coalmine... | ecosystem: Environmental > Terrestrial > Soil > Unclassified ... | reverse complement strand
ATGACCGTGATGGGCGTGCTCGCTTGTTCCGGCCAGGCTCAGCGCGATTTTTCGAAACTGCGCGGAAGTCACGCCCCAGTGTACTCGATCGATCGCTCAGACTAAACTGGGGATGGATGCGGACCCTGATCGCGATCATGATTGCCGGGCCGCTGCTGGCGTCCGCCGCCGATTCGCTGTACGATCGCGCCGAACGCAAATTGCAAGCCATCGAAAACCGGCGCGTGAAACGCGGATCGGCGGTGTCCTTCACTCCCCAGGAAATTGACGCCTGGGCGCGCGTCGCCGTGCCGGCGATCGTGCCCAAAGGAATCCGCGACGAGCACGTGGAGCTTTTCGACGGCTCGGCCAGCGGTTCCGCCGTGGTCGATTTGTTGAAGATGCGCCAGGCCAAGGGCGCGCAGCCGAATTGGTTCATGTCGCGGCTGCTCGCGGGGGAGCGTCCGCTGAAGGTCTGGGTCCGCGTGGAATCGGGCGGCGGCCGATGCACGGTTTACTTGACGCGGGTGGAGTTATCGGGCGTGGTCATGAAAGAGACGGTGCTCGATTTTCTGGTCCGGACATTTTTCATGCCGCTGTACCCGGATGCGAAGATCAACCAGCCATTCGATCTCGACTACGATATCGATCGCATCGACATCACCCCGCGCGCCGTGATCGCGACGATGAAGCGTTAGTTCCGCGCGACGCAGATTCCCGCGCCGTCGAACGACGCTTGGCCTCCGATGTTGACCGTCACGTTCGATTGATAAACTCCGCCGCAGGGCTGAAGCGCGACCGGCGCGGCGGGGATAGTAATGTTGATCTGATAGAGCCCGACATATCCCGGCGCGAAGTAAGCAGGGACGGAAATCGCCGGCACGTGCGAATCGCCGGGCCCGGCGGCTCCCGACCAGGGCATGCCCGGCCCGGCGTTGGGCCGAAAATCGAAATCGACGTTGACCTGAGTCGTAAGCGGAGGATTCGGATTCGCCGCGCCGGTCGCGACGGAGCCGGATGAAGGCAGCCCGAGTCCGACGGCCCAGATGGAGACAGTCTCGCCGATTTTGGCGGGATTGGTGGCGGAGACGAGAGAACTGTCGGCATGAGTGATCGCGGGCGGAAGATATGTGGCGCTGGAAAGAGAGAACCTGGCTCCGGTGAGCGAGTCACCATTACGAATTACGTGAATGGCGTCGGATGCGAGACTGAGATAAATCACTGCGGCAACCGGGCTGCTTGGGCCCGAGACGGCGAGACTCGCAGACCCGGCTCCGACCGGGATCTCGCACGGTACTTCGATTGTCACCGCGGTCGCGTTGTATGCGACTGTGTTCAGCCCCGGAAGATAGCCCAACTGCGCCGGATACACGGCTAGGATCGGGACATCCATAGCGGCGGAAGTTCCGATCACCTTGGCGGAAATGCCCGCCAAGGTATGGGGCAACGGCAAGGCGCTCGCGCTTGTCGTTTCGGAGATGCCAGGAACGGTTGTGTAAAGCGTCGCCAGCTGGCAAGGAGCAGCGGCAACTGGCGCCGGGTTCAGATACCCAGCGCCGGTTACGAGGAATCCCTGGCCGGCCAGCGGTAGGGAGCAGGCGAAGACGGCTGTCAGAGCAGCGAGCAGGGAAGCAGAACGCAACATGGCGATCATCTAAGTATGAGCCGAATGTGCGAACTCGGTGTGCGCCACGCCATCTGGGCTGCGGTGAGCGCCCCCTTATAGGTTAGGTCCGCGCCCGGCACGATACGGGTGAACGAGAGACCCTGGACGGGCCGCAGCCCGGTCTGGGGATCCTGCACGAACGTCTGGAACAGGGCTGGACCTGATGAGGCAGTCACAAATGGAAGCGTCGTCACGGTGGACGAGTTCATTGCGAGCCTAGCGTAATCCCCCGCAGCGAAGCAATTTTGTGTCGCAAAGTTATATGTCGGGCATCTAACGAGGTCGCCCTGGAAGTATGCCCACTGTGTGGGGTCTATGTCACTATTCTGCGGCGTATTCGGTAGACCGGAAATCCACGACGAGGACAGCGCGCAGTTGCTAGAACAATAGCTCGCGATTTGTTCAAGCGGAAGGGTATAGTTGAGCGTGCCCTGGCTACCGGAGTATGTGAGCATCGATACCCAAATGTCGCCGTTTGTGGATGTCGTTACTCCTCCAAGGAACAAGTCGCTGGCATAGTTAACTGAGGTACATCCCGAACTTAGGTTTCCGGCGCATAGCACGAAATTGTTGATGTCCGCATTATCGGCGCGCGCTGCTGGCGCTAGAACCACCCATCCCGACGAGGTCGCCTGAGCATCAATGAGCGGCGCGTAGTCTATGTACCCACATTTTGTATTGGCGCTGTTGCAAAACGTCGGCTGACTTGAGGGGAATGAGAGGTTCGGCGCGGTATAGCTAAAGCTCGAGGTCTCGGCAAGAAACCATGCGCTTCCATTCCATTGGTAACGCTTTAAGTGAACTGCAGAAAGGTTGCTCATGTCCGCTACAAAGAAATGAAAAGTGCCGCCAACCGCAACAATGCGTCCCGCCGCAAGGGTTGACGAAGTTGTGATGGAGCATGGCTGACCGCTGCACGGCCCGGCGAAGGTTTGCCCACCGTCAGTTGAAAAAATGCTCGCTGAACCGGTAATGGTCCCTCCGCCATTGTTCGAATTATATCCGATCGCAACCGTGTTACCGTCGGACGATACGGCCACGCTCGGGTAATCGAAAGTAACACTGGAGAGAGAAGAATTTGATGAGGTCCATGGCGAGTTCCAACTGGAGCCGGTAGAATCGGTCGATATTTTAAAAAACAGTTGTTGGAGATTTACACCGCTTTCGTTGCCGACTCCGACAAGAACATGCTTGCCTTGATTATTCGTGGCCAAGAACAGGTCCGCCGTGGAGCCACTACCTATCGTATGGACCGTCGGCGTGCTCCAGCTGCTTCCGTTCCAGGCCCCCGTATAGCTGGCCGTCACGGCGGGATTACCAAGACCGCTTGACGGCATGTCTCCCCAACTTGTGACGAAATCGCTTCCGACAGTAGATGACGATGGTTCCCAAGGATAGTGGCTTCCGGTTTGCGAGGAATCGTTAAGCCGGTTGACTGATATTACACTCACGGCTCCGCCACTACCAAGAACGACTTTAGCGCATGTAATCGCGAAACCTAATATCGCGAGGACCGGCAACCCCCACAAGGGCGGGCGTGTCATTAGAATGGCGGGAAACAGCCAAGCGGCATGCTGACCAGCCGGGCGCACTTCTCCTCATCGTAATCCTCCTCATTTTTGCGGTCTCGCCTGAACCCTAAGGCTTTCCGCTGCCGTTTCCGAAACCAAGGAATACGGAAACGCTTCACGAGGAGAGTACCATCTGTTCCCGGCTAGCCCTCATCGAGTTCTGGTATGTACCCGGAAACTTTGCGAATAAAAATCTTGACAACGTTTCGGCTAAACCGCTGGTTTAGCCTAAAACATGAAATCAGAGGATTGGAAACGCGTTAATTATTCGATAATACGGGAGATAATGGCATATGCCGTTTTAATCGCACGTCAGTCTGCGTATTTGCGAGAAAGCGCCGTAGCGCAGCGGTCGCATCGACTAGAAGGATCGCCCTTGAAGCATCCACCAAAAAGCTGCGCCAACACCGAGATGAACGATTCTCGCGCCGAGTCTTAAAAGGACGTGAATTTGCGGAATTCCTCGAATCGCGCATCGATCTCCGCCCGCGTTAATTCGCGGAAACGATCGACGCCGAAACGCTCGCAGCAAAAGCTGCCCATCACGGATCCGTAAATCACCGCGCGGCTTAAATCGCTTCGGCCGATGCGGCCCGATTTCAGATCGAAACCCTGCTCGGCCAAATATCCGATAAATCCGCCGGCGAAGCAATCGCCCGCGCCGGTGGGATCGAAAACGTCTTCCAATAAATAACCCGGCACGATGAAATAGGAATCCTCGCGAAACAGAATCGCGCCGTATTCCCCGCGCTTGATCACCAGCGTGTGCGGACCCATCGCCAGAATCCGCGGCGCGGCCTTACGCAGATTCGCTTCCCCGGAAAGCAGGCGCGCCTCGCTGTCGTTGATCAGCAGAAAATCCCATTCGGCGATCGTCGCCAGCAGTTCCTCGCGATAATCCTTTATCCAGAAATTCATCGTGTCGCCGCCGGCCAGCCGCAGGCAATTCATCTGCGCGCGAACGCTGCGCTGCAGCGCCGGCTGGATGTTGCCCAGCAGCAAATACGGCTCCTTGCGATAGCTTTCCGGCAGTTTGGGATTAAAATCGGCGAAAACGTTTAGTTCCGTGGTGAGCGTTTCGCGATCGTTCATGTCCGCCGAATATTTCCCGGCCCAAAAAAACGTTTTGCCGGGGACGCGCTCCAGACCCTCCAGATCGACGCCGCGGCTCGCCAGCAGTTGGCGGTCTTCTTCGGCGAAATCATCGCCGACGATTCCCACCAGGCGCGGGCGGGTAAAAAAGCTTGCGGCAAGCGAAATATAAGTTGCGGCGCCGCCGAGCATTCGCTCCACGCGGCCGTGCGGGGTTTCGACTCCGTCATAAGCGACCGAGCCGACAACGACGAGGGACATTTCTAGATTGTAGAAGATGCACGGGTTAACATAGAAATGGTGCTGCTTCGCTACATCCTGAGTAATCTCGCCGACATGATCGGTTTAACGATTATCCTGCTGGTGCAGGCGGCGGGAGCGTTCTGGATTTTGCGGGTTCCGGGAACGCGCTGGCCCGCCTGGGCGCGGCGAAGCATCGTCGCGCTGGCGGCGATTTCAGCGGTGACCACCGTGCTGGCGTTCGCCCTGCGCGCCCATCGCGTGATGCAGCACGTTTCGCCGTGGTGGTACGGCTGGGGACGCGGATTGATGCTCGCCTGGGCGCTGTTTACGATACTGTTTATCGCGGCTTATCTGGCATCGCAACTGCTGCCGCGCGCGCGTCCCGAATTCAGCGCGGCGCGCCGGAACTTTCTGCGCGCCGCCCACGCGGCGCTGTTTACCGCCCCCGCGGCGGCCATCGGCTACGGTGTTTTCATCGAGCGGCTCGATCTGCGATTGCGCGAGGAAAATATCGCGATTCCCAATCTCCACCCGGATCTGAACGGCTTGCGAATCGTGCAGTTGACCGATATTCATTTGAGCCCCTTTCTCTCGGTCCGGGACCTGGACCGCGCCGTAGCCATGGCCAACGAAACGCGCGCCCATCTGGCGCTGGTCACCGGCGACCTGATTTCGACGGCGGCCGATCCGCTGGATAAATGCCTGGATCGGCTGCGCTACCTGCGCGCCGGCGCGGGAATCTATGGCTGCCTCGGCAATCACGAACGCTACGCCGGCGTGGAGGATTACGTCGAGCAGCAGGGCGCGGCCCTGGGCATGCGTTTTCTCCGCAAAAAATCCGAGGCGCTGCGCTTCGGCGACGCGGTGATCAATCTTGCCGGCGTCGATTATCAGCGCATGCACTCGCACTATCTCTCTGGCGTCGGGCAACTGATCGCGCCCGGCGCGCTGAACGTGCTGATGTCGCACAATCCCGACGTGTTTCCCGCGGCCGTCAAACAGGGATGGGATTTCACCATCTCCGGGCACACCCACGGCGGCCAGGTGCGCGTCGAAATCCTGCATGAGAGCTTGAGCATCGCGACGTTCTTCACCCGCTACATCGACGGAATCTACCGGAAAGACGGCAAAACCATTTTTGTCTCCCGCGGCATCGGGACGATCGGCGCGCCCATCCGGCTGGCGTGCGCTCCCGAGGTAGCGCTGTTAAAGTTGTGCCGCGCCTGATCCTCAGCGATATTCACGCCAATCTGGAGGCGCTCGAAGCGGTGCTCGCCGATGCCGAGGGCCAATATGACCGCATTATTTGCCTGGGCGATCTGGTCGACTACGGCGCCGATCCCAACGCGGTGGTCGAGTGGGCGCGCGCGCACGTGGCCGTCGCGGTGCGCGGCAATCATGATCGCGCCTGCGCGGGAATCGATTCGCTGGAGGATTACAACGCTGCCGCGCAGCGATCGGCGGAGTGGACGCGCTCGGTTCTGTCCGAAGAAAACGCCGGGTTTTTGCGCAACCTGCCGCGCGGCCCGCTGCGCTACGAAGATTACGATCTGGCCCACGGTTCCCCGGCCGACGAAGACGAGTATCTCGCAACCGCATTTGAGGCCTCCAACATGCTGCCATTTCTCCAGGCGCGGGCGACATTTTTCGGGCATACGCATTTGCAGGGCGGTTTCCTGGTGACGCGCGGCGGGGTGCGGGCCATCGCTCCGAAGGGCACCCTCGAATTGGAGCCCCGCCATTTCTTTCTGCTGAATCCCGGCGCGGTGGGACAGCCGCGCGATGGCGATCCGCGCGCGGCTTACGCGTTTTATTGGGCCGAGGAACACCGCATCGAGTATCGGCGAACGGCCTATGACGTCGAAAAGGCAGCGGCAAAAATCCGTGCCGCGGGCTTGCCCGATTCCCTCGCCGTGCGGCTGTTCCACGGCAAGTAGCGTTTCAGCATTTTCTCAACGAAAAAGGAGCGCGCCAGCCCGGCGGGATATGAGCGTCTAAAATTGAAACGATGAACGATTCCGCGGCGCGATTTCTTTCGCGCCAGATCGAACGGCTGCGCCGCCTCGGCAAAAGGCGCATCGTTTTTCCCGAAGGCGGCGATGCCCGCGTGATCGCCGCCGCGCGCCGGCTCGCGCGCGAAGGGCTGATTGAACCGATTCTGTTGCGCCAGGAAGAAGACGCGCCGAAATACGCCGAGCTTTATTTCGAGCGCCGCCGCGCAAAAGGCGTCACCCGCGAGGATGCGTCGAGGATCGCGCGCAATCCGTTATATCGCGCCGCCCTCATGGTCGCCGCCGGCGATGCCGACGGAGGCGTGGGCGGAGCCGTCAACACCACCGCCGAAACGGTTCGCGCCGCGCTGCACGCCATCGGGACCGCGAAAAAGATTCGCACCGTCTCCGGAGTTTTTTTCATGTGCGCCGCCGATTCCGGTTTCGGCGAGGATGGAGTGCTCGCGTTTGCCGACGCGGCCGTGGTGGTGGAACCTTCGGCCGAGGAAATCGCCGCGATCGCCATGGCCACCGCACAATCGGTTCGCGCGGTGATGGGCGCCGAGCCGCGTCTGGCGCTGCTCAGTTTTTCGACCAAAGGCAGCGCGGCGCATCCCTCCATCTGCAAGATGACGGACAGCCTGCGCATTTTGCGCGAGTGCTCTCCGGATCTGCAGGTTGACGGTGAATTGCAGGGCGACGCCGCGCTGATTCCCGACGTCGCCCGGCGAAAAGCTCCCGGATCGCCGGTCGCCGGGCGCGCCAACGCGCTTATCTTCCCAGATCTGGCCAGCGCGAATATCGCCTACAAGCTGGTCGAGCGATTAGGCGGCGCGGTCGCCTTCGGCCCGTTCCTGCAAGGACTGGCGAAGCCCTTCAACGATCTTTCCCGCGGCTCGTCGGAGGATGAAGTCTACGGCGCCGGGATCGTCACCGCTCTGCAATCGGAGGAAAGCGCGTTTGCTTCCGTTTAAGCTGGTTTATCACGACGGCTACGATCTGAACCTCGGATCGCACGTGTTTCCCTCGCAAAAATATCGCCTGATTCGCGAGCGTCTGCTGGCCGAAGGATTCGCCGAAGAATCCGATTTCGTCGAGCCGCTCCCGGCGAGCGATGAAGATATCCTGCTGGTGCATCAGCGCGGATGGGTCACGCGGCTCAAGCAGGGAACGCTCGACGCTGTGGAGTTGATGAAGCTCGAAATCCCCTATTCGCCGGAGATGGTGAACGCATTCTGGCTGGCCGCCGGCGGCACGACGCTTGCGGCGCGGCTGGCGCTCAACGACGGCGTCGGATTCAACATCGGCGGCGGATTTCATCACGCCTTTCCAGGCCACGGCGAAGGTTTTTGCGCGATTCACGATGTGGCCGTCGCCATTCGCAAATTGCAGCAGGAAAAATGGATCGAACGCGCCATGGTGATCGATTGCGACGTTCACCACGGCAACGGCACCGCGGCGATTTTTGCCTCCGATCCGTCCGTGTTCACCCTCTCCATCCATCAATGGCGTAATTATCCCGGCATCAAGCCGCCCTCCAACATCGACGTGAATCTGGAAGACGGCGTGGGCGACCAGGAGTATCTGGATCTGCTCCGCTCGGCCTGCCGCAAGGCTTTCGGCGAATTTCATCCGCAGTTGGTGATGTATGTCGCCGGAGCCGACCCGTATCGCGGCGACCAGCTCGGCGGCCTCAATTTGTCGATGGAAGGATTAAAGGAACGGGACCGGCTGGTGCTCGATTTTGCGCGCGAAAACGGCGCGCCGGCCGTGGTGACATTCGCTGGCGGTTACGCGCTGCGGCTGGAGGACACGGTGACCATCCACTCCAATACCGTGAAAGCCGCGGCCGAGGTTTATTAAAAAAAAATCAAATGATCATTCCTCGGCTCGCGCCTGCGCCGCTTCGCTGATTTTTTGCGGCGCAACTCTGTAAATAGTCGCCTGGCCGGCATGAAAAACCGCCTTCAATCCGGGATTTTCGGCGATTTCGCGAATGATTTGCGCGCGATCCCGGTCATCGGCGAGCCGTATCCTGTCGGCCACCAGCACGTAATCGAAGCCATGCGCGGCGCAGTAGGGCACGATATTGCGATACGATTCGAGGAATTTTTCGTTCTCTTCGGCGTAAATCCAGCGGTACATGAACGGCAGCTCGTGGCCCTGGCGGCCGGAATAAAGGTACAGCACGGGATCGTCGCCGGACAGGATGCGCGCCGATTCCGGCGTGTTCGACCTGAGCCACGCCCCGGCGGCGGCGAGATCCGCGGCCGAGCTTTTCGGAATCGATCGCGGCAGGACGGAAAGCGAGATCCAAAGCTGCGCCGATAATCCCGCCACCGCCAGCATCGAGGCCGCCGACATCATCACATAAGCCGCGGCGCGCTGCGAACGATCGCGATGCCGGAACGCGCCGCGAATCAGGCTCCAGAAATGACGCGCCTCCTCGATCGCGCCCGCCGCCAGCAGCGGGAGCATCGGAATGAGCAGCCGCTCATTGCATTCGGTCCAGACCAGAAGAATCAGCGTGGATACCAAGGAAAAAAAGGCATAGTGAACGAACACGCCGCGGCGCGCCAGCCGCACGATCCCCACGATCGGCACCAAAGCCAGCGCCTCCATCAGCATTTTGATCATCGGTAGGGAGATCACGTTCGGCAGAAAAAAACCGCCGATGGTGCTCAGAAAACTATCCAGGTTTTTCCAGACCACCAGGCCGATATTTCCGAAATCGACGTTGGCGCGCTCCAGCGCGAAATAATTCGTGTAATAGATGGTGGTCGGATCGGAGGCGGCGGGAGCATGGAAGTGCGTCCACGTCATCCACGCAGCGGCAAACGGCAGCATCGCCGCGAAAAACGCCGCGGCTCGCGCGCGCTCGCGTTTCCACAGCAGCACCGCGGGCGCCGATACGAGCAGCGCGATCGCGGCGGAGCGGGTCATATAGGCGCATCCGGCGAGCACGCCCGCCACAACCGCCATGCCAACGCCCGGCTTTTCAAGCGCGATCAGCGCCGCCAGCAAAAACGTCAGGAACAGCATCTCCGAAAACAGCGTGGAGCCGATAATCTGCATCCAGGGATTCAGCGCCAGCAGCGCGAACGTCAGCCACAGGCGCGGCTCCGGCCATCGCGCCAGGCGGTAATAGAAAAACGCGAGGACCAGCGCGGCCATCAGCGGCATCCAGCAAAATAGCGGCGCTAAATGAAGATTGTCCGGGAAATGCGGATTGATTCGCCAGATCAGCGAAAGATAGAGCGGATAGAGAATCGGATATTTCGTTTGCGGCGGTGCGCCGGGCAGGCTCAGAATGCGATAGCCCCTGCCTTCCGCCAGGCCTTTCGCCGCGACGAAGAAAAGCCCGTCATCGTGCACGCGGCCGAAGCTCGGCATCTCGCGATCCAGGTACAGAAATCGAGTCGCCGGGAAGAGCAGGGCGAGCAGAAGCAGCAGGCGCAGCCAGCGCGGGAGCATCAGTCTGAAAATCGGCCGATGACGCCGGAAGCATTATGACTACGAAAGATTCAGCCCGCGGTGGGAAACGTCTTCGAAATATGATCGTGCCAGGTGAGGCTTTCTTCGTCCACCAGCGCCCACACCAACCCGAGGCCCGCGGAAATGATGCTTAACAGACTCGCGATCTGCCGCATGCCGCGCTGTTCGCGGTCCGGACGGCGCCCGTCGAAATCCACCAGCCGCAATCCGGCAAAGCGCATTCCCGGCGAATCGCCGCCGGCCAGATACCAGAAGCTGCGATAGAGTGCCGTAATCAGAACCAGCACGCAGAAAAAGAACGGGATGTTCTGTTTTGAAAACGCCATCACGCCGCCGGAAATGAAGAAGATCAGCAGAAATATGCCGACCGCGATGAGGATCATGCTCGCGTCGATGGCGGCGGCAAGCAGCCGGTGTGTCGGCGAGGCCACCCGCGCATCGCAGTAAATCACCGCCTGCACTTCCGGATCGAAAGCCTTCTGCCCGTTGAAATCGAGCGTCTGCTGACCTTCCGGCGGGCGCCGCCGCGGCCGGTTTCGCTTCACCTGTGAGAAATCTTCACGCGCCCGCGGCTTCACCGGCGTCAGCGTCGGAATCGGAATTACCTTGGGCCCTCCGGCTGCGTCTCGGAATAGCGGTGGCTGATAGCTTATCGGCTCGCGCGCTGCGGGCGCCGGCGCCGGGGGCTCGCGCCATGGCAGATAATCGAGCGCTGGCGCCGTCGAGGTCGAAAGATATTCATCCGGGGCCGGACGCGGGCCGGAAAGCTGCATCTGGCGTCCGCAGCGGACGCAGCGCCTTTCCTCGGCTTCGTTTACTGCCTGGCAGTATCGGCAACGCATCGAGCTTTTTCTTTGCTCCTTTGGCCTGGAATCTCGATTGCTTGACTCTCGTGACTGACGTCTGCTACGGTGCTCGATTGAGCGTTCGCCAAGACTCCAGCCGTCATAGTACTATCCGCTTACTCCTTCCTATCATATTCGGTGATGTTTGTCACGAACTTTATGCTATACGGCACACTTTTTTTGTCCTGCTAACCATTATTTTCCCCTTTGAGTTGCCCGCCCAAACGTTCAGTCCCGCTTTACCCCCGCCCCCCGCGCAGCCCACGCCCAGCCCCAACGTAAACCAAAAAATCCGGATTCCGCACGAAAACGCCCCGGCGCCGGGGGACTACAACGTCGATGCGGATCATGAGACTGTGGACGGTCCCTGGCGCCACCTGCGCGGCAGCGTGCGCGTCGAAACGAGCGACATGCTGCTTCAGACCGACGAGCTCGACTGGAACACCGAAACCGGCGACGTCGAAGCTCGCGGGCATGTCCATTACGTGAATTACAACCGCGGAGAAATGCTCGATTGCGATCGCGCCGAGTACAATATCGACCAGGAAACCGGCGTATTTTTTAATGTCAGCGGCACCTCCCAATCACAAGTCCAGGCCCGGCCAGGACTCCTGACCACGCAAAATCCTTTTTATTTTCGGGCGAAATGGGCGGAACGCGTGGGCGACCGCTATATTTTGCACGACGGCTTCTTGACCGATTGCATTCTGCCCAATCCCTGGTGGATTCTGCGCGCGCCCGAATTCGACATGGTGCCCGGCGATAACGCGGTGGCCCATCATGCCTGGTTTTATCTGCGAAATTTGCCTGTTTTTTATGTCCCCTGGTTCTACAAATCGCTCAAAAAAGAGCCGCGCAAGAGCGGTTTCCTGCTGCCGGACGTGGGCAACAGCTCGCAGCACGGAAAGATGATCGGCTTCGGCTATTATTGGGCCATCGACCGCAGCCTGGACCTGACGTATCGCGGTTTGTATTACACTTCCGCCGGGCTCGCTAACTATTTGGAACTAAGAGGAAAGTTCAATGAAAACGACGGCTTCGACCTGAATATTTTCGGCGTGGACGCCACGCAGAGCGGACCTCTCGCCTCAAGCGGGGTGCGGATCGATGCGTTTGCCAAATATGAGCTCGGCAACGGGTGGCAGGCGCGCGGGCAGCTTGATTATCTTTCCTCGTTCACCTTCCTTCAGGACTTCACCCAATCGTTTAACGAAGCCGTCTTTTCCGAAACGCAGTCAGTGGGTTTTCTGACCAAGCACTGGGACGATCTGGGGCTCTATTTCGTCGGCGCCCGCGACGTCGAATTTCAAAGCACCACCGCCGGCCAGACCATTGAGATTCGCAAGCTGCCCTCGGTCGAAGCCAATCTTCGCGAGCACGAGCTCGATCTGGACAAATGGCCGTTCTGGGTGTCTTTCGATGGCAGCATCGGCCTGCTCGACCGCACCGAGCCGCTTTATCAGACCGCGCGCTTTGTCGATCGCGTCGATTTTTCACCCCACATCAGCACGGCTTTTCGCTGGCGTGATATTCAGGTGATCCCGACTTTTGGCATCCGGGAGACGCAATATGGTCAAAGTTTGAGCCAAAATCCGCAAACCGGGCTTCCCGTGATCAACGGGAGCCCGCTGGTGCGGAATGAGCGCGACGTGACCGTGGATCTGGTCCTGCCCGCGCTCGAACGGATCTTCAATCATCCGCCCAGGTGGATGGGAGAAAAAGTCAAGCACGTGATCGAGCCGCGGGTGACCTACAAATACGTCAATGGAATCGACCAGTTCAATAACATCATCCGGTTCGACTCCACCGATATTCTGGCCAACACCAACCAGGTGGAGTTTTCGCTCACCAACCGCCTGCTGACCAAGGACCGCAACGGCGCCATTTCGGATTTCCTCACCTGGCAGGTCCGCTGGGATAAATATTTCGATCCGACGTTTGGCGGGGCGGTCACGGCCGGGCAGCGCAACGTGATCCTGCCGGCGATCGACCTGACCGGGTTCGATTTTTTGAACGGGCCGCGATCCTACTCGCCGGTTTCAAGCGAGCTGCGGGTGCAGTCGCGAGTGAATTTTGAGTGGCGCCTGGATTACGATCCCCTGTTCCGGCGGCTCGCCAACAGCAGCGTATCGATCGACGGCCGAATCCAGAAGTGGTTCTGGATGTTCGG
>Ga0070738_10005970_pt1 | contig 13054 bp, 7 predicted proteins | sample Coa_R2_2_FD_66446 | JGI IMG/M metagenome (GOLD analysis project Ga0070738, IMG submission 66446) | Surface soil microbial communities from Centralia Pennsylvania, which are recovering from an underground coalmine fire - Coalmine... | ecosystem: Environmental > Terrestrial > Soil > Unclassified ... | reverse complement strand
GGCGACATCCAGGGCAGGAGGTTTCGTCCATACCCCGATTCTAGGAAGCGAAGGGGCAATCAGCTGCCCCAAGTGACAGAACCGGCTGAACGGTTACCCCTTGTCTTCGATCGCTGCGAGCCCCTGTATCTTGATCGTACCATTGAGAACGCTATTTTGACTTAGCGTCCCGGTGCAGATATTGGTCGTGCCGCCATCGATCAAGACTGTACCTCTTGAACTCCCTTCCGGTTTAAACGAGAAGACTGCAATATTTGAATTACCATCGATCTGAAGTATATCACTCGTGTATTCAAATTCTACATTTAGCAAACCGGGATTTCCTCCAAACCCGTCGGCACCAACTGCTGTCCCATCAGCCTTGCCGGTTACGTCCAGTGTTGTGCTTAGATTCTCGATGTATTCTGTTCCTGTATAGCCAAATCCTGAGACCAGTTTGCTGAACGTAAAACTCTTATCCCAGGTTATGTCGCTCTGGGAGTGATCTCCATATAAATCGACAATGTCGTAAGGGCTTTGCCCACCTTGTCCCGGCAGCGTCCCGTTGGCACCCTGCTGCACCCAGTTACCGTTAACGAACTTCTCCCAGTTGGCTGGATTGCTAGCAAGTTTATTCACGTTGCCCGGGTTCCACAGGTATTGATCGCCTGAAAGCAGCTGCCGCTTTTCCAACCACTCCACGGAGAGAATTATCCGAGCGCGCGGACGACTGGGCTGTTGCTGTTGGCGATTCCGATACCAGCATTTTAGTGTCTCGAACATGGTTGTGGCTCCTTCGTTGGTTACGTCCTGTTCGCCTCTACAATAATAACCGCACGAGACGCCAAAATATGTCGCCGATTTTGATTCTTTTTTGGCTGCTGTTACCTCCACTGAGAATCAAGGTACGACCTCGCTATCGGGACGACATTCCACGCCCCAGGTGCGCAATTTCTCCAATGCTCGATAGATGCGGCACCGGATCTCGTTCGCATTCCGACCCGTCGCCTGTACCAACTCCTTAATCGACTGGCTTTCCAGATAACGTTCGCACACAAGGCGGTAGTTCTGCGCATCTTCATCTTCTAATCGTGCTAGGATCTCATGGAGTGCATCGATCCACGCCAACCGATTCTCCCCGTTAGCCGACGGCGCTTCCATTGGTTCGGCCCGCAACTCGTCCAGCGATAGCGAGGAATGCCGAGCTCGGACACGCAACGCATCTACCGCCCTATGATAACCGATCTCGGCGGGCCACGACCGAATTTGAGCCAGCGAGTATTCCGCAGGAACATCCTTGCAATGCTCGAGCGCGTGCAGTAGGGCTTCCTGAGCCACGTCCTCGCATTGGTCCGGCGGAACCCCCGCCTTTTCGGCGATCCGGATTAGCCGTGCAGTCGCGCGATAAAACTCATCCGGTAAGCTCCTCAACCGGGCAACAAATCGCCTCTCTGACCCCCCCCCATCTGTTCTTGTGTACAGAATTGTACCGGCAAAGTCGATGCTCCAAATCGTTGCGTGACATGGTGCTCCTCCTGGGCGTTTGGTCCATCCCCGTCGCGCATGGGCTAATCCTCCAGGCTAGGATTATCAAGCCTTCGATTTTCCCCTCATTGCGTCGAAATAAGATTACCAGCAGCCATGCTGCTCGAAATAGGGTTTGGGCATCCTTTGAAATGATTCAACTTGTTGTGGCCGCGCCTTTGCGTGCTGGTCCCTACCCTACCACGTCCTTTCTCGAGTTCAAGTGTTTTTTTGAAGAATCATTATTTGACTCGATCGCCTCTGGCACCCACGTCGCCCGATCGGAATGTGGTAGGCAGGCGATAAGGTGGGCGGATATGACGGCGGCCTCGGTGCAGTGATTTCGACCTCGCTATCGGATGATCGTCCCAGGGTTGGGTCCGAGTCGGAAGTGCTAAATGAACCCGATTTTATCATCTTCTGCCCTCGGCGCGGGAAGTGGAGCAATCACCCGACCCTATAATGACACATGGCGAGCGTGTTAGCGTAAGCGCTCTAAGCAATCGGCACGAGGTCGAACATGGAGAATCCCGTACATCCGCTCGCCCGCTTTTCGCACTTCTTGCATCGGAATTTCATCTGGTTTTTGATGGGTTCCTACGGCGTGGCCGCCGTCGCTCCGCGGGCGGGGCTGGCGATCAAGAACGTGTCGCTCGGTCATATTCACTTGTTCGGCGAACATGTCCACATCTCGCTGCCGATGTTGCTTTTGGCGCTGTTGCTTTTGAACGCCGGCCTGGGGGTGCGGACCGAGCGCCTGCGGCACTTGTTGCGGCGGCCGTGGAGTCTCTTCGCTGGTCTGGCGGCCAATCTGTTCATTCCCGTCGCCTACATCTTCGTCGTGTCGCTGACCATGCGACGGTGGCACAACCCAGTAGAAGTACAGCACATACTTGTCGGTCTGGCTGTGGTGGCGGCCATGCCGATCGCCGGTTCCTCGACGGCGTGGACGCAGAATGCCAACGGCGACCTATCGTTGAGCCTCGGCCTGGTGCTGTTCTCGACCTTGCTCAGTCCGCTGACGACGCCGATTTGCTTCGATTTGGTGGAACACATGGCGCAGGGGGAATATCGCGATGTTCTTGAGAATTTGGAGACGCAGGGCGGCGGAATATTCCTGGCCGTCTGTGTCATCATCCCTTCACTTTTGGGGATCGCCATAAGGCCGATGCTCGGGGAGGAGCGAATTTCTGCGGCGAAGCCAACATTGAAGTTGCTTAACTCACTCAACCTGCTGGTGCTCAATTACTCCAATGCTTCGGTGTCTCTGCCGCAAGCTTTTGTGGAACACGATTGGGACCTTATGGCCGTAATCCTCACCATCGTGGTCGGCATGTGCGTTCTCGCATTCACAGCCGGTTGGCTCCTCGGTCGATTGTTTCGCGTGGAGATGCCGCAGCGAATCAGCCTGATGTTCGGCCTGGGCATGAACAACAACGGCACCGGCCTCGTCCTGGCGACGGTGGCCCTGAGCCAGTTTCCCCAGGTCATGCTGCCGATCATTTTCTACAACCTCGTGCAGCATCTTGTGGCCGGCAGCGTCGATTTCCTACTGTCACACCAGGGAAACGGGTCGTCCGATACTTACGCAACCGGCTCCGAGGAACGCACCAGCCACGCACGCAACACCGAAAGCATCTGCTCGGCATCCACGGGCTTGGACAGGTAGTCCCAAGCGCCCGCCTCGATGCACTTTTCGCGGTCGCCCTTCATCGCCTTCGCCGTTACCGCGATGATCGGCAGCGATTTCAAGCGCGGGATCTTGCGAATCTCACGCATGGTATCGATGCCATCCAGTTCCGGCATCATGATGTCCATGAGGACAATGTCGATGTCGTGTTGCTGCTGCAAAGTCTTAATGGCGTCGCGGCCGTTATCGGCCGAGATGACAGCCATGTCATGCTCTTCCAGTACCGTGGACAAGGCGAAGATGTTGCGAATGTCGTCATCGACAATCAGAACCTTCTTGCCGGCGAGCACCTTATCGGTGGTGTGCAGGCCAGCCAACATGGACTGTTGCGACTCCGGCAGCTTGCTTAGATCCTTGTGTAAGAAGAAGGCGGCTTGATCGAGCAAGCGTTCCGGCGTGTAAACGCGGCGAACGGGCAGGATGTCGCCGTCCGCCGTCCGCCAGTCGCTGTCCGCGATTCGCTCGTTGTCAGCCTCGGCGCGCGATGCGGACTCGGCGTAGACGATGATCGGCAGGGGGAACCGGAAAATCGAGGGTGAGTTGCGGATGGCGGATAGCGCCGGCGCCTCGGCATCGATGACCAGACAATCGATCGGCTGCTCCTCGATCATCCGCAGGGCTGCCCCGCCGTCGCCGGCCGTCAGGACGTCGATGTCGCTGACGGACAGGAACTGAACGACGCGCTGGCGGCGAGCGGAGTCCGGATCGACGACGAGCAATCGGCGCTGCGGGCGATTCAAAAACTCAATCAAGTCATCGAACAGCTCATCCAGGGTTGCCTTATTCGGAACAGGCTTGGCCAGGAAAGCCCGGGCGCCGGATAGCAAGGCGCGTTCCCTCGCCTCTTCCGTGGAGATGACACAGACGGGGAGATGGCGTGTAGCCGCATCGTTTTTCAATCGTTCCAGTACGCGCCAGCCTTCGATATCAGGTAAGAAAATATCCAGCGTCAGCGCGTCGGGTTTGTACTCGCGCGTCATGGCCAAAGCCGCGGCGCCCAGGGAAGTGACAAGTGCCTTGAAACCCTTCTCGTGGGCGGTCTCCAGCAGGAGCCGCGCGAAACCCAGATCGTTCTCGACGATCAAGAGCACGCGATCGCCCGGCTCGATGTGCTCGCGGTCGTCCCCAACCTCGTTAATCAGAAGGCTCGGCGGCTTCTCCTCGCTTACGGGCGAGGCAGTAGCGTCAGCCGTAGGGTGGGCCGAGTCTTCGAGGCCCACCATCTGCGAACGGAGGGCTTCGCTTGGCGAACGTTGGGCCTCGCTCCGTCCGGCCCAAGCTATCTGTGTACCATCGCCGTTGGTCGTGGTTTGTGCCAACGGCTCTACGAACGAAGGGGCAGACTTGCGCGCCGAGCGCGGCGTGTACACTTGGGGCAAAAACAGCGTGAAGGTGCTGCCGTGGCTTGGCCGGCTCATCAATCGAATCTCGCCGCCCAGCAGGCGCGATAGCTCGCGGCTAATGGCCAGACCCAGGCCGGTGCCGCCGTACTTGCGACTGGTCGAGCCGTCCGCTTGTTGGAACGCCTCGAAGATGATTTGCTGCTTGTCCGGCGGAATGCCGATGCCGGTATCGCTGACCGAGAACGACAATACGGTTGGAGCGTTATTTAGCTCTTCATTATCGCTGCTCCAACCTGCTTCCGCGCGAGTAATGTTCAGCGCCACTTGACCGTGATGCGTGAATTTGAAAGCGTTGGAAAGCAAGTTCTTGATGACCTGCTGCAACCGTTTCGCGTCGGTAAAGATTGAACGCGGCAGGTCGGGGTTCATTCGAATATAGAAATCGACACTCTTGGACTCGGCCACGTGACGGAACGTTCTCTCTACATAGCTGCGCAACTCGTCGAGCCGCAATTCGCTGACATCAACGACGACGGTTCCCGACTCGATCTTAGAGAGATCGAGAATGTCGTTAATGAGCATGAGCAGATCGTTGCCGGATGAATGAATGGTCTTCGAGAACTCGCGCTGCCGCGGCGTCAGGTTGCCTTCTGGGTTTTTACACAGTTGATCCGAGAGAATCAGCAGGCTGTTGAGCGGCGTTCGCAGCTCATGCGACATGTTGGCGAGGAACTCGGATTTGTATTTGGAGGTCAACGCCAGCTGCTTGGCCTTCTCTTCCAGGGCGCGCCGGGCCTGCTCGACTTCCTGATTCTTGCGTTCAACTTCCTGGTTCTGATGGGCCAACTCCTCGCCGCGGCTTTGCAACTGCTGGTTGGTCTTCTCCAGTTCCTCGCCGCGGCTTTGCAGTTCCTTGGCCAGAGATTGCGATTGCTTCAGCAGATCCTCCGTCCGCATGTTGGCCTCGATGGTGTTGAGCACAATGCCGATCGACTCGGTCAGCTCGTCGAGAAACACCTGATGCGTTGGATTGAAGCGCTCGAACGAAGCCAGTTCCAGGACGCCCTTGAGCTGTTTCTCGAAAAGCACCGGCAGGACGATGATGCTCCGGGGCGCTGACTCGCCCAAGCCGGACGAAATGCGGATGTAATCGGGAGGTGCGCTGGTAATGTGGATCTTCTGCATTTCCAGGGCGCACTGGCCGACCAACCCTTCGCCCAGATCAATTGCGTTGCCGATAGCTACCTGGCCACGGTCGGCGTAGCTTGCCAGCAGTTTCAGCCGCGGCGGCTCCTCTTCCTTGACGCCGGGCGACAAGACATAGAAGACGGCCTGCTGAGCACCGACGACGGGCACCAGTTCTGAAAGGATGAGCCGGCCGACCGTATTGAGATCGCGCTGGCCCTGGAGCATACGGCTGAACCGGGCCAGGTTGGTCTTCAACCAATCCTGCTCGCTGTTCTTGAGGGTCGTGTCCTTCAAATTGCGAATCATCTCGTTGATGTTGTCCTTTAGGGCGGCGACCTCGCCCTGGGCCTCAACGGTGATGGAGCGGGTCAAATCGCCCTTGGTGACGGCGGTGGCTACCTCGGCGATGGCGCGGACCTGCGTAGTGAGGTTTGCCGCCAGCTGATTGACGTTCTCGGTCAACCCCTTCCACGTACCGGCCGCACCGGGCACCTTGGCCTGTCCGCCCAGCTTGCCCTCAACGCCGACTTCGCGGGCCACCGTCGTCACCTGATCGGCGAAGGTGGCCAGCGTGTCGATCATGCTGTTGATGGTGTCCGCAAGTTCCGCGATCTCGCCCTTGGCATCGACGGTTAGTTTTTGCTTAAGATCGCCGTTGGCCACGGCTGTAACCACTTTGGCGATGCCGCGCACCTGGCTCGTCAGGTTGCCGGCCATGAAGTTGACGTTATCGGTCAGATCCTTCCACGTACCGGACACACCCTTGACTTGTGCCTGGCCGCCGAGCTTTCCTTCGGTACCGACCTCGCGGGCCACACGCGTGACTTCCGAGGCGAAGGAGCTGAGCTGATCGACCATCGTATTAACGGTGTCTTTTAGCTCCAGGATTTCGCCTTTGACATCAACCGTGATCTTCTTCGACAGATCGCCGTTGGCAACCGCGGTGGTGACGGCGGCGATATTGCGCACCTGGGCCGTCAGGTTGCCGGCCATGAAGTTCACGCTATCGGTCAAATCTCTCCAGGTGCCGGACACACCCTCGACACGCGCCTGCCCGCCGAGACGTCCCTCGCTGCCAACCTCGCGGGCCACGCGGGTCACTTCCGCGGCGAAGGAGCGCAACTGATCGACCATCGTGTTGATGGTATCTTTCAGCTCCAGGATTTCGCCTCGGACATCGACCGTAATCTTTTTGGAGAGATCGCCGTTCGCCACGGCTGTGGTGACGGCGGCGATATTGCGCACCTGGCTCGTCAAGTTTCCGGCCATGAAGTTGACGCTGTCGGTCAGATCCTTCCACGTGCCGGATACGCCTTCCACGTCGGCTTGTCCGCCGAGCTTTCCTTCGGTGCCGACCTCGCGAGCCACGCGCGTCACTTCTGCCGCGAACGACCGCAATTGATCGACCATGGTGTTGATGGTGTTCTTCAATTCCAGGATTTCGCCTTTGACATCGACGGTGATCTTCTTGGACAAGTCGCCGTTGGCCACGGCCGTGGTCACATCGGCGATGTTGCGCACCTGAGCGGTCAGGTTGCTGGCCATGAAATTCACACTGTCCGTCAAGTCCTTCCACGTGCCGGCGACGCCGCGCACATCGGCCTGTCCGCCGAGTTTGCCGTCGGTGCCGACTTCGCGGGCCACGCGCGTCACTTCCGCCGCGAACGAGCTGAGCTGATCGACCATCGTGTTGATGGTATTCTTCAGCTCCAGGATTTCGCCTTTGACATCGACGGTAATCTTCTTCGACAGATCGCCGGCGGCGACGGCTTTGGTAACATCCGCGATGTTGCGCACCTGGCTGGTGAGGTTGCCGGCCATGAAGTTGACGCTGTCAGTTAGATCCTTCCACGTGCCGGCCACACCCTTGACATCGGCTTGTCCGCCGAGCTTTCCTTCGGTGCCGACCTCGCGGGCCACACGCGTCACTTCCGAGGCGAACGAGCTGAGCTGATCAACCATCGTGTTGATGGTATTCTTCAACTCCAGAATTTCGCCTTTAACATCGACTGTGATCTTCTTCGATAAATCGCCCGTAGCCACGGCGGTGGTCACTTCGGCGATATTGCGCACCTGGCTGGTGAGGTTGCCGGCCATGAAGTTGACGCTGTCAGTTAGATCCTTCCACGTGCCGGCAACACCCTTGACATCCGCTTGTCCGCCGAGTTTTCCTTCGGTGCCGACCTCGCGGGCCACACGTGTCACTTCCGAGGCGAACGAGCTGAGCTGATCGACCATCGTGTTGATGGTGTTTTTCAGCTCCAGAATTTCGCCTTTGACATCGACGGTAATCTTTTTCGACAAATCGCCCGTAGCCACGGCGGTGGTCACTTCGGCTATGTTTCGCACCTGGCCGGTAAGATTACCAGCCATCAAATTGACATTGTCGGTCAGATCCTTCCACGTGCCGGCCACCCCCTTGACATCGGCTTGTCCGCCGAGCTTTCCTTCGGTTCCGACCTCGCGGGCCACACGCGTCACCTCCGCCGCGAACGACCGCAATTGATCGACCATGGTGTTGATGGTGTTCTTCAATTCCAGGATTTCGCCTTTGACATCGACGGTGATCTTCTTGGACAAGTCCCCGTTGGCCACGGCGGTGGTCACATCGGCGATGTTGCGCACCTGAGCGGTCAGGTTGCTGGCCATGAAATTCACACTGTCCGTCAAGTCCTTCCACGTGCCGGCCACCCCCTTAACCTGGGCCTGTCCACCCAGGATGCCCTCGGTACCGACCTCGCGGGCCACGCGCGTCACCTCGGAGGCGAACGAGCTGAGCTGATCGACCATCGTATTGATGGTGTTCTTCAGCTCCAGGATTTCGCCTTTGACATCGACGGTAATCTTCTTCGACAAATCGCCCGTGGCCACGGCCGTTGTGACGGCGGCGATATTGCGCACCTGGGCCGTCAGGTTGCCGGCCATGAAGTTCACGCTATCCGTCAGATCCTTCCAGGTGCCGGAAACGCCCTCGACGCGCGCTTGCCCACCAAGCTTTCCTTCGGTACCGACCTCTCGTGCCACGCGCGTCACTTCCGAGGCGAACGACCGCAGCTGATCGACCATCGTGTTGATGGTGCCTTTCAGTTCCAGGAACTCGCCTTTGACATCGACCGTGATTTTCTTGGAGAGGTCGCCGTTGGCCACGGCGGTGGTAACTTCGGCGATATTGCGCACCTGACTGGTCAGGTTGCCGGCCATGAAGTTCACGCTGTCGGTCAGATCCTTCCACGTGCCCGACACGCCCTTGACCTGTGCCTGCCCGCCAAGCTTGCCCTCGGTGCCGACTTCGCGGGCCACGCGCGTCACCTCGGCGGCGAACGACCCGAGTTGATTGACCATTTTGTTGATGGTCTTGGCAGTGCGCAGGAACTCGCCCTGGAGCGGCCGGCCCTCGATTTCCAGGGTCATCGGCTGGGAGAGGTCGCCTTGGGCAACGGCGCCGATTACGCGGGCTGTCTCGCTGGTAGGGTGAACAAGATCGCCGATCAGATCGTTGACGGAACTGATGGCATCGGCCCACGAGCCGCTCACATCGCCCAGCGATCCTCGCTGAGCGATACGGCCTTCCTTGCCGACGACCCGGCTAAGGCGATCCAGCTCGCGGGCCATGCGCTGATTCAATTCGACGACATCATTGAAAGTGTCCGCCACCTTGCCAGCCAGGCCGGTCCAGTCCATCGGCAAGCGAACGGTGAAGTCCCCTCGTTTCAGGGCGGATAGGGCGGTTAACAACACGGTCGTATCAAGGGTGTGGGGAGCGGATTCCTGAAGAACTGGCATGAAGGTTTCTCCCAATTGCGTCATTGCAAGGCGTGTTCGCCGAGTACCGCCGGAATGAGGCGCAACTAAAAAGCAAAACCCCCGGCGCAAGGACGCTGCTTGCGCGGGGGGCTGTCATAGACCCCAGAGAGTAGGTAGGGATGGCGCTAAAGTATAGCCCAAAATGACTTGCGGAGCAATGCTTGCGCTCTCCGGAGTTCGCCCTGCCTCATCCATGTGCCGGCTGCATCTTTGGGCCGCGTAACGATCGTATCGCTCGTTCCATCGCTCGAGTCTCAGCCACCGTGGGAACTCAAATCAAGCCAAACACTTGCAACCTCGCGATCGTGCGATAGAATCGGGCAACACGCCGCGTTCGCACCGCAAAGGACTACTCCATGCTTTGGGCCGTCTATCATCAGCGCCTCAACCCGTTGGCCGACAGTAAGATTCCTGCTTCGAACTTGGTATCCATCGGCTTCGCCGCTCTACCGGTGATCGTTCTGTTCTGGCTCTTGGTGCCGCGTCGCTGGCTTGCGCCCAAGGCTGGAGCGATGGCGGCCCTTGTCGCCCTGATCATTGCCGTGGTCATCTACGGAATGCCGCCGTTGATGGCCTGCATGGCCTTCGTCGATGGCGCCCTGTTCGGCTTGCTGCCGGTAGGGTGGACCATCTTCAACGCCATGCTGCTCTACAATGTCACGGTGCAGACAGGTAAATTCGACGTCGTGCGCCGCTCCGTGGCCGGGCTGTCGGGCGATGCCCGCGTTCAGGCCATCCTCATCGCCTTTGCCTTCGGCGCGTTCCTCGAAGGCTCTGCCGGCGGCGGTACTCCTGTCGCCATTTGCGGTGCCATCCTGGTTGGGCTCGGCTTCGATCCCTTCCTGGCCGCCGTCTTGTGCTTGATCGCCAATACCTCGCCCGTCGCCTACGGCGGACTGGGTACGCCGCTCATTACGCTTACCGGTGTCACCGGACTGCCTACCGAAACGCTCAGCGTGATGGCCGGACATCAGCTCCCGCTGTTATCACTTTTTATCCCCCTCTATATGGTCAAGTGCATGTGTTCGTGGAAACAGACCTGGGAAGTGTGGCCCGCCCTGCTTGTCGCCGGCGGTTCGTTTGCCGTCTTCCAGTTCTGCTTCGCCACCATCCATGCCTGGCCCGGCATGTCGCACATCGTCATTTATCCCATGACCGATATCGGTGGCGGTATCTTTTCGTTGGTCGTCACGGCCGTTTTCCTTAAGTTTTGGAAGCCGCGTCAGGAGTGGCATTTCGAGAAGAAGCACGCCGAGGTAGGTCCGGCGAGCCGAGCGGTAGCAGAGGTCCGGCTCGGCTCGCCGAACCTACCATTGCACAAGGAACCGCCCTTGACGGCTTGGAACATCACCGTGGCCTGGTTTCCCTTCGTGCTCATGTCGTTTCTCTTGCTACTGACGGGACTGGTGCGTCAGCGCGAAGGAGAACGCAAGAAACTCGGCCCCGCGATGATTGGCCCCATCGAGACGAACTACATTGTTCCGATACCTTGGCTGGACAAGGAATCGTGCCGCGATGCACGGCTCCAGGAGCATCCGACTTCTGAGCCTGGACAAACGAACGTGGCAGAAGACGCATCATTCAATTTCGCATGGCTGACCGCGCCGGGAACCGCCGTGTTTATCGCCGCTCTCTTGTCGATGGCTCTGTTGCGCATGGATCAACGTCAGATCGGCTGGACGTTCAAACGAACATTTATTCAAATGAAGATTCCTATCCCCACAATCTGTTTTATGTTGGGACTCAGCTACGTGACGCGGTATGCCGGCATGGATGCGACGCTCGGTTTCGCCTTTGCATCTTCGGGGATGCTCTATCCATTCTTCGCGCCGCTCTTGGGCTGGCTGGGCGTGTTTCTGACGGGCACCGACGCCGGAAGCAACGCCTTGTTCGGCAGTTTGCAAAAGATTACAGCAACCCAGATCCACAACGCTTCCATGTTTCCACATCTCGATCTGTCGCAATTGCAGGTGCTCATTTGCACTTCCAACAGCACTGGCGGCGTCATGGGCAAGATGATTGATGCCCAAAGCATCGTCGTGGCAACCGCGGCAACCAATCAGCTCGGCAAAGAGGCGGATATTTTCAAAGCAGTGCTGTGGCACAGCATTTTGCTTGCAGTCGTTGTGGGCCTGCTGACGCTGCTGCAAGCCTATGTGTTCCCTTTCACGATGCTCGTGCCGCATTTGCCAAAATGATAGGCGATGACTTCAAGGTGGAACGTCGCCGGGATTCACCTTGGCCAGTCGAACTCCTCCCGCTATAAGACCGGTCCACGCGCCGGCTCTTTCCCTCCGGCGCTGTCGGCTCTCGAAGCAACGGAGGACAAGATGATGGTCTGGAAGTATCCGAACGTCTGGCGCACGTTGTTGTGCGCATTTCTCGTATTATCTAGCGCCGCGGTTGCTCGCGCCGCCGATAGTGAGACTCGCGAATTTGTCGTCAAGGTGGATGGCAAGCCGTCGGGCAATGCCAACATGACGATTCAGCGACAAGACGATGGCACGACCGTCGTTTCTTGCGATACCAATGTCCGCGTCAGGGTTTTGATTAAAACCTACGTTTACACTTGCCAGACCCGCGAGACGTGGAAAGATGGCCGCCTACAACAGCTAGTTAGCCAGTGCAACGATGACGGCAAACAGTTTCGGGTATCGGCCAACGCTCAGGCGGATGGAATTCATGTCAACGTCAATGGGCGCGAACACATCACCAAGCCAGAGGCATGGGTGTCGAGTTACTGGACCTTGCCGGATCCCAAGCTGCGCGATCAAGCTATCTCCGTCGTGGATGCCGACAACGGCCATGATTTGCAGGGTCGCATACAGTTCATCGGCACGACACAGAGGACCGTGGCCGGACAGGTGCAAAACGTCCAGCACTATCGCTTCAACGGCTCCAAACGCATCGAGCTTTTCTACGATGCCGCGCAACGACTGGTGCATCAGGAGTGGGTTGAGGACGGACATCCTACGGTCTTGGAATTGACACGAGTTCGCCGTTGAGCGCGCCGCAGCCGTAATCGGCGTCGAATCGCTCTTGTCAAAAGCGCGACTGTGAGGGTAATTTCCCGTTTAGCCGCGACCCAAAGGGGAGCGCGGGAAGCTCCGCGCTCCCCTTCGGGTCGCGGCTAAACGGGAAACTTGGGATTGGGAAGGTGAAGCATGAAGGACCGCGCATTTATCCGCCGTACTCTGATCGAGTTGCTCGAAGCGGATACCGGCGAAAATCACAACGATCTCGATGAGGCGGCCAATCTCCGCGAGGGACTCGGACTGGATTCCGTCGATGTTGTCAGCATTGTTTCGCAAATCGAGCGCCGCTTTCACATTCGTTTGACGCATCAAGAATTGGAAAAGCTTGTCACTGTCGCCGATGTGCTCGATCTGCTTCAAGCCAAGCTTGCCGACACTTCCTCATCTCAATCGGCAGCAGCCTGAAAACTCCTTCGGTTAGCGACGCTTCGCAATAGCGTCAGCAGAAACGCTTCTGCGAAGCGTCGCTTACCATCTCCTCACGCCGCCAG
>Ga0070738_10005964_pt1 | contig 13059 bp, 13 predicted proteins | sample Coa_R2_2_FD_66446 | JGI IMG/M metagenome (GOLD analysis project Ga0070738, IMG submission 66446) | Surface soil microbial communities from Centralia Pennsylvania, which are recovering from an underground coalmine fire - Coalmine... | ecosystem: Environmental > Terrestrial > Soil > Unclassified ... | reverse complement strand
GCACAGATAACCCGTGTGTTCCCTTGCTCGATCAGGACTGAGCCCTCAGCGTACGGCAGGAAGCCGACGCTGAGCTGAACTGAGCGCAGTTGATCGGGGGCACGCCCGTCAGGTCGACTCATCACGCCCACGGTCGTCAGCCCGTCCCGGGACCGGGTCGTTCCACGGAACAGGATAGGGGCCGGTCATGCAACACCTTCGAGATAGACCTCGGCATCCATCGCGGCACGGCAGCCCGCCCCGGCAGCGGTCACCGCCTGCCGATAGCGATAGTCCTCGACATCGCCGGCCACGAAGACGCCCTCCACGCTGGTCCGAGAGCCGTCGCGAACTCGAATGTATCCCTTCTCATCGAGGTCGATCTGCCCGCGAAAGATCGCCGTGTTGGGGGCGTGGCCAATGGCGACGAAGAGCCCTTGCACGGGAAGCTTGCTGGTCTCGCCGGTTTTCACGTTCTCGATGAGAACCCCCTCGACGTGATCTGTCCCAAGGACATCCCGGACGACTGTATCCCAGATAAAGCGGATCTTGGGGTGGTTGAGGGCGCGATCTTGCATGATCTTGCTCGCCCGAAGCTCGCGCCGCCGGTGAATGACGGTTACCGATGAGGCGAACTTGGTGAGAAAGAGCGCCTCTTCCATCGCCGTGTCGCCGCCCCCCACGACCGCCACATCCTTGTTTCGAAAGAAGAAGCCGTCGCACGTGGCGCAGGCTGAAACGCCGCGCCCCATCAGGCGGGCCTCATTCGGGAGATTCAGCCACAGGGCCGAGGCGCCGGTCGCGATGATCACTGCCTTTGCCGCAAACTCGTCTCCCTCGGTTCGGACGATCAGTGGACGCTGGTGGAAATCGACGCTCGTGGCATCCTCATCGATGAATTCAGCCCCGAAACGCTCGGCCTGTCGGCGCATCCGATCCATCAGCTCGGGGCCCATGATGCCCTCCGGGAAGCCGGGAAAGTTCTCGACCTCCGATGTGAGCATCAGCTGACCGCCAGCCTGGCGTCCGGCGATGACCAGGGGCTTCAGATCGGCTCGTGCCGTATAGATTGCCGCCGTCAAGCCAGCCGGCCCGGAGCCAAGAATAATCACGTTGCGCACGCTCATTGGCTGTTCGTTCCTTCAATGCTACTGCCGTTCCGATCACCTGACCGGGCTACAAGACCGGTCTGGGCATCCCACAGTGCGATCGCAGGATCGCCAGGATACGCTCTCGCGCCCAGTGCGCCTCCTGGCTGCGTGGTCGCGGACAGGGCGACGGAGCGGGTGATTGAATCGGCTGCTTCCGGCCTCATGATACCGTTCGATGTGCGAGCCGACAAGGCCGCCAGACGAGAGGAACGGGCGACCGCGGGCTTACTCGATGGTTAGTCCAGATGGGGAGGGCGTGGAGTCGTCAGGCGTGTCCAGGAGCGCGTTCGGAGCATGAGTGCGCTCTCTTCAGCCGGGGTGAGGATGTGACCGCACTGGAGACAGATGATGAACTGGTCGCGGTGATCGCGCTCGACAACGAGATCACCGCGACACCGCGGGCAGGCCTTCAGGTAGACCATGGGTGAAAGCCTCCGGCCGGATTCGGCCCGCTGTCGGCTTCGGATGTCGCTCCGCCGGAGGCAAGAGCCGTGCCCAGAGCGCGCAGGACGACGCGGGAGATGGGCGGGGAGGCGGCGCTTTTTTGACACTGAATTTCGCCTGTGCTAGATTGTAGTCAGCTTTGAATCAGAGGCCATGCGGTACAATCCCCTCATGCCAGGTGCCCTCGGCATATCCGGTCCGGTCACTGCCAACCATCTCGCCAGGGGCGAGGAGCATCGCCGGTGATCCAGGTTTCCAATCTCAGCAAGACGTATGGATCGAAGACGGCGATCCAAGGCGTCACCTTCGATGTCAAGCCGGGCGAGATTCTCGGCTTTCTGGGCCCGAACGGCGCTGGCAAGACGACGACCATGCGAATCCTCTGCGGCTATTTGCCCCCGAGCTCGGGGAAGGCAACGATCGCCGGCCACGATGTCTTCACCGAGTCGCTGGAGGTGCGTCGAAAGATCGGGTACTTGCCAGAGTCGGTGCCGCTCTATCCAGAGATGACCGTCGAGGATTATCTGCTGTTCATGGCCCAGATCCGGGGTGTCCCACGCGGTCGGCGGCGTCAGCGCGTTCAGCAGGTCATGCACTTATGTCATGTAGATGATGTTCGCCGCACGCTCATCGGTCGTCTGTCCCGAGGATATCGCCAGCGCGTGGGCCTGGCTCAGGCCCTCGTTCACGACCCACCAGTGCTTGTCCTCGATGAGCCGACCGTTGGACTCGATCCGAAGCAGATCACCGATACTCGGCAGTTGATCAAGAGCCTCGGCGGGTCGCACACTATCCTTCTCAGCACGCACATCCTGCCCGAGGTCAGCATGACCTGCAATCGGGTCGTCATCATCAATGAGGGGCGGGTTGTTGCCGAGGACACGCCGGAGAACCTGACCCGCCGGCTGCGCGGGTCGGAACGGATCGCCCTGGAGGTGCGCGGTCCAGCCGATCGCGTTAAGGCCGTCCTGTGCGCGATCCCGAATGTCCTGAATGTCGAGATGGTCGCCTCAAATGGCCGACCGCGCTTTCTGGTTGACTGTGCGGTCGGTCAGGATGTCCGCGAGGATGTCGCCGCGGCAATTGTGAATAATGGCTGGGGCCTCCTGGAACTGCATTCGGTAGGCATGAGCCTCGAGGAGGTCTTCTTGAAGCTCATCACGCGCGAAGAAGGAACTGGCTGATGGGAAATGTCATCGCCATTGCCCGCCGCGAGTTGATGTCGTACTACGGCTCGTTTCTCTTTTATGTCGTGACGGCAGCTTTTCTGGTGATCACCGGCTTCTTTTTCGCCGTGACCGTGGCGTTCAGCCGGTCAGCCCAGGTCGCTCCGCTCTTTCAGACAATGTACACGATCATGCTCCTCGTCGCGCCCATTCTGACGATGCGTCTGCTCGCGGAGGAGCAGCGGACGGGTACGATCGAGCTCCTGCTCACCTCGCCAGTCCGTGATGCGGAGCTAGTTCTGGGGAAGTTCCTGGCCGGGCTCGGCCTGTTGGTGTCCATGCTGGTGCTGACTGGCTTCTATCCACTCCTCCTCGCTCTCTATGGGAATCCCGATCGAGGCGGGATCATCGGGGGGTATCTCGGGGCGCTCCTGTTTGGAGGACTGGCCATCGCCATCGGGCTGTTCACGTCCTCGCTGACCCAGAACCAGATCGTGGCAGCGGTCCTCTCCTTTGCGATCCTCCTTCTGCTCTGGGTCATTGATGGGCTGGGAAGCCTGGTGGGAGGTGTCGTTGGAAGTATTGCCACCTACCTGGCTGTCTTCACGCACTTCTCGGATATGACCCGGGGCATCGTGGATACGAAGGACGTGGTGTACTTCCTGACCGTTATCGTCGGGGCGCTCTTTTTCACCACCTGGTCAGTCGAGACGAGGCGCTGGCGATGAGAGTACCGGCGCTCCTGGATCGCCTGTCGTCGATCTTCGCTGTTATTGGCACAATCGCGCTTCTTGCAGCACTGGGCACGTTCCTGATCCTGGGGCAGCTTGATCGGTGGGTGATTGTGTTGGCCGCGGTTGGGATCGGCCTCTGGATCTACGCGCTCCTGGAGCGCCCGGAACGGACCGCCGCGATCCTGACGTCGCGCGGTGTGCGCTACGGCTCGAATACTGCCGTGATGAGTGTGGCCCTGATCGCGATCCTCGGCCTGATTAACGTTCTTGCCAACCGGTACAGCGACCGCTTTGATCTGACGGCGAACCACCTGTACACCCTGGCGCCGCTCTCGGTGCAGGTCGCCCGGGACCTCAAGCAGCCAGTCAAGATCTTGTACTTTTACCGCAGTGGAGATCCGTCACGAGATTCGCTCGAGGATTTGCTGAAGGAATATACCCGCTATACCAGGCTGATCAGCTACGAGTTCGTTGACGTGGACCTCAAGCCCGGTCTAGCCCGTCAGTACAATGTGACGACGACGGGAACGGTGGTGCTGGATGCCGGGAGCAAGCGGCAGATGGTCACCGGCAGTGACGAAGGGACAATCACCTCGGCTCTCCTGAAGTTAGAACGCGGCCGACCGGAGGTTGTGTACTACCTCACCGGTCATGGGGAACTGGACTTTGCGAGCACGGATCAGGAGGGGGCCTCGACGGCAAAGGATGCGCTCGACGCCGATAACTACGATCTGCGGCCTCTCAACCTGGCCGCTACGGGGAAGGTTCCAAGCGACGCGAGCGCGGTTATCGTAGCCGGACCAACCGTCGCCCTCCTTCCCCAGGAGGTGAGTGCCCTGGAGAGCTACATCGATAGCGGGGGGAAGGCACTCTTCCTCGTGGATAAGCGGTCTCAGGGGATCCTCAAGGCCGTCGCTGCGCACTACGGCGTCGAGATCGGAAACGGGATCGTGATTGATCAGGCCCAGTTTCTCCTGAACGATCCCCTGACGCCCTTGATCAGCCACTACCAGTTCAGTCCCATCACCAAGGATCTCCCTGCGCTCGCCTTCCAGGCGGCGACCTCGGTTACGCCGGTGAAGACGCCGCCGGCCGGTCTGGATGTCCAGCCGATCGCCCAGACAACCGAGAACAGCTGGCTCGAGACTGACAGCCGCGTTGCCCACTATGATCCGGGCATCGATCCCCGCGGACCGCTTACTGTCGTCGCGAGTGTGACCAGGACATCCGATACCACTGCGTCCGCAAGCTCGAAAGGGACGGCAGGGATGCGCGTTGTCTTCATTGGCGATGTCGCGTTTGCGACGAATGGCATGATCGACGTGCTGGGGAACCGGGCGTTGCTGACGAACTCCGTCAACTGGCTGACTGCTAATGAGGACTTGATTCAAATCGAGGCGAAGTCGCCTCTCGATCAGACGCTCACCTTGAGCAATACCCAGTTGAATGTCTTGCTCTATGGAAGCGCGGTTTTCCTGCCCCTGGTTGTGCTGGCCGCAGGGGTTGTGGTCTGGTGGAACCGGAGGTGAGCCCTGAACTACCGTCTTACTGCCATTCTTCTCGCCATTCTGGTCGTGCTGGCTGGGGTGGTGTATGTCGTCTCGCAGCAGCCAACGCCCCAGGAGGCGGCCGATAAGGCGGCGCATCCACAGATTCTGAACTTCCAGACGGTTGATGCGTCTCGTCTGGTGATCAGCGACGGCAGCAAGACCACCGAACTGCGCCGCGATGGGACGGTCTGGAACCTGGTAAAGCCGATCCAGACGCCCGCGGATGCCACGCGCGTTGACGGCTGGCTCGACCAGCTCAGCACGCTGACAGCTGACCGGGTCATCGAAGGGTCGTCAGATCTCGGCCAGTACGGGCTCGCTCCTCCGAAGCTCAACGTGGACGTGACCCTGAAGGATGGCAAGTCGGCACGGCTGGTGCTCGGTGATAAGACCCCTGACGGCGTCGACTACTACGCCCAGGTGCCCGATCAGAAAGCGGTTTATCTAGTTAGTGCCCCCCTGGGCGATGACCTGAAGAGCGCGCTGACCAACCCGCCGAAAGCCCAGCCCACGCCTACCCCACTGCCCACGCTTGTTCCGAACGTGACGGCAACCTTACCTCCCGCCGCGACCCCCACGCCCGCGGCATCCCCTTCGGGATAGACAGTAGCTATTCTGCAGACGGGCTGCCGCCTGGCACCGCCGCGGCGCGGGGTAGGGCATCCCGGCGTGGTGGCCGGCGGGCGCTACGGACAGATCAGAAAAGAGAGCACGAGTAGAGGACCAATGGAGATCACCTGGCACGGGCACGCCCATTTCCGCCTGCGAGGGCGCGAGGGAACCGTGGTTACCGATCCAACCTTTCGCTCCGGCGGCGGAGCGTCCGGGCGAATGGCGATCGATGTCGTGACGGTCAGCCATGCGCACCCCGCGCACTGTCAAGTCGCCCAGCTGGGCGGCGAACCGATGGTCCTGACCGGCCCCGGCGAGTACGAGGTGAAGGGGATTGTCATCACTGGCATTCAGACGTTCCATGATGCCGAGCGGGGACGGAAGCGCGGGAAGAATACCGTCTTCCGCATCGAGCTCGATGACCTCGTGGTCTGCCACCTCGGCGATCTGGGGCACGTGCTCACCAGTGATCAGATCGATCAGATTGGTAACAACGTCGATGTCCTGTTTGTGCCGGTCGGAGGGGGCGGTACGATTGACGCCTCCCAGGCGATTGAAGTGATCAGTCTGTTAGATCCGCGCCTGGTTATCCCCATGCACTATCGCGTCAATGACCTTGACCTGCGCTTGGATACGGTCGATCGGTTCCTGCGGGAGATGGGGGTAACCGGCGTGGAGGCAGAGCCGCGGCTCACCGTGACGCGGACCAGCCTGCCCGAGGAAACCAGCGTTGTCGTCCTGCAGCCCCGTCCCTTCTGAGGAGGAACGTCCCGAGCATGCGTAGGACGCTCTCGGGGCCATATTGCCGCACCGGGCGCGAAAGGTGAGGGGAAGGCATCCCTTGCTTACAGGATGTCCTTGTTGAGGGTGTTGAGGAACTCCCGATTGTTTGCCGTGCGTGCCATGCGAGCGAGCATTGCCTCGATGCCCTCGGTGCCGCCGATCGCTGAGACCATGCGTCGGAGCGTCACAACCTGCTTGAGCGTCTGCTCGTCTAGGAGGAGCTCCTCGCGGCGCGTACTCGAACGAGGGATGTCAATAGCGGGGAAGATCCGCTTCTCGGCCAGCTTCCGGTCGAGCATGATCTCCATATTGCCGGTGCCTTTGAACTCCTCGTAGATCACGTCATCCATCCGGCTTCCGGTCTCGACCAGGCAGGTTGCGATAATCGTCAGGCTTCCCCCTTCTTCCTGCTTACGAGCGGCGCCGAAGAAGCGCTTGGGGGGGTACAGCGCCGCCGGATCGATTCCGCCAGAGAGCGTTCGTCCACTGGGCGGGACGATCAGGTTATAGGCGCGGGTCAAGCGCGTGATGCTGTCCAGCAAGATGACCACATCACGCCCACCCTCGACCAGCCGCTTGGCGCGCTCCAGGGCCATCTCGGCGACGATGCGGTGATCTTCGACCGGCTCGTCAAATGTTGAGCTGATGATCTCGCCCTTGACCGACCGCTTCATATCTGTAACTTCTTCTGGGCGCTCGCCGATCATCAGGACCATAAGGTGAACGTCGTTGTAATTGGTCATGATGCCGTTGGCGATGTGCTTGAGGATCGTGGTCTTGCCGGCCTTGGGAGGCGAGACGATCAGACCGCGCTGGCCCCGGCCGATCGGGGCGATCAGGTTGATCACCCGCTGGGTCAGGTTCGAGGGAACGGTCTCGAGGTTATACATCTCTCGTGGGAAGATCGGCGTGAGCTGCTCGAAGTGAGGCCGCCGCTTGGCCACCTCGGGATCGAGGCCATTTACCGCCTCCACACGGAGGAGACCGTAATACTTTTCGTTATCCTTCGGGGGACGGACCTGGCCGGTGACCAGGTCACCGGTGCGCAGGCCAAAACGTCGAATCTGGGTCTGCGAAACGTAGACATCGGCCGGACCGGGAAGGAACCCATCTTTCCGCAGGAATCCGTAGCCGTCTTCGACGATCTCCAGGATGCCGCCGCCAAACAGGTACCCCTGCTGTTCGGTCTGAGCCTGGAGGATGCGGAAGATCAGATCCTGCTTCTTGAGCGCACTGTAGCCGGTGATGCCGAGCTCCTTCGCGATCTCTTGCAGCTCATCCCGGGTCTTTGCTTCAAGTTCCGCGATATTCACCTAGCGCTCCATGTTCATTGAGGAAATGGATCGAAAGAGAGACTAGATACTGCGCCGGACCGCCGCTGCGTTCGGCCACGGAGGCAGGGGGCTTGGCATGCGCTACTCGTACATCAGCAATGATGGAGTAACTGACATGCCTGTAGTGAGCCGATGACGCGCTACCACACGTGCCGCGTCAACAGGGGGAGAGTCCGGAAAACGACTGTTGGGACAGCCGGAAAACCTGGTTTTGCTCTACCTCACCATAGTGATTCTAGCATGGCAGGGATCTGCCGTCAAGGGCGATCTCCTGGCGTGCCCGTGCCCGCAGTCACCAGCGTATGCGTCTCGATGGGAAGGGCTGGCTGATCTCCCTCGCGCAATGTTCGGGCCGCGGCGCCGATGAAGTCGCGAAAAAGCGGGTGCGGCCGGGTCGGGCGCGACTTGAACTCCGGATGGAACTGACACCCGACCATCCACGGATGGTCGGCGACCTCGACGATTTCGACCAGCTGACCATCTGGGGAGACACCCGTGACCTGCAGGCCTGCTGCCTCCAGTACCGCACGATACCGATTGTTGAACTCCCAGCGGTGTCGATGCCGCTCGTGAACAATCGTCTGGTCATAGGCACGCGCTGCCCGGCTCCCGGGGATCAGCCGGCAGGGATAGGAGCCCAGGCGCATTGTCCCTCCCTTCTCGGTCACGCCCCGCTGGCTTTCGAGCAGGTCGATGACCGGATGCGGGGTTGCCGGATCGAACTCGGTGCTGTTCGCCTCGGTCAGCCCCAGCACGTGGCGGGCGTATTCGATGACCATTGCCTGCAGACCCAGACAGAGCCCGAGATAGGGGATGCGGCGCTCCCGGGCGAAGCCGGCCGCGAGCACTTTCCCCTCGACCCCACGGACCCCAAACCCACCGGGGACGAGAATGCCATTCAAGGGCGCGAGGAGCGATTCGGCGTTGTCTGGCGTGAGGCGTTCCGCATCAATCCATTCGATCTGCAGATCCCGACCGTGATAGAGCGCGGCGTGGGTGAGCGCCTCGCGGACCGAGAGGTAGGCATCGTGGAGCTCGATGTACTTCCCAACAACTCCGATGACAACTGTCGGCTTCGGCTGACGGATCCGCTCGATCAGCTCTTCCCACTGTCCCCAGTTCGGTGAGCGCGCTGGCAGGCCGAGCCGCTCAATAATATAGTCGCCCAGGCCTGCTGCCTCGAGGATGAGCGGCACCTCGTAGATGGTCTCAACGGTCAGGAGTGGGATGACGGCTCGACGGTCGACGTCGCAGAACAGGGCGATCTTCTCCTTGAGATCGTCGCTGACTGGATAGTCTGATCGACAGACGACCACGTCCGGGTGAATGCCGATGCTGCGGAGGTCCCGGACGCTGTGCTGAGTGGGCTTGGTCTTGAGCTCTCGCGTTGCGTTGATGTAGGGCAGGAGAGTCACGTGGATGTACAGGGCGTTCTCCGGGCCGATCTCCCGATGGAGCTGGCGAATTGCCTCGAGGAAGGGTTGACCCTCAATATCTCCCACCACGCCGCCGACCTCGCAGATCACAGCGTCAGCCCGGCTGCGCTCGGCGACACGCCGAATGCGCGCTTTGATCTCGTTGGTAACGTGCGGAATGACCTGGATCGTGCCGCCCAGGTAATCCCCACGGCGCTCGTTGGAGATGATCGCCGAGTAAACCTGGCCAGTCGTGACGTTGGAATCGTGCGAGAGATCGGTATCGATGAAACGCTCATAGTGTCCCAGGTCCAGATCGGCCTCGGCACCATCATCGGTGACGAAGCACTCGCCGTGCTGGTACGGGTTCATCGTGCCGGGATCCACGTTGAGGTAGGGATCCAGCTTCATCGCTGCCACCTCGATGCCGCGGCTTTTCAGCAGGCGGCCGATCGAAGCGACTGTCACCCCCTTGCCCACCGACGAGACTACGCCACCGGTTACAAAGATGTACTTCGGCATCGTTCAGGCCTCACTCCCCACCCCGGCAAAATGAGAGAGCGCCCACCGCCTGGTGGGCGCCCTCGCCGTCGCCGTGCTCACAGCAAGTGATTATAGCAGACTGGATGACCGCCGCGGATGCGCTCACGTCCTACTCGATGGACCTTTCACCAAGTCTTAGCACCTGATTTTTCATACTGCGCGTACCATCCGGAACGCGGTATCTCATCTAGCGCCCGTAGGCCAGCCGGAGCCAGAGTGCGGACGGGAGCCCTGCCCGACGCATCCTCTCCTGCGTCTGCTCAATCGGGTACTCGACGCGCCGACGCTGATAGCAGCGGCGGTCGGTGTCCAGGATCAGGTATCGCGCAGCCGGATCGCCATCTCGCGGCTGTCCCACGCTCCCGACGTTGATCAGCTGACGATCTGTGCCGAGCTCTGTCTCGGCATAGGACAGCGGAAGCGGCTCGACCTTGCCCGTGTCTGACTGCAGGCGGAAGCCCAGCGGGATATGGCTGTGGCCGATGAAGCAGACCTGACTGTCGAACGCGGCGAAGCACGCCCGCGCCACGGACGTGCTCAGGACATACTCCCGGATCGGGTCCCGCGGGCTGCCGTGGACCAGGGTAAAATCGCCCGCGATGTGCATCGTCGGCAGACCCGCCAGGTAGGAACGCACCTGCGGTGTCAGCTGCTGGGCAGTCCACCGGATCGCCTCGAGGGCCAGCGCGTTGAAATCAGAGGGATCCAGGCGTCCGATTGCCGCCCAGTCGTGGTTGCCAGCCAGGGAGACGCTGGTGAGGCTGCGGAGACGCTCGACGCACTCGACCGGATCCGGCCCGTACCCGACGAGATCGCCGAGGTGCCAGACGGCATCGACTGTGCCCCAGTCGGCAATCACCGCCTCGAGCGCCGCCAGATTCGCGTGGACATCAGAAATGATCGCGATCCGCACCCGAACGGCACGCCTCCGCCAATTAAGTATGGCACGGCGGCGCTGACAGTTCAACTAATCTTGACGGACGAGCTAGGGTAGCGTACTGTATGCCGCAAATGATGAATTTTTTCAATCGTGTTGTCGTCTCGATTCTGCTTATTGCCCTGATTGTGCTGCTGGTGCCGGTCGCGGTCACGCCCCAGGGCGTTGCTGAGTTCGTGTCCTCCCAGCTCGATCAGGTAAAGGTCGAGCCGATTTCCCTCCCCCACCTCGTTATTGTGATGGCGGCGCTCTTCTTGATCGCCCTGGCGCTGGTGCTCCTGCGGCTCGAGTGGAGACGGCCGGCCGCGAAGTCCGTTCAGATCGTGAGCGGCGGTCAGTCCACCGAGCTCTCCACGGCGTCGGTTGCCGAACGACTTCGGTCGGATGTACTGGCAGTTGCTCAGGTCCAGCGCGCAGTCCCCACAGTTACGGCACGTGGCAGGCTGGTGGATATCGAGATTGATGTCCTCGTCGACCCCGACGTGGACGTTCCCGCCAAGTCGCAGGAGATCGAGCGCGTCGTGCGGGAGAGCGTTGCCCGCATGGGGCTCAAGCTCGGCCGTCCGCGCGTGAAGATCACCTGTGCGCGCGATATCCCCACCGGTAGCTCTCCCACGCCGTCGCCAGAATGATCCCTCATTTGTGCGTATAGCACAAATGAGGCCTTCGGTTTCTGGTCTCTTCTCACGTAGACCCGCGTGCGGGTCAGGCCGTAGAGTATGGGCAGGAGGGCGTTCGCCCGTGCGCGGTGAGCCGCCCGCAGTCGGATAAGGAGGAAAGATCCCTGATGGCCATCGACGTGACCGGTACGAAGACGTTGACGACTCCCGAGGAGGTTATCGCATTCGCGCGCGAGCGAGGGGTGAAGTTCGTAGACTACAAGTTCGTCGATCTGCCGGGGACCTGGCAGCACTTCTCCACGCCGATCTCGGAGCTCAAGGTTGACGTCTTCGAAGAGGGGCTGGGCTTTGATGGCTCGAGCATCCGGGGTTTCCAGAAGATTCACGAGAGTGACATGCTTCTGGTCCCCGATCCGACTACTGCGATTGTCGATCCGGTCTGTTCGATTCCAACGCTCAGCCTGATCTGCAACGTGAAGGATCCGGTGACCGGTGAGTGGTATTCGCGGGATCCACGCTACGTAGCCCAGAAGGCGGAGCGGTACCTGATCCAGTCCGGCATTGCGACGACAAGCTACTGGGGACCGGAGGCGGAGTTCTTCATCTTCAACGATATCCGCTTCGATCAAACGACTCACAGCGGCTATTACTTCATTGATGCCGACGAGGGCATCTGGAACAGCGGTGCTTCGAATGGGAAGCCGAACCTAGGCTACCGTCCCCGCCATAAGGAGGGATACTTCCCGGTGCCCCCGCTCGATCGCCTGCAGGACCTGCGCTCAGAGATGGTCCTCAAGATGATCGAAGCTGGTATCCAGGTCGAGGTCCATCACCACGAGGTGGCAACGGCTGGGCAGGCCGAGATCGACATGCGCTTCCAGACCCTCACCAAGATGGGGGATCAGCTCCTCCTCTACAAGTACATCATCAAGAATGTGGCGATCGCGCACGGGATGACCGCAACCTTCATGCCGAAGCCGCTGTTCCAGGATAATGGCTCGGGCATGCACGTTCACCAGAGCCTCTGGAAGGACGACGTCAACCTGTTCTTCGATCGCGATGGCTACGCGATGCTGAGCGACACTGCGCGCTACTACATCGGAGGACTGCTCCGGCACGCGCCCGCGCTTCTTGCCTTTGCCGCGCCGACGACCAACTCGTACCGCCGCCTGGTCCCCGGCTACGAGGCGCCGGTGAATCTGATCTACTCGCAGCGCAATCGGTCAGCGGCGGTGCGAATCCCGATGTACTCGGATAATCCGCGCTCCAAGCGCATCGAGTTCCGCTGTCCGGATCCGACCTGCAATCCCTATCTGACGATGGCGGCGATGCTGATGGCCGGCTTGGATGGAATCCAGAACCGCATCGAGCCGCCGCCCCCAATTGACAAGGACCTCTACGAGCTGGAGCCAGAGGAGGCGGTGAATATCAAGTCCACGCCGGGCTCCCTCGCCGAGGCGCTGAACGCCCTGGAGGAAGATCACGAGTTCCTCCTGCGCGGCGATGTCTTCACTCGGGATCTCATCGAGACTTACATCGCCTATAAGCGTCAGCGTGAAGTCGATCCGGTCGCGCTTCGGCCCCACCCTTACGAGTTCTTCCTCTACTACGATGCCTGAGAGGTAATCCTTCGCATCGGTCGGGCATGGGAGGAGGAGCGCATCGGTGCGCTCCTCCTCTCGCGTATTTCTCCGGCTCGCTGACATCTCTGACGCTGCCGCAATCCAAAGAGATCTGGTATGATTCGTTGCGCGCCAGGGGTTCAGCGCGGTGTGCCGGTGCCGGGTATGG
>Ga0070738_10005963_pt1 | contig 13065 bp, 11 predicted proteins | sample Coa_R2_2_FD_66446 | JGI IMG/M metagenome (GOLD analysis project Ga0070738, IMG submission 66446) | Surface soil microbial communities from Centralia Pennsylvania, which are recovering from an underground coalmine fire - Coalmine... | ecosystem: Environmental > Terrestrial > Soil > Unclassified ... | reverse complement strand
GGCCGATATGCATCGCGCGGGCTGGTTCGACCGAATGTCGGACGAAGTGCTGATGCTAACGGGTCAACGGCCGCTGAGCGTGCAGGATTTTGTCAGGAACAATGCAGCGGCGTTCACCACGACGGAAAAACACCGTCTCATCACTGAGGAGCGGACGCTTACAACTGCACCAAACCTCGGCGGCTGGCGGTCGTAATTGCTTCCGTCCGGCTGAGGACGTTCAGCTTGCTGAAGATGCTGCGAAGGTGGGACTTCACTGTTGTTTCAGTGATGAATAGTTGGGTGCCAATTTCCTTGTTGCTTTTGCCACCCGCCAACAGATTCAGCACGTCCAGCTCGCGGCCAGTCAAAGGCTCACTGCTCATGCTCTCGGCGAGCTTGGCGGCAAGCGCCGTGGGAAGACAGGTTTGGCCGCCGTTTACTTTCCGAATGCAATCCAGCAACTCCTCGCGTCGGGCATCTTTAAGCAGGTAGCCTTTGGCGCCTGCCTTAATCGCGCGGGCAATCTCGTTGTCGGAATCAAAGGTTGTGAGAACGACGATCCTTGCTGATGCCCACTGACGGCGAATCCCTTCGATCGCTCCGACTCCGTCAAGCATCGGCATGCGAAGGTCAAGAAGGGTTACGTCGGGCCGATGCTGCTGCCATAATTCAACGGCTTCCCGACCATTAGTCGCTTCAGCAACGACTTCCATGTCCGTTTGCCGCCCAATTATTGCAGCCAGGCCTTCCAGAACTGTGACATGGTCGTCTGCAATCAGCACTCGAATCCGGTCCGCACGCCCGCCAGTCGGGGTTTTCCGGACGTGCCCTGTCGACACCAGAGTCTCGTTGCCTGCCTGCTTTGGTTCGGATGTCATAACCACATCAGTTAAGCGTTATTTGCGTAAGGTAACGCTATTGAAATCGTCGTGCCCATACCCTTGCCGCTTTCAATCGTCAATTGCCCGTTCATTCCTTCCACTCGTTCTCTAATTCCAACCAGGCCAAATCCGTCGTGCTTGCGCCCGGGTTCAAACCCGTTTCCATCATCGCGAAACAGAAGGCGAACTTGGTCAGGCAGGAACGAGAGATGCACCTTAAACTGCGTGGCCGATGCATGCCGTAATGAGTTTGTCAGGACTTCCTGACCAATGCGGAGTAGGTATTCACCCCAGAGAGCGGGAAGGGTTCTCGCTGTGCCTTCCAACACCAATTGAGCTCGCAATTCGGTGCCTGTCGTCATGTTCGCGAGCAGGTCTTCCAAGGCCCCTGACAGATCCTTCTCCTCCAAGGCTTGGGGCCGGAGTGCTTTCACCGAACGCCGTGCCTCTCGCAGGCTCCCGCGGGCGAGATCGCCGGCGCGAGCGATGTGTTCATCCGCCTGCTTCGTCAAGCCGTCCGAGTTCGCGTCCGCTGCGGCTTCCAACTGCACAATCACTCCTGTAAAACCTTGCGCGAGCGTATCGTGAATATCCCGGGCCATTCGATTCCGTTCGGCAATCACAGCCGCCTCGCGACTCTGGCGGGAGAGGCGCATGAGTTGAATCGCCAGCATCGCCTGATGGGCCAACGCTTGGGCTAATTCGATTTCCTCAGTTCGGAATTGTCGTTTGCGCGTAAACCGGATGCCGATGAGCCCATCTACCTGGCCGGCGACCAACATCGGTACGACCAGTACCGTGATAACTCCCATTGCTAGCACGTGGTCTCTCCAGGGAAAGGACGGGCCTTCCCGGATGTCCTCCATGGCTTTGGGGGCTCCGGTCCGAAAAACCTCTTGCCATGGCCACACCTCCTCAATTTTAAGAGCGGGAGTGATCTTCGCCAGAGCGGCATCGGCAGCGGTAATTAATTTGTCCTGTTCAAAAGCAAATTCGAAGTGAATGAGGCCCGTGTTCTGGTTCCGCAACCACACACCCGCGCTGTGAGCTCCCAATTGATGGACGATGGTGCGCAGCACATGTTCGACAAGCCGGTCCGGGGCCGACTCCATCACCATGGCATCCAACGTGCGGCTCAGCGCCTCGGTTTGACCTCGGGCCAACTGGGCAGAAGCCAACAAAGCTTCTGCCGCTCGCTCGCGTTCGATGGCGACAGCAGCAAGGTGCGTCAGTTGTTCGATAATGTTCCGCTGTTCTGCAGTCGGGCCGCCTGGCTCACGCGAGTAAAGCGCGAAAGTCCCTATCACTTCTCGGGATGCCGAGAAAACGGGCGTGGACCAACATGCCCGAAGGCCGTGCGGCAAAGCCAAGCCTCTGTAATCCTCCCACAGTGGATCCGTCGCAATATCTGAAACGATGACTGGTTCCCGGCGGAAAACCGCGGTTCCGCAGGAGCCCGCACGAGGCCCTATAGACGCGCCGTCGATTGCGTCGGTGTAACTCTTCGGAAGGCTTGGGGATGCGCCGTGCCGAAGGGTCTTGCCATCATGGTCGACCAGGAGGATCGAAACGAGCGCATTCCCAGATAACTCCTCGCCATACCGGCACAAGACGTCCAGAATCTCAGGAAGAAGACCCCCTCGGGCGATCCTCTCCAGAAGCCGTTTCTCGCCCGCAACCTGGGCCTCGGCACGCTTTTGTGCCGTCACATCCATCACCGCGCCAATGAATTCCACGTCTTCCGAGGAGGTTTTGCTTGCGTGGGCAATCACGTGCAGATTTTTCACCAGCCCGTTCGGCATCACAATCCGGTGTTCGAAATCAAGATTGGTTCGGTCCCCGGAAGCCGCACTAATCATCCGTTGAACCAAAGCAATGTCCTCAGGATGAATGCGCTGGAGCACAAGCTCCAGGCTCGGCTCGAGCCCTCTATCGTAACCGAGAATATGATACGTTTCATCCGACCAAATTATTTCTCCTGTCGAAATATTCCAACCGAAGCTGCCCGTTTGGCTCAGTTTTTGTGCCTCGGCCAGGTAGGCTTCGCTTCGGTGAAGCGCCTCCTCACCCCTGGTGCGCTCGATAGCAATACTCGCGAGGTGCGTAAATTGCCTGATGATACCCTGGTGCCTAGGCGTAGGGCTGCAGGGCTTTCTGGACACGAGCGCGAGAGTCCCCACGACTTTTCCCAGAGATGATAAGATGGGCGTAGACCAGCATGCGCTCACTCCGTGGGACAACATTGTCTCGCGACACTGCGCCCATGCGGGATCCGACCGAATATCCGAGGCAACCACTTGCTCCGTGCGGGAGGCGGCCGCTCCGCACGGCCCCCAGTGCAAGCCGATTTCCCGTCCCTTAAACGCCTCGCTCCAGCTCTTGGGGAAGCTCGGAGCCGCGCCAATATAAAGACGCTCGCCTTTTGCATCGAGCAACCCTATCGAACATAGGGAGCCCGGACAGAGGTCCTCGATCACCTGGCACAGCGTTTCCAAAATCGACTTCAGGCGCTGGCTCCCGGCAATCATTTCCAGCACGCGCTTTTCACCGGCCAGAGCCGCCTCGGCCCAGCGGCGGGCGTCTTGTGATGAATCCCCTGAACTGGCGACGCATTTCGCCGGGTCAAGAGTTTGTGTGCTGCGGTCGTGTTCCTGTCGAGTGGCAGTCATGTTAAGGCGATCGAACGCCTCAATTTGCAATCGGCCTGCAATCCGGCACAGAATAGCACAGGTTCTGGTCCGTCGCTAAGCGCGCTTTGTTAATTGCCGGTGACGACGACAGGGGTCTTTCGAGAACGTGCCATCCGGCGCGGGTTCCTCACTTGGAACCCTGCAGCGCTTGCGAAATGCCCTGTTCAGGGTGCGTTGGAGCGGCCAACGACCGCGTCAGGGGCAGCCGGACTTTGAAGCGAGTTTCGCCGGGCTTCGATTCAAACTCAATTTCGCCTCCGTGGCGGTTAGCCACGATTCGATGGCTGATCAGCAGCCCTAGGCCGGTGCCTGAGCCGACACCTTTGGTCGTAAAAAATGGTTCAAAAATCCGACCCTGAATGTCTTCCGGAATGCCCCGCCCGTTGTCCACAACCTCCACGACCAGCTGATTGTCTTCGAGGAAAGTTCCGATGCAGATTTTGCCGGAACCAGAGACTGCATCGATGGCGTTATCTATTAGATTGGTCCAAACCTGATTCAACTCGCTTCCATAGGCCGTGATCCGCGGTATGGATCGATCAAATGCCCGGATTACCTGCACGTTTTTCAACTTGTATCCCAGCATCGTCAGCGTGCTTTCGATCCCTTCGTGGACGTCAACCTCTTGAATCGGGGACTGATCCATGTGTGTATATGACTTAATCGCCTTTACCAAATCCGCGACTCGTCCGGTACTTTGGTCCACCAATTTAATTAGGGAGTGCAGAATCAAACGGGCATCAAGCCAGTTGAGGGCAGCAGTCCGGCTTTCCGTCGGGAGTTTTTGCATCGCTGCGGCAAGCCAACTCGCATCCAACCCGGCACCGACAAACGTTGAGGCCAGCTCCCAGGCCCCGGGAATACTTTGCCCGCCCAACCAGTTTGTCAGGACCTCCTCGCGATCGCTGCGCGCGACCGAGTCAAATGAAACAGCCTCATTCAACCTCCGCACCGCATCTTGTTCCGCTCTCAGGAGAGATTCCCAGTGCTCGGGTTTGAGATCCTGACCCAGCTCGCAAATCAGCGACTGTACTCTGGCGGCAGTTTCTTGGAGTTGCGCCGCAGCGCGCTTGGCCGCGGCGGCCGGATTGTTCAATTCATGGGCCAGGCCGGCAGCCATCGTGCCTAACGAAACCAGCTTCTGGCGTTGACTGGAGTAGCCTTCAAGATTTCGCAGGCGACTCGATGCAGTCCGGAAGATCTCCTTTGCAACGCATCGGCAGCTCCCGAGCATGACCCAGAAGTTCTCCTGGTCCAATCGAAATAGACGTGTGGGCTTGGAAACGCGGACCATGGCGTGCCAGGGGGCATCCAGCAAAAGCGGAATCTCGCCCATGAACATTCCCGTCCTGTTTACTCCCAACAGGACTTCCTGGTCATCGTACCGTCGGGAGATGCGAACTTCTCCGCACAAATTCAAAAAGAAGGACTCCGCAAGTGCGTTCTCTTCTACCAGGACCGTGCCGGGGGAGACCTCAATTACTTCACCCCGACGAATGCAATCGAGCTGGTCGTCCTTTACACCTGAAAAAAGAGGCGTCTGGCGAATGCACTGGATCAAAGCGGGATCGGTAATCATAAGGTGCTGAGGTATTCATGAACCAATTTGACTGCCATGGCACCTTCCCCAACCCCAGAGGTCACGCCTTTGGCGGAACGGTGGCGCACGTCCCCCGCAACAAAGATCCCTGGCACGCTCGTCTCGAGATAATAAGGGTCGCGATCCACATTCCAGCCCTTTGGCCGGCGGGACTCGCGCTCGAGCAAGTGCTGACCGGAGATGACATAACCTTGGGCGTCCCGCTCGACCACCCCGGAAAGCCATTCCGTTCGGGGAACAGCTCCCGCGTAGATCAACAATGCACTCGCAGTGACTGTCTCCTTCTCTCCTGAGCTTTTATTCTCAATCACGAGCGATTCACAGCACTCAGAACCAAGCACCTCGCGCACATGGGAGTTGGCTTTCACGACAATATTCCGCGTGACACGAATTTGATCCTCAAGGTATTGGGACATGGTGGCAGATAAACTCTCCCCTCGAACCACCATGGTCACTTGGCGCGCAAATTTTGAGAAATACATGGCGGCCTGGCCTGCCGAATTTGCGCCCCCCACGATGTAAATCTCGCCATCGCGTTGTGAGAAGGCCTCACTCATCGGGGCATAATAATGCACACCTGCCCCCTGCAACCTGTCCAGGCCGGGGATATCCAATTTTCTGAAGGCGATGCCGGTTGCGATGATCATGGCGCGTGTGATCACTTCGCTGTCATCCGAGAGCTTGAGCACCCGCGACGGCCCCTCGATTCTTACGCTAGCTACTTCCTGTGGCGTGAGAATTTCGACCCCAAAACGGCGGGCTTGCGCCACTGCTCGGCGCGCCAGGTCTCCACCGCTTAGACCAGTCGGAAAACCGAGGTAGTTCTCGATGCGTGAGCTCCTACCGGCTTGCCCCCCCGGCGCTTCGCGCTCAATCAAGAGCGTCCGCAACCCGTCAGCGGCGCCATATACGGCCGCTGCCAGCCCCGCCGGACCAGCACCCACAACCACCAAATCGTACAAGGGCTGTTCAGCGCGCGTTTTTAATCCAAGCTTCGCCGCGACGGTAGCGGCAGTGGGACTTGCCAGAAACGAACCATCGTGGAAAACGACCAAGGGCAAGGATGAACATTCCGTCTTGCTGCCGGTCACAAGCTGTTTGGCGGCTTCGTCTTTTTCGATGTCCAACCATTGATACGGGATGAAGTTTCGTCCTAGAAAATCACGAATGTCCATTGCCGCCGGCGACCAACGATGACTGACCACGCGGATTCCCTCAAACACCGGATGGTACGAGGCCTGCCAATCGTCCAACAAATCATCAACAACCCCGTAAAGACGTTCCTCAGGCGGATCCCACGGCTTCATCAGGTAATGATCGATTTTGACACTGTTGATAGCCCGAATCGCTGCGTCTGTATCGGCATACGCGGTCAGCAATGCGCGTTTGGCGTCGGGATAAAGTTCCAGCGCTTTTTCCAGGAATTCCACGCCAGACATTCGCGGCATGCGTTGGTCCACCAGAAACAAGGCCACCGGTTCGTTGCGCAATTTCAACTGTTCGACCCCCGAGAGCGCCGAAGGGCCGGAGTCGGCCGCCATAATGCGGTACCGATTGCCATATTGGCGGCGCAAATCGCGCTCCACCGCCCTCAGCACGTCCGGGTCGTCGTCCACGGTCCAAATAACAGGTTTTGACATGGCGTATTCCAGCTTCAATCACTAGATCAGGCGGGCGAGAGCCAGCAGCCGCCAAACGCAACAGTGATAGCGGGTGCTGCCCATCTCTCTGCGCGCCGTTATCCGATTATCATCGCCGTTTTCACCACCGCTCGCCAGTGAGCTGATGGGTGCACGTTTTCCTCATTCGAACAGACGTCTCCCTTCTCCTCCTTTCGGACGAGACGGTCCAAAGGGGCGGTGTTCGGTTTTAGTGCAATGTTGCCACCAAATACAGCGAGATTTTTGCCCAAAGTGGCCAAATTCGCCTCGCGAATTCGCGGCCAAAGGAAGAAGAGCTTTTGGCAACCACAGCTAAGCACTGTGCCGTCACCAGAACTACCAGTACATTATGAATGCGGCTCTTCAACGAGGTGCCGATACGAGCTACGATCGACCGAAGTGGCAATTAATTTGGCTGCTCATTTCGATCCTGCTGTTCTTGTTTTTTGTAACCACTTACTGTTTCTGGGCGAAACTTGAATCCGCTTGGCCCATTACGCGCTAATCACACAGATTCGATTGTTCTGGTATGTTCTCATTGTGCTTGAAATTTTTCTCAAATGAGACAGAAGCGCGCGAAAACTCGCGCGGCCGGTTGACCAAGTGACCTTTTCAGGCTAGATACCAGGGTATGCAGTTCTGCCTGTCATAATTTCTTCGCAAACGGCCGCTTTCACAGCCGGCCGTTTCCCTCGTTAGTATCCTCCGCGGAAGCGATCTGTCCTGGCACCTGAGCCGACAATTCGCTTTCCGGAGCGCACCATTTTCTCCGGCCTGCACAAAGCCGCGAGGTGGTGGCGCCACGGAGGGTCGTCCCAATTCAAGGTTTTTGGACGCGGGCTCTGCCGCGGGAGGATGCGATGAAACTCAATCATTTTGCTTTAGTAAATGGATCGAAGATCGACAGTTTTGGCAGAAGAAAAAGAGAACGGGATTCAACCCGGATTGACGCCGCAATCAAAGCGGCATTGGATGAACTGGACCATCACGCGCAGGGCAGAGCGGCATTCCTGAGCCTGCTGGGTTGTGTGCGCGTGCGTACTTCCCTGCTGAAGCCGACGTTAGGTCGCGGCACGCCGGGATGGGTTGCACCTTTGTTTCTGTTGAATCGCCTAAGGAACTTGGCCACTCGCCAGAACCATTGGATTCGCCCGTGCGAAACTTGGCGACACGAGCCCGGCAATATCAGAGCTGCGTTCCGTTCCCTTTCCGCACATCTGCTGACTTATTACCCGGTTCCCCGGTTCATGGATTCAGCTTGGGACCTGCCGGATGGACCGGAAGGTTTTCGGCAGCAATCTTGGTTCATTAAACTTGGCCGTGGCTCCAGCTTTCGGTCATTGAACCTCCCGCTAATACTTACGCGCAGCATGGAACATTATCTGCGCCGGGCGCCGGATCATTACTCTGTGTCTCAAGCCCTCCGATTCGCTGAGACACGCGGAATGGGGGGCGGCGAAAAGCTTGCTCGAGAAATTGCCGGAGGCCGGTTAGGCCAGAGGATCGAACATCCAGACTTCTGGCGGACTGTGCTTCGGTTCTTTGTCGCCCATCCGGAGATGCAGCTCGAACACGTGAACCCAATCGTCGATTTCGTTCATGCCAACAAATTCGCTGGAGACGAAGTGCTAACGACGGACGGAATTCAATCGCAGAGCCCGCCCTGGCCGAACTTTTCCATGGAGGGCAGGACTTTGAAATCCATTCTGAGATTGGTTTCCGCATGGCATGCTGATCTTGGAATTACAAAGAATGCTCCATGGTGCTCCTGGAGGAAATCGGGCCTTCACGGGTACCGCTTCCTGGAGAAGCACCCGGCTGAAGGAGACCGCGATTGGACGATTGTGGAACTGCTAGACAGCACGGCACTGCACTCAGAAGGTCAGGCAATGCACCACTGCGTTTACACGTATGTGAATCGTTGTCGACGTGGAGAAACGACGATTTGGTCCTTACGACTGCGAGCTAGAGGTGAGGAAAAGCGGATGGTCACGATCGAAGTTAACCCACACAAACAGGCTATTGTTCAAGCGAGGGCGAAATGCAATCGATGGCCCGGTGTTCGTTCCGGCGAAATCATTCGTCAATGGGCCTCCGCCGCCGGGCTCAGCCTTGCTGTGCAGGTGTAGTCGGAAACGATTGATTGGTTCGCATGATTGCGTTAGCTGAAACATGTATGAAAGCGAAATTGACGGTTTTTCAGAAACCAACCTGCACCAAGTGCAGGAAAACTTTGCGATTTTCTGAAGGAACGCGGGGTGGACTTCGAAGCAGTCAATTACTACGAAGCGTCCGACCGTCGTTCGAGCAACGAGGTATGGAACCGTTTCGGCCGTTCGGGAAGACATCGCGATGGGCTACTACGAGCTCCCGGCCGATGTGGTGGAGGACGTTGCTCAATTGGAGTCCTGGATGCGGAGGGCCATTGAGGTCGCGGCTAAAGCCAAACGCCCGAAGGCCAAGAGGTCAAAGTGAGACTATTGGACGTTGCGAGGTTTGTAGCCGAAACTAAGGCCTACCATGAAAATTGTACTCATTGGCGCCAGTGGCACGATCGGCCAAGCAGTCGAGAAAGCACTTTCGACTCGCCACCAGATCGTGAGGGTCGGCAGGACAAAAGGCGAATTACAAGTGGACCTTGCGCCCACAGAATCGATCAAGCGTCTTTTCGAAAAGGTCACTCAGTTTGATGCCGTGGTTTGTGCTGCCGGGGCGGCGCGATTTGCTCCGCTGGAAAAGCTCACGGACGAGGATTTTGCGTTCTCGCTCGCGAATAAGCTGATGGGCCAGGTGAACCTGGTGCGTTTGGGAATGAAACACATCAATGACGGAGGCTCGTTCACGCTTACCAGCGGAGTGCTGGCGCACGAGCCCATGCCGGGGAGCGCGGCCATCAGCCTGGTCAACGCCGGTCTGGAGGGGTTTGTCCGTGCTGCCGCCATGGAACTGCCGCGCGGAGTTCGTGTGAATGTGGTCAGCCCGCCCTGGGTCAGCGAGACGTTGAAGAGCATGGGCAAGGATCCTTCGGCGGGTATGCCGGCAGAGCAAGTTGCCGCGGCCTATGTGGCAGCAGTAGAGGGACAGCAAACCGGCCAGGTGCTTAGCGCGCGGGATTTCAAACCCAAATGAACGCCCTCAACCTGATCGTTCCTTACCGGTACGAGGGCATGTGGGTGTTTGATGATCCGCGCGTTGGTTTAAACAAAGAGCCCTTCGTTTCGAGCGCCGATGCGATGATCGATGTGCTTGTGGCCGATATCCCCAACGCGCAAAAGGGCTTTCGGCTGCTCTTCTCCGCCACGCCATTTCCAGGTTACAAAGTGAAGCTGGAGTGGCGCCGTGAAGAGTATTGCGGCAACTGGTATTTTTCGCCCGAATTCAAAATGGAAGGTTGGCTCTGCCCGGCACTGTTCAAGTATTTCGATCAGGCGCCGAAGGAGATTTTTGTTAAGGCCGAACCAATTGCCTAAAGCAGCCGGAAAATCCAGTTTCGCTTCCACATGCTCCAAACGCTTGCCGTCGAAAATAACCGCTCGCTCAGGAGTATCGTCGTTCCATTGGGCCGGCTGAATGTCATCCAAGGGGCCAATGGCTCGGGAAAATCCAATCTCTATAAGGCTTTGCGGCTGTTGGCCGACACAGCTGCCGGTGGAATCGTGAGTTCGCTGGCTCGCGAAGGTTGACTGAAGTCCACCTTTTGGGCTGGCTCAGAAAAGATCTCGCAAGCCATGCGCACAGGGAGGGGTCGCCGTTCAGGGAACTCAGCGCAAAGAAGCCGTTCGCTTGAAACTCGGGTTTTCGGGAAAGGATTTCGGCTACTGCATCACCATGGGCTTGCCGGCGCCCTCGAACTCAGCCTTTGCGCTGGATCCGGAAATCAAGCGGGAGTGCATCTGGTCGGGTGCGGTTTTTAAGCCGGAACGAATGTTGGTGGACCGTTCCGGACCATCTTTGCGGGCGGGAACAGAAAAGGGTTGGCAAACGCTCGCCGACGGGCTGGGCCTCTTCGAGAGCATTTTCGTACAAATTGCCGATCCAAACAACGCTCCTGAAGTTCTGCTGCTGCGGGAAACCATTCGCAGTTGGCGGTTCTACGATCAGCTTCGCACGGATGTCGATTCGCCGGCTCGAATCCCGAGGCTTGGAACTCGCACGCCGGTCCTTGGTCATGACGGCGGAGATCTGGCGGCGGCAATCCAGACAATTCTCGAGGTTGGGGATGCGGAGGCCGTCAACGAGGCTGTCGATGCCGCGTTTCCTGGAGCCAGCATCAGGATCGAAGTCGAACCAGACGGCCGGTTCGCGATCGAATTTCAACAACCCGGCTTGCTGCGTCCTCTCAGTGGCCACCACCTTCGCCTTCTGAGCCGTCGATGGTGATCATCTCAGTCTTCTGCCCGCTCGCCATGCGGCGCCATCTTGACCAGCTTAGGATCGAACTGGCCGAGGATGGTCACCAGGTCTTTTTGTGCGGCCATGACTTCATGGATGTTCTTGTAGACCATCGGCACCTCGTCTAAACCCGCCGAGATCAGGGTTACGCCTTTTTCTCGCAGGAAAGCATTCACTTTCTTCCACTCGAACGTCTTGTTCGCCTGCGTGCGGCTCATGACGCGGCCAGCTCCATGCGAGGCCGAGTTTAACGACTCTGGATTGCCTTTGCCGCTGACAACAAAACCGGGCGAAGCCATCGAGCCCGGGATGATGCCCAGTACACCCTGACCGGCTGGTGTAGCACCCTTGCGGTGAACGATGACCTCTTTCTCCACACCCTTGATCATGTGCTTTTCTTTCCAGGCGAAGTTGTGGTGGTTTTCGAGATCCAACAGAACTTCGGCCCCGAGATTCGCGGCGACATGCTTGTGAATGAGCGCGTGGTTTGCGGCGGCGTAGCGGCCCATCAACTCCATCGCCTCCCAATATTCCTGCCCTTCTTGAGAGTCCAAAGACAACCAGGCCAGGCGTTTCAGCTCGCTCGGGAGGTCCGGGAATTGGCTGAGCGCGAGCTTGCTGTAGTGATCGCATACGGCCGCGCCCGTTCCACGGCTTCCGCTGTGGGACAGCAATGCCAGGTACGTTCCCGCCTCCAGCCCATGGATTTGTCCGTGGGAAGTGAACAACCCAAACTCAACGAAATGGTTGCCACTGCCGCTGGTGCCCAGTTGCGACCATGCGCGATCTTTGTTCTGTTTGGTGACAGGACTGACGCCCCAGTCCGCGTCCAGGACTTCGTGCTGTCGGCGGTTCTTGAAGCTGGCCCCCACGCCAAAGCGGGTCTCTGCTTCGATGGCCCGAGTAAGACGTTCCGGGTGCCGTTCCAGTTCGCGGAGCGGCACATCCAACACGGTCATCTTCATGCGGCAGGCGATATCAACGCCGACCGCATAGGGAATGACTGTATTCTCAGTCGCCAGGACGCCCCCAATAGGCAGTCCATAACCCACATGCGCATCTGGCATGAGAGCTCCGGCCACTGCCACCGGCAGCAGGCAGGCTTTTTCCATCTGCATCACGGCTTCGTGCTCCAGTCCTTCACCCCATTGGCGGTATTTGACCGGTTCAGTTCGCGGCGGAGGTGGAGCGTTTATCAGTGCTTTTGCGAGCTCCCCGCGCAGGTCGTCCCGAACGAATGCGGAAGGATTGGCGATAATTGCCTTCAATTCCTCTTCCAAACGAGTCTTGTCGCCACCGGCGAGAATGAAACTGCTGACAAACCCAGTTGCCCGCCGAGTGGCTTCACCCAACGGAATGCCCAGACGAATAAAATCCTTAGTGTTCATATGCTACCGGCCAATTAAAGTCGCTTTGACGAACTGCTCGATCTATTCAACCTCAGCCTGATCAGCAAATCATTCAAAGCTCGCCGAGTCTCATCACTCGGCAGTTCGGGCAGAGAACTTGATTCAAAAGCACTCTGCAGGTGGGCCCGCAACTTGTGGTATTGGCTCTCGTGAAACTGCAGGTCGGCGTCATCGAGGGTGGATTTTTCAGGTCCCGCATGCTTGCGGGCCACCAGGTCGGGGATGAAAGAGAGGCGGGCATCTTCGTTCAAAGTGAGAAGATTCGCCTCGACCTCACCCGTGCGCATCAAGTGGATGCCCGTAAGGAGAACCCGGTAAACATAAAGCAGCTGCTTGACCCGGCGTGGCGACTCCTTCAGGAAGAGATTCCATTCAGTTTCGGCGAAACCAAAATAGTGGTGGGAGTGGTGCTTGGTGACCACCCCCTGGTTTCGGCGGTGACGGGCCATT
>Ga0070738_10005962_pt1 | contig 13065 bp, 9 predicted proteins | sample Coa_R2_2_FD_66446 | JGI IMG/M metagenome (GOLD analysis project Ga0070738, IMG submission 66446) | Surface soil microbial communities from Centralia Pennsylvania, which are recovering from an underground coalmine fire - Coalmine... | ecosystem: Environmental > Terrestrial > Soil > Unclassified ... | reverse complement strand
CGCCGCGAAACCATCGAGCCCGGCGTGAACCGCAGCACTCGATAGGCGAGCGGGTCGCGGCGGTGATGATCGAAGAACAGCCAGCCGTCGAGATTTTCCTCCCGAATTGCCGCTTGAATATCCTCAAGATTCATCGAAGTTCCCCTGATTCGAAAAACGGCTTCCATGTCTTCTCCGGCGGATGCGGAGTAAGCAAGCTCACGATCACCAGACTTGCCACGGACCCGATCAGCGCCGGATAAACCGCGTCCACTTGGTTCTTCCAGCCGTGCTCCTGCGCGAGATTCCAGGCGACTGTAATCACGGTTCCAAGGAGAATCGACACCACCGCTCCGGCCGTCGTGGTGCGCTTCCAAAAAAAAACGGCAAGCACCACGGGAGTCACCGCGGCTCCGTATACGGTGTATGCATAAAGCGACGCATTCAGAATCGATTCAAATTGCGTCGCCTGAAGCAGCGCGAAAATTCCCAGCGCCACCACCAGCACGCGCGATACGATCAGCGTCTGTTTTTCCGTCGCATGGCGATTGATAAAGCGGCCGTAGACGTCGTGAATCAGATTCGTGGCCGGCGAAAACAGGTAATTATTCGCGGTCGAGATCACTTTGGCGAAAATTCCGCCCAATAAAATCGCGCCGATCCAGGTCGGCAGGCCTCGCCGCGCCACCAGGGCGATAATTTCGCGGGGTTTATCGGTCGGAAACCTGGCGCTGCCTATAATCGCAAGCATCATCAGCAACGTTTCGAGCAGCACCGTGCCGGCAATCCACCCGAACACGGCGTAGCGCGCGTCTTTTTCCGATCGCGCCGAAAAGAATTTCTGATACATGCCCTGATTGCCGACCAGCAGCAGCGTCGTCGGAAGCATGTAGCCGAGGGCGCGCCGAAGGCCGACGTCGCCCAGTACGGTAAAATGACTCGCCGGCAGCGCGGCGCGAACCTGCGGCCACCCGCCCTCGCGCAATAACAGCGGTACGGAAATGACGACGATCAGCGTTACCAGCGCGCCGATCACCAGATCCAAATATGCAACCGACGCCATCCCCGCGGCGGCTGTAAATAAAATGACGAAAACGGCGATGATGTACATCCCCACGGCGCGATCGAGCTGCGGAAAAATCAGGTGCAGCACATCGCCGCCACCCTTGAATTGATAGCTGGTGATGACGGTATAGGAAATGACAATGGCGATGGTCGCCATCACGCGCGCGCTTGCGTTATAGCGCACTTCGAGCAGATCGGGAACCGTAAACTGCGCGAAGCGCCGCGCGCGTCCGGCAATGGCGGCGATGAGAATCAGCCCGACCCATCCGCCCGCGGGCTGCCATAAGGCCACGAATCCGTGCTCGTATCCGTTCTCCGCGCCGGCAAAAAGGCTGCCCGCGCCGATCCAGGAGCTGAGCAGGGTGAACACCAGCACGGCCCAGGGAAGCTTTCGCCCGGCGACAAGAAAATCGTCACGGGTCCGTACCGAAGTCATTCGCGCCAAAGTCACGCCGATGAGCACGGCGAGCACCAGGCCCAGCACCAGCGCGTAAATAAGATCGGGAGTCATGCGGAAATGCGGCGCCACTCCACTGTCGTTCGGAAATTCGCCAGCCCCGCTACATCGCGCGCGTCCACGACGGAAAACGAGATGATGTCATCGACCCAGTCCTGGCTGTATCCTTCGCGATACTGCGTGGCAACGGTCAGTGTATAGTCTTGGCGGGTCAAAAGGCAATCGAAAGTGAAATCGATCTCAAAAAGTTCGCCGGCGGCGAGGCGGCCGAGATCGATGCCTTCGATGCGGGTGTTGGTTCCGAACACGTCAATCCCCAGACGGTTTCGGATCAGCAGGCCGACCACGGGATCATCAAGATCGCGCTCGGCCCGGGCGCGGACGCGAACCGTGACCGGCTCGCCCGGATGCAGCGCCGCAATTGGTGCGCCATCCGCGCCGATCAGTTCCGCGCTCAGAATGCGGCTTGCTCCGTCGCCGTGGCGAAAGGTTCCGCTGGCCGTTTCTTCGCGCGGCGCCTGCTCGCGATCGAGCACCATGCCGACGTATCGATTCACGACATCGCTGGGCGGCCCGCAGGCGGCAACGCGCCCGCCGATCATCAGGGCCGCGCGGTCCGATAATCGCTTGACCAAGCCAAGGTCGTGGGAAACAAACAGGACCGTGACGTTGTTTTGTTTGAGCTCCTCGAATTTTTTGATGCAGCGGTTGGCGAAAATCGCGTCGCCCACGGCGAGCGCTTCATCAACAATAAGGATTTCCGGCTGGACGTGGATCGCCGTCGAAAATGCGAGCCGCACATACATCCCGGTGGAATATTCCTTCACCGGGCGATCGAGAAACGCGCCGATTTCCGCGAATTTTTCGATCGCTGGAAACACGCGTTCCATTTCGCGGCGCGACATCCCGAGAATTTCGCCGTTCAAAAAAACGTTCTCGCGTCCGGTGAACTCCGGATTGAAGCCGGCGCCCAGTTCGAGCAGCGCCGCGATGCGCCCATGACGGATCACACGCCCGCGAGTCGGCTCCAGAATCCCGCTGACGATTTGCAGCAGCGTGCTTTTGCCGCTTCCGTTCGGTCCGATGAGGCCGAAAACCTCGCCGCGCTCAACGGTCAGATTCACGTCGCGCAGCGCCCAAAATTCCGCGGGAGAAGAATGTTTCGAGAACGGAAAAATTTCCAGCAGACGGTCCAGCGGCCGCCGGTACAAACGATAAAGCTTGGAAACGTTCTGGACCTGAAGCAACCCTTCAGTTTATCAAGGGCCCATTCGCAGACTACGCCGGAAGGGAGCCGCAAGCGGCGTCGCGTAGCCGACCAGACAGTATTGATCGAGTGCGAAGAGCACAACGCTTTCAAATCCCTTGCCCAACGCGCTCCGCGCTTCCTTGAGCCACGGCGTCGTCGGATCGTTGACGCCCACCAGGTGTGAGCTCTGCGCCGACGGAAAACTTATGCTGGATGGAAAAGTGATCGACGATTCCGCCAAATCGAGATTCCGGCTGAAAGTAAAGCCAAAATTTTCCGTCTTCAGAACCGCGAGCGCGGACGGCGTCCAGGCGGATTGCGGAAAGTTGATCGCCTGGTTGAATGAGGTTTGGTTTGTGTCCCTCGGATAAAGCACCTCGAACCGGCAGTTCGGCTGCGCTGCCCGCGCATATGAGGCAAGCGTGTTCGTAAAATTCCCGATGAGCGATGAAAGGAACGCGGCCACCTCCGGATAGCTCGCCGGATCGACTGTATTCGTCGTGATCACCGGCATGGAAAATCCGTACTGCGCCAAAAACTGCGCTTGCGTCCAGGCATCGTAGAACGGCATTCCTGAAAAGTTTGTTCCGGCTCCGTCGTTTGGGAAATACCACCACTGTACTTCGCCGAATTGCAAAAACGGCTGCAATCCAGCCGATGCCTGAAGGTCCGCCATCAGCGCGTAAGCCTGCTGCCAAAAGGCCAAGCTGGCGGAAGAAAAATTGGTTTGCAGCGAAGGCGTCGGCAAAAGAATCGGATCGCCGGCCGGACCGCGCTGCGCAATCCCCGCCGCCGCGGACGGATCGCCGTTGCCCAGCTCCATGCTGAACGCCGCCGTCGCTTCAATTCCGTAACTTTGAAGCGCCGCGAAAAAACTTGCGTGCCAGTCTCGCGCCGCCCGGTTCACAACCGGCGAAGCATCTAGATCGGTATACCAGTTTCCGTCGATTCCGCCGGCCAAAGCCGCCCCGGACGCGGTCACGCTGAAATTGCTGCTGGTGGTGGACGCCGAAATTCCGATCGAGTTGCCCGCAGCCCCCATGGCGCGCGATTGTATCGTCAGAACGTTTCCCGCGGCGCTGGCCCAAACCGCCGTATAACCGCGGTTCAGTTCAATCGCGAATGCCGTGGCCATCATTTCGGCGGTCATTCCCATGTGGACCAGTTTGGTCAGCGTTAGCGTTGATCCGGATTGCACCAAATCCAGCGTTACCGTGGAACTGAACTCGGGCGTTCCGGAAAACGTCACGGTCGCCGTGGCGTAAGCCGTCCCCTGGCGAATGATTTCGTAAAACCACAGCGCGCCGCAATAGTGATTCTGCCGGCCCTTAAAGCCGAGCGAATCGATCATCCAGGCGGTGCGCTCCGGCGCCAGCGCAAGCGAATGCTCGGTGTCCCAGTCCGTCGCCAAGGTGATCGCAGACTGAGCCGGAAACACCGGGAGCGCCGTCGTGGGCACGGCCAGTTCGATGAAGTCGAAATAGAAATCGGCCGCAGCCGGTCCGCTGTGCGTGAGGGTCACCTGATGCGATCCCGCGCCGTAGGATCCCACCGGGTATCGGAACAATACATCCTCCCCGGCGATCAGCAGATTCGCCACGCCCGCTGTGGAGCCATCCACTGTGATCGCGACCTGCGCGCCATTTCCCGTATAACGCAGCCCCAAGTATAGTGTGTGGCTCTGAACGGCATCATAAGTACACGAAACCGAATTCCCCGGCGTTGACGTATAACTGATCGTTCCGCCCGAATAATTTCCCGCCGATCTGCTCCACCCGCCCGCGGGAGAGTAGATGACGGCGGGATCATCATCTTCGATCCGTAGACTCCCCGGACCAGCCACGGAGTAATTCCGATTCGAACCAGTTACCGTCCAGTTGGAAACAACGACGGCAAATTCGCTGCGCTGGTAAGCGCCGGATTGCAAAGCCGCCGCATACGTCCAGCGCAGTTTTCGGATGCTTTGGGTTGGAATGGCTACCGGGTTCCCGCTCAAATCCGGAGACGTATAACCCTGAAGCGAACTGAAATCGAGCGTCACCCGCCATTGCGTGGGCGACGTTCCATTCGCGAATGTTTTCCACGGCGCATCCCAGGTCTCGGCTCCGGTCGAAAACGTATACATGCCGAAGATGTTTCCATTCGCGCCCGCCGTGCTCGTTGCGATCGGCTGCCCTGAAGTGTAATAAACGCGAATCGTATTCCCATTCGCCGCCGCCTTCAGAAGCGCCGAGAATGAATTGATGCTCGCCGCCAGATTGGTAATGATCGTGGCGAGCGTGTCGCCGCCGAAAACCTGGTAAGTATACTGCTCCTGGAAAAACGCGAGCCCGACAGAATCGCCCGCCGCGGCGGTGCCCGATAACGTGAAATCGGCGTAAGCGCACTGATAACTGCCCGCCACCGGTGTCGCATGGGAGAGCAGTGGCACCCGGTAGATCGTCTCCGTTCCGCCGTCCGGTGTCGCCCATACCCGGAGTGACGGCCAGTCCACCGTCGCGTACAAGGTCGAGTCTATGGGAATGCAGTTGCTGCGCGTCTCATCATAAGTCAGAACTAACTGGCTCAAATCGCCATCGGGCAGATTTCGAAACGCCGGATGTTCGTGCGTGTTATCGCGATTCCACTCGATCACCGCCCAGTCGGCCTGCTGGCGCCAGGAACCCGACAGCGTAAATCCGCTGCTGGATGTGCTGCTCAGTGCCGCCACCGCCGATCCGCCGCCCGAAGGTTCGAAAAAGTAGCATTGCAGGTCCTGATTCGGCGTTAACTTCTGAAGAATGTCCGGCATGGGCTGCTATAAACGGATAATTACCGTCAGGTCCCGCCCCGGTGTGCCGGAAGCTCCCGGCACCGATAGAATGTCCAGGAAAACCTGAGCGCCTCCGCTCAGCGGCGGTAGCCCGAATCCATTCACGGAATTCGATATCGTTGCGCCATCCGGGATCGTCAAGGCGCAATAAATTGCGCTGCCCTGGCGGAGTTGAAGCTGCACTGCTCCGCCGCTCGGCGCCTGGCCAAGCACCGCGAAGATGTCGCGCGCGGCAAGCGAGCTCTCCACGACGAGCGGTGGCGCCGCCCCAGCCTGAATCGCAAGATATCCGTCCACCTGGATCGAAAGTTGCCCGCCGGCAAGCGTTCGCAATCCTTGGTCGGCCGTCCCGCCGAAAGACACCCCCGTCGACGGACTATTCCCGTGAACGTTGGTCACATAGAATTCAGCCGCGCCGATGCGTACGTCCGGCAAAAAGATCGATGCGCTATAACTTCCGCTTGCGGGACTCCCGAAAAAATCACCGACGAATGGCACGATCGTGACATCTCTTTGCAGAGGATACGCCAGCGCGCCCGCCGGATGCGCCGCGGCCGTGCTTCCGTGCGATCCCCGGCTGATCTGATATTGCGTGCCCCCGCCTTCAACCGCGATCACCTCGACGATCTCGCCCTCGATTTGAATCAAATCATCAATCCCCGACGGACCCGCGGCATTCAGAGTTATCGTCGTGTCCGTCGCAGAGATCCCCGCCGCAAGGCTAAAGCCGGTCGGGCTGCTCAGCTCGTTCCAATAAAACAGGGTCAACGTTCCCGCCGAAATGGTGTGCGTATTTGTCAGATCGGTAAATCCGATTCCAACCAGATCCACCGTTCCCTGCGCCGCCAAACTCAACCCAAAGGCAGGACCCGGCGGAATGTCCGCGTCCACCCCGCCGCCCGCCGCGCCGCCGATCTGCCACCGCGTCACCGGGTTCAGCTCCGGAGAGCTCTCCTGATTTAGCGCGTTCGCCGATCGCCCCGCAATCTCTACCGTCGCTCCGTGCTGATTCGGCGCCTGAATCAGCGCCGGACTCGTCGCGCTGAATCCGCCGAAATTCCACGTCGAATTGGCGACCACGAAGTAGCTGGTCGCGTCGGGTGCGATGGTCCAGGCCGGTGAAACCGTGATCGTCGTCGGCGTGTTTGCGATCACTGCGCGCTCCTGCGTCGCGCCGGTTCCGCGAGTGATTCTTACCACTGCTCCGGCGAATTCGTTTGCCGCCATCCCCAGGCCGTTGTTGCCGATCGTTGTCGGTGAATAGATTTGCGCCGGCGCTTCCGGTTGAAGCTCCAGCCTCCAGTAGAAATTCGCATGATCGTAATTTCCATCCGGCGGACCTTGCAGTCGCGGCGCGCCGCCGGTATCGGTGTACGTCGCGCCCACGGCGACATTCGAAGCAATGAGCAACAATTCCTGTGGATTCAATCCACGATAGACATTAAATCCCGTGGTTCCCGAAGAAAAACTGAGAGAGGAAAGCGTAACCGTGTTCGTATTTGACCCGGATGGGATCGTCGCCGGCACTACAAAAGACAGCGCGCTCTCACCGCCGCTTCCGTCCAGCGCGCTGATCGCGTAGTAATACGTTTGTCCTCCCGCGAGCGTGCCGCCCGTCGGGCTTACCGCTGCATTCAAACTCAGCAGCGGAATCGAGACCCCCGTTGCCGCTGGTTTCGCCGGCGGATCGAAAGCGACGCTGAGTGAAATCGTGAACGTCCCATCGCTTGCCTCGCTCGATGTCTCCGTAATCCCGAACTGATCAATTCCGTTCGCATCGATCACGCTCCCGACAAGCGGACGGGGCAGCCCGACTCCACCGCCCGGCTGGCGTCCCACTCCCGTCGTGCCCGCATTCCCCGTCGTGTACCACTCGTCGTCGTGCCACTGCGCCGTGACTTTCAGCGTTTGAAAATTCTGCCCCGGCATCAAACGCACCACTCGAAACGGCTGCCGCTCTAATCCTTCCTTGACGTAGGTGACGGTAATAATGTCCCCCGGCGCCAGCCCGATTCCTTTCACAGTCGTCTCAAAATCAATGTATTGGTAGCCGTGGATGCTCTTATTAAGCTGAAGCGTGAGGGCGCGCGTCGCCTGATCGAAATTCGGCAAACCCAACGCCAGATAAGTCGCGGTCACCTGCCGGTTCGTCCGTAGCGCATCGTCGACATCCACCACCGACACGCTGTCCTGCTGATATTGATTGAACTCGTCTTGAAATTCCACGCTCAGCCGGTTCGCCGTCGCCGCAGTACTCTGCGACCACAACCGGATCGAAGGATCTCCGTTCGCCTTCCGGGCCAATCCCGAAAACGTCGCCGACCCGTCGCTGAATTCATACGCCGGCCAGCCGCCGTTCAACGGCTCCGTGCTGTTGCTTCCTTCTGGCAGTGCGGGCTGTTGCAGCGCAAGGCTGTTTTCGACCCTCAGCGTCAGCAGCCCGCCGTTGTCATACGTCAATATCAGCGACGACCCGTTTCGAATTCCGATCGCCACCTCCGCCGCGCTTCTTGGCTGGGTCAGCACCAGGTTGCACTGAAACCGCGGAGTCGCCACCGTGTTGCCGTTCATGTCCGTTGTTTCGATTGGCTGCGCGCAATAGTCAGCCGCCGTAGCGAAACTCTCCAGATCGATTTCGCTCGTCAGCCATCCGCTCCGCCGCAGCACGTCCAGCAACACCCACGCCGGATTGTTTGTGAAAGACGTTCCAAGCGAATGTCCGGACGCATCAAACTGCTCCAGATGCAGGCCATTCAGCAATACTCGAATTTGCGGCAGTGACGTTCCGTCGCTGATCGCGTTCGGGACCACCACGCTCATCATCGCCATGCTTCCGTAAGGATCGCCAAGCGGATTGCCGTTCGAATCCGTAAAATTCGGATCGAACGCGCCATTGCGCGTCCCGCTTGTGACGATGTTGAACCATCCCGTCGCCGTCATATTGACGCCGCTTTGTCCCTGCGGAATATTGATCCCGTTCACCAGCACCGTAATCGCGCTGTCGATCGGCCCCATCCCCAGCAGCACTTCCATGCGCGTCAGATTCCCGTCATTTCGCGCGAACACGATCGGCGGTTCATACCACGCCGTCCCGTAAACCAGCGGAACGTAATTGTTATAAATCGTCAGGTTGTCCTGAACAGCGGAAAGTTGTTTCCCGCTTTCCCCGAAGCTGCGCACCAGAATCTGCGGCGGAACAAACTCGATTCCGCCGAACCGCGCCGTGGCATTCGCATTCGCGTCGCTCGAAAACATTCCGCGCGCAATACAGGACGCTCGCGAATAATCGCAGGACGTATAAGGAACGCCGCCATTCAAATTCCCCACGCCGCCGCTCAAATCCGCGGAGTATCCGCACTTGTAAAGCGTTGAATAGGAGCCCTTCGCGCCGCCATCCAGCGCTTCCTGCCGCTGTGCCGCGTTCGCCGGAAAAATCCACGGGCATAATCGCTGGATCTGCGTCTCCGGCAAGATAATGCGTTGCAGGCTCAGGCGATTATTGAACGAAACTCGAAAGCTCGTCTCGGTGATTTCCTCCGGCGGATTCGCAACGCCCTGAAACATCACTCTGGACTCCGAAGCCGCCGCGCCTCCTGCAAGATCGTAAAACAGGAAAGTAATCGTGACCTGCGCGCCCTTAAATCCCACCTCGCGCTCGATTTGTGAATAATGCGAATCCGCGTTCGCCAGCGTAACGCTGATCAGCGCGGTCCCGTCCAGCCCGTCATTCGATGACGCCCGCAGGTCATACAAGTTGTGCTTGATCAATCGGGCGCTGTACGCGTTGCCGTTCACCGTAACCGCGTGCGTCGCCCATCGCTCCACCGCGCCCGAGCTCAGCGTGCAATCGAACAAAAACAGCGGTGTCGGAGGAGCTTCCGTCTCCTTCAAAACATCGATCGTCATGGGCATCCGTCAACCCTCCGTATCCACGATCTGGATCACCGCATCGTAAACATCGATCCCTTGCGCCGTCACGCTGAAGTTGTCGCTGCCAAATCGCGTCTTGGAGTAAACTCCCCCCTTCGCGTTCGTTTGCTTGTAATCGGAAGGCGCCAGTTGCGCCTCTACCTGCATCCCGAACACGTCCACCGTCGCCCCCGAATCGAGCTGCGCTCCAAAAGTCACCTGCGAAGTGCTCTGCCCGAGGTTGCCCGCCAGCACAATCCGCGACCACGCTCCGCTCAGCGCGAACGTTTTCGCCAGATTCGCCCCCGTCGTAAAAGCCGTCAGCGTCACATTCGATGTTCCCGCCGCCCGCGCCCAGGCGCTAATGCAATACTCGAAAGTTCCCGGAACGCTCAACACCTGCGCCACCGAAGCCGCCGCCTCTCCCGTATTCGTGATGCGCGTCGCGCGTGTCGTACCCAGCGGATCCGCAACCCCGGACGTCAACTGGATCAGAGGCCCGTTCGTCCAGGCGCCCGCACCCAAATTCTCGCTCTGCGCCAGCAGATTCCCCGTCGGATCCAGGAACGTGAACGTCTGCCACATTCCCGACGTCGCCTGATATAGCGCTTCGATCGCGTTCCACTCCGCGGCCGTCATACCCGTTGCGTGCAGTTCCCATGCCTTCGCCGCGCCATCCGGATCGCCAAAAATCCACACGCTTCCATCCGCCATTACGTTCATCGCCGTCCGCTGAACGGATGTCTTCTTCACCGGATACAACGCCGAAGCGCCCGTCACGAGTTGTGGAAAAACAAGCATCAGCTTCGGTTCTCCCGAATCACCAACTGCATCCTCCCGTCCTGCGGACCCGCAAACTCCACCTCCAGCCGGTCGTTCGCGAAACTACAGCTCGGATAGACCGTTCCATCGAATGGATCGGTGAACGAAAACATCCCCGCGCGGCCGCCCTGTTCTTCAAAAAACGACTCCACCGCCGCCAGCTCCGATTCATCGAGCCGTTCGTAATGGATCGTCCAACTCCTCAGCGGCGCTCCATACCCCGCAAACCGTTGCTCGCTCCCATCCAGGAAACGAATCACCTGCGTCGGCAAATTTCGCCGCCGATCCGCTGGATACTGCGCAACCACCCCGGTTTTTAATTGCGGAAACGAAGCCACGCTACACCGCCCGGACGACGTCGTTTAATGTCGTCGATGTCAGCATCGCCTGTCTCACCGCCTGCGCGATATCGTCGCTGTGATCCAGAAAGGATTGGCTGTCCAGAGCCTGAACCTGCACCGTGATCTGCGTCGATTGCGCCGGCACGGGATTCGGCAACCCTCCCGAGCCTTCATTCACCGCGAACACCCCCGCCTGGCTCGAACCGATCCCCAAAGTCGCGTTCACCGTCGCCGGAGCTATATAAGGAACCAGCGGCGCAGTCTCACTCGAGCCTCCGCCGCCAAACAAGCTCATCAAGCCCGAAATCAGCGGGCTCAGCCCCAATCCGAATCCCAGAACGCTCTCCAGCGTGCTTCCGACTGACTTCGCGTTCGACCCGCCCTGCCCTTTTTCGCTCGTATTCTGCGCAACCGCTTCCGTGTTCTGCTCCATCGTTTCGATCTGCGTCTGATTGATCGTTTGCAGTTGCTGCAATTGCTGCGTGATCGTCGTCAACTGATCCGACAACACGCTGCTCTGGGCCGAAGCCGCCCCGCCCAGCACTGCCGTCACCGCATTAAGTGGATTTGTGTTCGCCATTTGCTCCCCTCCGCCATTCTCTTTCGAGCATCAAAAACGCATCCGCTTGCCGTGCGTCCAACTCTTCCAATCGCCTGTCGCCCGCGAACTTCCAGGCGAAAAATCGTTCCAGCCACTCCAGGCTCTGCGGCGTAATCAGCGATTTCGGGCATTCCTCCGCCGATGCCCGCCCGCGCGCCCAAACCAGTTTCCGCGCGCCGCGCAGCTCCGCCGGCAGCCACCCGCAGCGCCTCCGGATCTCCAGACCCTGTCTCCGGCATTCGTCGCATCTCCACGCGGCCTGGCTTGAGCTTTGAAAATGGAATGCGACAATCAGTTTTTTCTTTCTTCTTCCGTCAACCCGCATTCCGCTTTGATGCGAGCCAGAATCTCCATCGCCAATTCCACAGGCCCGGCTTCGATCAACGCCTGCGGCGTTGCCGGAGTCCCATCGATCTCAAGCCCCTCCACTCCGATCAGTCCCCATTCGAGATACGCCCGCTCGATCTCCGCCGCCATCACCACGCCCTCGATCTTTTCTCGAACCTCGCTCCCCGCGTCGAGATACTCCGCCTTCCGCCCGATCTCGCGAATCCTCCGCGCCAACTCCATCCGTCTGCCGAACGATACCCGCGCAATCTCAAATCGAACCCCCGGCGCCGTTGCGGATTCGCACCAGATCGAACTCGCGTACTGGTTAGCCGAACGCGACATAAAGTTCGTCTCCCGGCGTGCCCTGCGCCCTGCTGTTCTGAAATTTCCATTGGAGGCGCGTCTCGCTGTCGTCGTATTGCGGAACCGCCGGCACCATCGCCGGCATGTACGCCCCGAACAACTGGTTCGTCTGCTGCCCCAACTGCAACATCACCGCGATCGGCGACCGCTGCCGCGCCGCCTGATACAGCGCCGCCGTCTGCGCGTCCGCCATCTCGAAAATTTCGAAGTTAAACGTAATCTTCCTCACCCCCGCCGCGATGCATTGCGCGTAATTACTGCCGAATTCCTTCACCCGTAAATCCACGTCGTTGTCCAGCGTCAATTCTCCCGCGGTCAGCGTGAAAAACTGGTTTGGCGGCGTGCCCATCCACACTTCCCCCAGGTGACCCGGAACAATCGTGTAATCGAATCCCGCCATCGCCGGCTCCGCCGGAAACGACGCCAGCCCTCCCTGTCCACTCACGAAGCTCGCGCTATCCAGCAGATCCCGCGACGGTCCCGCAAACGCAAACTCCTGATAATCCCCATTGATCTTGATCTCCATCCGATCCATGGCCGACCCTTCCACGATCCTCTGTACCGCGTTCGCCGGATCCCAGTAATCGAAAATGCTCACGCCGCTCAGCGATTCGCCCAACGGAAACGTGATCGTCGTCCCGAACATCGATCCCGCCACCGGCGGATTCGTGAAAGGCGCGTTCAGGAAAATCGTCTGCGCATCCTGAATCGCCGCGACGAATCTCATCTCGCCCGAAAAAGTCACCCCTTGCCCGGCCGCCAGCCCATGCGGCGCCGTAAATTGAATCTCCGTCTGATTCGTCACCGACGCGACCGTCCCGCCGTTATAAAAAACCGGCGTCCCTCCCATCGCGCCCTGAAACAGCGGACCCTGCGGCGGCTGCGCCGTCTGATTCGACCACTCCGTCATCAACGTGCTCAGTTGAAACGTCGTAATCTCGCGAATCGTGTTCGGCAGACCCACAAATGTGCGGCTCCCGGTTTTATCCTTCCGCCCCGTTGTCTCCGGAACCTGTTTCGCCGCCAGTTTTACCAGCGGAATCCGGTTCTGGCTCGTAATCGCCGGCACGGCGCCGTAATTTGCCTCCAGCGCCACATAAACCCGTTCATTATTCGAAGAAATATAACAAGACATTG
>Ga0070738_10005961_pt1 | contig 13067 bp, 14 predicted proteins | sample Coa_R2_2_FD_66446 | JGI IMG/M metagenome (GOLD analysis project Ga0070738, IMG submission 66446) | Surface soil microbial communities from Centralia Pennsylvania, which are recovering from an underground coalmine fire - Coalmine... | ecosystem: Environmental > Terrestrial > Soil > Unclassified ... | reverse complement strand
TTCCAAGGTCATCAAGCCGCGATCCTCGCCGCCATCGACATCACCGAGCAGAAACATGCGGAGGAGGAGATCCGGCGCGCCAAGGAGGCGGCCGAGGCGGCGAGCCAGGCCAAATCCGAACTGCTCGCCAATATGAGCCACGAGCTGCGCACACCGTTGAATGCCATCATCGGCTTCTCCGAGATCATGCAGGCGGGGCTCTTCGGACCGCTCGGCTCGCCGCGCTACGATGGCTACATCGCCGACATCCGCCACAGCGCCGGGCATCTGCTCACGGTGATCAACGACATTCTCGACCTCGCCAAGATCGAGGCGAATTCCTTCCGCCTTCATGAGGGCATCATCGCGCCGGGCGACATCATCGCCTCGGCGCTGCGGCTGGTGAAGCCGAGAGCCGATGGCGCGGGCGTCGGGCTGAGCCACGACAAGGCGCATGGCGAGCTCGTCATCAAGGTCGACGAGACCGCGCTGAAGCGCGTCCTCATCAACCTTCTGTCGAATGCGGTGAAGTTCTCGGAGCCGGGAACGACCGTCACCGTCCGATCGGCATTCAATGCCGATGGCGACTTCACCATCGCCGTGATCGATGAGGGGATCGGCATGGCGCCCGAGGAGATCCCGATCGCTTTGACGCCGTTCCGTCAGGTCAACACCGGGCTGCAACGCAAATACGAGGGGACCGGTCTCGGCCTGCCGATCGCCAAGCAGCTCGTCGAGCTGCATGGCGGATCGCTGACGATCACCAGCGCGCCCAAGGTCGGCACCAGCGTGGTCGTGACGTTGCCCTATGCGCGCGTCATGGCCGCGGCGTGAGCTTGTTAGACTAACGCGTGATGAGATCAGATTAGGTTGGCGCACAAAACACGGAGGAAGTCCTTCTCCGCCCTTCAGGGGGGAGAAGGATTAGGATGAGGTGGGCGGTGCAGCTTGCGCGTTGAACGCCCTGGAATCCCCCACCTCTCCTGCCTCTCCGCCCCCGAGGGGCGGAGAGGAACAAGTTCCGCAAGGCACATCAAGCTAATCTCATCATGCGCTCGGCGGTGCATCCGGCGGGTTGACGATGCGGTGACCGAGTGGCGGTAGCAGGTCCCGCCGGAACAGACGAGAACGCGCGGATCGGCGTCGACCGCCCATGGAAATCCTGCACTCAGCGGCGTGCTCCGGTGAGCACATCTACCACGTGAACGCATGCTTCGAGCGGCTGCTACGGCGCGACGAAGACATTCCGCGATATATGCTGTGTCCGACGAGCCGGCGTCTTTCGGGCTATGGCTGCACGTCAGCGATGCCGCTACGCTAAATCACCCAGCGGACGACGAGGAGGACGGCGAGCGCCGCGAGGCCGGCGCCGGCCGCCATTGCCCAGCCCGGCCAGTGTTGCCGGGCGGCGGCGCGGCGCCGGCGCCCGTCGCTGCCCCACTCGAACATCTCGCGGTCGGCGAGGCGCTTGCGGGCGCGGGCGTTATCCTCGTCGAAGGACGTGGCGCGAAACACCGTGTATTCGCTGCATTCGGCGCGCTTCGGGTCGTAGAGCACCTGAACGACGCGCACCGCCGGCGTCCGCTTGCCCGCGAGAATTCGCTCGGCCTCGGCGACGGCGGATTGCCGGTCGTTGAAGATCGCTTCGGTGCGCCAGGCGCGGTCGACGCGCAGTTGCGTCTCGAAGGTTACGAGCTTCACGTCTCCCTCACGCGGCGAAGAGCGCGGCCGACAGGATCTCTTCTCGAACGCAAGACAAATCCATGGCAGGGCCGGCGGGATATTTGGTTTTTCTTGTGCATGTTCAATAATTAACCGACAATCCTTATGGACAGGTAAAGACTTGGCGCCGGAATATCCCGGGAACTCCTAAAATGCCGGAGATGTTGCCGTCGAGGAGGAAGCCCGGCATGACAGAGATCTCGATCATGGCGCATCATGGGACTCATCTTCTCGTCGAGCGCGGCGGCCGCTTCGCCGTGGTCGAGCGGCGCAATGGAATGGTCTACGGACTCGATCCGCAGGGACGCGACGGCTTCGCGGAGACCTCGGACGGCATCGCCGCAGCCGTAGGGCCGGAGGGATGGCAGGATGAGGCCGCGGCGCGCAAGACGTTCGCCGAATTGTGCGAGCGCGGCGAGACGCTGGCACGGCGCATCTGGTAGCCGGGCGATGCTGCCCTGCTTCGGCCCCCATGGTATAATGCGGGCTGGGCGAGGTATCGGAGGGGCAGGTGCGCGCAGGCTGTGAGAGATGGGCATTCTGGGTCGCTGCGGTATTTTCGGCGGCGACCATCGCGCTGGTGATCGCCAATGCGTTCCTGCAGTCGGAAAACCGCACGATCCAGTCCGATGTCAATCAAAGGCAGCAATTCATCAACCAGACCTTGCAGCTCAATCGCCTCCATGAGGAGCTGGTTCGGGCGCTGGCGGCGAGCGCGGTTGCAAACAAGGACGACAAGCTGCGCGAGATCCTGGCGCAGGTCGGCATCACCTTCACCAGCAATCCTTCCGCCGTGCCAGGCGCCGATGGGAAAGCGGGCCATTAGCGCATGCCCTATGTGAACGAAACAGGCGGCTCGCCGATGGCGCGGCTTCAGCTCCTCGTCGCGATCCTCGCCATCGCCTTCTGCATCACGGTTGCCGGTCAGACGGTCGGGCTCCTGCGCGACCGCGACGTGCTCCGCGCCCAGCACGCGGCGCAGGAGAGCACGTTCCAGGAGGCGCTCAAATTGCGGCAGCAGCTTGTGACCCTCGCCGGAAAAACCGCGCAACTGGCCCAGCAGGGCGACGCCAATGCCGCCGCGATCGTCGAACGGCTGCACCAGCAGGGCATCACGATCAACCTGCCTGCCGGCGCGAAGTAAGAGGCAATATGCTGCATGCATTTCGAAGCACTCGTCGAACACGCATCTCGCCACGCGACGGCAGCCGATAATGACCATCAGCAGGGGACGCGGCCAATCGACGGTCTGCTGCTGCTTCGACAAAACATCCCGAGCTCGTTCGAAGCCTCCCTGTACGAGCCCATCCTTTGCCTGATTCTCCAAGGCCGGAAGCAGGTCTCAATCGGTGGGGAGACGCTGTCGTTCGGCCCTGGCGAGTGCCTCCTCGTCAGTCACGACGTGCCCGTGCGGTCCAGAATCACGAAGACACCGTATCTGTCACTGGTGCTCGAGCTGAACATCGCCATCTTGCGGAAGCTCTATGATGCGGTCGGAGCGTTTGCTCCGGACAGCGACCGTGCTCGTGCGGTGGAGACGCATCGAGTGGATCCCGGGCTGCTCGATGCGTTGCGTCGATACCTGGCGCTCGCCGACTCGCCTTTAGACGCGAGGGTGCTGGGTCCGCTTATCTCGACGGAAATTCATTACCGCTTGGCCATGGCGCCGTTTGGCGGCATGCTGCGTCGTCTCACGCGCCAGGACAGCGACGCGAGCGCCATCGCCCGCGCTATTGGCCACATCCGCAGCGACATCCGCTCGCCCATGACGGTTCCGGAACTCGCGCGGCGCGTCGGCATGTCCGTGTCGTCATTTCACCATCACTTCAAGGCGATCACCTCGACAACGCCACTGCAATACCAGAAGGAGCTTCGCCTGCTCGAGGCCCGGCGACTGCTGCAAACCGGCAGCGCCTCGGTGACCGTGGTCGCGTTCGACGTCGGGTACGAGAGCGCGAGCCAATTCAGTCGCGAGTACGCGCGAAAGTTCGGCGTGCCGCCGAGCCGGGATACGGCAGGTCGGGCAGATTAGACTTGTCGGAGAGCGGCCTTGCGCCCGCAAAGGGTTCTAATACCGATCCCCTGCCACCCCCTCTTTGACCAGCGTATCAAGACGCCCCAACTGCTCCGGCGCTAACAAGATGCCCTGTGACGCCCAGTTCTCCTCCAGACGCTCGATCCTCCGCGTCCCCGGGATCGCAGCGAGCGGGATGTTGCGCGATAGCAGCCATGCCAGCGCGACTTGCGCTGGCGTGGCGACAAGGTCTTTCGCGACAAGCGCTACGACGTCGGCCAGTTGGCGGTTCCTGGAAATTGCCGCCTCGGAAAAGCGAGGATTTTGCAATCTCCAGTCTCCGGGCTGTAAATCGCTTCGCGATCGAATGGCCCCGGACAGGAATCCGCGGCCCAAGGGACTGTAGGCGACGAAGCCGATGCTCAGTCGGCGGAGCGTTGGCAGAATGTCGGCCTCGACATCGCGCGACCACAACGAGTACTCGGTTTGAAGCGCGCTGATGGGATGAACGGCGTGGGCGCGAGCGATGGTTGCCGAATCCGCCTCGCACAGGCCGATGTAGCGTACTTTCCCCGACTTCACGAGGCCGGCCATGGCACCGACCGTTTCTTCGATCGGCGTGTCCGGGTCGACACGATGCTGATAGTAGAGATCGATATGATCCGTGCCGAGGCGCTTCAGTGAGGCGTCGCAACACGCGGCCACGTAATCCGCGCTCCCTTTGATGCCGTGCCAGCTTCCGTCCTCGCCGCGGACGACGCCGAACTTTGTTGCCAAGACCACCTGATCGCGGCGTCCCCTAAGTGCCCTCGACAACAAAACCTCGTTCGTAAACGGACCATACATGTCGGACGTATCCCAGAACGTGCATCCGATATCGACCGCTCGCTCGAGAACGCGGAGATTTTGCGCTTCTGAAGAGGATCCATAGAAATCCGACATCCCCATGCAGCCCAAGCCGATGACCGGTACACGCAGGCCCTCAGATCCAAGATCGACGTATTTCACGGCATTGACCTGCTTTTCGAGATCGACCTGGTTCATGAACTGATGTCCTCTTTTCCTGTGGAGCCGTCGAGTGTTCGCGTGCCTTCCTCGGACGGCGATGGTCCGCGTGAAAACACATTATTCCCGCGCGTGAGCGCGCGCCTGCCAGTTCCTCCAGTCTTTCTTGCCTGATCCTGCACATGCGGGGTGAGTATCTTCGCGCCGCGCCGCCCGGTTTGCCGCTGTCTCGCATCGGCCGCGATTTCCGCTATGATGGCCGGGCGTCGTGCCTCGAAGGAGCGGGAAGCCATGGAATTCGGCATTCTCTTCACCTCGCATCCCAACAGCGAGACCGAGACCTATCCGCACCGCGATGTGCATGCGCGGGTGACGCGCGAGATCATGCGCGCCGACCAGTTGGGCTTCGACTATGCCTGGATCGCCGAGCATCACTTCAGCAACCAGTACGGCATCATGCCGGATGTGTTCGTCTATGCGGGATATCTCGCGGCGCTGACCAAGCGCATCAAGATCGGCACCGCCGTCGTGACGCTGCCGCTCGCCAATCCCGTGCGCGTCGCCGAGAACGCGGCCTTCATCGATATTCTGAGCCATGGCCGCTTCGCGCTCGGGCTGGGCTCCGGCTACCGGCAATACGAGTTCGAAGGGTTCGGAATCGATTTCGCGCAGCGGCGCGACGTGCAGGAGGAGGCGCTGCCTTTGCTTCTGGAGCTGCTTCACAAGCGGCGCGTCGATCACCGGGGCGCGCATTTCACCGTGAAGATCGACGGCGATTACGAGCTCTTTCCCCATGCGGTGCAGAAGCCGCATCCGCCGCTCTTCCTGGCCGGCGCCACCGAGCGCTCGATCGGCGTGGCGGGGCGGATGGGTCTGGGACTCATGCTCTCCACCTGGACCTCCTTCGACGAGCTGGCGCGGCAGGTGAAGCTCTACCGCGCGGCACTTGAGGAGACGCCGCCGCATCTGCGCGACAATCCCTCGCGCGGCCATGTCGATATTGCGCGCTGGGTCTATGTCGCCGAGACCGACGCCAAGGCGCGCGCCGAGAGCGAGGCGGGGCTCATGCGCCATCTCGCGCATTTCTCGAGCGGCCATACCTCGGGCTATCTCGGCACGGTGACGAGCGGCGCCGAATCGATCGCCAACCGGCGCGACTATGACTCGCTCCTGCGCAACACGATCCTGCACGGCTCGCCCGCGACGGTGATCGAGAAGATCGAGCGGCTTCGCGACATGACCGGCGCCTCGTCGATCATGCTGCATTACCCGCCCTGGTACGGCGCGCAAAAGGCGATCGCTTCGCTCGAGCTTTTCGCCGAAGCCGTGATCCCCAGGATCAACAAGGCGAAGGCGGCGTGAGGAGCGCGGCACCATGACCGACCGGATCGAGCCCTTCGACCTCTTCGCCATCCGCTACGCGCATCACGCCAAGCGCAGCGCCAGCGAGAACTTCATCGGCGGCGATCCCCATGAGGAGGCGTCGCCGCTCGACTATTTCGTCTGGGTCGCGCGGCGCTCGGACCGGCTCTTCGTCGTCGATACCGGCTTCGGCCACGAGGCCGCGCGGCACCGGCAACGCACGCTGCTGCGGCTGCCCGCCGAGGGGCTCAAGACGCTCGGCATCGCGGCGGCGCAGGTCGAAGACATCATCATCACGCATCTCCACTACGACCATGCCGGCACGCTCGACGCCTTCCCCAAGGCGCGCTTCCACGTCCAGGACCGCGAGATGGCCTTTGCGACGGGGCGCTGCATGTGTCATCCGGTGATACGCCATTCCTTCGCCGTCGAGGACATCACGGCTCTGGTGCGGCATCTCTATGCCGGGCGCGTCGTCTTCCATGACGGCGACGAGGAACTGGCGCCCGGCCTCTCGGTCCACCATATCGGCGGACATACCGCGGGCATCCAGTCGGTGAGGGTGTGGACGCGGCGCGGCTGGGTGGTGCTCGCCTCGGATGCGAGCCACCTCTACGCCAATATGGAGGAGGGGCGGCCCTTCCCGATCGTCTACAATGTCGCGGACATGCTGGAGGGCCATAAGCGATTGCACGGCCTCGCGGCTTCGCCGCGGCACATTATCCCCGGCCACGACCCCCTGGTGATGCAGCGCTATCGCCCGCCAGGGCGGGAACTCGAGGGTGTCGCCGTGCGGCTCGATGCCGAGCCCTCGGCCTGAATAGAGGCGTTTCTTCCGCTCTTTGTTCCCGGCGATGGGGCTTTCCTAGGCCGAGGATTGCGCCCGCTGCCGCTCCTGCTCGCGCAGCCGGAAGCGCTGGATCTTGCCGGTCTCGGTGCGCGGCAGTGCCGCCACGAACTCGACGGCGCGGGGGTATTTGTAGGGCGCGATCTGTGCCTTGACGAAATCCTGGAGCTCCTTGCGCATGGCATCGTCGCCCTTGGCACCCTGGCGCAGCACGATGAAGGCCTTGACGATCTCGGTGCGCTCGCGGTCGGGCGCGCCGATGACGGCGCATTCGAGCACCTGGGGATGGTCGAGCAGCGCCGCCTCGACCTCGGGGCCGGAGATGTTGTAGCCGGCGCTGATGATCATGTCGTCGGTGCGCGCCTGGTACCAGAAATAGCCGTCCTCATCCATCCGGTAAGCATCGCCCGTTAAGTTCCAGCCATTCCGCACGTATTTCCGCTGCTGCTCCGGCATGTCGAGATAGCGGCAGCCGGTGGGACCGCGTACGGCGAGGCGCCCGACGGTGTTGGGCGGCACCGGGCGGCCTTCCTCATCGACCACCATCGCCTGATAGCCGGGGATCGGCTTTCCCGTGGCACCCGGCCGGATATCGTCATCGGCGGCGGAGATGAAGATGTGCAGCATCTCCGTCGAGCCGATGCCGTCGATGATCTTGATACCCGTCGCCCGCTGCCAAGCCTCGAAGGCGGGAAGCGGCAGCGTCTCGCCGGCCGAGACGCATTTCCTGAGCGAGGAGAGGTCGTATTTAGGCGCAAGCTCCGCCATGGTGCGGTAGGCCGTGGGGGCGGTGAAGCAGACGGTGCAGCGATGCCGCTCTATCGCCTCGAGCAGCGCCTCGGGCGGCGCCTTGGGCAGGAGCAGGGTCGAGGCGCCGACCCGCATCGGGAAGAGCAGCATGCCGCCCAGGCCGAAGGTGAAGGCAAGCGGCGGGCTGCCGCAGAAGATGTCGTCCGGTCCCGCCTTGAGGGTCGATTTGGGGAAGCAGTCGCAGATCGCGAGGACGTCGCGATGGAAGTGCATCGTCCCCTTGGCCGCGCCGGTCGTGCCCGAGGTGAAGGCGATCAGCGCCACATCATCATGCGAGGTCGCGACATTGGCGAAGGTCGCAGGCTGCCGCGCCATCCGCGCCTCGACGCCATCGGCATCGGGGCTGCGGAAATAGGCAATCTTCTGCAGCGTCTTGGTCGCTTGCCGCGTCTGTTCAAGTTCGCTGGCCAAATCCTTGGCACAAAGCGCGTATTTCACCTTGGCCTTGTCGATGATATAGGTGAGCTCGCGAGCGCGCAGCAGCGGCATGGTAGCGACCGCGATCCCGCCGGCCTTGAGCACGGCGAACCAGCAGGCGGCCATCATCGGCGTGTTGGCGTCGCGCAGCAGCACGCGCTCGCCGGGCACGAGCCCCATCTCGGCGACGAGCAGATTGGCGATGCGGTTGGCCTTCTCCAGCAGCTCGCGATAGCTCGAGACCTCCCCATCGCTGCGCAGGCAAGGGCGGGCGCCGAAACCCCTTTCGACCATGCGATCAAGGAGTTCGACGGCGGCGTTGAGCTTCTTTGGATAGTTCAGTTCAGGGAGACCACCGGTATCGAACACGGGCCACATCTCGGGCGGCGGCAGGTTGTCCCGGGCGAAGCTGTCGCGATGGGCGCTGGGGTCAAGCATGCTCTGCCTCCGCGGGCTCGGGAGAGTGGAAATCGGGCACGGGAATCTCGATGGTGACGCTGTTGGAGGGTGGGCTGTGGCGACCGGAGCTGTCATAGGCGCGCACATGGTAGGTGTAGCGTAGGCCGCCGAGCGCCAAGCGGTCGGCAAATTTCGTGCTCTTGACCGCCTCGACGATCACCGCGCCGGCGCCATCCTCGGCGCGATGGACGTCGTAGCCGGCGACATCGCCGGAGGGCCGGCGCCAAGTGAGGCGGACCTGTCCGTTGCGGAACTCGGCCGCGAGGCCGGCGCCGTCGGCTCCCCAATCCGGCGCTTCGCCCGAGGCGTCCTCGCGCGGCGCCTGGATCATGCCCTTGGGCCAGAGGAAGCAAGAAACGAGCTTGAAATTCTCGTCCAACTGCTTGCAGACATTGCAATAGATGCAGCGGATGATCTTGTCTTGGCGGCCTTCCATCACTTTCCGGACCCAGTCAGGGTCTGACAAAAGCTGGCGCGCCATGCCGATGAGATCGGCCTTGCCCTCGGCCAGGAGCCGCTCCGCATCCCCGGGGTCGCTGATCTTGCCGACGGAAACGATCGGAACGCGATAGCCCTTGCTGTTGATGTACTGCTTGATGCTGGCGGCGAGGCTCGCATGGGGAAGCGGCGGGTACCAGTCGCCGGGCATGCAGCGGTCGCCGGAATAGCCGGTATAGGGATAGAGCGGCTGGCCCGGCTTGTGGATCGCGTCCTCGAACTTGCCGCCGATCGACAGCGAGATGTAGTCGACGCCGAGCTGCGCCATGCGGAGCGCGATGCGCTGCGCGTCGGGGAGCGCGTAGCCGTCCTTGATCGCCTCCTCGGCGAGGAAGCGGACACCCACCGGGAAATCCGTGCCGACGCGCTCGCGCACCTTGGCCATGACGCGGCCGAACATGCGCAGCCGGCCTTCGAGGGTGCGGCCGTCATAGGCGTCGCGCCGCGGATTGTGGCGGGAGAGGAAGGAGGAGAGCGTATAGGCATGGGCCGAATGAAGCTCGACCCCGTCATAGCCCGCTTCGCGCGCGCGGGCGGCCGCGGCGCCGAACTGGTCGATGATGGTTTCGATCTCCTGGGTCGAGAGGCTATCGATCTTCTGCCGCCAGCCGGAGCGCGCGACTTTAAGGAAATGAATGATTTGCGGGACGATCCTCGAGTCGGATGCGCCGTGGACGCGCGCGACCAGCTCGCGATGACCGTCGATAAAGCTGTCATCCGAGAGCCGCAGCAGCGGCCCCGACTTGTTGCCATGGATGGCGGTCGCCTCGACGACAATGAGCCCGACCCGGCCCTCGGCGTAGCGGAGATACCGGTCGATTATAGGCTCGTTGACATAGCCATCCTCGCCCGAGAGCCGCGTCACCATGGCCGGCACCACGACCCGGTTGGGAATGGTCATCCCGTTGATCTGCAAGGGCTCCAGGAGCTTCATCGGTTGCCGTCCTGGGCCAGCACTTGCGCGGCGATCACAAGCTTCTGGATCTCGGTCGTGCCCTCATAGATGCGGAGCGCGCGGATTTCACGGTAAAGCTGCTCAACAATCACCCCCACAACCACCCCCATCCCGCCATGGAGTTGGACCGCGGAATCGATGACCCGCTGCGCCGCCTCGGTCGCATACATCTTGGCCATGGCGGCCTCGCGCGAGACGCGCTCGGCGACGCAATCCTTGGTCCAGGCGGCGCGGTAGACGAGGAGGGCCGCCGCGTCGATCTCGACCGCCATCTCGGCCAGCCGGAGCTGCGTCGCCTGGAACTCGGCAAGCTTCTGCCCGAAGGCCTCGCGCTCGCGCACGCGCTTCAAGGTCTCGTCGAGCGCGCGCCGGGCGAAGCCCAAGGCCGCGGCACCTACCGTCGAGCGGAAGATGTCAAGCGTCGCCATGGCGATGCGGAAGCCGTCGCCGGGCTTCCCCAAGAGATGGCTCGCCGGCACGCGGCAGCCTTCGAAAGCCAAGGTCGCGAGCGGGTGCGGCGCCATGACCGCGATGCGCTCCGCGATCTTGAGGCCGGGATTGTCGGCATCGACCACGAAGGCCGAGAGCCCTTTGGCGCCCGGCGCCTCGCCGGTGCGGGCGAAAACAACGTAGTGCCCGGCGATCCCGCCATTCGAGATGAAGGTCTTGCGGCCGTCGATGACATAGTGATCGCCCTCGCGCCGCGCCGATGTCCGCATATTCGCGACATCCGATCCGCTTTCGGGCTCGGTGAGCGCGAAGGCGGCGATCTGGGTCCCGGCGCAGACCTTCGGCAGATAGGCCTTGCGCAAGCCTTCGCTGCCGAAGAGCGCGATCGAGGCGCTGCCGAGCCCCTGCATGGCGAAAGCGAAATCGGCGAGCCCGTGATGGCGGCCCAAGGTCTCGCGCGCGATGCAAAGGCTCCTGACATCGAGCTTGTCGAACTGGCCGCCATAGGCCGCCGGCACGCAATAGCGCAGCCAGCCCGCCGCGCCGAGCTTCGCGACGAAGCGCTTCGAGAGCGCATCGACATCGCCATGATCGTGCTCGTGCGGGCCGATCTCGCGCAGGGCCCAGGCATCGAGCTCCTCGGCCAAGCGGCGGTGATGCGCCTCGAAGAAGGGCCAGGCGAGAAAGCTGCGATCAGGCATGGCGGCTCGCTGCCTCAATTCCCTTCGAAGACCGGCTTCTGCTTCGCCGCGAAGGCCTCGTAGGCGCGGCGGAAATCCTGGGTCTGCATGCAGATCGCCTGGGCCTGCGCCTCGGACTCGATCGCCTGCTCGAGGCTCATGCTCCATTCCATATGGAGCTGCGTCTTGGTGATGCCATGGGCGAAGGTCGGGCCGGCGACGAGGCTTTCCGCCATCTTGCGCGCCTCCGCCAGCACTTCCTCGGGGGCGCAGAGCCGGTTGTAGAAGCCCCAGCGCTCGGCTTCCGCGCCGTCCATCGCGCGCCCGGTATAGAGAAGCTCCGCGGCGCGGCCCTGGCCGATGAGGCGCGGCAGGATCGCGCACGCGCCCATATCGCAGCCGGCGAGCCCGACGCGGGTGAAGAGGAAGGCGACTTTGCTCCGCGCCGTGCCGTAGCGGAGATCGGACGCCATGGCGAGGATGGCACCCGCGCCGGCGCAGACGCCGTCGATTGCCGCGATGATCGGCTGCGGACAAAGCCGCATCGCCTTGACGAGATCGCCGGTCATACGCGTGAAGCGGAGCAGCTCATCCATGCTCATGCGCGTCAGTGGCCCGATGATGTCGTGGACGTCACCACCGGAGCAGAAATTGCCCTCCGCGCCCGTCAGCACCACCGCCTTCACATCCTCGACATAGACGAGCTGGCGGAAGAGGTCGCGCAGCTCGGCATAGCTCTCGAAGGTAAGCGGGTTCTTGCGCTCGGGCCGGTTGAGCGTGATCGTCGCGACCTTCCCCGTGACCTCGAAGCCAAAATGGCGCGGCTTGATCTCGGCGGAATTCATGGGGCGCGTCCTGCCGTAATTATTTTAAGTCTAAAATAATGTACGGCAGAGGAGGGGAAGGGGCAAGGGTGGGTGACAGCTTCGCCCTCTCAGCGAGCCGCGGTGAACCCATATTGACGCCCGCGTGATCGTGCGAAGCGCTGGATGCGGTCGTCATAGGTCACGAGTGGGCAACCGAGGGCTATGGCGCTTGCGACCAAAAGGCGATCGGCAGGATCTCGGCTGTCGAGATGATCGAGCGGATAGGCGAGCGACGCCGTCCGATGGTCCAATTTCAAGGGTTCGACACCCGGCCGCGCGAGAAAGCGTGCCACCCACCGGTCCACGGTCAGGTCGAGTTCGATATATTCCTTGTCGACGAGAACCGCGATTTCCCAGGCGCTGACGGCGCTTAAGAAGATCGTCCCGCTCCGCTGACGGCAATCGTCGATGAGGGTGCGCGTCGAGCGGCGGAGCTGCTCATCACCGCTGTCGAGCCAGAGTGCGATATGCGTGTCGAGAAGCAGCGCATCGTTCATCGGCGGATTTCGCGTCCGCTTTCAGCGTCGGAGTCATGAGAGATCACGGGCGCGGTCAGATCCACGCCGCGGCGGACCTTCACGGAGCCGGGATGGGCGCCAAAGAGCGAGCGGGCACGTCCCTCCTGATCGAGCAGGCGCCGCAGCGCCAGGGCAACGGCCTCGGTCTTATTGCCCTTTGTGAGCCGTGCCGCCTCCTCGATCAGGGCGACGACGTCCGGACGGTTGATGGTGATAACGCTCGCCATCGTATATCCCGGTACAATGATATACATAATGATATAAAGATTGGCGTGACAAAGCAAGTGACACGCACTCCGTCATGTGTGGATGGCCCCCCGGCTGGCAAGGATTTTTTGCGCGTGTGCAAGGTGCGGCCAGTAGCGGTCATGTGTGGATGGCCCCCCGGCTGGCAAGGATTTTTTGCGCGTGTGCAAGGTGCGGCCAGTAGCGGTCATGTGTGCGGCCTGTTTGCGCGGCACACTTGGCCGCTGGCCCTGATGGGA
>Ga0070738_10005958_pt1 | contig 13073 bp, 9 predicted proteins | sample Coa_R2_2_FD_66446 | JGI IMG/M metagenome (GOLD analysis project Ga0070738, IMG submission 66446) | Surface soil microbial communities from Centralia Pennsylvania, which are recovering from an underground coalmine fire - Coalmine... | ecosystem: Environmental > Terrestrial > Soil > Unclassified ... | reverse complement strand
CACAAAACTTCCAGCCGCGCCAGACACCGGACGGAGAGAGCCGCTTTGGTCGAGCATCCAACCGAGATCCGGCGTCTGAAGTCCCGATTGCGCCAACAGACAAAGAGGAACGAAAGCGAGCAGTAATCTCATTGCGGCGGTCCAATGGAGATGGTGGGCGTTCCAATGCGCGTCGTGTTCACCACCGCCGGCGAGGACGAGTTCGTCATGCCTCGCACGGCCACGCCCGCTCCTGCCGCCGCGCCCGCGCCCAGCGCGATCCATAGCCACTTGTGGCCAAAATGCCCTGAAGAAACAGCTTTTGAGGGAGTAACGTCGCTTGCCTCCGCCAGACTCAGCGGACACACAGCGCCCGCATGAGCCTCGCCTTTGACGGCCGCGATGCGGATTTCGAACGGTCCCGGAGTTCGGTTCCACTGCATCCCCCAAACTTGCGCCCGCCCATCCGCTTGGCTTGTGGCCACCTCGGTCTTCGATCCATTCGAAAATACGCCCCCTGCGCCTTGATCCGGCAGCCGGAAAGTCACAGTGGCGCCTTGCACCGGTTTACCAAGATCGTCGGTAACCTCGATCGTCACGCCGCGCGTGGCGCGTGAACCGAGGGCGTATTTCTGGCCTTGGCCTTCGATAATGCGGATATTCAAGCCAGAGGCGCCGTCGGCGGCTTGAATCGCACCGGCGGCGAATACCCACAGAACTGGCGCAATCGTGAAATGCCGTAGCACATCAGTTAAGTGGGAAAGAGGCGGAATTACTCTCAGAGAGAAATGTGACGCGGCGCTACGCGCCCGGGAGCACGGCCAGCAGGGAAGTTCGCTGCCGACTCTCGAAGTTTAAGTGAATTTCCTCAATACACATCGAGGAACTTTCCTTCCGTCCCCACCCATAAGGTCCGAGTCGCAAACTCCCAGGGCGGCAGATCCACTACGCGCGGTTTCAGGATAATCATCAGTTCCGAATGATCCTTTGAATCGACATCCTGCCGGAAAAGCCGGCCAAGGAGCGGAATCCTGGCCAACCCGGCGACGCCACTGGAAGTCGCGGAACGGCTATCTTCTATTAAGCCAGCAATCACCGCCCACTGTCCGCTTGCCAGCCGCACTTTTCCGGTATACTTTCGCTGACCGATGGTGGGAATGTTGTCGATGCTCGTAGCGCCCAGGACGTTGAATCCGGCCTCCACATCTAGGGTGATCTCGCCGCTTTCGTGCATGGACGGCGTCACTTTGAGGGTTAGCCCCAGGTCCACAAAGTTCACTGTGGGAGCAGGAACGAAGGTGGTTCCGGCGCTGCTTGCGCCGCCAAACGTATTGGTGACGATGGGATACCGGTCGCCCACGTTCAAAGAGCCTGTTTGACCGTCCAGGGTCACGATTTCGGCATGGAGCAAGGTCTGCGTGGAGCTGCGTTGCAGAGTCGCCAAGGCCGCGGCATCGGCGATGCCGATGCCGAAAAGCGTCTTGCCCGCCCCGAAAGCGGCGAAGTTGGTAAAGCTCCCGATCGACGGCGCGTTATGAAACCAATTCCCGAAATTCACGATCTGGCTGGAGGCTGGAAGGTTCAGACCGATGCTCAACGAAGAGTTTTTGTCTATGCTGACCAGCTCCACCTCCACCGCGACTTGCCCCCGCACTCGGCAGAGATCGAAGAAGAGCTGGCGCGCAGCGATGGCCTTGGCGACGACGTCGCGAAGATACACCATGCGTTTCACCGGATCAGCCTGAATCCGCCGTATTTCCAGCGTCTGCTGTACAGCCGTCACGATCTCCTGAGCGTCCTGCGCGGCGATTCGCTCGGGAATCGGAATCGCCAGCGACATGACGGGTTCGGAGTCTGCCCGGCGCTGCGGCACATCGCGCGTTAGCAGCACGGTATGGTCGTCCAGGGGAATGATCAGAGAATTTGCGGCCGCTTCCAGCGCGCGGAACGCCTCGTCCCTTCCCAGTTCGCCCGTGCGAAATAGAAAATCGGGAGGCGCCTGGTAGTCGCTTTCCACCTCAAGGGTTACACCGTACGCCTCGGCCACGCGCGCGGCGATATCCTGCGCTGTTCCGCGGATGTCAAATTTCGCGCGGACATGGGAGGGCTTGAGCCGGGGCGGCGGAAGCGCCTCGGGCAGAGTGCTGATTTCGGCAGGACTTAGGTCGCCGTCGGCAAGCTGCGCTTCGGCGGCGGAGGGCGCAGTTTCCTGGTTCGCGGCGGAATAGGCGGCCGCGGCTGCCAGGGCGCTCACCCGCTCTTGAAGTTTGGCGTTGGACGGATCCAACGCCGCGGCCTGTGAATATAAGAGATAGGCGTGAAAGCGGTCGCCGGCGCGTTCCGCCTTTTGAGCCTCTCTGAACAGCCCTGCGGCGTCCTCAGCTTTGCACAACGCTCCTACAACCAGGAGCATTGCTAGGGTTGGGATGGCGCGGCTCAACTAGTTAGGACGCTGTCAGAGTCCAAAACGTGGAAAGGCTACGGCAGACGCCCGGCGATCGCCCGGTTGGCCATTTCGATCAATTGGTTACAGCAGGCGCTCATCTGGATGGAAATGTTGGAAAGCGCCGACCCACGGAATTTCACGCATGGCGGCTGGCGGTGGCGAGGACATCGAAGATCGGCCACTTTGCGAAGCGTCGCCTCCTTGAATTGGCGCACCGCATCCGCTGGGGCCGGAACCACAAAACCATTTTACTATAGAATTGTTTCTATCCCGCTTACGGCTTGGCGACGTCGCGGCCTCGATCCGACATCCCATCCTCCCAATTGCTCCAGCCGGAGTTCATTCCATAAGGAACGCGCTCCATAATCGCTTCGATCTGGCGAATTTTGCTGTTTTCGATGCGAAAAAGCTCCGCGAGCTCCCATGTCCATGGCTGCGCCGGGCCCGCCGTGACGGTCCTCCCGTCCGGTGTTTGGAACGTGCGCGTGGAGCCGGCGGCGTGATCGAAGAAGATGAAGCTGAACACCAGCCCGCGTTCCGGATCCACGGCCACAAACCGGCGGTCCCGAATGCGAGTGACGAAATGCAGCAGGCCGGATTGGAACTGCTCCAGGCAGCTCCATTGGCCGGAATAGTTGCTGGCGGTCTTCGGATCGGGCCGCTTTTGTCCCGCTGGCGTAGTAACATTGGTGGTGAATGAGCCGTTTTCGATGCGGTTGCAATCATCGGCGAACGGGTAAACTCCCTTACCATCGTTTTTTTGCATCCCCGAGAAGTACATATTCGCGGTCTTGACAAGGTCGCTTCGCGAAAGGCGCTGGGACGGAGGAATCGGATCGGTCCAGCTCCAGCCGATCTTCTCGAAACCCTGAGCGGAACGGTCGCTTCGCTGCACGAAGGTCTCGGCTTCCGCAATCTGGCCGTTGCGTATTTTTAGCCGAAGCGCAATCATAGCGGGCATGCCCGCCTCCTGGATGCTTCCGAGAAAGGCGACCTGCCCGGCCTCCACATCCGTGACGAAGAGCCGGTAGCTGCCCTTGCCGGTCATAGTGTTCCACAGACCATCCCCGAAGTCGAGTCTCTGGCCGTTCTCGGTGAATTTGGCCTGTTTTGCCAGCGGCGCCTTAGACGGATCGTGGGCCGCCACGGCGTCCAGATATCGGTCGACAAACGGCTCCAGGCACGCGCGGTCACAGCCCGCAGCGGCTTTGGATTGAGCCGAGGCCGCGCCGGCCATCGCCAATGCGACGGCTATCGCAAACGCATTCTGCCGCATCAATGTTCCTTTGGGAATGAATTTTACCAAAACCACGAGCGCTCCCGTTGCAGCAGGCTGACGTAAAAGGCCTCCACAAGCTCCGCCGTTTTCTGGGCCGAAAATCGGGCCGAACGTTCGCGGGCTTTCGCCGACATTTCGTTCAGCCGCCGCGGGTCCGACGCCGCATGCTCGATCGCGCCCGCAAGCGCGCGCGCGTCGCCTGGGGCAACAAGCCACCCCGTCAGTCCCGGCTCAACAATGCTGGTCAAGCCGCCCGTGTCGGAGGCGATCACCGGGACGCCGTGCGCCAAAGCCTCCGCGGCCGCCAGCCCCCATCCCTCCGACCGCGACGGCATGATGAACAAGTCCAATGCCGCGAAGAATTCTCGGCGATTTGCGACGAATCCGGGAAGAAGCAGCCGGGCATCGGGCGGCAAAGCGGGCGCGCCCTCGCCCGCCAAAATGACTCGCAGGCCGGGCATGCGATGACGCAAACTTGCCAAGGCTTGCATGGCCACATCCTGGCCCTTTTCCTGCGTGAAAGCCCCCAATTGGCCAACGGCGAAATCGGCCTGGCCGATGCCGTATCGCCGCCGCGCCGCGGCTCGCTCCTCCACGGTAATTTCCCCTTCCGGATTCTCGACCGCGTTGGGAATAACCGCAATCTTCCTTTCACTAACGCCTGCCTCCAACAAGATCCGGCGCACCGGCTCCGACACGGCGATCACGCCATCGCAACCGGCCCCATACTTCAACGCATGGATGCGAGGATGGCGAGGCGTAAAAGCGACGTGGCGGGTTGCGACTCGCACAACGGGAAGCCGCCAGCCCGCCAGAAGCGCCAAGCTCTGCGCTCGGCCGCTGTGGGCGTGAACGATTTGGATTCCGCTCAGTGCGCGGCGCAAATCAAGCACGCCGCCCAACGGAAGCACGCCGAAGCCTTCCCGACAAGCTCGCTCCGCCAGCGCCGCGTCGCGAGGAGCCGCGATTTGCTGCGAATGACCCCGCTTGCCAAGCGCTCGCGCCAGCGTCAGCAGCGCCTGCTGTCCGCCGCGGAAACTTCGGCCCGTATCGACATGAACAATAGACAGACGTTCGCGGATTTTTCACACCGCCTTGCGCACACCCGGGCCGCGGAATTGATCGCGGCAGGCCGCCGAGCAGAAATAATAGGTTTCTCCGCCGAAGGTCTTCTGAAGCGAAGAGGAAGCCGCGATGAACGTTCCGCAGACCGGATCTTTTTTGAGTTCGCCGGAGACCGGCCTCGGAGGGGTCCTGACCTCCGGGCTTCCAGAAGCGGCTCCGCCGGAAGGGTGAAGGAGTTCCGAAAATCCCTTTAAGATGACCCCCAGCACGGATCGCAGAAGGGTGATCACCAAGACCGCCACGACCGCTTCCAGGATCACCCGCATGAGGATTTGTTACGGCCTGCTAGCCGCCAACAGGCTGCGCCGTCACTTCTTCTTCTGATTTTTGTTCGGGGACTTGTCGAACGTTGTTTGAACGGAGGCGCCTATGGAAGCCAACATCGCTTTGGCTCCGTCGGCATATTGCCCGTTCGGTTGGAGCGCCAAATACTTCTGGAACGCTTCCTCGGTTCCAGCCGGGGGAACCACTTTGCCCTCGGGAGTCGTGGTCGCTTTGCCGATCAGCACGATTCCCATTTGATAATAGGCGTCGGCGTAATTGGGATCCACTTCAATGGCCTTTTTGAACGCATCGCCGGCGGCGTCGTTCTGACCCGCGTTCACGAGAATCGCGCCGAAATTGTAGTAGTACTTGCCCGCATTCGAGGCATCCAAATCCGCAGCCTTCGTCAGCTCCGCGCGGGCGGCGTCGAGGTTTTTGGTCTTAGCCAAAACCAGCGCGTAGTTATTGTGGTAGGCGGGATCTTCCGGTTTGATTTCGATGGCCTTCTGGTAGTACTCGATGCCCTTGGCAAGGTCCGCCTGTTGGTCGCCGCCGGTTTTCCCGGCTGCGCGCCCAATATAGCTATCGGCCAGGTGACTCCACACGACATGCTGCTTCGGGTCGAGCTGGGAAGCTTTTTCGTACTGCTGAATGGCGACATCCCAGTTCTTGGCAGTCTCGGCGTCTCGACCGGCGTTGAAGGCGTCGTTGAGCTCCTTGTTCTTGGCCATCTGCTCTTCCTGCGCCTTCCGCTGTTTTTCAAGCTCGGCCTTTTGCGCGGGACTCAAGCTGCGATTCTCTTCCGGCGGCGCAGCCGCGCCACCTCCGGCGGAAGCGGCCCGGGCGGCGGCTTGTTTTAGGTCAAAGTTCACTTCGGCTGGCGCACCCTGGGTGCGAACGCCGCGCACCGCATCCACTGGCTTGCCGTTGACCTCAACGGTAACGTCGTAGGTCCCAAAACCAAGGCCGCCGTAATAATAGTGACCTTTTTTGTCGGTCTTGGTGTTGTAGTTTCCTTTGATGTCCTTTCGCTCGATCTTGATCACAGCGCCCTGAAGGGGCTTTCCGTCTTCCCCCTTCACGTCTCCTTCAATGGCCGTCGTTTGCCCCCAGCCGAAAGAAGCGAAAAGGAGGGCTAAAGGGGCGCCAATAAGCGCACGGCGCCCAGCTCGGGACCGGATCGCTCGCCAGTTCCCGGCGGGACAGCCGCGTTGGGCTGCGTTGTTCGCTGAGTTTGGTTGCGGTTGCATAGGTTCAAATCTCCCAGGCAAGGTCGAATTCGTGAGGCCGGAGTCTCAACCCATTAGAATACACTAGCCGGGTTGCGTTCGGTTTCGGAGCGCAGTCCCTGTTCCGGGTTCCGTTTCGGTACGGATGTCGCCTCCCTTGATTGCCACGCCTAAGGTTTCTTGCTGATGCCGCACGAGATAGAACCCTAGGCGGCACTGGTCCCGCCCTTGCATTCTAGATGGCGCAAGGAGACCGGCCATGATCGCAACCGCGACGAAGATGCAAGAAGCAAAGGACCAGGACGCTGAAGAGGTTCGCCTTCGCGACCAACGGATTAGAGAAAATTTTCCCCTAGTGCGCGCCATCGCTTTGCGCGTGCATAGCCATCTGCCAGCGCATGTGGATTTGGACGATCTTATTCATGCCGGCGTCCTCGGCCTGTACGAAGCGGTGAAAAAGTACGATGCGAGCAAGAGCGTGGCGTTCGCCAGCTACGCAAAGCATCGGATCCGGGGCGCGATTCTCGATAGCTTGCGGCAGCTTGACTGGGCCTCGCGCGACATGCGCCGCCGCCGTAAGCAAGCAGAAGCGGCCACCTACGAATTGACGGTAAAGCTGGAGCGCGCTCCCACCGAAGCCGAGATTGCAGAGAGGCTTGGAATTCGGCTGGAGCGTTGGCGCGTGATGAAGCTGGATATGCAGAGCGCCGGACTTATCTCCGCGTCGGCGCGCGCGGAGGAAAGCCAAGAACTGCCCCCGCCCGATTTTCCCGCCGGAGCCGAGAGCCGGCCAGACTCCATCTGTTGCCGGCGGCAATTGCGCTCGATGCTAGGGGAGGCTATGAGAACGCTTCCCGAGCGCTACCGCAAAGTAGTCGCGCTCTACTACGCCAAGCAGATGACCATGAAGGAAATCGGCGGGATTCTGGGAGTTAACGAAAGCCGGGTCTCGCAAATTCATAAGCTGGCGTTGAACAAAATGGCTGTCGCGCTCCAGGCCAATGGCATCCGGTCCAGCCAGGCGTTTTGAGGCCGCCGTTATTCGATCTGATGCATGATCCAAGCCACTTCCGCCGGGTAGTCGGGAAGGGGATTGTAGGTCCAGAGCTTCTCGCGAAGGGTTTTACCCTTATAGGGCGGCTGATCGGCCAATTGCCGGGCGATATAATTGATGCCCGCCTCGATGGACGAAAAGCTCTGACGTCCGGAATGGTAACCCCAGCGATTGTTGCGCGTTTCCGTGAGCCCGCACTGCGTTTCGCGGATCGACAGAGCGGGCAGAATCCGATAGTCGAGGCCGTAGCGGTCCGCCGCGCGAATGTATTCAAAAGCGTATTGGGGCGAAGGGCAGCGGTAGTGGCGGAAGAATCGCTCCAGCCGGACGAAACGGGCATCGGGCGAGGGGTTGAATCCGGCCTCCGGCAGATTGGCGGTGCTATGCGTGAAGAAGGCGAGACCGGCAGCGCCCAGTGTTTGGCTGCTCCGGCGCAGCGCACGGCTGAGCCATGCGCCGGGACACGGCAGCCGCCAATTGCCCGAGCCGCTACGCCGAAGCCCAAGGGCGATCGATTTAGCATTTTCCATCCATTTCCGCCAGGCTCGGTGCGCGGGCCAGGAGCACAATGAATTCGCCGACCAGTTCATACCGTCGTGTGATATGAAAATATGGTAAACCGTTTCGTTTTCGCCTAATCTTCTTCGGCCGAGCGATGGTTCGAAGCGAGGGACTTGGGGAACCTTCGCTGGAACTCACAGGCCGAATTCAATCTGGGCGGGGGAGCATCTCGCGCGAAAAAACGAAGCCACGAATCTGTAAGTTATTAATAATAAAGTAAGATAATTTTAATTTCTTGGAAAGGGGAAGCAGGCTTGAGCAGAACTACTATTATTACTACTTATATTGATAAGGCATAAATTTTGTTGACGTGATAATTCGATCCAGGGTATTCTGGAACATGTCCTCCCCTCCAAGCGCTCAGGGATTATACCATCCACAACACGAACACGATTCGTGCGGGATGGGATTTATCGTAAACCTGAATGGGCAAAGGTCGCACGAAATCATTCGGCAAGGAATTGAAATCCTGATCAACCTGACGCATCGGGGGGCGTGCGGATGCGATCCGGAAACGGGCGACGGGGCCGGAATCACGATCCAGATTCCTCATGAGTTTTTCGTGCGGGAATCAGAAGCGCTTGGGTTTTCGCTGCCCGAGCCGGGAGGCTACGGGGTTGGAATGATGTTCCTTCCGGTGGAGCCGCGCCAACGGCTGATTTGTGAAGGCGTGGTGGAACGGATTACGCGGGACGAGGGATTAACGGTGCTGGGCTGGCGAGACACTCCTGTGCGAGGGGACGCCATTGGACGGCAAGCGCGGGCCACGCAGCCCTACATCGAGCAGTTCTTTGTGAGCGGCCCAGGGGGCATGACGCAGGACGAGCTGGAGCGAAAACTCTACGTAGTCCGCCGCCGGGCGGAAAACGAAATCGCCGCCTCGGACCTACACGAGAAAGATTTCTTCTACGTTCCGTCGCTTTCCACGCGCACGATCGTTTATAAGGGGCTGCTGCTTGCGCCGCAGATCTCGCATTTCTACGCCGATCTTTCCGACCCGGAAACTCGCAGCGCCATGTGCATGGTGCACCAGCGCTTTTCGACCAACACGTTCCCCACCTGGCAGTTGGCTCACCCCTACCGGATGATCTGCCATAACGGGGAGATTAATACGGTCCGAGGCAACGTCAACTGGATGCACGCGCGGGAAAGCGTGCTGAAATCGGAGCTGTTCGGGGAGGCTTTCGAAAAAACTTTCCCGGTGATCCGGCCGGGCTTGAGCGACACCGGATCGCTGGACAACGCCGTGGAGATGCTGACGTTAGCGGGCCGCGATCTGCCTCACGTCATGGCGATGCTGATACCGGAAGCCTGGGACGCGGACTCCACCATGCCGGCGGAAAAGAGGGCGTTTTATGAATATCACGCCTCTCTTATGGAGCCTTGGGACGGACCGGCGGCGGTGGCCTTTACGGATGGGAAATGGCTTGGCGCCACGCTTGATCGTAACGGCCTGAGGCCCGCGCGCTACCTGGTCACCAAGGACGGGGTGCTGATTCTGGCGTCGGAGACGGGCGTTCTGCCCGTGCCGGCGGAAGAGGTCGCCTATAAGGGCCGCCTTCAGCCGGGCAAGATGCTGCTGGTGGACCTTGTTCACAAACGCTTTGTTCCCGACGAAGAGATCAAGCGGCAACTGGCCTCGCGCCAGCCCTACGGCGAATGGCTGGAGAAGAACCAGATCACGCTGGACGATCTGCCGGATCCGCCGCGGGTTTACGGGGCCGACTCCAAAACTTTGATCACGCGGCAACGGGCCTTCGGCTACACCGAAGAGGACTTACGTCTGCTGATAACGCCGATGGCGGCGCAGGGAGAAGAGCCGGTGGGATCGATGGGCGTCGACACTCCGCTGGCGTGCTTGTCCGACCGGCCGCAGCCGTTGTTCAACTATTTCAAACAGCTTTTTGCGCAGGTGACCAACCCGGCGATCGACCCGATCCGCGAGGAACTGGTGATGTCGCTTACCAGCTACATCGGCACCGAGCGCAACATTTTGGAAGAGACTCCTCAGCATTGCCATACGTTGAAACTGCCGCATCCGATTTTGACTAACAAGGATTTGGAAAAGCTGCGCCGCGTGAGTTGGGGCGATTTTCTGGGGACCACTCTTCAAGCCGTATTCCGGGCCGACGGCGGAGAAGCCGAGCTGGAGCGCGCTCTGGACGGATTGTGCCGCCGGGCGTCGCTGGCGATTCGGGACGGCTACCGCCTGCTGATTCTCTCGGACCGCGGGATCGACCGGCAGTACGCGCCGATTCCCAGTCTTCTGGCGCTGACGGCGGTCCACAACCATCTAGTGCGGGAACGCACGCGGACGCAAGTCGCCCTGATTATTGAATCGGGCGAGCCGCGCGAAGTGATGCACTTCTGCCTGCTGATCGGCTACGGCGCCAGCGCGGTAAACCCCTATCTGGCGATCGAGACGCTGGAAGATCTGGCCGCGCGCGGCCGCCTTGGAGAGCTGACGTTTGAAGCCGCTCTGAAGAACTACCGCAAGTCCATCAATAAGGGCCTGCTGAAGGTGTTTTCGAAAATGGGCATTTCCACGCTCCAAAGTTATCGCGGAGCGCAGGTATTTGAAGCGATAGGCCTGAACAAGTCGCTGGTGGAGAAATATTTCACGGGAACGGCCTCGCGAATCGAGGGGGTGGGCCTGGAAGTGCTGGCGGCCGAAGCGCAAATGCGCCATCAACACGCTTTTGAGCCCGTGACGGAATCGCGCACGGAATTGGACATCGGCGGAGATTACCAATATCGGGTCGGCGGCGAATATCACTTGCTGAATCCTCTGACCATCGGCAAGCTTCAGCACGCCGTCCGGGAGAAGCGGTACGAAACGTTTCGGGAATACGCCGATCTGATCGACCGGCAGAACCAGGAGCTTTGCACGCTTCGCGGCCTGATGGAATTTAAGCAAGCGACGCCTGTGCCGCTGGAAGAGGTGGAGCCGGCGAGCGAGATCGTGAAGCGATTCGCCACCGGCGCGATGTCGTTCGGCTCCATCAGCAAAGAGGCGCACGAAACGCTGGCGATCGCGATGAACCGCATTGGCGGGCGATCCAACACCGGCGAGGGCGGCGAGGACGAAGAACGTTACAAGCCCGATCCCAACGGCGACTCCCGACGCAGCGCGATCAAGCAGGTGGCTTCGGGCCGCTTCGGCGTCACCACCCATTATTTGGTGAACGCCGACGATCTGCAAATCAAGATCGCGCAAGGGGCCAAGCCGGGCGAAGGCGGCCAGCTTCCAGGACACAAGGTGGACGAAGTCATCGCCAAGGTGCGTCATTCCACGCCGGGAGTTCCCCTCATCTCTCCGCCGCCGCATCACGATATTTATTCCATCGAAGATCTGGCGCAGTTGATCTACGATTTGAAGAACGCCAATCCGAGGGCGCGCATCTCGGTAAAACTGGTGGCGGAAGTCGGCGTAGGGACGGTGGCGGCGGGGGTGGCGAAAGCGCACGCCGATGTGGTGTTGATCAGCGGGCACGATGGCGGCACGGGCGCAAGCCCGCTCACTTCCATCCGCCACGCCGGAATTCCCTGGGAACTGGGGCTGGCGGAGACACAGCAAGTGCTGGTGCTGAACGACTTGCGCAGCCGCATCATCGTGCAGACCGACGGAAAGCTGCAAACCGGCCGGGACGTAGCCATCGCCGCGCTTTTGGGAGCCGAGGAGTTCGGTTTCTCCACCATGCCGCTGGTCGCCATGGGCTGCATCATGATGCGCAAGTGCCACCTCAACACCTGCCCGGTGGGCATCGCCACGCAAGATCCCGTTTTGCGCAAGAAGTTCGCGGGCGCGCCCGAGGACGTGATTAATTATTTCTTCTTCGTGGCCGAGCAAGTTCGCGAATACATGGCGAAGCTGGGATTCCGCAAACTCGAGCAGATGGTGGGACGCGTGGACATGCTGGAGATGCGGCCCGCCATGGAGCATTGGAAGGCGCGCGGACTCGACTTTTCGCAACTGCTTTACAATCCGCAGGCGCCCAAGCGCGTGGGACGGCGCTGCACGATGGCGCAGGACCATGGCCTGGAGGCCAGCCTGGACAACCGTTTAATCGAGTACGCGCAGCCGGCGCTGGAGCGGGGCGAAGCGGTGGAACGCTCTCTAGCGATCCGCAATGTGAATCGCACGGTGGGAGCCATGCTTTCGGGAGAGATTGCGCGACGTTATGGCTCGCAAGGCCTTGACCCGGGAACCATCCACTTCAAATTCACGGGAAGCGCGGGCCAAAGTTTTGGCGCTTTCCTGGCGCGGGGCGTCACGCTGGAGCTGGAAGGGGACGCCAACGACTATACCGGCAAGGGGCTTTCGGGCGGAAAGCTGATCGTCTATCCGCCTCGTAACGCGACCTTCCAGCCCGAGGAGAATATCCTGATCGGCAACGTGGTTTTATATGGCGCCACCTCAGGCGAGGCCTATTTCAACGGCCGCGCCGGAGAGCGCTTCGCCGTCCGCAACTCCGGCGCCACGGCGGTCGTGGAAGGGGTGGGCGACCACGGCTGCGAATACATGACGAAGGGGCTGGCCATTATTCTGCACGACACCGGAAAGAACTTCGCCGCGGGCATGACGGGCGGAATCGCCTACGTGCTCGATGAAACGGGCGAGTTTTCACGCGTAAAGTGCAACCGCGCGAGCGTGGATCTAGATCCGCTCGATTACAAGGATGTGGAGGAGCTGCGCTATTGGATTGCGCGCCACGCCGAACATACCGGCAGCGTGCGCGCGAACTGGATTCTCGATCACTGGGACCGGCTATTGCCGAAGTTCGTAAAAGTATTTCCGCACGAATACAAACGCGTGCTGGGAGTGAAACGGCACGCGGCGGCTTCGGCGTAAACGGTATTTTCTGCAATTTCAAGAGATGGGTAAGGTCACTGGATTTCTCGAGTACGAGCGCGAGACGCCGACGCGGCGTCCGGTGGAGGAGCGCGTCCAGGACTGGTTTGAAATCTACCAGGATTTTCCGGTGGAAAAGGTCCAGAGGCAGGGCGCGCGGTGCATGGATTGCGGCGTGCCTTTTTGCCACACGGGCTGCCCGCTGAACAATATCATTCCGGATTGGAACGACCTGGCCTTTCGGGGCCGCTGGCGCGAGGCGATCCGGGTGCTTCATTCCACCA
>Ga0070738_10005954_pt1 | contig 13086 bp, 12 predicted proteins | sample Coa_R2_2_FD_66446 | JGI IMG/M metagenome (GOLD analysis project Ga0070738, IMG submission 66446) | Surface soil microbial communities from Centralia Pennsylvania, which are recovering from an underground coalmine fire - Coalmine... | ecosystem: Environmental > Terrestrial > Soil > Unclassified ... | reverse complement strand
TCACGCAAACTGTTTCTCATCCATCGTCGTTTCAGAGGTAATTTTATGAGCAAGCACTTTCAACGGTTAAAACTGACTCTGATCGTTGGTTTATCGCTGCTCAACTGCCTCACATTGGACATGGCTCGATCGGCGCAAAGCCAGACTACGGCTTCTGCTGTACGTCCACGGGTGGGACGACCGATCCGGCAAGGGCAGGGAGCCAGTCGCGGGGACTGCCCTCAAGTAACAGTCCCGCTAACGGCATTAGTTCCTCTCACCGAAGGAAAGACCCTGTCAGCACATCCAACCTTCTGGTTCTATATTCCTTACACAAAGAGTACAAAAATTACTGTTCCAGCCAAATTTAGCTTACGCGATAGCGCAGGCAATCTCGTTGGTCATGACATTGAGCTTTCGTTGCCAACAACTCCCAGCGTTATCGGTGTCCACCTTCCAGCGACGACTACACTGGAGCCAATGCAGTCGTACCGCTGGTTTTTTGCCATCTACTGCACGAGTGAAGATCAGCCACCCATATCAGTGGAAGGGTCTGTTCAACGATTATCCTCCAGCCTCGTGAAAGATCCACCGTTTCTTGATGTGCTTACCGCCCTAGCAGAACATCGTCTTACAAAGCCACAGGATGTGGCCCTCTTAGCAAAATGGAAGCAGTTATTGAATCAGCTTAACTTCACACCATCTGAGCTAGAAGAAATGACGACCGCTCCCTTGTCACAATAAGCTGCTGGATGAAGATCCACCTGTGGAAAGTGTCAGTCCGGTACACCGTAAAATTGATGCTTACATTTGCGGCAATACATCTACGGCATTGCTGGAAGAGGAAGCACTGGCTAAACGCCTACTCCAGCTACCGTTGAAAATCCAAATTCCCTCTCTTCGAAGTATGTGTGCCGATCGCAGTTCATGAAAGAGCATCCTAAAGGTGTGATGGCGTACCTGCACGATTTGATGGTGACAACCCATTGGTTTCTCGCAAATCCCATCAAAGCGGCAAACATGCTCAGTCAATTCACAAACAGCAGCGTGACTCAGAATCTTGCAGTTTTTTAATCCCGCGTCTGGTAATCGGCATCGGGAAATCCTGTCAACAGGAGCCAGAGATACTCACAGTAGAAGCAGCTGAGTCCGATCGCTACTGTTTGAGTGGATATTAAAATCTTGTGCTTCAAGTGAAGTTATGAGACTTGTTGGGAAATAATTATTGATAGTGTTGATGAAGCAATGGCAGGTTGTGAGTCCCTCTTTGCTAAGCCGCTAGCAAGTAAAAGTTCCACAAGCCCGTGGCTGTCAGCATCAAGCGGTCATCAAAATCCTTGATGCGATTGCGATAAACCCCACTCACTGCGTTGTAACGGTTGACTCCAGCAAACGCATTTTCACAAACCACTCGCGATTGACTCAACGCCCGATTCTCCTCCTTTTGCGTCGCACTTAAGGCTTTCCCTCTTGGTTTTTTGTGTGGTAAATGGATGTTGTTATACTCCTTCTGCAACCCCAGAAAACCTAGATCCACTTCAATGGGAATCGCGTCGGACACACTGCCCGCAATGTCATCTTCATCATGAAACCGTTTGTCATGCAACTTGCCTTCCCGTGCTTTACTCAGAACCAACACGCGTTTGGTTGCATCGACAGCCGCGAGATGCTTGCGGGTATGGCGTTTCTTTTTGCCGGAATAGTTGGCTTGTTGTGCTTCTGGGTCTTGAGGATGAGCAATGGGACGTTCGGTGCCGTCAATCATCACCCTTGTAACCTCTCGAAAGCGTGCAAAGAAAGCATCAAGGCTATCAAGCGTGCGTGCGGGTAAGACCAACTTCTCGCCCAGGGTTTGCGCCAGAACTGGCTGGAGACGATGCATCCACTCGTGCGCTTGCGAACGGTGCAAATTGAAGATAATCCCCGCCAGATCAAACGTGGGATAACACTTATGAGTAGAACAAAATGATAAGTAGAACAAAATGAAAAACAACTTCGCTTGTCCGGTGAGCAAACGGGCTTTACGTCCCCCTCCAACAGCGCGTTGGCGCGTTGGCGCTTGGCGGTTTTGTTCATACAGGAGGCTGAACGTTGCCAGTAGTGCATCAAACGCTTTGCGATTTAACCAGTCAGTGCCCGCAGCAAGCGGTCTTGGTTCAGCGCTCGTTGGATATCCAGCATCGTCTCTTCCCGTTACTGCTCTCTATTCTCTCTTATTCCCCGACAACTCTATTATCGCCAGAATTCCGCTTGTGATTCCTGCTAATCAGCATAGTGCGCCTTATCTTATAACAAAGGCAGAGAGATTGGGGCATCTCTTGATGCACAGTACAAATACGGCAACGATTCAATCAAGGCCTGAAGGAGCACTTTCTTAAGTTAGAACGGACAGGCAGCAAGCACAATCTGGGCTGAAACTCCGCTATGGGCACGCTAGAAATGGCAAGCCTGATGAAACAGGTCAAAAGCCCTAGTTTTGCCGACCATGATGGTAAACGCCTGGGTGCAGCAAGTAATCCCATACTTCCATCAGCGACAGATGGACAATAATGGGTTGATCTATGAACCTGAAGAACAGGGGGTTCTTTGGCGGCAGAGCCACCCATCTCATTGCAACTATACCTTTGTGAGCGATCGTGCAACGAACCCCAGAACCCCTCTCCTCGGAGGCACGAAGCTTTACCAACTTCAGTGGCTTCAGGCACCTCAATCAGCTTGCCAGTTGTATATTTAATTAGACCCACCTACTTACAAAGAAGGAAATCATGCGTAAGCTTGTGTTCGTCGGGCTGAGTGGCTCAATCGCTTTAACCGCTGCTGGCTGCTCATCGCATTCGAGCGTCGATATCGCACCAGCACCATCGCCAGATTCATCGAGTTCACCAGAAACATCCACAGCACAACAACCTTTTGATGCCAAGTCAGCCCCCTTAGTCCCGCAAGTAGCGACTCCTGAAAATATGCCGGGACTGATGCAATCCACAAACCGTGACGAACGGGCAAGGCAAATCCAAACAGTCATCGACAGCGATAAAAGGCAAGACCCGTTTGCAGCGGTGCCAGTCGTTTTACAACCGTCAAGCCCGCGCCCAGACCGCCCCGTAATTCCGGTTAACAGATTGCCGTTGCTCACTCCGATGCCACGACAAACAAAAATGAGAAGCATGCCTGCGCCACAAGTGGCTTATTACCCTTACGTTCCGCCTGTAAAGTCTCGAACAGTGAAAAACATACCCAATACCGCGCAGCAAAACGTACCCACACTGGGAAAGCCCAAAAGTCCAGTCATTACAGAATTGCCGCCATTGCCATCGGCGGCATTAGCGAATGCGGTTGAAGTCAGTGGGGTTGTCGTCGTTGGTAAAGTGACTCAGGTGATTGTGAAGGCACCCAATGAAGCCTCCAGTCGTCATGTCCAAACCGGGCAACGTCTTTCCAACGGCCAAATACTGGTCAAGCGCGTTGAGCTGACCGCTGGTGGCGAACCAGTCATCATTCTTGAAGAGAATGGCATTGAAGTTGCCAAAACGATCGGAGTCGTGGTGCAGACTGCCAATTCTGTTTAGTTTATTTTCTGCAGGTGTTGCAGTTTGAGATTCATTCATAAGCTGCGCAAACCAGGCGATCGCTTTCCAATCTGAGTTTTTGCCCTTGACACAATCTATTTGACATACCCCCTTCTTTGACTATCCACTGGACATTCGCCAAGTTATTTACACCACTAATGCGATTGAGTCGTTCAATCGCTCTCTCCGCAAGGTTCTCAAGACTAAGGGGTGTTTCCCCAATAAGGAATCGGTCTACAAGCTGCTTTACTTGGCGCTGAACAACATTGCCAAAAAGTGAACCATGCCGATTCGTGATTGGAAAGCGGCGCTCATGCGTTGTGCCATTGAGTTCCCCGATCGCTTTCCTCAGTTCTAGTCAATGTCTTACACAAAAAATTGACACTCTCACGGTTGACTTTAGACAAGGCTTCGAAAGCATCTAGCACCCTTTTACCTTGATCTCAGCGCACCCCCTTTTTTGCCGGATCGCCGGTGGGAACTTCACGATCAGGACTGAGCATCAGCCCCAATTCATGTCACTTGACGCACCTTTGTGTCAAAGCACCTATAGCGCCACGAGCGAACCACGTGAGCCGGGAGTGCTTGTGCCATGGTGACACGCCCAAGACAGTAAGTAGTGCTGTGCTTGCTGCACGCTCAGTCCTAGACTGGCTGGTAGCTGTTTGGCTGCGCTCCTGACTCGACTTCATCTTTCTTATTGACCTCTTAACCTTCACATAGGGGCCCCAACCTCAATCGTTAATCTCATTAGTGTACTTTGATACCTGAATTCACCTATGTTTACTGACCTTTAACCGCTTAATCTTACTCAATCACTATGCTTAGATCCTTTGCCCTGGGTCTGCTCGCGACTGCTGCATCTTCCGCAATGGTTGTCGTCACGACCCTTTGTGCCTTGCCCCACTCGGCGGTTGCTCAAGACAACGATGCTAGTAGTACCCCGATTGTTGAAGGCAAGCACCCGGTACATGGCATTGACCATCTCGATCACATCTTCCTGATCATGATGGAGAATCATGCCTACGCTCAGGTGATTGGCAATCCGCAGATGCCGTTCTTCAACCACCTCGCGAAGACCGCGAACCTGGCGACCAATTACTTCGCCGTGGGGCACCCCAGCCTCACAAACTATCTCGAGATCGTGGGTGGCTCGAATTTTGGCATCCGTAACGATAACTCACCGTCCTGGCACACTGCCCCCTGCGCTCCTGGCACCGCCATCTATCTTGAAAATGTCTCGTCGAGCATCTGCCCGATCGCTGGCATGGGTACCGACGCAGAGACACCTCCGATCGACACCACAAACGAGGCTCCAGGACAAAGCACCATTGATGTTGATGGTAAAGTGGGCTATCCGTCGAGAGCGATCGTTGGCAAGACGATCGCCGATCAGCTAGTGGCCCACGGACGCAGCTGGAAGGCTTATGCGGAGTCGCTGCCACCGACTGGTGCGGATGGTGTGAACTCGGCTGATGGGTTTTTCTCGAACCTTAATCTGACCTCCAAGTCCACAACCCCGCCGACTAGTAGTTACAACAGTAGCCTTACATTCAACGGCACTGTACAGGGGCTGTATGCAGTCAAGCACACCCCGTTTGCTTACTTTGCGTCCGTACAGTCAGGCACCGATCCAAACAATAGCCTGAAAAACATTGTGAGCTTTGACGGCGCTCATGGACTGTTTGAGGATCTATCGCGCGGCAAGCTGCCAAGCCTTGTGTACATTGTGCCCAACCAATGCAATGACCAGCATGGGCGGAATGGTGCCACCGCCGGTCCGGCTTGCGACTATGACCAAACCGATAACGGTACTCTCACAGGGTTGAACCCAGCCTTGATGTATCAGGGCGACGTGACCCTCCGACGGCTTGTAGTCGCCATCAAGAGTTCCCCGGCCTGGAAGACTGGTAGGAACGCGATCGTGATTGTGTGGGACGAGAACGACTACAGCATCGCTCCCACAACCAATCAGGTGGCGCTGGTGGTCGATACCAACGAGAGCGATTCGCATGGCGTGCAGAGTAACCACTTCTACACGAGCTTCTCGTTGCTCAAGACGATGGAAGCGGGCTTTGGGCTACCGTGCCTCAATCACGCCTGCGACAAGGACGTACCTGTGATGGCGGATCTCTTTGGTCACTGAGTCTTGCAGCATTCCAACGGAACGAGCGGCAAAAAACTGAAACTGTCGCTTTAACAACCCGATCCTAGTGGTCGGGTTCTCTTTCATAACTCCAAGAACTATAACCCCAAGAACGGGATTGCGACAGGATACGCTACTGGCTAGAACCTTTATCCCACTGCTTCTCCTTCTGCGGCGCGGGGCAATTAACCAACAACATTAGCCCTGCTGTGAGCCAAACGCTTGTTACTTTCGATGCGGCACCTCACATGGCAGCGGTTTTAACCAGCGGTGACGGCTTGCCGTTGGCGACAAAAACTGACGAAAGTCATGGATTTTGCCGTGCCGGATCGCGCAAGATGACAGTGGTGATGCTTGCGGTTTGACCTCATGACGGCTCTCAGTCCCTCTACCTCCTTACGACGCACTGTACGGTTCGTGGAATGGATCGTCCTGCTGGCTGAATTTTTGGAAGGCTGGCTCAGCACTTACTTTCGAGAGAAGCCCCAACTGCTAGCACTTTTCGGCGCTTATATCGGGCTCTTTTTTCTCCTGAGTTGCTCTCTGCCGCTCGCACGTTCGGTTTGGCAACGCCGGGCTTATGTGGCAGTGGAGCTGCTGCTGCTGCTGTCCGCTTTCAGTCTGCGCTTGTGGTTTGATATTTTTCTCTACTTTGTGCTGGCCAAAAGCTGCTTGCTGCTGCGCCGGCGCGAAGTGCTTTTAGCCGTGCTGGTATTGGGTGTTGGCAAGCTGGCGATCAACGCCTGGACGCTACCGGCCAGGATTACAGAAATGGTTGCTCAAGTGCAGACGGGGCATGCAGCTGCCGTTTACAACCTGCCAGCGATTTTGTGGGCGACATCTGTCAGTTACGTCGGTGCCAGCTTGTTTGCCGTTTGTTTTGGCTTTGTCCTGGTCTCTGAGCATCAAAATCGGCAGCGGGCTGAGTCGCTGGCTCAACAAGTCGAAACGCAAGCCGCCACGCTAGAACGGACGCGGATTGCGCGCGAAATTCACGATTCCTTGGGGCATTCGCTCACTACCTTGGATGTGCAGCTGGAGTTAGCAGCACGCTTAGCGGCTAGTGAGCCCACAGAGGCAGACACAGCTTTAGCGATCGCACGGCAGCTGGCCAAGCAGTGCTTACAGGATGTGCGGCGCTCGGTGCAAACCATTCGCCAAAATGACTTTGATCTAAACCAAGCGCTCCAGGCGTTAGCGGCACAGATCCAACAGTCTCATCCACTGCGGATTCGGCTCCACTTAAACCTGCCGCCACTGTCTCCCGCCGTGAGTCACCAGCTTTATTGCCTGGTGCAAGAAGGGCTCACGAATGTGCAAAAGCACGCTCAGGCCACCGTCGTGCATCTGAATGGATATGCCGCGGCAACGGCAATCGTGCTGGAATTACACGATGATGGGGTGGGCTTTGATCCGGATCGGGTTGAGCACGGTTTTGGTTTACGGGGCATGCAGGAGCGGATGCACTTGCTGAACGGTCAGATGACCATCCACAGTGCTAAAAATCAAGGTACCCAGATTCAAGTGAGCCTGCCCCATGATTCGGTTACTGCTGGTCGATGACCAACCGCTCTTTCGGCAAGGACTGGCCGCGTTACTGGCGCTGGAACCAGAAACGGTCGTCGTGGGGCAGGCCGGGAATGGGCGCGAAGCGATCGCCCTCACAGCGCAACTGCAACCCGATGTGATTCTGATGGATGTGCGGATGCCTGTGTGCAGTGGCGTCGTGGCTACGCGTGAAATCCACCAGCGGTTTCCCTGGATTCGCATTCTCATGCTGACCACCTTTGACGAGGATGAAGCGATTTGGGAGTCTCTGCAAGCCGGTGCACTCGGCTATCTGCTAAAAAGTACGCCGTCTGAGCAGTTAGCCGCCGCCATCCGCACCTTGCATCAAGGCTATAGTCAGCTCGGTCCCACGATCGCACCGAAGGTCTTCGCTCAGATCGGGTTGCCAGCCAAACCAAAAGCAGATTACAGCCACCTGCTGAGCGAACGCGAACGCGAAGTGCTGACGCTTTTGGGTGAAGGTAAAAGCAACCGCGAAATTGCGCAAGTGCTGCATCTGACCGAAGGTACAGTGAAAAACCATGTCACCCGCATTTTATGTCAGCTTGGGGTGCGTGACCGGACGCAAGCAGCACTTTGGGTGCAACAGCATTGGCGTTAGCAGGCAGCAGCAAGCTCAAAGGAGGCATGACTAAAGTCATCTCAAGCCATGACTTTAGCCCAGGACTACCAGCGTGTCGCACCCGTATCTTGAGAGAAGCTTGTTTCGTTCTCAAGGTTTCCCATGCAAAAGCGAGTGACGATGATGACTTGGATGATGAGCAGCCTGCTTTGGGGCGTTGCTCTGAGTGATGGCAAAGCGGCACAGGCCGGTATTCGCACTTGTCTCAGTGCCGCCTCGATCGCTGGCATCGATTTCAGCGATGATTGCAAAGCAATGTCTCTTGGTCATGCGCTGCCTGATGCCGAACGCTTCAAGCTGAGTACGGCGCGTCAGGTGGCCGTTGTGATTGCTCAGTACAACACAGGCTTTGCTGTGGCTCATGCTCCACAAACAGTCAATGGACTCCTTGCCGTCCGCTATGACTCGCATCTAACCCCAATGGCCGCATCGACTGTTCGTGTTCAGTGTCCAACAGCCTTTAGTCCAGCGGGCCAGCTTGGTTGCTCGATCGCCACCCTGTCAAAGCCACGCCTTGCCTCTCGGTAAGTCACGTTGATCGTACTGCTCATTGTGGTCACCCCTTCAAGGGGTTTACCTACCGTCATAACCTTTATTTCAAACCGAGGAGAACGGCTATGAATCGACGCCTGTTTCAGCAAACGCTTGGCACGCTGTTTTTAGGGCTACTCTTGGCGCAGACGCAACGTGTCGCGGCCCAACCCCAACCGACGCCAGAAGTGGCGATCGATCAATTTCTGCGTTCCAATGCCCCGCTGCCAGGGGCTGATGCTCAAGCGCAACAACAGTACTTGAGTCTCAGAAGTTGGATAGGCGCTTATCAAGCAACACGTCAAGAGGGCAACCATTACCTGGCGATGTTTGAGCAGGGTGCGCTGCCCGTGTTCGTTGAACTGAATGCCAGTGGGCAAATCAAACGTTACGGGGCTGGGTGTCCCCGCTCTCAGTCACTCTCTTTGAGTCAACTGCCGGACAATCTCAGACAAGTTTGGTCAAAATGTACGACCCTGAATCCTTAGAACCGCTTTGGTCGAATTAGAGATAAATGAGTTGTCAGTGTTCAAGTAATGACTTTGGTGATGTCATGACTTTTGTTGCTTTCGCCTCATTCTCTGTGACCAATCAAGGCGTCTTCGTTTGTGACCTTCAAAACTGGACAGATTCAGAGTCCCTTGTGTGGCAGGTTCTTCGGAGGATACAAGATGAAGTTGACATCAGCCTTGCGGCAATGCTTGATGCTATTGGGTAAGCCGTATGGACGACTTCGGCGGTGTTCGCAAGACGTTGCTTTGTGCTGGCAACGCATACGTTGCGACTCCGCTTCGTACCCAAGGCAGAGCAGCGGTCTTTTCATTGACGCCAAAGAGCCGCATTATAGCTGAAGGCACTGAAATGGCAAAGGGTGTCCAGCGTCTCTGGGTATGCTCTTCTGGGGATTGAACCGGACATAGAGGCAAAAAGTGCCAGATGACCGAGAAGCTTTGGCGGTACTTCTGCGGCGCGGGGCAATGAACCAAGATGGAACCCCAATCGAGATGGCGTGAAGGTCGTACAGCCGACTATCTGAGTCTTATCTATCTCAAAGTGGACAATCCCTTTTTGAGGGATTGTGCAAAGAGCATCAGATCGAGATGGCAGAATTACACCTGATTTAATCCTCGATCCTGAGTAGGCGTTTCTCCTGGTACGATCGCCCTGAGCTACGGGCCGAAAAATCATGCTGCATTTGAGCGTCATTTCGCGCTCAGGTCATTAAGCTGTCGGTATGCTGCCATTCTTCTAAAATCCTATGGCTCGTTTTCTAATTGCGACGATTCCGGTCGTTGGGCATGTCTCTCCGATGCTTCCTATTGCTCAAACCCTCATCAGCCGAGGGCACGAGGTGTGGTGGTATACCGGAGCACTCTTCCAGGAACGGATTACAGCGCTTGGCGCTCGGTTTGTGTCGATGCATGCAGGACTCGACTACTCGATCGCGGAGAATGTGCCGGCTGAATTATCCGCCCAACGACGAAAACTGCGAGGGCTCGCTCAGTTAAAGTTTGATCTCGAGCATTTCTTCATTCAAGCGGCGGTCGGCAATGCCAAAGACTTACTCAGTCTCCTGGAACAGTTCCCGGCGGATGGGATCGTGGCGGATTCTTTCTTTATCGCTGCGGCCTGGGTGCATGAGCAGGCAGGCATCCCGTAGGCACAACTCGGTATTTCTGCTCTCACGCTCCCTAGCCAGGACACGGCACCCTTTGGTCTGGGCTTAAAGCCGGATGCCTCACCTCTGGGACGCTTACGTAATCGTGTCCTCTATCAGCTACTCCAAACTGTGGTTTTTCGATCGCTTTATCCCTGTGTCAATGCGGCGCGATCGCAGGTAGGACTCGGTGCGACGAACACCCTTTTGTTTGATGTCCTGTCACCCTACCTGTATCTGACCGTCACGGTGCCTGGGTTTGAATATCCCCGCAGTGACTTACCGCCGCAAGTCCATTTCATTGGCCCCCTAGTGCCTGAAACGACGCCCACCTTTACACCGCCTTCCTGGTGGCACGATCTTGATCAAGAGCTACCCGTCATCCACGTGACGCAAGGCACCGTAGCCACTGACCCAGAAGACCTGATTATCCCGACCCTGCAAGCTTTAAAGGATGAATCAGTGTTAGTCGTAGTGACCCTGGGCATCTCATCGGCAGCGGCTTTCGGAGCGTTTCCGCTGCCGCAAAACGTCAGAGTGGAGCCTTTTATTCCCTATCAGTTCCTGCTCCCCTATGTTGATGTCATGGTAACGAACGGCGGGTATAACGGTGTTCAAATGGCATTGGCTCACGGTATTCCGTTAGTTGCTGCTGGAAAATCAGAAGATAAGTCCGAAATCTGTGCTCGAATCGCTTGGCGTAGCGTTGGCGTTGATTTGAAAACGAAAACCCCAAAGCCCAACCAAGTGCGGCAAGCGGTACGGCAAGTGTTGTCTGATGCGCTCTATCGTCAACAGGCCAAACAGTTGCAAACAGAGATTGCTCAATATCATGCAGCAGAGCAAGCCAGTACCCTCCTCGAAGCGCTTGTCCAAACAAAACGGCCGATCATCAACAACGCTTCTCGGGGTCAAGAGGCAGTCGAATAGGGGTTGAGCCAACCTACCACCCAAAAAGTGCACCATAGACTGGAAACCTGATTTGGATTGAACTTCAGAAAATTTATCGAAGCAAGTCTCAGGATCGGCCATGCGGCGGTGGGGCAGCAGGGCAAGGCGAGTAGCTATCGCGGCAAGCTGAACTTAAAGGCATCACGCTGATGACCGACTAATCCCACCACATGGCAACAATCGGCGTACAGATTGCCCTCTCTTTCCACTCTTCGAGATGTGGTGCCATTTTCTCTTCACCCAACACCTCAATCAAGGTGGTCAGGTTGCCCAAGATTTTTGCTAGCCGCGTGCGATCGTAGATTTCACACTCATCGGCGTGCCACTGTTGGGCCAGATCCAATAGGGCGGGTACACAAGCGTCATCGGCACTCTGGATATACAACACATCATTTCGACACAGCCGCTCATCTTGTGCGTAAACGAGCATCTCCAACAACCGGGTAATGGGTGCTTCACCCGTTTTCTGATAAAATTTCAGGTCAAAGACCAACCACCCTAACCAAAATTTCCGCCAAAGTTGTGGCTGTGCGTAAAGGGCTTGCACGATCAGCTCTGGCTCAAAGCAGTTGAAGTGTCGCTTGAGCAGTAACGCGGTCCATAAGTCCTGCGTCGTAGCAGTGCGTAGCGGTTGATCAGGGTTATACATTGGCCTCCAGGAAAGACTGGCACATTCGAGCCGGGGCAAGAACAGATGGGCGTTCCCCCTCTCCAAGCTAACTTGCAATGCGAGGCTTCTGATCGCGCCAGCTTAGATCGTGCCAGCGGAAACACTGTGCCTGTCGATGAAGGAGCACAGCGCCTAGCCCCTCGGCAGAGAGGCCGTTTCAGACTATCAGCTGACTCCTCTGAGTCAAGCTTGAGGCATCAGGGGTGAACGGAGAAGTGAATGCTGACTTGAAGGATCGGTGAGAAGACGCGCTCCACACGAAAGTCTGTCGCGGCGAACGCACCTGACAGCAGGCATAACAAGCGATCGCGCACGATTGACCGCAGCGTACCGTCAGCGGTTTGGGCAACCTTAAAACAACCATCACGAACGGTCGGTTGGAGTGTAAGCCCCCGCAAGCGTAAAAGGTCGCTAGCAAAACTCAAGCAAACCACGGCCCAAACAACTGCAGTCAGCCACACCCTTTGAACGTCTATGGAAGTCCAGTGAGGATCAGTCGCATGCCGCACGTCAAGCAACAACCAGTGAAAAAAAGGCTGTTCAAGCCCTGGATCTGGTTATGTCTTCTAGCGCCTCTGGCCGCTGTATCGATCGTGAATATCACAGAAGATCTCACGACCAGAGTGCCACTCTTCCGCTCCCAACAACCGGATCCCTTCAATTTTATTGCCCTTCGGCTCATACCCGAGGAAGCTAGCCCCAAGATAGTCTTAATCTGGGCACCGGCTAATTGCCCAAGAGAGGCAGGACAACGAGCAACGCAACTGACAACCGCGCTCGCCAAAGCGGGGATTCCATATCAACGCACGAATCAACTTCACTATGGGTCGTCTCTTGAGTTGGGTGTGGTGGGTTACTTTCTCGCACGGAACCTCTTCCAAGATCTGGAGCAACCGATTGTCATCATCAATCAACGGTATAGCGCTAACCCCAGTACAGCGACAGTCATTGCTAAATACCGCTCGTTACCCTAAAGTACGCCTCATCGAAGCACCCTCCCAACCCGAACAAGAAATGCTCCTGCTTCCCGACGCTATCAATCTTTGGTCGTCGATCGTGCTCAATGCCACGACCATAGCCCTCAAAGCAGACTACTTCCATCTACCGATCGAGCCCTTCGGGATGAGCCGCCGACAAACTGTTGAGCCCCGCCCGAAAGGTTTCGCCGACTAGCTCCAGTCGATTCAGGGTGCGAATTGCTGCAAAGACATGAGTCACAGCTGTTCGTTGTCAGTGATGAGTCTTGGGTTCCAGCCAAAGTGCCAACACTGGTTCACCGTGCAAGCCGTTGTTTTGACCCCAACGTTTCTTCCCGTCATGTATCGTGATTTGCCCCTTCTTACGCTATAGAGGACTACCAGACTCTACTAGAGATTTATACTCACTACCTTCTTT
>Ga0070738_10005952_pt1 | contig 13087 bp, 17 predicted proteins | sample Coa_R2_2_FD_66446 | JGI IMG/M metagenome (GOLD analysis project Ga0070738, IMG submission 66446) | Surface soil microbial communities from Centralia Pennsylvania, which are recovering from an underground coalmine fire - Coalmine... | ecosystem: Environmental > Terrestrial > Soil > Unclassified ... | reverse complement strand
CAATTGTGCTGGACCGCACGCGGCGGTCACCGAACGAGCACGATCTCGACGCCATATGGGAGATCGGCCGCGCCGGGAAGATTAACGGCCAAGGGCCTGTTTCATCGCGGCGGCTTGCTGGTAAGCCTGACCCTGATAGGGACCCTTCATTGAAGCGGCCTTCTGCATGAACTGCTGGCCGGCTTCCATCTTGGTCTTATCAAGGGTAAGCTTGCCGAACTGAAAATCGCAGATGCCCAGCGTGAAATATGCCGCTTCCAGACGATCCCCGCTCAACATCTTTTCCGCCGCACGAAGATTCGTATCGCAATCCCGCCAGTTCTGCTTCTGGCCGTTGATGAATCCGGCGTAGTAATAGCCATTGGCCAAAGCTTCGTTCTTCAGCTTGTCCCATTCGGCCTCCGGAATCGATTCGGGCCGGGGCTTCTTCGCCGCCGCGATCAGGTGCTCGGCGTTGGCGAGCGATCCGCGCCCGCCTTCAAGCAGCGCGATATTGGCGGCGATGTTATCCGGGTGCCCTTTGACGATCTCCGCCATGCCCTCCATCTGCTTGGCCTTGTTGCCGGTCTTGCCAAGGGCCACCAGGTAGGCGTTGGCGAACACTTCGTCGATGTACTGGCTCTTCGGATTCTGCGCCAGCAGCATGCTGCCGAGCTCGACGGCCTTGGCCGGATCGATGCCCGGCTGCTCCATGGTGGAGGCCAGCGCATACTCGGTATAAGTATCGTTAGTCTTTGCGGCGTCCTGATTGGAAGCCCACGTTTTGGCTTCTTCCGGATCGGTCGGCTTGGGGGCCTTCAGCAGATCCTGGGCGAATTTGTGCGCCTGCGGCTCCAGCTTCTTGACGGCGTCGGCGTCCTTCTTCGTCACGGCCTCGCGCAACTGATCAAACGGATTCTTTTCTTCCTCCTGCGCGAACAGAACTGCGCAGAACGATACTGCGGCGATCGCGGCCACAAGAGTCTTCACAAAATGTTCCCTCCCAAGTAGATCGATTATACATCGTCGCGCGGCGGCGGGAGGGCGCTATAATCCCCTCATGCCGACGATTGATCAGCATGCTCCCGGCTCCTTCTGCCTGGTCGAATTGGCGACCAGTGATCAGGACGCGGCCAAAAGATTCTACTCGCAGCTTTTTTCCTGGTCGGTGGTGGACTATCCGATGGGCCCGGGCGGGGTCTACACCATGTTTCAGATCGGCGGGCGCGACGCCGCTTCGGCGTACACGATGCAAAAAGAGATGCAGGGGATTCCGCCCCACTGGGATCTCTATATTTCCGTGGAAAACGCTGACGCCGCGGCCAATCGCGCCAAGGACCTGGGCGGGCAGGCGATGGTAGCGCCGTTCGACGTGATGCAGTACGGGCGCATGGCCGTGCTTCGCGATCCCACCGGCGCGGTTTTTTGCGTCTGGCAGCCGAAGCAGAGCATCGGGATCGGGGTTGCGGGCGCGCCGGGGACGCTGTGCTGGGCCGATCTGAACTCGCCCGATCCGCCGCGGGCAAAGCAATTCTACGAGTCCTTGTTTGGTTGGAAAGTGACGACCGGAGAGAACGATTCGTCGGGATATCTGCACATCCAGAACGGCAAGGAGTTTATCGGCGGGATGCCGCCGAAGGAGCATCAGCCGCCCCACGCTCCGCCGCACTGGTTGCCGTACTTTCTGGTGGAAAACGTGGATTCAAGCGTGAAGACAGCGGAGTCCCTGGGAGGCAAAACCCTTATGCCACCGGCCGATATTCCCAATACCGGGCGATTTGCGATTCTGGCGGATCCGCAGGACGCGGCATTCGCGATTTTTCAGGCGGCGGCGCGCGGATAAAAGCCGAATCCGCCCGCACTCATGCCCGATTATTGCGACGTCAGTCTACCGGTTCCCCTCGATCAGTCCTTCACTTACGCGCTGCCGGAAACGATGCGGCATCGAGTGCGGGCGGGCTGCCGCGTGCTGGTTCCGTTCGGCGCGCGCAAGCTGACCGGCGTCGTGCTGCGCGCGCACGACGATCCGCCGGGCTCGCCGGCGCGCGAAGCGCTGCGCCTGCTCGATGAAGAGCCGGCGCTCGACGAAGCTTTGTTGAAGCTCGGCTGCTGGATCGCGTCATATTATTGCGCGCCGCTGGGCGAAACGCTGCGCGCCATGACCCCGCTTTCGGGCGAGCTTCGCCAAGGCAAGATTTATTCCCTGACGCCTGCCGGACGCGACGCCGCGCGCCAGCTTTTTTTCGGCGGCGGCGAGCAGGACGCGGCTTCGCGCATTCTGCGCATGCTGGATGCGCGGCAATTATCGGCGAATTATCTGGCAAAAAAGATTGAAAACGGCGCCAGAGTCCTGAAATCGCTCGAAAAAAGAGGTTTTGTCGAAAGCGAAGATACCGCGGCACAGCGGGATCCGCTGCGGGCGCCGGCCGTGCGGCTGCGCGTCGAATTTAAATCGCGGGCGGACAAACTGCCGAAGCCCGAACGCGAGCTGCTGGCGTTTCTGGAGCTGCATCCGGGAACGCACAATCTGGCGGAGGTGGAAAAAGCGATCGCCAAGGCCGGCCGCTCGGCCCGGAGTCTCGCCCGGCGCGGGCTGGTGTCGCTCGCTCTGGCGCCGGCGGGCGCTCCGGAGACGGCGGCGCGCGGGCCGCATTCGCTCAACGAGCATCAGCGGGCGGCGCTCGATGCGATCCACGCCGCGCTCGAGCGGAAACAATTTCAAACATTTTTGTTGCAAGGCGTCACCGGATCGGGCAAGACGGAGATTTATTTGCGCGCGATCGAGGAAGCCCTGGCTTCGGGACGCGGAGCGCTGATGCTGGTCCCGGAAATCGGGCTGACGCCGGCCGTCGCCGGACAGTTCCAGCAGAGATTCGGCCAGCGCGTGGCGATTCTTCACTCTGCCTTTCACGACTCCGAGCGCGCCCGGGAATGGCGGCGCATCCGCGGCGGGGAGGCGGGCGTGGTCGTGGCGACGCGATCGGGCGTGTTCGCACCGGTGCGCAATCTGGGCCTGATCGTGGTCGATGAGGAGCACGACCAGAGCTACAAGCAGCAGGAAACGCCGCGCTATCACGGACGCGACGTGGCCATCGTGCGCGCGCGCGATGCCGGAGCCGTGGCCGTGCTCGGATCGGCGACGCCAAGTTTAGAAAGCCGGTACAACGCCGAAAGCGGCAAATACGCGCTGCTCGCGCTGCCGCAGCGCGTCGAAAGCCGCCCGATGCCCGAAGTCACATTGATCGACATGCGGCGGGAGTTTCAGGAGACGCGAAAATTTTCGACGTTTTCGCGCGCGCTGATCGAGGCGGTGAACCAGCGCCTGGAGAACGGCGAACAATCGATGCTGCTGCTCAACCGCCGCGGTTTTTCGAGCTTCGCCGTGTGCCGCTCCTGCGGCGAGCGGGTGCAGTGCGCCAACTGCTCGGTGGCGCTGACCTATCACAAGCGCGACCGGCGGATGCTGTGCCATTACTGCAACTATTCGGCGCCGGTGCCGGAGCGCTGCCCGCGCTGCGACAGCGATTACGTTCAGTTCCAGGGCACCGGATCGGAGCGGGTCGAGGAGGAGTTGCACGCCGCCTTTCCCCGGGCTCGCATCGCGCGCCTGGATCGCGACACGGTGGGGAGAAAGCGCGATTACGAAACGATTCTGGCGGCGTTTCGCGGCGGCGATTACGATATTCTCGTCGGCACGCAGATGATCGCCAAAGGGCACGATATCGCCAATGTGACGCTGGCCGGCATCGTAAACGCGGACATCGGCCTGGGGCTGCCGGATTTTCGCGCGGCGGAGCGAACCTTCCAGCTGTTAACGCAAGCCGCCGGGCGCGCCGGACGCGGCCAGACGCCGGGCATCGTGCTCATCCAGACGATCAATCCTGAGCATTACGCGATTCAATGCGCCGCCTCGCAAAACTACGAGGCCTTCTACAAAAAAGAAATCGAATTTCGCCGCGCGATGTCGTATCCGCCATTCGGCGCGCTGGCGAACGTGTTCGTGCGCGCCCCGAGCGAGGAGGAAGCGATGTCGCGCAGCGCGGCGCTGGCGCGATCGATCCAGCCGGCGCCGGAGGGCGTGCGCGTGCTCGGTCCGGCGGCCGCGGCGGTGGCCCGGCTCAAAAACGAGTATCGTTATCAGATGCTGGTGAAATCGAACAGCCGAAAGCGCCTGAACGAAATCCTGCGACAGCTCCGCGCCTTTGCGTTAAAGGAAAAATGGAGCGCGACCGCGCTGGTGATTGACGTAGACCCGGGAACCATGATGTGAATAAACCGATGTCCGATTTCCTGACCATCGACGGAAATTTGCGCGCCGCCATGCGCTTTTTCGGCGAAGCGTCGGGATCGGGCGAGGTGCGCGAGCTGGACGGCAGCATCGCCATTTTTTCCGGGCTCGATTACGGCGTGTTCAACATTGCGCTGCTCACTTCGCCGGCCCGCGGCGGCCAGTTGCAGCCGCGTCTTGAGGACGTCGCGAAATTTTTTCGCGAGCGCACGCTGCGCTGGTCGTTCTGGCTGTGCGACGATCTGCTCGATCCCGCGGCGGCCAGACGGGAGCGGCAGACATTTCTAAATTACGGGATGCGAGTGATCTCCCATCCGCCGGGAATGCTCGCCGAAGCGCTGGCGCCGCCGGCGCGGCAGCTTCCGGAAATCGAATGCCGTCCGGTGTGCGATGCGCAGTCGCGCGCTGCCTTCGCCGAGCTCACTTCGATATCCTTCGATATTCCTTACATGATCGCGCGGGCCGTCTACACGCGCGAGCAGGCATGGCGGGGAGACTATCGCGGATTCGTGGGCGTGACGCAGGGGCAGGTAGTCGCGACCGTGGCGATGGTGGCGGCGGGCGACGCCATCGGGGTCTACTCGCTCGCCACCGTCCCGGCGTTCCGGCGGCGCGGCTACGGGGAGGCGCTGCTGCGAGCCGCGGCGCTGGAGATGACCGCGCGCACCGGGCTTCGCCGTCTGGTGCTGCAATCGACCGAAGCGGGTTATTCGCTCTACCGCCGGATGGGATTTCGCGACGTGACGAAGTTCACGGTTTACCTCACAAAGTAGGATCCGGCGGCAGAGTAAGGGCGAGCTTGGCCGCGCTGATCGCCTGGCCGACGTGGCGCTGCGTGTGTTCGGCGATGTGTGTCAGCAGGCCAATGACGGTGGACGGCAGACGCTTTCGTCCAACCTCGCGCGCCTCCGCCAGCCGGGACGGATCGAGCGCCCGCACAACGGTTTCGGCCTCGCGAAAAGCGCGATCGAGCCCGGCCAGCAGTTCCTCGCGCGTCGCGCCGGGCCGATGCTCGGCCGCGAGCGCGGCCATTTGAGAATCCGAGAGTTGCTGCTGTTTCACGTACGTCATCAACCGCTCGACGCTGCCGGCGATATGCCGGATATGAAAGCCCACCGATCCGAAGCCATGCGGCGTCGCCCAGATTTGCGCGGTGGAAAGCGGCGCGGTGTACTGCTGCAGATCCTCGCGGGCCTGCTCGAAGGCGTAAAGGATCGGCGCGAGCAGCGGATCGAGCCCGTGGATGGGTCCGCGCAGCCAGGGTTCCGGAACAGGCATAATCCCAGCTTAATCCGTTTTAGAAACAATCCCCGGCATTCATGCCGGAGCTAGCTCGGCGCGAGCGAGCGCAACCCTGGGTTCCGCTCGCACCCCAGGCGCAGCGGGCACGAAACGGAGAATTTCGCGAGGGGGACCGATGCGCGCAAGTTGTTGCGGAAACACGCGAGGAACGCGCACGCGAAATCAGCCGGGAGAACGGTAGTGCGTTAACGGTTGGGGAGGTCTGGCTCGTAGGGCAAGAGTTTGGCTCCCCGGCATGGATTCGAACCACGAACTTGACAGGATTCTGAAGTCTCGCAAGTTATTGATTCTAAAAAGTCATCGAAGTCGTAAAAAGCACCAAAATCAAGAATCCGGTACAAAAAGTGTACAAAATTCTTAGGCACGGAAATCGATCCTTGCGCAGAAACTATCCCTTCGACAATTTTTTTCGTTAAGCGTTTGATCTATTCCGGTGTGAGATACAGCTTACCTTGTGTTCCGCGTCCTTCGATGTCGCCGTGCGACTCAGCGACGCGTGCCAGCGGATAAGCGGTTCCTTGTCCCATGCGCAGCCAGCCGGACCGGATGGCGTCGACAACATGCGCCGCCCGCGTCTGAAGCTCGGAGGCGTCGGCAATGTAGGTAAACAGCGCGCCTACTGCGAGACGGGCGCATTTCGGCGCGAGCTGACTCGTCTCGATGGCGGGAGGCCGTCCTGAGGCAGACCCATACGAAATAGCCGTGCCGCCCTTCGCCAGTGCTTTGATCGTGTTCGCAAGAGTAGCCGCGCCGACCGCATCGAAGGCGAGGTCCACTCCTTTTCCGTCTGTCAACGACAGCGCCTCGTCGAGGAAGTTGTAGTCGCCTCCATAGTTGATGACGGCATCCGCGCCAGCAGTTCGAACCGCGGCGGCTTTCGCATCGCTCGAAACCGTCCCTACGACCCAGGCGCCGAGATGCTTGCACCATTGCACGAGGAGCTGACCCACGCCGCCTGGACGAGCACCCGGTCCCGGGGACCAATGGCCCTGTATTCCTTGACCAGATATTCAGCGGTGATGGCCGGAAAAAGGAGAGCCTCTGCCGTCTTGAATGTCTTCGGCACCGGGATCGCCTCGGCCGCGGAAATAAGCAGTTGGCTCGCATAAGACCCGCGCGTATTGATCCAGGCCACCCTGTCTCCGACAGCGAGCGTGTTTGCCGCAATCGCTTCGCCGACCTCGCGCACGCGCCCGACGCCTTCATAACCGGGCGTGAAGGGCAGCGACACCGGCGAGAGACCTTTCCGCTGATAGACGTCAAGATAATTCACCCCGGCGGCTTCAACATCGACCAGCAACTGATCGGGTCCGGGACGTAAAGCTTCGTCCCCTATCTCGACGAACAGTTGCTCCGGTCCGCCGAAGGCTTTCACGATGACGCGCTGCAGGCTCATTTCAACTTCCTTGTTTATTGCGCGCTGCCGCTGCGCGGCGTGACCTTGACTGTGGCTTCTCGCGCGTTTTCACCGATCATCGGTTTCAGATAAGGGCTTGACGCGTATTTCCTACGATAAGCGTCGTCGATGCTGCCGTTGATGGATTCGCTGACCGGTTCGAAACCCACTTCCTTCGTCATGCCGGCTGCGGTAATGCGGCCTGCCTTCTGCTTGAGCGCCGCCTGATACCAGCGTCCGTTCTTGCCGTTATAAGACCTTACGTAAAGAGCGCCTTCAACCACGACGGACCAGATCCAGGTCGGCGTGCCGTAGGTCTTCCCGTCCTCGCGGAACGGCGAAATATGCAGATCGTCCGTTTCGGCGATCTTCCGCAGATCATCTTTGGACCATGTACCGCTCATTCCGTTTTCCTCCTGCTGGTCGTCATCACCATTCGATAGGTTTACGATCTCTAAAAAAACCGCCGGTCGGACCGTCGTCCGGCAACGTTGCAAGCCAGACGGCGGTGTCGGCGCCTTCGTCCGGACTTTTAGTCGCGCCTTGTCCGCCCATACGTGTCCGTACCCAACCAGGACACATCGCGTTTACCTTGACCGAAGCCGGAAATTCTTTCGAGAGGCGCACGGTGAGCGCGTTCAGTGCAGCTTTGGTCACGCCATAGAGACCGGGGCCACCCATCCCTTCCGCAAATGAGCCCCAGCCGGAGGAGAGGTTGACGATGCGGCCATATTTGCGCTCGATCATCTTCGGCGCCAGCGCGCGGATGAGGCGCAGCGGTCCCGTCAAATGAACGGCGACGGACGCGCTGATTTCTTCATCCGTCAGCTGAGGATCGGTCTTTCCTGCAACACGCCGGCGTTATTAACCAGGATGTCGATGTGGCGACCGGACTTTCCGATATCGCGAATAGCGGCATCGATTGTCGCTGTCTCCTCCAGGTCGATATGGAAGGGTTCGATATCGAGGCCCGCACGAGGAAGAGATTTGACCGCCTCCGCGCCAGACTTGAGGTCGCGCGTGCCGAGCAGCACAGTATTGCCAAGCTCCGCGAGTTGCCGGGCGATGGCAAGACCGATGCCGCGATTGGCGCCGGTGATGAGGGCTGTTCTTTTTACCACGATGCTTCTCCTCAAACCTGCAGGAGCGTCTTGATGGCGCGCCGTTCGTCCATCGCGCGGTAGCCTTCTGCGACCTGGTCGAGCGGCAGCGTGAGGTCAAAGACTTTTCCAGGGTCGATCGTTTTATTGAGAATAAGGTCTATCAGCTTCGGCAGAAAACGCCGCACGGGTGCGGGACCGCCGTGCAGATGGACGTGGGTGAAGAACAGTTTCTGGCCGTCCAGTTCCACGCCATGCGGAACGCCCACATAGGAGACATATCCGCCAGGACGTGTCGCATGGATGGCCTGCATCATCGACTCTTGTGTGCCGACGCACTCCAGCACCGAATCAGCGCCGATGCCTTTCGTCATCTCCTTGATGCGGTCGACGCCTTCATCACCGCGCTCGGTGACAATTTCCGTCGCGCCGAATTCCCGAGCCAGCTTCTGCCGTTTTTCATGGCGGCTCATCGCAATGATGCGGCCGGCGCCCATTTGTTTTGCCGAGAGCACGCCCAGGAGGCCAACGGCGCCATCGCCGACGACGACAACCGTGCCGCCCGGCTTCACATTGGCCGCGTCAGCGGCGAACCAGCCGGTGCCGAGAACGTCGGAGGCCGCGAGAAGGCTTGGCACGAGATCGGGTGAGGGCGTGCCGCCCGGCGTGAGGACAAGCGTTCCATCCGCATTGGGTACCCGCAAGAACGGTGCCTGCGCACGCATCATGAACTCGCGATGGACGCAGGAGGATTGATAGCCGTATTGGCAATGCGGACAGGTGTTGTCGGAGGTCGCGAAGGAGCCGACCACGAATTGTCCTGGATTTATGTTCTTGACCGCACTGCCGACCTCCTCGACGATGCCGCAATACTCATGTCCCATATGCGTCGGTCCGTCGATGGGCTGCATGCCGCGATAGGGCCACAGGTCCGAACCGCAGACGCAGGTCGCCGCAAGCCGGAGGATCGCGTCCGTGGGTTGAATAATCTTTGGGTCATCGCATTGTTCGAACCGGATGTCTTTTGGTGCGTGGAGAACTGCGCCTTTCATAGGTCTATCCTGCCTTTCATCTTTTTCCTTAACTTTCACATCTCATAGCCGGGCTTCTTGTAGAGCTTGTCCCACTTGTCCTTGATATCAGGCTTGTACACTTTTTCTTTCCAGGCGTTCGAGCTGATTTCCTCGAAGCCGACCGAGACGGATTCCTCGCCATAGTTCAGGACGTCCATAACGTCCTTGGCGATCTTCTCCGCGAGCCGCTCTTTCTGTTGCTCGGATTTCCCGGGCCAGAGCTTGACGATGACATGGGGCATTTTCTACTCCTAGACGCGGATCAACAATCTCTGAATTAATGAGCCGTGTAACCGCCGTCGACGGCAAGCGCATGTCCGATCACGAACCCGGCGCCGGGGCTGCAAAGCCACAGGACGGCCGAGGCCACTTCCTCCGGCTTGCCGAGCCGGCCGATGGGTTGCTCGTTCTTGATGTCTTTCATCGTTTCGGGCTCCTTGGCGATCATGGCCGCGACCATCGGCGTATCGATGGCGCCGGGACATATGGCGTTGATGCGAATGCCGCGCGCCGCATATTCAAGGGCAGCGCTCTTGGTGAGGCCGATCACGCCGTGCTTCGTGGCATGGTAGATGGCGCGGCCGGGGATGCCAATAAGGCCGCCGATGGAAGAATTGTTCACGATCGCGCCGCTGTCCTGCTTGCGCATCTGGAGCAACTCGTATTTCATGCAGAGCCAGACGCTCTTGAGATTGATCGCATTCACCCGGTCGAACTCTTCGCTGGTGCTATCTGCGGTTTCAACCGCGAGGCTCTGCACGCCGGCATTGTTGAAGGCGGCATCCAGACGCCCGAAGGCGGCGAGGGTCTGTTCGACCATCTTCTTCACCTGGGCTTCATCCGTGACATCGCAAGCGATGGCGACGGTTTTGTGACCTGCTGCAGTCAGCCGTTCCGCAACTTTGCGTACCGCTGCTTCGTTCAGATCCACCAGCGCAACAGACGCGCCTGCTTCGGCGAAGGCTTCCGCCGTTGCGAGACCCATGCCAGAGGCGGCGCCGGTGATGAGGGCCACTTTTCCTTTAAACGACAAGTCCATCGTCCACTCCTATTGCTCTTTCTTTGTCTCTTCGAAAACCTTCCTTGCGATCGACAGGGCGGTGCTCGCCGTCGGCCAGCCGGAATAGAAGGCGAGATGCGTGATCGTTTCGATGATCTCGTCGCGCGTCATGCCGTTCTCCAGGGCCTTCTTCAGGTGGAACGGCAGCTCGTTTGTCCGGTAAAGCGAAATCAGGCAGGCGACAGTGATGAGGCTGCGGTCACGGGGCTTCAGACCCGGTCTTTCCCACACGTCGCCGAACAATACGTTGTCTGTATATTGCGCCAGCGCCGGGGCGATGTCGCCAAATGCTTTGCGTCCATTGTCTGGCATAACTGTTACTCCTTCGCGTTGGTCTTCGGGCCGGCAAGGTACTGCTCGTCGGTCACTTTTTCCATCCACTCCACGTTTTTGCCGTTGAGCTGCTCCGTAATGGCGATATGCGCCATTGCGGTGGTGGGCGTCGCGCCGTGCCAGTGCCTGTGGTTCGGCGGACACCAGATCACGTCGCCCGCACGGATCTCGACGATGGGCTCACCCTCGCATTGGGTCCAGCCGACGCCCTGCGTGACGATGAGGGTTTGACCCAAAGGATGGTTATGCCAGGCCGAACGCGCGCCCGGTTCGAAAGTAACGAGACCGGCCGTCACACGCGAGGGTTCCGGCGCCTGGACAATCGGGTCGATCCGCACGACGCCGGTGAAGTACTGTTCAGGTCCCTTCTGAGAGGGCCTCGATCCGTTACGCATCATTTCCATAGGTGGACTCACTTTCTTTGCCGCGATTCCAATGTTTCCCGCTGTTCCTAATTCCAAGGTATGCCCGGAAGAGTTTTTTGAGTAGTATGTATTAAAGACAAAGTCTTGTGAGCAGGATTCACAAATGGAGCCGTAACGATCTCAGCACTTTAGCCGCTTTCCTTGCGGTGGCCGAGGAACGCAGCTTTACCCGCGCCGCCAAACGTCATCTCGTTTCGCCTTCCGCGATGAGTCATGCTATTCGAGGGCTTGAAGAAGACCTCGGCGTGCGGCTGCTGTCGCGCACGACGCGCAGCGTCGCCCCGACCGAAGCGGGAGAACAACTCCTTGCGCGCCTGCGTCCCGCGGTGACCGAGGTGCAGGAAGCTCTGGACCAGCTTTCCGGCCTGCGGAATAAGCCGGCGGGCCGTCTGCGGCTGTTGCTGCCGAGGCTGGCAGGCACCGAGTTGCTCGCGCCGAAGCTGGCGCAATTTACGCGCGACTACCCGGATGTCGTGCTCGATATTACTGCCGATGACACGCACCGTGACATTGTGGCGGGCGGCTTCGATGCCGACATCCAGTTCGGCGAATACATTCAGAAGGACATGATTGCGGTGCGCGTTTCGAAAGACCATCGCGCCGCGATCGTCGGCTCGCCTGCGTATTTCAAGTCGTTCCCGAAGCCGAAGGCGCCGCGTGACCTGCTCAGCCAGCGGTGCACTAATTTCCGCCACGGGCATGGCGGCGATGTTTACCGGTGGGAGTTCGAAAAAGGCCGCAAGGCGTTATCCGTTGCGGTGAATGGGCCGTTGATCGTTGACGACGTGGAGATCGTGATCCGCGCCGCGCTCGATGGCGTCGGCCTCGCTTTCGTGGGGGAGGATAAGGTTCGTGAGCATCTCAAAAGCGGGGCTCTCATTCGCGTGCTGGAAGACTGGTGCCAGCCATTCTCCGGATTCTTTCTCTACTACCCGAGCCGACGGCAGCAACCGGCGGCTCTGTCAGCATTGATCAAAACTCTTCGCCTATAATGCAGAAGGCTATGCTCAATGAGACGCCGCGTACGTCGACAACGATTTATCTTCCTGTCCTCAGCAAACGGAGCGAGAAGTAGCTCTAGTGAGCATGGATTTGACATGTTTCGAATCCATGCCCGTCGCTTCTGCTGTACAGGTTCAATGAGTTATGAAGGCCGCCTTTATGCCTGTGTACAAAATCTGTACAAAATAGCGCATTGACATTTCTAAGTTATTGAAACCAAAGAGTGGCTCCCCGGCATGGATTCGAACCACGTCGAACTTGACACGTTTTTGAACTCTCGTAACTTACTGATTTTACGAAGTCACTAAAGTTGTCAAAGGCCTCAAAAGCACGGTCCCGGTACAAAATCGGTACAAAATATTTTCACTACGAATCACGGCCATCGCTCTTCAATCCTTTTGCGGGAACCCTTTTAGGTAAGCGCGAAGCTCATCCCGCACTTTGCGAAAAGCGCCGAGCCGCTTTTCCTCCGAGCCCTCGACGGCAGCCGGATCATTGAAGCTGTGATGCAGGCGCGTGGCCTTCCCAAAGAAAACCGGTCAGCTTTCTTTCGCGTTGTCGCAAACGGTCAGCACATAGTCGAAATCCTGCCCCGCGAACTCATTCACATGCTTTGAGCGGTGCAATGTAATGTCGATGCCAACTTCCTTCATGACCGCTATCGCCTCGGGGCGAACCGTGCTTGGTTTCGTGCCTGCGCTTTCCACCGTGAAGCGATCCCCGGCATCATGCCGCAACAGGCCTTCGGCCATCTGCGACCGCGCCGAATTTCCGGTGCACAGGATAAGCACCCGCTTTTTATCTGCCATGCGCGACTTCCTTCTCTCTGTGAGGCACGACGACATCCGGTGCCTGTTTGGGCAACGACGGCACCAGCCAGCGGAAAAGAAGCGTCGCGGCGAACGCGCCAGCCAATTGAGCTGCCATAAAGCCAGGTGCGTCGGCGGGCCGGATGCCGGCAAACGTATTCGTGAAAGCCCGCGCGAGCGTCACCGCGGGATTCGCGAACGACGTGGACGCCGTGAACCAATAGGCACCGGTAATGTAAAGCCCGACTGCGAAGGGCACGGCTTCCGTGCGCAACCGCCCGCAGCCCCAGATAACGGAGAGCAATCCGAAAGTGGCGATA
>Ga0070738_10005951_pt1 | contig 13089 bp, 15 predicted proteins | sample Coa_R2_2_FD_66446 | JGI IMG/M metagenome (GOLD analysis project Ga0070738, IMG submission 66446) | Surface soil microbial communities from Centralia Pennsylvania, which are recovering from an underground coalmine fire - Coalmine... | ecosystem: Environmental > Terrestrial > Soil > Unclassified ... | reverse complement strand
TTCCCGCCACCCCCCTCGGCTCCACGCTCGGCGCCCTGCGCACCCGGCGCACCGCTCGCCTCAGTCGCGCCGCCGCGACACCTGTCAGACCGCTGCCAACGAGAGGCAAAGCGTACACAGATACAGCGGCCACCAACGAAGAGCAGAAAACAACAAAACAGGAGAAAGCCGCCAGACAGCCGGAAGTCTCCACCACCGAAATGCTGCTGCAAGCCAAACGCAGCCGCAGCAAAAAGAAAGTCGATAACTCGTAGGGATACAGCGAAGAAGGAACGACTACATGGAAATCACCAACGACCCGCAGAAAATCGGGGCGGCCCTGAACTGGATCGTCTCCCTGCTCAACCGTCATAATATCCCGTATCAGATCGTCGGGGGCCTGGCCGCTAAAGCCTATGGCGCGACCCGCCCGCTTGTCGATATCGACATCTATGCACCGATGGAGCAGGTGCGCCCTGTGCTGGACGAGATGCGCCCCTACATCACGCGCGAGCCGCTGCCCCATCACAGCGAATCCTGGGACCTCATCTACATGGCCCTCGAATATCACGATATCTCCATAGAAATCGGCGACACCAGCACCAACCCGCGTTTCTACAATCGCCGCGACGGACGCTGGGAGCCGCAACCCATCACCTTCGCCAGCTCCACCATCATGACCCTCTACGGCACCCAGGTCTGCCTCATGCCCAGAGACGAACTCCTCGCCTACAAAGCCATGCTCCAGCGCGAGGTGGATTATCAGGATATTGAGGAAATTACGGGCTAAAGATCAGGCGCGGCCAGATTGTGCATGCCCAGGGTGAAGGATAATTCGCCGCCGTGATGCAGGTCGTGTTCGATTACGTGCCAGATGACCCACTGGCGCGTGAGACGATAGGGTTCGTCGTTCCACTTACCTTCGTACACATACTCCAGATCGGCAGGCGTCCAGTTTGCCAGCGACTGCTCGATCATGTTCCAGGTGGCCTCAAGTCCGGCCACCAGCTCAGCCGCGCTCTTAGAGGACGCGCTGAGGTCCCAGTCATTCCACTCGCTCAGGGCAGCAATCTCCGCGCCTCCCTGCTCCATCAGACCATGAAACCAGTTCGCGCGGGTAGCCACAATATGCATCGCGTTCTGCCCGATCGAACGCAAATGCGGGGCGGCGCGCAGCCCCAGCTGCTCATCAGAAAGCGGCGCAATAGCTTTGATGAGCAAATCCTGGTAGACATCCCAGCCTTTGTAAAAGGGAAGCAGATTGGTTTGCTGTTCGGCCATAATATTCATCCTTTCGTGATAGACCCGGAAATCATGTCATGACATGATCCTGAGTAATAGACTGTTATTGCCTTCAAATAGTCTACCACTAAAAGCGGTTAGATCCTGTCCTTTTTTGGGCGGTTCTGTGATGGGCCAGGAAGCGAGAAGGCAGACAAGGGCGCAGTCGGGCTGCGCCCTTGCCCATCCTATCCCACCCCGCTTCTCACATCAGCATTCACAAACCCCGGATAGCCACGTGTGCGCCCCGGTTGTCCGGGGCGCACACGCTCCATTACGATGTCAGGTACGCATCCCAGACGCTCTGGAGTTGGGGGTCGCCAGGCACATCACTGTAGATGGAGTAGATGGTCATATCGTTGACCCAGCCGAGGGATAGCCAGAAGGCTCGCTGCTCTGCCTCATCTGGACATTCATCAGGGCCGACGCAAATGTGTGTGTGAACATTCACCACGCCCTGCGCTTGTAGAAAATGCACCGCCTGCCTGACGAGATCAGCGCGGATCTGGTCTCGCTGCTCATGGGGCTGCACATAGAGTTCCTCTACCTCACCGGTGCTACAGGGTTCAATCGGGTGCGTCAGGACTGTGCAGGTCACAAACCCGATTAATGCCTGGTTCTCTTCGGCTACAAAACAATGGGCAACCTGAGATGCAGCGTACTGCCTGAGATTGGCAAGCACCTGCCGCGCCGCAGTTTCCGGTAATGGCTCGCTGCCATCATGCTGCCAGAGTGCGAGGACACGCTCGGCCTCATCTTCCCGTATCGGTCTAATGTGAATCATACGTTGCTCCTTCTTCATGTGGAAGACACGTGAAATCGTTACTGTCAGTTCTGGAAACAGAGGAAACACAGCCTGTTTCCAGGCCATAGCATCCCTGTGGCGGGAAGACACCGGAAAATGGGGGTGCGCGGGCATAAGGAAACGCACCAGGAGCAACTGGCGCCTGGAAGAAGAATCTGTGCAGGCCAGTAGACCGGCTTTTCGGTATGAGCCGGTCAGCAAAGATTGTCTAATTCGTTCAGAAGAATGCGAACATCTCGTTCCCTTGCTCAATTCAAAGGCGCACTTCTTTTCTGACAAACAAAGTATGGAACAAGAAACCGCGATTGTCAATGATTTCGCCGTTCAATCTTCTCGGCTGGCTGCGCCTCCAACGCCTTTTGCCCGTAGTTCTTCTGCCAGAAGTCGTGTAGTTTAGCTACTTCGTCAGACGGCAGCGCGACCGGGGTACCAAGCTGCTTTGCAATTGTGTAGATCTTTGCGCTATCTTCGAGGGCGTGGGCGATGGAGAAGGTGAGAGGCAAGTTTACGCCCACCACCATTGCTCCGTGATTGCCCCAGATGACTGCCGGGCCGTTGCCCAGTGCCTTCAGCACCAGATCGGCAAATTCCGGCGTTCCCGACATGCGGTAGGGCGCGACTGGCACCTCGCCGCCCAGGCAGAGCGCCGACTCGGCCAGAATCATGGGAACAGGCTGGTAGACAACGCCAAAAGCTGTCGCGTAGGGTGAGTGGGTGTGCATGACGCAGTTGATGTCGCGCCTGCTGCGCAGTACGAGCGTGTGCAGCGGCATCTCCACTGAGGGCCGCCACCTGCCCTCCACAACGTTTCCCTCTTCATCCACCACGACAATATCTTCAGCCGTCAATAACTCATAATCGGCCCCGCTCGGCGTAATGCAGATCAGACCACTCTCCACGTCTCGCGCACTCAAATTCCCCTGCGTCGCCTGCACAAGCTGGCTCGTATACATCTTCTTCGCGTAGCGCGCCACCTCCGCCCGCAACTCTGGCAAAAGCATGAACGAATACTCCTCTCCTCAAACACTAACAACGTCTACCTCTATCATACTATATTCAACAGTAGTTCTTCGGTCCGACGTAAGGAATGTACGGGGGCGTGTCATGCTGAGCGACCGCGAAGCATCCGCGTGGGCCACGCCGCCCGCCTGGTGAGACCAGATGCTTCGCGGTCGCTCAGCATGACACGCCCCGGCCACTTTCTCATAGCATGCCATGACAAAGGCCCTGATTTGCCCAATTTTCCTTGACTTTCCCACCAACTCCCCATATACTTTCTCAAGACGTTTTTTTCCCGATATCGAAAGGATTCTCATCGATGACAATGGCCCCACTATTCGCGGTTGAGGGCTGTTAGATCTCAAGTTTGCTGGATAATTACACATTTTCTGGCTATAAGAAAAATACGTGCTGGCTATGAGCGCACGTACTGATACCGTCTCGGCCTCGCTGTGCCGGGTCGGATGGTCTGCTCGCTGAGCAAGGCTCCTATTCTCTTGAGCAATTCCCTCTAACATCCCTCACCTTTCCATCACCAGATACTCTCTCCTTTTGTTTTCACTATGAGCATCCATGCTCAAGAGGATAATGCTATGAAACATCGCGACGCTTACGTCGTTTACCTGATGTTGGAGGGGCTGTTTGCCCTCTTCAATGCTGTCGTTGTGACTGTGAATATGGTTTATCAGGTTGAGGTCGCGCATCTGAATCCGCTGCAACTGGTGCTGATCGGCACGACGCTTGAGGCGACCTACTTTGTCTGTAATGTTCCTACCGGCGTGGTGGCCGATGCCTTCAGCCGACGCTGGTCTATTATCGTCGGCGTCTTCCTGCTGGGAGCGGGTACCGTCCTTGAAGGGGCGATTCCGCTCTTCGGGACGATCGCGCTCGCTCAGGTCATTATGGCCATCGGCTTCGCGTTCATTACAGGTGCGGAAGAGGCGTGGATTGCCAGCGAGGTGGGCGAAGAGCTGGTCGGGCATGCCTACCTGCGCGGCTCTCAGGTCAACGCGCTGGGGACGCTGGTGGGTATCGTGATCAGCGTTGCCATCGCCAGCATCCGGCTGAATCTGGCGATTCTCGTCGGCGGGGCGCTCTACCTGTTGCTGGGCCTGCTGCTGGTCTTCGTCATGCCCGAACACAACTTCCAGACTGCCTCTTCAGAAGAACACCGCTCCTGGAAAGAACTGCGCGATACGCTGCTCAATGGCGGGCGACTGGTGCGCCGCAGTCCTCTGCTGCTCACTATCATCCTCATCTCCGTTTTCTATGGGATGACAAGCGAGGGCTTTGACCGGCTGTGGACGGCGCACTTTCTGGAAGATTTCACGCTGCCCTCGCTGGGCCACCTGCAGCCGGTTGTCTGGTTCGGCATCATTCGCGCCGGGGTGATGGTCTGCACGCTTGGCGCGACCGAACTGGTGCGGCGACGCTTCGATACGCAGAGCCATACGACGGTGACGCGGCTGCTGTTCGCCATCAACGCTTTGCAGATCGCCAGTGTCATCGTCTTTGGCGTGGCTGGCAACTTCCCGCTCGCCCTCGCCGCCTTCACCTGCGCCCGCGTGTTGAGGAGTACGAACGACCCCATCTACACGGCGTGGCTGGCGCAGAATATCGAAGCCAGGGTGCGCGCAACGGTGATCTCCATGAGCGGGCAGATGAATGCTATCGGTGAAATTGCCGGTGGCCCCATCATCGGAGTTATCGGCACGCTGGTCTCCCTGCGCGCTGCCATCGTCTCCGCCGCTACCCTCCTCTCGCCTGCCCTGCTGCTCTTCGTCCGCGCGCGGCGACTGGAGACGAGGAAAAAATGAGTGCGTTTTCTGTCAACGTTTAACCTTCAACGTTCGTGGTACTCACATGGACATAAAGGGGAAACAGTCTCTCACGTGAGGAAAGATCACTGCTAGACGCAATGATCTTTCCTGTATTTTCACATGCCGCGTCTTCAGGAAAAGATGGGCGAAAACGCGCCAGAGGCTGTACCGTTTGAACTGAACTCAGTGGATAGAAAGGGAGTTTACTCATGGCAACTACAGTCAACACGGCTACTAACAAAATGCAACAGAGGCAGGCGGACTTCTTCCGCATCACCGACCAGGTACCCGCCGAGGCGTGGTACTGGGCAGCACTCGGTTCCATCATCGCGTCCGCGAGCCTCTTCGCGATGGGGAAACGCGACTGGAGCATCTTCGTCGGCCAGTGGCCGCCGACTTTCCTGCTCTTCGGCCTCTTCTACAAGATTCTGCACCCTGGACGCTAAGCGTTTCAGTACAGTACAATAAGTGGTGGCAGGGAAATTCAATGCACATGCAAACCCTGTCACCACTTTCTTTATTTTTGACTTCGAGGTGAAACTGTATGGATAATAACAGGCATGTTCGTCCCTGGGTCAGTCTGCAAGGCTTGCCCGTAGTCACGCTGAGCGATGGCATCAATGCTGGTACGGTGGAAGACTTTTATCTGGACGCCGAATCGAACGAGGTACGCGGTCTCCTGGTCAATCTGGGCGTCTACGGCTCACGCGCCCTGCTCTCCGAATTTATCCGCGATATCAGATCCAATGTCATCACGACTGATAATCCGCAAATGCTGATCAATCCGCAACATGATGGCCGCCTGCCGGCCATGATTCCGGGCAGTACCCTGCGCTCCTATATACTGAAAAGCGAAAGCGGGCAGACCATCGGCACCGTTGCCGATACCATACTCGATACCTACCCTCCTATCGCCCTGCGCGTCTCCGGCTTCGTGGTCAGCAACACCCGCGCCGTCGTCCCTGCCCATGCCGTCACCAAATATGACGGAAACGTTATCTACATCCTCGACAAGGTGGCAAGAAGGTTTCTCTGAGATCGAGCCGGTCACAGACTCTTCACAGAGATCGCGTTGATGAACGCCCTGGCAGCCTGTGAAATCGAGCCGCTACGAGGGTAGATGAGGGCAAAGATCCATTCTTCTTTGACATCTTCGACCGGCAGCAGCACAAGGTCGTTGTCGTTACGAGAGGAGCGCATCAGGGCAGGCAGGGTCAGCGTCACCCCGACGCCCTGGCGCACCAGTTCCTTCAGGCCCTCGACGGACTCTATTTCAATAACGGGCCGCGCGCTTAGCCCGCGCTGCGCGAAGATTCTGGCGGTGATCTGCCCCAGTCGGGAGGTCTCATCCAGCAAGAGCAGCGGCTCGTCCTTGATGCAGGCCAGAGGAACGGCAGTCTTTGTCTGAGCCAGAGAATGGCGCGCCGGAACGAGCAGTTGCAGAGGCTGCCTGAACAGTTCCTTCAGAATCAACAGTTCTGAAGGCGTCGGCGGGTCAAGGATCAGGCCCAGTTCAACCTCGCCCTGCTCCACCAGCGCCACCAGTTCATCGGTATGGTCTACACGCACCTTCATACGCACGTGAGGATACTGCTGACGAAACGAAGCAAAAAGCGGCGGCAGGAAGCCAGCGGCCAGCGATTCCACGCAACCAATATGAATTGTTCCGCGCTGCCCTGCCTGCAGTTTGTTCATTGACTGCTTCCCCGCCTGCAACTCATCCAATGCGCCCTTCACATAGGCGGCAAACTCCTGGCCGGCGGCAGTCAGCGTGACACGCTTCTTTGCACGCCGGAAAAGCTCGACGCCCAGTTCCTCCTCCAGAGCGGCAATCTGGCGGCTCAAGGCCGATTGCGCGACAAAACACAGTTCGGCAGCCCTGCGAAAATTCTGCGTTTGCGCCGCCGCCAGAAAATAGGTCAACTGCTGAATTTCCATCTCTTCTCCCTCCCGGTTGATGCTACAATAGCATCAACTTTATCTCAAATAAGTGTTGGACGCATCAACCCGCTTCGATTATACTACGTTTAAGGGTATGGTGATCACAACCCATTGTTCGAGTATGAGAAGCAGGCCGTAATCTTCTTTTGCAGGGAAAACAGAGAACTCCCGCATCGGGGCGGGGGAGAAAAGAGGAAGCCATGACTCAGGTTGAAGAGCTTGCAGCGTTCGTTGCGCGGGCAGGCTATGATGATCTTTCGCCAGAGGCGCGCCAGACGCTGAAAATTCACGTGCTGGATGCGCTGGGCTGCGCCATTGGCGCGCTGGATGGGCCACCCATCGTCATGCTGCGCGCGCAGATCGACGACTTCGGGGGCAATCCGCTGGCGACGCTGATCGGGGCGGCCAGAACGGCCCCTGATCGCGCGGCATTCTACAACAGCGCGCTTGTGCGTTACCTGGACTTCAACGACAGCTACCTTGCCAGTAAAGAGACCTGCCACCCCAGCGATAACCTGGGGGCGGCGCTGGCGGCCACTGAGTACGCGCACGGCACCGGCAGGGACTTTCTCACCGCGCTGGCCGTCGCCTATCAGGTGCAGTGTCGGCTCTCTGATGTCGCGCCGGTGCGCGCGAAGGGCTTTGACCATACGACGCAGGGAGCCTATGCGGCGGCAGCGGGCGCGGCCAGAGCATTGGGTCTTGACCGGCAGAAGACGGCGCATGCCCTTGCCATCAGCGGCACTGCCAACAACGCCCTGCGCGTTACCCGCACGGGCCAACTCTCCAACTGGAAGGGGCTGGCCTATCCCAACACTGCCTCTGCCGCGACCACCGCCGCCTTCCTCGCCATGCGCGGCATCACCGGCCCGCTCGAAGTGTTTGAGGGCAACAAGGGTTTCATGGACTCCATCGCCGGACACTTCGAGATGAACTGGCGGCAAGAAAATCTTGAGGCCGTCACGCGCACCAGCATCAAAAAGTACAATGCCGAGTTCCATTCGCAGTCGGCGCTGGAAGGCGTGCTGGAATTGCGCGCCGACGAGCATTTCCAACCTGAAGATATCGAGCAGGTCGATATCGCCATCTTTGATGTCGCTTATAATATCATCGGCGGGGGCGAGGAAGGCAATAAGCACGAGGTACGCAGCAAAGAGGAGGCTGACCACAGCCTGCCGTACATGGTGGCGGCAGCCCTGCTCGACGGCGAGGTCACGCCCGCCCAGTACGCGCCGGAGCGCATCAGGCGGCAGGATATCCAGGATTTGCTGCGTAAAGTCAGCGTTCACCCGGAGGAAGCCTTCAGCCGACGCTTCCCCGCCGAGATGCCCTGCCGCATCCAGATTTCCCTGCGCGGCGGTCGCACGCTCAGCATCGAGAAACGCGACTACGAAGGCTTTTATACTCGCCCTCTATCCTGGGAACAGGCGGCCGCCAAATTTCACCGGCTGGCCGCGCCTTTTGTCGGCTCGCAGCGACGTGCGGCCATCGTAGAGACCATCGCCAGCCTGGAAACACATCCGGTAGAGCAGCTTACCGGCCTGCTGGGCCGGACGCTCATCACAAAAGAAAGCGAGGAACGTAAATGAGCGAGCGAGCATTTCCATTTATTCGTCTGAACGAGCGTGAGGGCAAACCCCGCACGCGCGGCATCACCGAGATTCGCGGCCCTTACTACACGCCGATGGGGAAACGTTACCTGGAGGACGTGCTGGAGACAATGGGAGATTACGTTGACTCCCTGAAATTCGCGGGCGGCTCCTTCACGCTCATGCCCCGGCAGGCGCTCAAGGAGATTATTGACCTTGCCCATCGCTACAATGTGCTGGTCTCCACCGGCGGCTTCATCGAACACGTGCTGACACAGGGTGCAGAGGCGGTGAATCGCTACATCACGGAATGTCGTAACGTGGGCTTCGATATTCTGGAAATCTCCAGCGGCTTCATCACCATTCCCACAGATGACTGGCTGCGGCTGGTCGAGCGGGTGCAGAAGGCGGGGCTGAAGGCCAAACCGGAAGTGGGCATTCAGTTCGGGGCCGGAGGAGCCAGCGCCGCCGAAGAACTCGTCGCCGAAGGCACGCGCGATGTGGGCTGGGCCATCAGCCAGGCCAGCCGCTTCCTGGACGCTGGAGCCTACATGATTATGATTGAGTCCGAAGGCATCACCGAAAACGTCCCTACATGGCGCACTGATGCCGCCGCAAAGATCATCGACGCCCTGGGACTGGAAAAGGTGATGTTTGAGGCGGCAGAGCCGGAGGTCTTCGCCTGGTACATCAAAAACTACGGCCCGGAAGTCAACCTCTTCGTTGACCACAGCCAGATTGTGCAGCTTGAATGCCTGCGCTCCGGCCTCTGGGGAACAAAGAGCCTCTGGGGCCGCGTCCTGACCTACAAAGGTTAGGTCGCGGCAAACTCGACCTCGAACGTTTCCGCGCTGTCCTCGACGAAGCGGACAAGCCGCTCCCCTTCGTCGATCAGCGCGGAACGAACCTCTTGCGGCAATGGCTCAAACGGCTCAATCACGAGTCTTGCCACGTTGCCTGTGCGTTCAATCTTCCAGGTGCCGCGCACAAAGCCATCGACCAGAAACGTCGCCCGCACCCGACCAACAGTGAGGAAAACAGCCTTGCGGTACTCAGCAGGCACGAAGCGGCTGCGGTCGGCGTGCGAGAGGACCAGGTTATCAAACTCCGGCAGGAAGCGCACAGGCGCGGGAAAGTCCGCCGGGGGCAACGGGCTATCCGGCAGGTCAAAGAGTTCGTTGCCCTGTTCATCGCGAAACGTGCGCAGTTCCGGTTTCAGTGCTTTGAAAACATCCTGCAAACGGCTCAAGCCTGACCACGTTTGCACATCCCTCACCGACGCAGGGCCGAACGCGGCCAGATAGCGCCGAACGAGCTGATGCAGGTTCTGCGTTGAAGCCTCAAGCGGGCGCTCAAGCCACGCCGAAGCCTCAGCATGGGCCGGGCTGCCGGTAAAGCCCCACACGCCGCCCGGCGGTACCTGCACGAGCGGGAGATGCGTGCGCACGGCGTAGGCCAGCAGGGCAGGGTCAACGTTCGGGAAAAGCTCACTCAGCCGGGCGCGAATCTGCACAAAGGTGCGCGGCTCTTCCTGGATGTATGCTCGCGCCGCCGCTACAATCCGCTCGACATCGATGCTCTTTGCAGACGCGCCAAAGAAGGCATGCATCGCACGGGTCAGCGCCGGTTGGAGAACGGGGCGCAGCAGCGCATAATCTTGCGCCGTCATGAGATGCAGTGTCGAGCGCATCATCGTCGCCCTCACCACCTGCCTCTGTTCGATCAGCCGCGTCAGATCAGCGCGCTGAAATGCCTGCAAACGGGTCCACAATCCAACATAGGGCGGATCGGGCAACTGGGACTGAAGGCCAACAAGCTGCTCAATAGCGTCAAGAGCGGGAAGAGAGATACGCTCCAATAGTAATTGCCGGGCAAGGGTTGCGCGGTTCAACTCGCGCAGGGTCAAAATACGTTCAGGCATAATCGAATTAAATATCCTTCATGCAAACCGTGTCATGCTGAGCGGGAGCGCAGCATGTGAAGCAATCACCAGCTCAGTCTGGCTACCTCAGATGCTTCGCTCTCGTTCTGCATGACACGCCTTCTCACTAACCCGTCAGGAATAAATAGACGGCCAGTAGCACGCCTACCACGCTTGCCAGCGCCGTCAATACGATTGCATACCAGGCGCGTGGACGAAATTCTTCACAGTCAATTGCACGACGGATATGCAGGAAGTTGAGCAGGGCAACAATCATCATCACCACGCCCAGCACAGTCAGCGCAACGCCAAAGAAGGTAGAATAATGAGCTGGGATAACAATGATATTGCTCTTAAAGCCCAGTTCGCGCAACAGCAGGCCGAAACGCTCCACCACGAAGCCAAAGGCAATCGTCGCCAGCCCTGTGCGCATCCACGCCAGAAACGTGCGCTCGTTCGCCAGGTGATCCGAAACTTTCCTGCTCACCTGTGCAGCTTTTTTCGCGCCCGTGAACTGCCGCGTCCCCGCTTCAGGGGCAGTTTCTAAACCATCTCTGATCTGCTCATCGCTTTGCGCCATCGATTACCTTTTTTCAACTAGCTGTGAGGCAAGTCGCTCACAGCAACAGAAGACTCACGTCATGAGATTACCCCAGATTGATGCGTCGATAGACGGCATCAAAGGGGAAACTGACGGCAAGAGAGGTCAGTTCCACCATGTCACCCTCGTTATAGTGATAGGGTCGCCACTCGTTCTCACATTGCCCACATACACGAAAGAGGGCGGACGCAGCATAATGACCTGCCCATACCAGTATTCGTACAGACCATCCGTGTTCTCATCAAGTAACAGATACTGCTCCACCGGCATGTAGACCGCGCCATCATTGATTGTTGCTTTATCGGCGGCCATACTTGCACCTCTCTCTCGTTTCCGTGAGATCATCGAGTACCTATAGTGTACACGATTCATCAACGTTACGAAAGCCTACCGCGTGTCACGCTATCAAAAACGCCCCTTGGCGTGTCATCCTTCGCTGCCGCTCAGCATGACACGCCAAGGGGCGTTTTTTACGGCATGATATGCTATAATCTTCCAGAGATAGACAGTGAGGTCATGTTCATGTCATCTAGCAGTAAAAATAAAGTAGCGGAACGTATTCTGGGGCAGTTGAAGGGGCTACGCGAGCGGATGCAGCCGGGTGAGGAGCCGCTGCTGGATATTCCCGGTATCTGGGACAGGAAGGCAGTGGAAACAGGGGAAGCAGGAGAGGCAGGCGGCAGTATGGCCTGCGATATCGTGCTGACCAACCGGCGATTGATGGGCTATGCTTACACAGCTTTCCCGCGCGAGCGAGTCTTTCTCGATGCCATTCCGCTGGCGGAAATCACGGCGGTCTCGCTGCGCCACAAGACATTCGAGCCGATGTTTCGCGAACTCCTGGTGCGCAGCCGGGAGCGTAAAATCTACATTCGCACCTCACGCCGCCACGTCGAGGCGCTCTATGAAGGGCTGCGTTCGGCTATTGAGGAATACGCGCCGCAGGCGCAATCGGCGCTTGAGCAGGAAGAAAGCCTGCCTGGAGCTTCCGAAGTGGCAGAACCGGGAACGCGGAGACCGGCCCCCGTCTATGGTCGCCAGGATATTCGCACCGCGTTTGAAAGCTCACCGCTTGCCATCACACTGCTGCTCGTTGGCGGCCTGGCGCTGGAAGTCATCGGCATTCTGGCGTGGGTTATCACAAAGAGCGCGCAAACAGGCGGGCCGCTCTTCTTCGCCGGGCTGCTCTGTGTCATCTTCTCCATCATAGTCAAACGGCAACAACGGTAATGCTGTCTATAAATTTTCGGCCAGCTGGATGGCAAGTTGATGGGCGAGATTTTGCTCGTAGCTGTCGGCGAGCGGCAAGTAGGGCCAGTAGCGGTGGGCGGTGACATTGGCGGCCAGCAGCACGCCGAAGCGTTGCAGGACGTATGCGCCGGGGAGCGGGTAGGTAGATGGCGGGGGAGTTGTATTCGTCTGCTGCGTCGCGCTGGCGACGGCCAGGCAACCGGCGGCCTGTGGCGCGGCGGAAACAAAATTCCATGTCAGCGGAAATGGAATTTTGCTATCTCCCAGCACGCTGCCCATCTCAACTTCATTCGCCGCCTCTGTGCAGGTCGGGCTGCTCAGCAGTTGTCCGGGTAGCACGCTAACGCTCCAGCCGGTTCCATTCCAGCTTATATGCATCGCCATGAAATACTCATTCCCCTGCTCAAAATCCAGGAAGCTGTCAGGCTGGTTGCGGGCAATGATACGCCCACCCGGCAATGCATATGTCCAGGACGCGCGCGCCACAACAAAGACGTTCCAGTCTGTTGAGAAAGCCGGTGGGATATGGAAAAGCTGCGCCGGGAATGCGCAAAACAGGTGGCAATCCTGCTGCTGAAACACACAGGTATTGCCCAGGCCGGGGCTGATACAGGTTGTAGCCCCGGTAGAAAGCTGTGTATCCAGGGCGAAGCGCAGGGTCGCCGTTAATGGCTCATGAGCGGTGGCGAAGCAAGACGTTAGCCGTCCCGACGGCTTACACGCCTGGGAAGACGCTACCGCGTACAGTTCTCCCGCGCGCACAGTATCGGTGGATTGTACGGTATCAAGCGCGGCCTGAACCGAATGCAGCAGCGCGGCACGAGGATTATGCGGCAGGTTCGCCAGAGAAACGGTGAACGTAATCAGCCAGGCAAAAACGTTCGCGTTAACCGGCACGGCAC
>Ga0070738_10005950_pt1 | contig 13093 bp, 12 predicted proteins | sample Coa_R2_2_FD_66446 | JGI IMG/M metagenome (GOLD analysis project Ga0070738, IMG submission 66446) | Surface soil microbial communities from Centralia Pennsylvania, which are recovering from an underground coalmine fire - Coalmine... | ecosystem: Environmental > Terrestrial > Soil > Unclassified ... | reverse complement strand
CAATGAAGCTCTGCTGCGATAATGGGTGGTGATCCCGGGCCCGGTTTCCACCCTCCGATTCGGTTGCAGCAGCCGAGTGGCGTTGCCACTCATTGAAGTAAGCGTCCCCGCGCAATTGTATTGCCGCGGCGTGCGCGCGGAATCTGATCGAATCCAACTGGACTCGGTCGATGTTTATTGCCATCCGAACGAGAACCTCCGGCGGGCACGAACCGCTTAGATTACCGAGTGACTCCAGCGTCAGAATCGTAGGTGCAATCGAGTTCAACGAATTGGCGGTGATTGTGCGAAGGTCAGCCGGGTCATCTATCGGGTCTGGGCCGGCTACGGCGCGGACAACACAGCTTGCAAGGACCAAGATGAGAACGACACGCCAGGCGAGGGCCCGTCGGTGATGCCTGAGATTGATGCTTTTGTCTTCAAGGGGCATGTAGAACTCCTCCAATCCCGCTGCTCAGCCCGCAGTTCGGACACCACGAGGCATGTGTTCCATTACCGCAGCGTACGCTACGATTGTCGCGTTGGAATTCCACTGGCCGTTGGTCCAGTTCGATTACGACTTGTGGACTCAATCCCTTTGCGGCACTTGATTTGAAGGAACGGTACGGTACCGTCAAGATAGACCACTGAACGCTCATCAGCCCAGGGGCCAAAGCTACTCTATGACGCAACCCATCAGGATAACTTCCAAAATCCAGTTGCGGGACTTCGATCCCGATTACCACGAGGGTTTAGATAAAGAGAAAACGCGGCAAAAAACCGACAAGCTTTGCCTGCACATCAGCGAGTTGCAGCAACGCCTTTTTGCGAACAGTACGAACGCCGTGCTGCTGGTTTTGCAGGGAATGGACACCAGTGGCAAGGATGGGGCCATCCGAGCAGTGTTGCAGCATTCGAACCCGGCCGGCGTTCAAGTAACGTATTTCAAAGTCCCGACCGCCGAGGAACGAGCCCATGATTTTCTCTGGCGGATTCACAAAGCCGAACCGCGCCGGGGAATGATTGGCGTTTTTAACCGTTCTCATTACGAAGATGTCCTTGTCGTGCGTGTGCTCAGGCTCGATCCCCAGCAAGTCTGGAAGGCGCGTTATGATCAGATTAACGCCTTCGAAAAGTCTCTCGCAGAGAACAATGTCATCCTGTTGAAATTTTTCCTCCACATCAGCAAGGAAGAACAGAAAAAACGCCTGGAAGCCCGACTCCGTGATCCGGCCAAGAACTGGAAGTTTGATTTGAGCGATCTCGAAATGCGGGCACAATGGAAAGAATTTCAAGCAGCTTACGAAGACGCGATCAACCGGTGCAATACCTCCTGGGCGCCATGGCATGTTGTGCCCTCAAATCATAAATGGTTTCGGAACTACGTTATCGCTCGAGCCGTTGTCAGGGCCCTCGAGAAGCTCAAAATGAAATGGCCCAAGCCAAGGCTGGATTTATCCAGGATTAAGATAAAGTAGACCCAACAATGGCTGCCGGTGCGGCAGTGTTACCTCCCTTGAACAATAGCTCTAGCTTCGTTGACCTCGAGACTTCCAACGATCCGGTCGCTATCTGACATCACCTTCTGAATTTTCGTCAGAGCGTCCTTGGCGTTCTCCTTGACGGCAGCGCCGGCTTGATGAAGCGCCGCCTCCATATCGTCCATTTCATCGTCGTAGGCGTGATCGTCATATAAAGTCGCGCGTGCCCGGCGGAGGAGTTCGGTGGCCTCCTCGATTCGTTGCTTGGCGCGTGGAAAATCATATTTGGACGCCGCGCGTACGGCCAGAGTCGCCTTGGCCTTCGCGTGCAGAAGCAGGGCTCGCGCTTCGATCCGGCGCACACGCAAGCCAATACTCTCCTCGGCCTGGCGAGCGGCGGTGGCGGTTTTATCAGGTGCCGAACGAGCGGCTTCCTCCAGCCACGCAGCCAGCGCGTCGAGTTGGTTTTGTGCCTTCTTGAGCTGTTGCTGTAGACCTTGCACGGCCTCGTCAGTGGTCTGGCGCAAGACTTCTCGGGCGTGTTGCAGCCGTGCCCGGCCTCCTTCATACCCGGTGGGAGTGTTCGCCTTTGGCTGGTCGTTGCTCAGGTTTCCCGGTTCTGACCCGGATGCCGGAGCCAGAGCCGAGCGTGGTGGATTCTGCTCTGGAGCCCCGCTTGCGCAAGGCAGCGCCAAGACTACACCGATGAAGATCACGATTAGTAGAGTCCATCTTTTCATAGCACGATCCTTATTCACGGGATCATACTCAGGGCGCGCAGGCCAACCATTTCTTCCCTCTTAAAGTCAGATCCCCAGGCTCGCAAGCGTTTGGGCTATGGCACCAACGATTTGGACGAGCCGGGGGTGAGAGGCCTCGAATTGCTCGATTGAAGTTTCCAAACCATCGAGGGCGAGCTTAAGCAGGCGAGGGTCTTGTTCTTTTCGACAAGCCTCGTGGGCTGCCAGGGCGGCAAACCCAGCGATGCTTTGGGCCTCCTCCTCATGGGTCTTGGACAGTTCGGCAAGCTCGCGCTTCAGCCCGCCGAGTAGCTGCTGCAGTTGGCGCCGGCGCTCGCTCTGAGTCGCTTCGGCGCCCTTCCCAGCCTCGGGCTCCCTGGTGGTCTCAGAGCGCACTGGTTAAGGATTCGAGCTGCCCGAGTTTGGCTGATAGGACTTGCTTGCGCCGGAGCCTTCTTGGGTCCCTCCCGGGGTCGTCCCAGGACCCCCGACAGGTTGGACCTCGTAAAACTTATAGATCACAAGGACCGCGTCTGGATTGTTAAGCTCTGAGTAATCCGAGCTGACCGTGGGCCCCGATTGCATCTTTTGTTTATCAATGTTGAGGGTCACCTGTTTTTCAGAATCAATGGTGACTTCCTGCCAGGGAACAACGTGAGGCTTTTCGCCCAACCCAAGCAGCCGGCCTTTCCCGATGATCGCGAAGGCTATCTGGCCGGTGTGACGATCTAACGCCAGGTCCTCGAGCTTTCCTAGATCCTCGCCGCTCTTCGACTTAACATCCGCTCCTTTCAACTTGCTGACGCGGATACCTTCACCAGTGGACCCCGTCGTCTGCGAGGCGCTGTTCCTCGTTTGAGCGGGTTGCTGGCCCTGCGTCTGGTCAGGTTGATCAGCCGCCATTAACACCTGCGCGCAAAGCGCAGTTGCAACATATACTGCCATTTGTTCGAGTCTTTTTGATTTCATTTCCTTTCCTTGGTTCAGTTTTACTCTCCATTGGAGCAGCAGCCATCGGCCAACTCCTCCTTCTTCCAGCGATTCAGATTAGCACAGGAGGGATACGAATTCGGCTGGACCTTGGTCCAGTTCGGACGTGGATCCTTTGGCTCGGCCAAACTCAATCAGCCGGAGTCTATCCTCAGCTCTAGGAAGAACCGTCCCAGCGTTCAGGAGAGCACTTGCGCGGGCAAGGGTCCGAGTTATGGCGCCGGCGCGGTTTTCGTGGATGATGGATCCGAAAGCGTGAAGTAGAACGTTGCGCCGTTGCCATGCTGACTTTCAGCCCAAACCTTGCCGCCGTGCCGTTCGAGGATCCGTCGCACCGTGGCCAGACCCATCCCAACTCCTTCGAATTCGGTGGAGGTGTGAAGCCGGCGAAAGGCGGTGAAGAGTTGAGCGGCGCCAGCCATGTCAAAACCAGCGCCGTTATCGCGCACGAAAAAGACGCGCTCGCCGCCGCGCTCCGTAGCACCAAACACTATGTGAGCTTGTGGCTGATGGCGCGTAAATTTCCAGGCATTGCCCAACAGGTTCTCTAGCACTGAACGCAGAAGCCGCTCGTCGCCGGAGGTTTCCAACCCTGGCTGGATGACTAAGTCGGCCTGGCGCTCAGGCGCACTCTGCTGAAGTGAGGCTGCGATTTCCCCGGCCATTGCGCTCAAATTCACCGGGGCTTTGACCAAGGGTGCGCCAGCCAGCCGAGACATCTCCAGCATCGCATCGATCATTGCATTCATGCGGCGGGTTTCGCCGCGAATACTTTGTAAATGTTTTTGGCCCTGGGTGGAAATCCCGCTGGATTCGCGTTCGAGTAACTCACTGAAGGCACTAATCAGACGCACGGGAGCCCTCAAGTCATGTGAGACCGAGTCGGCAAAGCACTCCAGCGCCTTGTTTGCAGAGGCCAATTCGGCAGTGCGGATGGATACGCGCTCCTCGAGCTTTGTCTTCTCATTCTGCAGTTCGGCCTCGGCATTCTGAAGCCTCTCCATCATTCGGTTAAACTCTTCAGAGAGTTGCAAGAGCTCACGCGCACTGCCCCGCGAAGGCACTCGGGTGTCCAATCGACCTTTGAGGACTTCGCTCACCGCCCGCCCGAGGTCCTGCACGGGCCGCCTCAGCCGGCTGCTGCACCAGAGGCAGACTCCTAAAATTACCGCCAAAACTGCTGTCGCCATCCCACTCTGCGTCCAGAGGGTCTCCTGAGAAACTATTGGCGCTAGCGCGGAGACACTCATGCTCAGAACCAACGCGCAGGCGGCGAGTGCCAGGAAATGGCTGCCTATAGACCAGCCACGGTTGGCTGAAGCTCTCTTCATATCTTCAGATTGATTCCCAGTGAGCGACGGCCATGGAATGCTTGCCTAAAACCCTGGACTTGTTCGAGATGACCGCCGAACTTGTGGCGCATCGCTGAGAGCACCTTTTCAACGAACGGCTGAGGTTGACGCGAACCAAAGCGAGTGCAGAGCGCGGCAGAAAGGACCTCAACTGGCACCGTTTTCTCGAGCGCCGCCTGGATGGCCCAGCGAGCTTCGCCCGAGTCGGCCATGACCCCGGCCGGGCTACGGTCATACACGACGCATTCCTGTCCGTGCTTCCTAAGGCGTCGTACCATATTTGGGCCCATCCTTCCGAGTCCAAGCATGCCGATTTGCATAAGATTGCGTCCTGTGAGGTGTTGTCATTTCAAAGCATGGGTGATCTGCTCGGAGAGCGTAGCCAGGCCACGCGGCACATCGGCGCCAACATGCACCCGAAGCGCCCGCCGATGTCGTTCCGCCAGCAGGTTAAAGTCACCTTGGGCCTGGGCTGCGAGAACACCGAACGTGTATGGGTGGCCTGGAACCGGCAAATCAACTGAGTGGTCGTGCGTTACCTGGAGGAATACTCCCGTGTTGGGTCCCGCTCTATAAGCCTGGCTGGCAGAATAGAGATAACGCGGAGCAAAAGCGATGCCGGTTGCCACACCAAACCGGTTTCGCACTCTGGTCCGGATGGCCTCAAAGCTGGCTTTGTCCTCCTCTTCCGGGTCGATGAAGCTGAGCAGAGCGAAGTAATCCCCGGGTTGCAGCCGCTCCAAATGGGCGTTTAGCAGTGAGCTAACGGACTTCTGTCCGTAAGCCAACCGGATGAGGACCGCGGTGTTGTGATCGTCGGCAAAGAGCTTGAGGTCGCCATCCTGAGCCAACAGTTTTTGCTCGGGCAGCGCTCCATTTGCCTCGTATTGCGCCATCAGCTTGCACGTGGCGAACTTGATGGCCTCGACGTCCGGTTCGACAAAGGGGTTGATGCCGAGCACAGCGCCGGCGGTAGCTGCGGCAAATTCCCAACGGAAGAATTCCTGACCGAGATCATAGCTGTCGCAGAAATCAATGCGCACTACTGGTTGGCCGGACGCTTCAATCGCGTCCATTTTCTCATCCTGCCCCAAGTCGGCAGTGTCTTCTTCGCGCAGGTAGCAGAACAGCCGATCTCTTCCGTAAACACTAGGCCAGCCCAATTCTTCGGCGAGGACTGCAATGAACCCCTTTCCAGATTTGCCTGTCGATTGCGCCAACAACTGCTCGACCCATGAGCCCAGCGTCGCGATTCCCGTCGAGGTGACCAGAGTGATTTTGTCACGGCCGTGGTTGGCTGCCACACCAAGGAGCAGGCCGAGCATTACGCCAGGATTCTCCTCGAGCATCCCTCGCGGCCCCCAGGAATGCACCATTTCCAACGTCCGCACCAGAAAAGTCCCAACATCGAGACCCGCGAGGGAGGCTGGAACCATCCCGAAGTTAGAGAGAGCCGAGAATTGGCTCCCCGTGTTCGGTGAGCTGAAAAACACGTGACGGAAGTGTTGTTCTTCGGCCACCTGGTGCAACGGCGAGCCCGGATCCGTAATCGCGATGAACCGGGAGCCAACAAGGTCAGGGCCGACCGCTTTCTTCGCCTCCTCATAAAAGAACTCTCGGAGGATGTTCGGTTCGAGGGCGGTTCCTGACTTGCTGGCCGCGATGAATAACGTCTTGCGGAAGTCGACCATGCCGGCAACCCGCAGGATCTGCGCGGGGTCCGTGGAGTCCAACACGACCAACTGGGGCTGCAGTGGGGCCTTGCCGAAAGTAAGTCCCAGCACCTTTGCGGCCAGACTGGATCCACCGATGCCTAAAAACAGGATATGCTCAAAACCGGTGGTTTGAATCTCGGCTGCGCATCTCAGGAGCCCGTCGAGATCTCCCAATTGTTCTTCCGGTATCGTCAGCCAGCCAAGCCAGTTCTCTTCGTCGCCGCCAGTCCAGAGCGAAGCGTCCTTTTGCCACAGGCGGCGGATCTTGCCTCCGGCACGCCAATCCTCCAGCGCCTCGGCGAAATGCCGCTGCAATGGGCCGGGAAGATGCCATCGCTGATGTTCGTACAAAGCCTGGTCTCGAGACCGGAAAGCGATGGTTCGGTTCATGAGAAACTTTTCCGTCGTTGAATTTACCGACGCCAGGCCCACCAGAGTCCGTATTCGTCTGGTTGAAGCGGCCGTCGACCGCGTTGAACAAAAAAGGCGCACAAAAGCATCCCTGACAAAAACCCGCCAATGTGCGCCCAAAACGCGATGCCGCCTGCCTCCTCGGGGGAAGCCAACGCCAAGGTGCCGCTGAACAATTGAGTGAGAAACCATACCCCAAGGTACAAGACGGCCGGAACCTCGAAGAAAAACGGGAAGAAAAATATCGGCAGGAGCACCACCATCCGCGCCGTGGGATAGAGCAGGAAATAGGCCCCCAGCACACCGGCGATCGCGCCCGAAGCGCCAATGGAAGGCACCTCGGAGTCCTGTTGGGTCATTACTTGGGTCAGTGCCGCCAATATGCCGCAGGTCAGGTAAAACAAAGCGAACCGCCGACCTCCCATGGCATCCTCGACGTTGTCACCGAAGATCCAGAGCGCCCACATATTGCTGATAATATGCAGCCAGCCGCCATGCAGGAATTGGTGCGTCAGAAGTGTCCAGTAAGCACCACCGGGGAAACCCACTGTGGCTGCCCAGTTGGGGTGGATCAAACGCGCCGGCACAACGCCGAACAAAAAAAAGAACCGCTCCAGCGCGTCGGGGGGGAGCGCCAACTCGAGGGAAAACACCAGGACGTTAAGCAAGATTATCGCACGCGTCACCACCGGCACCGATCGCGTTGGAATGGAATCCCGGATGGGGAACATATCTCAGGAGACCGACACAAAGGTATTTATCTGCAACTCATGATCAGGCTCACGCCGCGCGCGGTCTGGCCTCGCGGAGCCGAGGGGATCGAATCATCATGATCTCCTCGAGGTGTTCGGCGGTAATCAATCCCACCAGACCTCCTGAGTCATCAACCACCGGCAAGGCCGGATAACCTGCCGCCTGCAAGCGCGAGAGGGCATCATCCAAACGATCCTCCGTCCGGACGGCGGGCACATCACGGTGCATCACCTGGTTCACGCGTGTCGCACCTCCTCGCTGGTGAAAAGCCGAAATGATTTCGTTGCGAGTCAGGATCCCTGCCACGCGATCGTCCTCATCCAGCACTACGAAAGTACGCTGGGTCGTACGCAACACCGCTTCCGCCGCTTCTTCGAGAGTCGCCGTCGCCGGCAAGGTCTTGGGCTCGATGAGCATCGCCTCGAAGACCGTCATGCCGCTGCTGATGTCCTTTAATTGGGCCATCGCAGCTTCCTGAGTGGCTCCCAGGTACACGAATAACGCGATGAACAAGAGCATCGGACTGTACAACAGACCGATCAGTCCGAACACGAATGCCAGTCCTTGGCCCACTGTAGCCGCGACGTGCGTGGCCCGCGCATAGTTCATCTTCATCGCCAGCAGCGCCCGCAGAACCCGGCCTCCGTCCATCGGAAAAGCCGGAATAAGGTTGAACAGCACTAAAAAAAGATTCACAGAAGCGAGCTTGGCCAGCAGTGCCACGCGCGGGGTGTTCAGATCCGCCAAATCGGAAAAGGTTGCCTCCGCTTTCAGCGCAAAAATTAATACTGCGGCAATAGCCACGTTGACCAGCGGGCCCGCAATCGCAATGAGCAACTCCTGTTTCGGCTCTTCGGGAATGCGTTCCAGCCTGGCCACGCCGCCGATCGGCAGCAAGGTAATGTCCGGTGTACGTATCCCAAATGACCGTGCGGTGAGCGCGTGGCCCAATTCATGCAAAAGCACACACAGAAACAGCAGCGCTACGAAGAGCGTCCCCTGGATGGCCACTTCTCTTCCACCTTGTTGGTAGTATGTGAAAGCGATCCAGGCCAAAAACATCAGAAACGTAACGTGAATCTTTAAATCAATCCCGGCGATACGAACAAGTCTAACCGACCATTTCATATGTTTCCTTGCTGTTGTCCTGATTGATTCTTCGCGCTCTGGCGTCTTTTCCCGTCCATGCAATGAGCCCCTGTGGAAACGAATCCTACCGACGAAGCGTAGCACCCGAGAGAAGGCGATTCGACTGGACCTTGGGCTAGTCCAGGACCAACGGCCGCTCGCAATCGATGCGTGTTCGAAGGTGACATCCCGGAAGGCCAATATGGTGCCGGCCATGTCGAAATAGGTACTTACAAGAATCTCAGCCCCCTGCCTCTGTCCGAAGCCCTTGCCCAAGGAAATGTCGAAATCGAATTGCATGGCCACCGACTCAAAGGCAAGCACGCCCCGATCTGCCTGGCCGGCGGTGGACGCCCAGAAAACTGGCCGCTCATCAAAAGCACAGACCGGTATGCACCCTCGTCGCGGCAAGGAATGGTAACAACCCAGCCACTGGATTCTTGAAAGTTACCGGCCCAGGAAAAGGGTCGCGATCCCCCGGGGAATCCCCTGGGCGCTGGATTGGCATTTTTCCGGGAGTGGTTCCAAGGGAAGGCCTTGTAGCGCCTCTGGTTTTCGGTCATTAAATTTTAGAAGTATGGTTTCGAAACGCAAAGGCCGGCGGAACCTGCTGGTTTCAATAGTTGACGATGACGAGTCTTTGAGAACCTCAATTCGCAGACTCGTCCAGTCCTTCGGGTTCAAGGCTCTGACTTTTGAGTCGGCCCGACAATTCCTCACCTCAAAGGACGCCCGTTCTAGCGGATGCCTCATCCTCGACGTTGACATGCCGGAGATAAACGGTTTCGAACTGGCCGAACAGTTGCTATCGGGGAGCCGAAAACTTCCCATTATTCTCCAGAGCGGTAGTACGACCGAGGCGGACTTCCAGCGGGCAAAGACGCTAGGCGTGGCGCTGCTGCAAAAGCCTGTGGATGCCGAAACTTTGCTGAGAACACTGAACAGACTTTGCCGTCCGATTAGCGAACAATAACAAACCCGCGGCCGCGCGGTTCTGAAAGGAAAACACCACCCGAGCGTAGCCCCACGTTCGGCAGCCACGCCCTGGCGAGCGGGGGTATTATCAGGCCAACTTGACTTCGATGTGTTTTGGTTTGGCTTTTTCGCTTTTGGGTATCCGAAGTTTCAACACGCCTTGCTTCATTTCGGCGCTGATCCTGGAAGTATCCACATCCGGTCCCAACTCGAAAACCCGGCGATAGTCGGCCTGTGGGGATTCGCAATAACACGCTCCGCTTTCGGGCAGGTCGGATTTTCGCCGTCCGATGATGGTCAACTCGTTTCCCTCGACAGTAAGTTCAAGCCCTTCCTTGTCCACGCCAGGCATGTCAACCTCGACCAGGTATTCATTGTCAGAGGCCGAAATGTTGGCCGCGGGCGTTACAAACCCACGTGGACGTCCGTTCTCCGCGCGGTTCACTCGATTTTGCGGTGCCGTTTGTATTTCAGCAGTAGCATTCATATACATTTTTCTGGGTTGACCCGGCCGTTGCCGGATTGATTTGGTAAAAAACGTCGATCCTCTTAGGCTTTGACTGGTATTTGCTTTGGCTTTGCCTCTTCGGATTTCGGAAGAGTGACAGTCAGGACACCGTCCTTGTATGCTGCTTCAATCTTGTTGGTTTGCACTTCGGTAGGCAGTGTGATGCTCCGCTGGAACCGGCCGAAGTACCTTTCGGAGCGATAGCTCTCGCCCTGCCGCTTTTCTTCCTCTTCTTTGCGTTCTCCGGAAATCGTCAACGTGTTGCCATCCAAAGCTACGTCGATGTCCTCCCGCTTCATCCCGGGCAGTTCGGTTTTAACGATGTATTTGTCGTTGTCCTCGTAGATGTCCACCGCTGGTGTCCAGTTCTGGAAAAAACTGGTGCTGGGAGCCAGCAAGCTGAAGGGATCTTCGAAGAGGCGATCGATCTCCCGGCGCAACCGGTTCAGTTCGAGACCTGGAGCGAAGCCGCTTTGTGGCGCGGCGAGCGCTCCTTGATCCTGCTTTTCTCGACGTAATAGTTTCATAATTTTCCTTTTTTTATGTTCATTTTTGCAAGACTCATCCGTGGCAGTGACTAAATCAGGCAGTTCGCGGCCATCGCTCGGATCCTTTGACTCCTGGTTGTATGGCTAAAACGAGCCGCTTCCGGCTCCCCACGGAGGCACCGCCTGCTAACCCAGTCTACTGAAGAAAATTAATCTCCGAGGCGCGCAAATTCGACTGGACCTTAGTCTAGGATTTCTCGTTCAAGGCTGTTGTAGGGAAGCCTCACGACGCGTGCGTCGCTGACTCGCTCGCCTCAAGCGCAATAGGGGTCAGCCCTTGCGCTTTCTTGAGCGCTCCAAAAACCTGCGATGCTCGCATTAAGACAATGGGGTCAACACCCCACTCGCGGGCAATGGCCGAACGCCTTAGTAATGAAGTCGCTGTTTGTTGAGTTTCCATGGGTCGATCAACGTGTTTCGCCCCCGTTCACGTGTCCGTGCGATCCTGCGGGCAGAAAGGCCGCGCTTATTCAAATGTTGGAAATTAACTAGGAACACGTGGTGGCCGCTCTGATGTTGATACAAAAGATTCCCTTTCCTTTGCGCGGATTTATCGATTGATCGGCCATCTTTCGAACACCAGCCAGACCCTCAGCAGCCTCGGGCTCAACCCATAAGGTTCGATATATGCAGAACCAGGACGAGGCGGAAGGCGATGTGCCTCGGCACATCGCAAATCTCACGGCGTTGTTGGAAGACGCCGAAGCGACCTTGCGCGCCATTCGCTCCGGAGAGGTTGATGCGCTAGTCGTCTCTGGGCCGGACGGCGATCAGGTCTATTCCCTCGACAGCCCCGAACATTCTTACCGGGTCATTGTGGAGGCCATGAGCGAAGGCGCCGTGACTCTAACCTGGGACGGCACAATGGTCTATTGCAACCGGAGCTTCGCGGCCTTGCTCAAAATACGTCCCGAAGAGGCGATTGGCACGTCGATGGATTCCCTGGTGCAACCAGCGGATTTGCCGAAATATAAAATTCTCATCTCTCGAGGCCAGGCCGGCAGCCGTAAAGGCGAAATTCGGCTTCAGACCAGAAATGGCTCAATAGTACCCGTCTCCTTTTCGGTCAGTCCCTTGCAGGCAAGCGCCTCATCCAACCTGTGCGCAATTATCACGGACCTCACCGAACAAAAATGCAATCAGGATTTAACGGTCTCCACCGAACTGGAACGAGGCAAACGGGCTGAGGCCGAAGCCGCCCGGCAGCGCATTGCCAACATTCTGGAAAGCATCACCGATTCTTTCTTCGCCTTGGATCGCGAGTGGCGCATCATCGACGTCAATCAGAAGGCGGCGGCCATTTATCATAAGACTCGTGCTGAGTTACTCGGCCGGATTTATTGGGAGGTGTTCCCCCAGAACAGGATGACCGAGTTCGATCAAGAGTATCACAAGGCGATGAGGGAACGAGTTCCCGTTCACTTCGAGGCTCGTTCCAGAGTCCTTGAGAACAAATGGTTCGAATTCCACCTTTATCCCACGGACGATGGCCTTGCGGTGTACTTCCGCGACATAACCTCACGCAAGCAGACCGAAGAGAAATTGCGGCGCAGCGAAATGTATCTGGCTGAGGGACAACGCCTCAGTCACACCGCAAGTTGGGCGTGGAACGCCTCAACCGGTGAGCTCCATTGGTCGAAAGAACATTTCTTGATCTTCGGGCTCGATCCCGAACATGCGAGCCCCTCGCACGAAATGTTTTTCCAAATGGTTCATCCGGAGGATGAACCGCACCTCCGACGGAGCTTTGAACAGTCGATCCTTCAAAAAAGGGATTTTCGCGGTGAGTTCAGGGTCATCTGCCCGAACGGAGCTCTTCGCTATGTTCAGACTCGGGCAAGCCCGGTTCTTAACGAGGCTGGTAACATCACCGAGTACATTGGGACCGCCATCGATATTACCGAGCGCAAAAGCGTCGAGCAGGCCTTGCGGGCTAGCGAGGCCCGCTTTCGCAGTTACTTCGAGTTGGGTTTGATCGGAATCGCCATGACTTCACCCACGAAGGGAATTTTGGAAGTCAACGATCACTTATGCCGGATTCTGGGATATTCACGGGCGGAATTGCTCAAAAAAACCTGGGCAGAAATGACACATCCAGACGACTTGGCAAGTGACGTCACTCAATTTGAAAGAGTATTGGCCGGGGAAATTGATGGGTATGAGCTGGACAAGCGCTGGATTTCCAAAAACGGCCGAGTGATTGACTCGATAATGGCGGCCAAATGCCTGCGGCGGCCTGACGGGGCCGTGGACTATTTTGTAGGGCTGGTGCTGGATACGACCGAAAGGAAGGTCGCCGAGGCACAACTGCAGAAAGCTCAGGCGGAGCTGGCGCAAGCGGCGCGCATGACGACATTGGGGGAGTTGACGGCATCCTTGGCGCACGAGATTAATCAACCCCTCGGAGCCATCGTCAACAATGGCAATGCCTGCTTGCGGCTGCTTAGAAAGAAAGCCTGGAGCGGTCTGCGTGAAGGGCTCGCCGACATGCTCAAAGACGCCAATCGAGCCAG
>Ga0070738_10005946_pt1 | contig 13109 bp, 13 predicted proteins | sample Coa_R2_2_FD_66446 | JGI IMG/M metagenome (GOLD analysis project Ga0070738, IMG submission 66446) | Surface soil microbial communities from Centralia Pennsylvania, which are recovering from an underground coalmine fire - Coalmine... | ecosystem: Environmental > Terrestrial > Soil > Unclassified ... | reverse complement strand
CGGTCCGGAGACCGTGCCAGAACAGGGCGGACACCTCGTTGGGGCACGGTCTCCGGACCGTGCCCCCGTCGCCGACCGTAGGTCTCCCGCGTTCCGTGGAGACCTGCGGTCAACGGACTGAACAGGAGAACAGGAGGGCTCCCTCACGGTCGCGGCTCTACATCGGCTGCGTGCGCGGCTCGGACCTGGCGGGGTAATCACTCAATTTTGAGATCGCATTGGACGGTTTTCGCTTCCGCGGGAATGACGAGCGAGCGTATCTGATGATACTGGTGCGGTTGAAACGCAAAAGGTCTGACATTCAAGTAATAGGTCCGCATCGACTGGATCTCGGTAATTCCTTCGATCTCGATGTCGTCGCTCAGGGCGCGGTAGGACTTGCCGGCTTGGATGGTGTCGCGTTTGCTCATTTGCCATCCTCCCGTGCCGCAGAGCATCGCCGCGACGGCGGCACGGCCAGGGATGGCAGGCACACGAAAGCGCCCGGAGCCGTCCGTGCGATGCAATTTTCCTGGCAGAAACATGGTGTGGTTGCGATACTGGGCCAGGTTCGGGTTGTTGTCGGGATAAACGACATCGATCTTTGCCGCAAGGGGCCGGCCCGTCTTCGCTTCGGTCACTTGTCCTTCCACCCAAACACCGCGGCGGACCTCGATGTCCGTTTTCACGGGGCCTTTGCCCGCACTGGTATCCACCTCGACTACCGCCGCAAGATAGGGTTGATCGGTAGGACCGCGGACGGTCAGAAGGCTTTTGCCGCCTACCGGCATGCCCTCCAAGCGAAACCGGCCGGACGCATCGGTTTGGGTAGACAGAAGGTCGTCGCCTATCGTATTCGAACCTGCAAGTTTATAGCTCTGAATTAGAGCGCCGGCCACGGGCTTGCCGGTTTCGGCATCCTTAACCACCCCCTCGATGGGCCGGGAGGGAGGAACCGTCAACTGAATCTCGTTCCCGAAGCAGCCTTGCGCGTTTGGAGAGCAAAAGGCTTGCGACAGGCCGTTCACGTTCACCTTTTCTCCCGGAGCGGTCCGGACCAGAATGTAGGAGTAGGCGGCGTTCGATCCAGAAATCAGAAGATGAGCCAACCGTCCTCGGCCGATTCCAGTAAGTCGAAAGCGGCCGTCTTTGTCCGTGGTTGCCGCGAAGCGGGCCATCCCCGATCCGGCCAAATTTCTGTTCATATGAGCATACGTCGCCTGGACGTAACTTTCATTGCGAGCGACGGCCGCGAGCCAGGGGCCAAGATCCTCTTTGTCATTGCCTCCGAGCCATTGCACTGCAATCCGAACCCCTCCCACAGGCTTTCCGTCCTGTGTCTTGATTTGTCCGCTGAGGGGAGCGTCATCGGCTACGAGCCGAAGAATCGGTTCGTTGCCGCCGCGAAAGAGATTGAGGAATCGCTGCGTGCCCGATTGCTCTTCCTTGGGCAGAAACGCCGCTACGGATCGCCAGGCCAGACCGTAACCGTCGGCCGTGGCTACGACCTGTGCTCCGGTATTTTGCTCTCCCAGGTGCAACGCGAGTTCGGAACGCGGAACGGAAAATTTGAAAATGCCGTCGGCTGCCGTGGTGGCAAGAGGTTTCCCATCCCCGAAGCTGGATTTCTCCGGAGTGAACACGGCGACCCGCGCGCCGGCGGCGGGTTTTCCATCCGGACCGACCACCCGGCCGGTGAGTTCGACTTTTGCCTCGGCTGGCAGGGATTGTAATGGCTGATCCTCCGCCCAGGCGACTTCCGGCGAGGAGTTTTTGACCTGCGGGTACATGGCCACTCCACCGAGCAGGCCGATAACCACGACCGCGAACAGGAGCATTTTCTTCTTGGTAAAGAGCATGGCGATTTTCCCTTGGTTGAGGAGTTCGATCACCGGCTCTGATAAGCCGGAGGCCGCCAGCCCGGCTCCGTTCCTGAATTGGAGCGCAGTGCTGACGGTGCGGATGAGCAGGTAAGCGGGGGCCGCGGAGGCGCCGACCTCCGTTAGCCCGGTGCCCAACAGGGCCGCGGGCAAAGCGATGCCGCGGCGACGAAGTCCCTTGCGTAACAGTTGACGGCCGCGCTCCAAGCGTCCGCGAACGACGCCGACGCTCCAGCCGAGCCGAAGCGCGGCTTCGTCCCGCGTGCGCCCCTCCAGGTAGCACAAGACAAGCGGCGCTCGGAAGCGCTCGGGCAATTTCGCGAGTTCCTGGTCGAGAGCGGTGTGGATTTCGTGCCAGAGCTGGGCCCTCGCATCTTCGCCGTGGGGGGCCTCCACGTCGATTGTCAACGGCGAAGCCTGGCGGCGAGCAAGCCGGACGCGAAGATCCGAGGCGATGCGATAGGCAGCCCCGTGCAGCCAGCTGCCCACAGAGTTTCTCTTGCGGATGGCCGCTGCTTTCTCGACCAGTTTGATAAAAGTGGCTTGAAACGCATCCTCGACATCGTGTTGATTGCGAAGAACCCGGCGGCAAACGCTCAAAACCATGCCACTATGACGGCGGACCAACGCCGCGAAAGCCGCATCATCTCGGCTGGTCACGAACCGCGTCAGAAGATCCCCATCGGTCACCCTCGCCGGCACGTCGGGCGCCAGCAGGGCACGGAGGTTTGTCAGGATGCTGTCGCGCGGATGATTAGCCATCGAAGGAACTCCGTGCGGTTCCGTATAACTTGTTCGCTAACTATATAGTGGGTCAGGCGGTGAAATGGACATAAAGATTTTTAAGAGAAGAAATGGAGCCGCGACCGCCAGGGAACGGCGAGTTGTAACGGATCGCCCTCATCGAAAATTAGCCGGCGCTCCGGCAAGCGCAGCGCCGCCAGCCGCGTTTGGAACACGTCCTGGAAACCAGGCGCGGCGCGCTCCAGGAACCGCTTGCCCACGGAGTAATCGATGCACATCGCATCGCCCTTGCCTAACATCGCGTTCCGGGGGATGTCCGTGAACAGCCGATCGCCGTCGATTTCGTGCGGCAGCAGGATGCGCCAATAATGGCCGAAGAGACACAACGGCCCGGTGTAATCGCGCCACCAGGCGATGCGCCGTTCGTATCGTAATTGGCCCATCGCCTCGAACGGTTGGTCTGCCAGCATTTCTGGGCCGGATGTCAGTAGCTTGACGGGATTGTCGTTCTGCCGAGCGAGTTGCGCGAGCGAATCGGGTAGGCCGCGATGACGAATGGATTCCTCGATGCGTGCTCGATGTTCGTGGTGCAGCTTGTCCGCGCTTGCAGCCTGCCGGGCGAGGGCGATTTTGTCGTCGTCCCAGCAAGCATGAACGACGCGCACATCGGGGCGTTCCAGCGCCAGGGGCAGCTCCGCGAAAAAGCCGAGGATGCCATCTCGCGCTCCCTCGTCGATCCAAACCTGCGGCCGGGCTGCCGCGGGGTGTCCGGCCGGCAGCTCGTGATGGAAAAACCAGATATTATCGGGTTTGCGGCGGCCGAGGAGGATGTTCAGCTCGTGATTGCCCAGCACGCACTGCGCCCGCTTGCTGTCCATAAGTCGGCGGACACGTTCGAGGACGGCGGGACTATCCGGGCCGCGGTCTACCAGGTCGCCGACGAAGACGAGACGGCGGCCTTCGGGATGGCGGCCCTCGGCGTCGTAACCAAGTCGTTGCAGCAGCGCAACAAGGGCATCGATTTCGCCGTGAACATCGCCAACTATGTCGATGGGTCCGTCGAAGAGAGGTCGTACCAGCGTTGAGGTCACTTTCAGTTCCAAGTTCTGAGTTCTGAGTTCTGAGTTTTAGGGTGCTGAGGTACCGAATCTTACCACTCAGAACTCAGAACTCTTCTTAGCGCCGGTAATTGCCGCGCTCGATCGTGTCGGAGGCGGCGAGATCGTTGATTTTTCGCGCGACTTCCACGTCGTGAGGAGCCAGCTTCCGCAGTTCTTCCCAGACGGCGATGGCGTCGCTGTATTGCCGCTGCCTTTCGTAGAGCGAGGCCAAGGCGCGATAGACCGGCAGATGGCGGCGATGGTGCTGGCGGACCTCCTCGTACATCCACACGGCCAGGTGGATCAGTTGCAGCTCCAGGGCGGATTCGGCCATGGCCATCTGCACCCCCACGTCGCTGGGGTTGCGGACCAGCACTTCCTCGCCCTCTTCAAGCACCTTGCGGAATTGGCGGGCGCGCTTGGCGGAGTTGACGCGCGCGCGAGTGGTCAAGGTCGTTAACGAGGCGAACCAGCTGCCGAGGCGGCGCTGCTGGGCGATGGCCCGGCTCGTCTCACGCAGCGATTGACGATAAGCAATGCTCACCGGATTGAGCTTGGTACAGCTCAACAGCAGTTCGATGGCGTAGTCGAGGTTGCCGTTGACGCGGGCTTCCTCAGCCCGTTCGTATTGCCGCGCCGCCGCGTGCAGATAGTCCGGGCTTAGATCGAGGAGGTAGGGATCGTCCTCGACGTAATTCGTCCGCGGTAGGGCTGGAGGCGAGGTCGGTCGGTCGGCCGGTGCCGCCGGGAACATCAAGGTCGAGGAATCGTTGCCCTGTTCCTCGTCCGAGGAAGGAGGCCGCACGCTCTCATACGGCGCCTTCGGCAAGCGGAGCGGCTCGCTATCGTTCGGCTGGGGCGGCAAATCCTTCAAAGCTTGCAGCAGTTCGGCCGGCGTCTGGAAGCGGTCCTCGGGTCTCTTGGCCAGCATGCGCCGCAACAGCGCCCACATATCTTCGGACACCAGCGGATTGAGCTGCCGCACATCGGGCGGATCTTCTTGCAAATGCTTCAAAATGCGTTCGCCCAGTCCGCCATCCGGGAACGGTGGATTGCCGGTCAACATGTGATAGAGAGTGCAGCCGAGGGAATAAATATCGCTGCGAATATCGGCCGAGGCGCTGTCGCGCGCTTGTTCCGGGGCGAGATAATCGACGGTGCCGACCGTGCTGCCGGCGCGGGTGACGCGGAAATCGTCTTCGTCCGCCTTGCGCGCCAGTCCCAGGTCGGTGAGCTTGACGCGCATGCGGTCGTGATCGCGAGTTAGCAAGAAATTCGACGGCTTGATGTCGCGGTGCGTGATGCCCTGCTTGTAGGCGTGGTCGAGCGCCCGGACCGCTTGAATGAGAATGCGCCGCGATTCTTCGGGCGCCAGCCGGCCCCTGCGCTCGATGTAATCGTAGAGGTCGATGCCATCGACGAATTCCAGAGCGAGGAAGTGCCGGCCGTTGGCCTGGCCGTACTCGTACAGCGTGACGATGTTCTTGTGGAATAGCTTGGCGGCGTGGCGGGCCTCGCGGCGAAACCGCTCCAAGGTGTTCGGCTTGGCCGCCATGTTGACATCGAGCACTTTGAGGGCGACGACCCGGCCGAGCTGCTCGTCGGACGCTTTGTAGACGGTGCCCATGCCGCCCGTAGCGATGTGCGCCAGCACCTTGTACTTGCCAAGGCGATCACCAGGCTTGAGACGTTCGGAAGCCATTTATTTTTATACGCGCAGTCTCGAACGCGAGGCGAACGGAAGCAGTCTTCTTCTTATCTTATCCGAGAGAGTCAACCTGGAGAAGGCAAATAAGCGGATCGCGCCGGCGTCTACCCAGGCGAGCGGGGTTGCGTTAGCGCCCCGAGTTCCGCAAGCACTCGGGGCGCTAACGCAACCCCGCTCGCCAAAATCATTCGCGGCAAGCACTCGGGGCGCTGACGCAACCCCGCTCGCCAACGACACTGACCCCAAGATCCGCAAGCACTCGGGGCGCTAACGCAACCCCGCTCGCCAAAATCATTCGCGGGTCAGCGGATAGCCCTTGTCACGCCAACCGCGGATGCCGCCATCCATCGACACGACCTGGGTGTAGCCCATTCGCTGCAAATTCTCGGCTGCGAGGGCCGAGCGATAGCCGCCGCCGCAATAAAGGATGATTTCCGCTCCAGGGTCCGGCAAACGCGCCTCAATGTCGCGCTCGATGACACCTTTTCCCAGGTGGATCGCGCCCGGAAGATGATCGTGTGCCCACTCGCTCTCTTCGCGGACATCGACCAGACACAATTTCTCGCCCTGGTCGAGCCGCGTTTTTACTTCATCGACGGTCGTTTCGCGGACGTGCTTCTTCGCTTCCTGGACGAGATGCAGAAATCGAGGGGAATGGTGCTTGCCCATGAGATCGTCCTAATGCTCTCCGAGCCGCGCACGCAGCGCAGCGGAGTAAGCGGATGGCTGGGTGGCCCGCTTACTCCGCTGCGCTGCGTGCGCGGCTCGGATTTCCTTGATTCTTTACGTCGCCGGCATCACGTTGACGCGCTGGCCTTGGCGATCGAAGCGAACGATGCCGTCGGTCAGGGCGAAGAGGGTGTCGTCTTTGCCGCGGCCGACGTTGCGGCCGGGATGATAGCGCGTGCCGCGCTGGCGAACGAGAATGCTGCCGGCCGTCACCGAGCCGCCGCCGTAAACCTTGATGCCCAGTCGCTGGCTATTCGATTCCCGCCCGTTGCGTACCGAGCCTTGACCTTTTTTGTGTGCCATGTTGCCTCCCTCAAATGCTAATGCTATCCCGACCGCTCCCTAACGGTCGCGGCTCGGCGTCCTGCTACTGTTTCTTGCCTTCCTTCTGCGATGGCAAGGCTGGGGCGCTGAGCGAAGTTCCCCGGTAGATCCACTGCGGCGGCTGCACGAAGCGGATCTCCTCGGACTTTTGATAATAGCGATCGCCCAGGCGACGGAAGTTCAATTGCAGCGTCTTGCGCCGAATGATGGATTTCTCGCCGGGCTTTTCCGCGTCGTCGGTCACCGCCCAACCGTTGGACAGGCCCGAGATGAAAATACTGTAGTAATTGGCGTCGGGATCGACATCATCCCAGATGGCCACGCCGGTGACGGCGCGCGGCTCGGCGTTCTTTTTCGACGGTGGAATCGGCTCGGCCGCGATGGTCACCGAGTTCTTGATCTTGAGATAATCCGTCGGGTCTTCAAGCTGGCGGATGGCGTCCTGCACCCGGGGCAGAATTTGATCGTGATGCACCGTGTTGCGATCGCTCGTCACCAGCTCAAAGTCGGGAATAAAAGTGTGCGGCTGGGAAGTGTTGTTGATGACCTGATACCACAGATACCAACACACTTTTTGTCCTCGGCCGGGCACATTGACTTTGATAAGACGCGGATCCTTGAATTTGAAATCGAGGACCCAAATTTTACTGTCGGGCGAGTGAATGTCATCGGCATCTTGGACGTTGGCTCCCGGCTTGACAGTGCGCTCGTTGGGATTGATCGCCGCCGCCCATTGCACGGCCGCGAAAACCAGCAGCAGCGCCAGCAGCCCTAAACCCAAACGTCTGCCGAGTTTGCCGAACATGACCCCTCTCCTTCCCTCTCCGCGGGCAAGTCCACCGGAGAGTACGTGCGCGTACCCCCGGCGCTGTGCTCCGTTATGGATGATTGGTTATAACAGGTATTGTGCTTTGCGGTCAAGACGAAGCTACTTGGGGCGAGCGGGGTCGCGTCAGCGCCCCGAGTACTTCTCTCGGGGCGCTTACGCGACCCCGCTCGCCGAATGGGAGGGGGCTATGGAACTAACTTACGCATCTTATCTGAAATTAGATCAACTGCTCAATTTGCAAGAGCCGCGCTCGCAGCCGGCCGAGCATGATGAGATGCTGTTCATCATCAGCCATCAGGCTTACGAATTGTGGTTCAAATTACAATTGCACGAACTGGACAAAATCAAACGCGACTTTCTCGACAATCATTTATACGGCGCTATCGCCTCCTTCAAGCGCGTCCGCACCATCATGAAAGTGATGGTCGAGCAAATCGACATCCTGGAAACGCTGACGCCGATGTCATTCAATAGTTTCCGCGATCGCCTGGAACACGCCTCGGGCTTCCAATCGAGTCAGTTCCGCGAATTCGAGTTCGTGCTGGGTTACAAGCGCAAGGAAATGCTGGCCTATCAGCAGCCCGGCACTCCGGCTTACGAGAGCCTCGTTCGTCGTCTGAACGAGCCATCGGTCGTCGATTGTTTCTATTTGTTCCTCCAACACTACGGCGTCGTCATCCCGGTTGAGCTGCGCACGCGCGACCTCTCGTTGCCGTCCGTCCCGAACAAAATCGTCGAGGAGGGCCTCCTACGGCTGTACAAGAGCAAGCCCGACCTGGAAATTCTGTTCGAACTGATGACGGATTTCGACGAGGGATTTCAAGAATGGCGCTACCGGCACATTAAACTGGTGGAGCGAAGCATCGGCAGCAAGAAAGGCACCGGCGGCTCGCTCGGCGTCGAATTCCTCAAAAAATCGCTGTTTCATCCGATCTTTCATGACCTCTGGGCCATCCGCCACCAACTATGATTTTCGCCGTCGCTCCCGCCGTTTGGCATCGCTTCTGCATTCTTCTCTGTTAGGGAAACAAGACCGGGGGCATAACTGCCCCCGCTCGCCGAGCCGGAGCGAGAACGATGGCTCAGAAGAAAAAGAGATGGGTCCACAACGTGAAGACGGTATCCACCTTCCCGCCGGAGGGATTGTTCACCAAGGACGCCGAGACCATCGCCCGCAGCATGGCCAGCAAAAAGGTCAGCCCCAAAGGACCGGGATCGGGGCTGCGCATGATCCAATTCTTCATCAACCGGGCCGGCAAAAATCTCCCCCCGGCGCGGAAAAAAGAGCTGGAGAAAGCCAAGCAAATCCTCCAGGAAAAGATGCGGAAGCGGAAATAACCATTCCAGGAGGCGTCAATGTCTCCCGTGCCGAATCGTGCCTTCGACTTTTTGAAAATTAACCCGCGTCCCGGCAAGCCGCGCAGCCGAGGCGTGACGGAGATTCGCGGACCCTATTACACGCCGATGGGCAAGCGCTATCTCCAGGACATCCTGGAAACGATGGGCGTTTATATCGACACGCTCAAATTTGCCGCCGGCTCGTTTTCGCTGATGCCGCGTCCCATTGTCAAGGAATTGATCGATCTCTGCCACGCTCACGATGTTCTTGTCTCGACCGGCGGTTTCATCGAGCATGTGCTGACGCAGGGTCCGGAGGCGGTTCGCCGCTATCTCCGCGAGTGCAAAGAGCTGGGCTTCGACATCGTGGAGGTATCCAGCGGCTTCATCACGGTGCCGGCCGATGATTTGCTGCGCTTGGTCGAGGAAGTGCAGCGCAACGGGATGAAGGCCAAGCCGGAAGTTGGCATTCAGTTCGGCGCCGGCGGCGCTAGCACGAGCGCCGAATTGGAGGCGGAGGGAACGCGTGACCCGGAATGGGCCATCGCGCAGGCCCGGCGTTTCCTCGAAGCCGGCGCTTCCATGATTATGATCGAGTCGGAAGGCATTACCGAGAATGTCACGACCTGGCGCACGGGCGCCGCGAGTCGCTTTGTCAACGCCCTGGGATTGGACAAGATCATGTTCGAGGCCGCCGACCCGGAAGTGTTCGGCTGGTACATCAAGAATTACGGACCGGAAGTCAACCTGTTCGTGGACCACAGCCAAATCGTACAGCTGGAATGCCTACGTTCGGGCATCTGGGGCACCAAAAGCCTCTGGGGACGTGTGTTGACGTACAAAGGGTGATTTTGTCCGAGCGGCGAGCGGGGTTGCGTAAGCGCCCCGAGTGAAGTACTCGGGGCGCTTACGCAACCCCGCTCGCCGCTCCCTTATGGTGGCGCCTCCACATTGATTTTACGCTCCTGTTGTGCCACGATGCCGAAAGAGCACCGTCCGTACACGGAAGCATCAGGAGCGTGCCATGAACGAACAGCCCTACTGCGATTATCGTATGACCGTCCGGGTGGAGATCCCCAACCAACCCGGCCAGTTCGCGCGGCTGGCGACCCTGCTGGCCGAAGAGGGCGCCAACCTGGGCGCCATCGACATCGTGGAAGTCGCTCGCGATAAGATGGTCCGCGACATCACCTTCGATGCCCAGAGTGAAGCCCACGCCGATCATGTCATGCAGCGCCTCCGCTCCCTACCCGACGTGCGCGTGCGCTCGGCATCCGATCGCGTGTTTTTACTCCATTTGGGAGGAAAAATCTCCACCCGCGCCAAGGTCACGGTCAAGACGCGCAACACGCTGTCGATGGTGTACACGCCAGGGGTTGCTCGCGTCTGCCGGGCCATCAGCGAGGACAAGAAGAAGTCATTCGCTTTCACCTGTCGGGCCAACAGCGTGGCCGTCGTCAGCGACGGCACGGCCATCCTCGGCCTGGGCGACCTTGGCCCGGAGGCGGCCATGCCGGTCATGGAAGGCAAGATCATGCTCTTCAAGGAATTCGCCGACATCGACGGTTGGCCTCTCTGCGTGGCGACCAAGGACGTGGACGAAATCGTCCGCATCGTCAAGGCCGTCGCGCCGTCCTTTGGCGGCATCAATCTTGAAGACATCAGCGCCCCGCGCTGTTTCGACATTGAGGACCGCTTAAAGGTGGAATTGGACATTCCCGTCATGCACGACGATCAACACGGCACGGCGGTGGTGCTGTTGGCGGCGCTCCTCAACGCCTTGAAAGTAGTGGGCAAGAAGCTGGGTTCGATCAAGGTGGTGGTCAACGGCCTGGGCGCGGCGGGGACGGCGTGTTGCCGTATCCTGCTCGCCGCCGGGGTGCGGCGGCTGATCGGTTGCGATCGCAACGGCGCCGTGCTCGACGTGACACAGGACAATCTTGCCGAAGCCGGCAAGGACCTCCGCGGCGCCATCCGTTTCGACAATCCCTTTTCGGTCCTGCACGAGGTATTGAAAGATGCCGATGTTTTCATCGGCCTCTCGCGGGGGAACATCCTGACGCCGGCCGATCTGCAAATGATGGCGGCCGATCGCATCGTCTTCGCGATGGCCAATCCCGACCCGGAAATCGCTCCGGATCAAGCGTTGCCGCACTGCCGCATCCTCGCCACCGGCCGCTCCGATTATCCCAACCAGGTCAACAACCTGCTCGCCTTCCCCGGCATCTTCCGCGGCGCGTTGGACGTGCGCGCACGGGAGATCAACGAGCCGATGAAGCTGGCCGCCGCCCACGCCATCGCCGAGAGCATCCCGGAGGACCATTTGACCGAGGATTACATCGTGCCAAGCGTTTTCGAGAAGCGCGTGGTCCGCGCGGTGGCGCGGGCGGTGGCACGAGCGGCGCATGAAAGCGGCGTCGCCCGCCGGCGCGAACGGGGGGTGCATTGAGAGCGAAGGTGTTTTGCCCAACCAGCGCAGCAGATGGGCAACAGCGTGCTATTTACAGACCGAGGAGCCGACGGAGACGATCCTCGACAATGGCCAACGTAGCAACGTTAAGGCTGCCCCATAAATCGATGAGCCGGCGCCGATCGATGGAGCGGATCGCATCGCAGAGAATCACGCTGGGTCTTCGCAGACCGCCCTCCGGGGGATTTACAGGGATATGAAGCGGCAGCAGCCGGATGCTCGAGGTGATAGGCAAGACAACCGCTAGACCCGATAGCCCAGCATTGAAGGAATCGACCGAGACGATAAGCACCGGCCGCGAACCGCCCTGCTCGTGCCCGAAAGTCGGATCAAGGTCAGCCAGCCAGACTTCGCTTCGTTGGGGCGAGGGAACGCTACTCATGAGGACTGCTCCGGTGAGGGAGACGGAGTATTGCCTTCTTCGGCCCATCGTTCCGGCGCATCGAGGCCGTCCATCAGCGTGCTGTCCCACAAGCGGCGCTCGGACTCGATTTCCGCCCAGGCCGCGGGATCGGCTCGCAGCGCCGCGTAACCTGCGTTGACGGCATCCCAGAATCGCCGATCGTATTGTTCATTGACGGCACGTTCCAGCATCTCCGCAACGGATACGCCTGCCCAACTCGCCATCTCCTCAAGACGGGCGAGGGTCGTTTCGGAGATGGGGATATTTGATTCGGCCATGTGATTTCCCTCCACGAACCTTTTGGGCACTATACCATATCGATAACTCAGCCACGAGTCGGTCTTATCTATCCTCGTTCCGGCTATCGACGATGAGGCGAACGAATTGCCCGTTGCGATCCCCTGCTTTGCCCATTACAAAATACAAGGGACATTTGCCGAAGCCTCGAAGGTGAGGATGAAACTAACATGGCGCTGTTCAGCCGTATCTACTTCAACGCCGTCTTTGGGGCGCTGGGAGGGTTGCTTGGCTGGATGCTGTTCGGCGTCTTCGGCGACAAAAACGTCCCGGACAGCGATCGCTTTTGGTTCAGCCCTCTGTTTTGGCAATTGCTGGAAGGCGGCGCGCTCATCGGCGGGTCCATCGGCTATTTCGTCGTCAGTGTGGAAGCCATCCGCGATCGCTCGCTCTTGCGTTTCGTGCGTCTGGCCGCCTATGGCGTGGTGCTGGGCGCCTTGGGCGGCGGCGTGGGCATTCTCCTTGGCGAGTGGGTGAATTATCTGCTGGTCGGTTGGATGGGGGCGAGCCGCGATCGCCCGCTCTTGCACCTGTTCGGCGCGATGTTCGCCCGCGGTCTGGGATGGATGTTTCTGGGTATTACCGTTGGCTTTAGCGAGGGCGTGGCCGCGCGCTCGCTGGGCAAGTTCAGCTACGGCACGCTGGGCGGGGCTATCGGTGGTTTTGTCGGCGGCATGCTGTTCGGCTTGGCCCTGGAGAAAGCCAATGCTGCCGAGGGACACGCCTCGCTCTGGGGCGCGGTCGGTCTGATTATCCTGGGCGCCTGCATCGGTTCGCTGTCGGCGCTGGTTCAGAGCGTGTTTCAGCCGGCCTCCGTTAAGGTGTTGCGCGGCTGGCAGGAAGGACGCGAGTATCCGTTGGATAAAATAGATAATGTGCTGGGCCGCGATGAACATGCCGACATCGCCCTGTTCCGCGACATGAAAGTCGAAAAGAAACACGCCCTTATTCAGCGCGAGGGACAGCGCTATCTGTTGTTAAATAACGACGCGCCGTCGGAATGGACGCGCGTCAACGATCGGCCGGTGTTGCAGTACTGCGATTTGCACGACGGCGATCGCATCCAACTCGGCAATGTCATCCTGCGCTTCCAGACGCGCGCGGCCGTGGAGAGAAAACGAAGAAGCCAAGGTCAAAAATGAACCGCCAAGGGATGGCGAACGGCCGGCGTCAGCCGGCTGGTCGAGGCTTCAACCAGCCGGCTGACGCCGGCCGTTCGCCATAGACTTCAACCAGCCGGCTGACGCCGGCCGTTCGCCATAGACTTCAACCAGCCGGCTGACGCCGGCCGTTCGCCATAGACTTCAA
>Ga0070738_10005945_pt1 | contig 13111 bp, 7 predicted proteins | sample Coa_R2_2_FD_66446 | JGI IMG/M metagenome (GOLD analysis project Ga0070738, IMG submission 66446) | Surface soil microbial communities from Centralia Pennsylvania, which are recovering from an underground coalmine fire - Coalmine... | ecosystem: Environmental > Terrestrial > Soil > Unclassified ... | reverse complement strand
CCGCCGGGAACGTCCTCGTCTCGGGGAGCGCGGACGGGACCGTCCGCTTCTGGCACGTCGAGGAGGGCCGCGAGCTCGCGCGCGCTCCGAGCCACCGGACGATCGTCTACGCCCTCGCGGTGGCCCCGGACTTCGGGTTCGTGGCGTCCGCCGGCGACGACCAGGTGATCCGGATCGACGACGTGCCGCGCGAGGCGAGGCGGGTCGAGAGGCCCAGGTGATGGCTTCCGACGCCCTTCGACTCGTCGTCGCGAGTCGAGCTCGCTTCGCTCGCCCGACTCGCGACTCCTCGCTCAGGGTGAACGGGGGCTGAGGTTCGAGCTCGCTTCGCTCGCCCGACTCGCGACTCCTCGCTCAGGGTGAACGGTGTGGAGTCCGGTGCGTCAGTCGGCCCGCACGCGCCGGCCGAGCGCGGCCTCGAAGGCCGAGAGAGCCGTCTTGATCTCCGGGCTCTCGCGGAAGAGGCGGGCGAGCGTCTCGCTGACGAGCCAGAGAGAGGCCGCGTCCGCCCCGGCGCCGACCGCGGCGTGGACCCAGTCGAGCACGACCTCCCGGGCGTCGAGCGGGAAGACGGCGCCGAGCGCGACGAGAGCCCTCTGGAGAGGCGTGAGCCCCGAGCGCGAGAACGCCCGTGCGTAGAGGTCGTGCTCGAGCCACGCCGCGAGCGAGCGCGAGCGGCCGCCGAGGCGCGCCCGGAGCTTCGAGGCGCGCTCGCCGTGCACGCGGTCGAGGAGAGAGCTCGCGGGTCCGGGCTGGTCGTCCTCGGGCGAGGAGCGAGCGCTCGGCGCGACCTTGCGCTCCTTGGGGTCGAGGAGCGAGGCGAAGGGATCGCTCGGCTGCTCCGCCTCGGTCACGGCCTCGGCGAGCGCCGTGAGAGCCTGCTCGGCGCGCACGGCGCCCGCGAGAGGCGAGATCTCGAGGAGCGTCTCGCGCAGCAGGGACTCGGAGAGACCGCGCTGGAGCGCGTAGACGAGCACGGCCCGCGTCTGCCTGGGAGACCCGTCGGACGCGGTCGCGGCGACGCACGCGAGCAGGACGTCGCGACGCTCGAGCGAGCCCGTCTGTCCGAGGAGGAAGTCGTACGTCGTGGCCGAGACGTCTTTATTGAGGGTCAGGGCTTCTTCTTGTCGAGCGCGGCTTCGTTCTTCGCTTCCCAGGCCTGCTCGGCGCGCTCCTGGCGCAGCTCCTGGATCAGCTCCTGGCGCTCGAGCTCGCGCTCGCTCGCGAGCTCCTTGAGGCGCATGCCACGCTCTTTGCTGAACTCCTCGCGCTTCTTCTGCTGCTTCTTGTAGTCGGTGCTCTCCTCGACCTTCGCGAACTTGTCTTCCTTCGAGAACTGCTTCTGCACAAGCCGCTCGATCGCCTTCTGGTCCTCGTAGAGCGTGTGGAGGTCGCGGTGCTTCTGGTCGCCGGCGCGGTCGAGGAGACGGGCCGTGCGACCTTCGCGAGCGGCGCCCTGGAAGCGGGCGAGGTTCCTCTCGTTGCCCTTCTGGTCGTCCTTGCGCTCGACGTTCGCGAGGTCGCGGGCGTTCTGCTCGTGGCGCGCGCGGGCGCGCTTGGCCTCGTCGCCGAGGCGGTCCTCGACCTCGTCCGCGGGCAGGCGACCGAGGAGATCACGGCCACGCCCGGTGTCGAAGCCGACGCCGAGAGCCTCGCGCTCGGCGCGAGCGGCCTTCACGTCCACGGGAGGCGCGCGGAAGGAGTCCTTGGCCTCGGGAGCCTTCTGCTCCGGCTGCACGACGGGGGCGGCGGGCTTCTGGTCCTTCGCGTCCTTCTTGTCCTCGGTCTTCTTCGTGGCGGCCGCGTCCTGGGCAGGGGGCGCGACCGGCGGATCGTCCGCAAACGCCGCCGCTCCGCTCAGGACGAGCGTGAGGGCTGCTGCGCACAAGCTCCGAACCGTTCTGGCCATAGAAGGACGGCTGTCTCCCTTTACGAATCCCGTTCCAAGCGACCTAACTCGAACACGGCGCTCCGAAGCACGACAAAGACTGCCGGATATCCGGCTCACATCACGAAGGCGCGCCAGCTTTCCGGCTGGTCAGCGGAACTTCGCCCGGACTCTGTCGAGGAGGATCTGGGCTCTCGGCCTGTAGGGATCGTTGGGGCACGACCTGATGAAGTGTTCGAGGTACTCGGCCGACATGTGATAGTCCTGGAGATCGAAGCAGATCAGGCCGAGGTTGTAGAGCGCGACCGGGTGGTCGGGGTCGAGCTTGAGGATCTTGCGGTAGACGCGGACGGCCTTCTCGAGCTCGTCCTGCGCGAGGTACGCGTTCCCCAGGCTCACGAGGCAGGGCAGGTAGTTCGGCTCGATCGCGAGGCACTTCTCGTAGGAGTCGATCTCGAGGTCGAACTTCTGCTGGTAGTACCGGCAGAGGCCCTGCTTGAAGCGAGCCTCGTAGAAGTGCGGCTCCACGTCGAGCACGCGGCTGAACTCGAGGTAGGCCTGCTCGTATTTCCTGTCGTTGAAGACCTCGAGGGCCCCGAGATAGATGTCGCGCGCCTGCTCGACGCGAGGCATACCGGGGTCGACGACGACCCTGGTCGAGATCACGGGCGAGTGATCGCCGTTCAGGTCGACCTTCTCCATGTGCGGGTTGTCCGCCGTCGCGCAACCGAGCGCGCCCGCCAGGATGAGCACCGACGCCTTGCTTCGCGTCCAGCGACTGAGCTCAAAGGTCATAGAAGCCCCCGATGCTTCACCGCTCGCCATCACTTCTCGAGCTCTGCCCTGCGCTGTTCGAGTCTCTCGATCTCGGCCCGGAGATCCGTGGCACGCTTCGTCGCAACGGAGTGTGCCGACCGGAACTCTTCCAACCGAGCGTCGAGGGTGTCGAGCCTCGCCTGCAGGCCCTCCATCTTATAACCAGCCCGATCGATTTTCTCCAAGTGATCCTTCTCGATGCGCTTCGCCGCGATCCGGTGCGAGAGCACGTTCGCGATCGCATCGCAGTCCCCCGCCTGCTCCTTGTAGAGCTTGATGAGCCAGTCGATCTGACCCGGGCGCGCCGGGACGACGGCGTTCGGCTTGAACGCCGGAAGGACTGACCCACGCTCACCTTCGAGCTTGTCGAGGTCCGAGCAGAGCTCGAGGTACTTCTCCCGCGCGTCCTTCACCTGCTGCTCGCGGACGGCGCCGCCACCCATCATCTGGGCCGTGCGCTCGATGTAGCGGAGGATTCCCTGCTTGGCGTCGTCGCCCGCCGTGATCGCGGCCTCGCGCTGATCGAGCTCCATCTTCGTGAGCTCGACGAGCCGATTCTGGGTCTCGGGCACCCTGAGGGAGACGCCCGTGTCGTAGATGACCTTCCGCTGGGCGGCGATCCTGGGGTCCCCCGGGGCACAGGTGCTCACGAGCTGCGCCTCGGTCTGGCGAAGAAGGGCGAGCGTGGCCTCGGCCGCGTGCAGGTGGTCGCGCTTCGCCAGGATCTCGCTCCTCGTCATGAGGTAGTCCTTGTGGACGCGCTCGTACTCGGCGTGGAGCTCGGGCCAGGACTTCCGCGGCGGCTTGGGCGCGTCCGGATCGTCGGCGCAGGCCCGCGCGGCCGCGAGCCCGACGACGACCAGTCCCAGGACGAACGCACGCCTCAAACGATCACTCCGGCTTGGAGAGGTTGTACTTCTTCATCTTGTACTGGAGGCTCGACCGCTTGAGCCCGAGCTCCTGGGCCGCGCGCGTCTGGTTCCAGTCGGTCTCCTCGAGGGCCTTCCTTATGATCTCGCGCTCGATGCGCTCGATCTGGCCCTGGAGCCCCGAGGTCTCGTAGTACTCGGCCTGCGCCTGCCGCGCGCCCTCGCCGCCCCGGATCTCGCCCGGGAGGTCCTTCGCCGTGATGCACGCCTCCTCGGCGAGCACGAGCGCGCGCTCGATCACGTTCTCGAGCTCGCGGACGTTGCCCGGCCAGTCGTACATCTGGAGGAGCGAGAGGGCCTCGTCGTCGATCGTGCCCTTGCGGCCGATCTCCTTCTCGAGCCGCTCGAGGAAGCCCGTGACGAGGGGCGGGATGTCCTCGCGACGATCCCGGAGCGGCGGGATCTGGATCGAGATCACGTTCACGCGGTAGTAGAGGTCCTCGCGGAAGTGCTTCTCCTCGATCCGCTTCTTCAGGTCGCGGTTCGTCGCCGCGAGCACGCGCACGTCGAGCTTGATCGTCTTGTTGCCGCCGACCCGCTCGATCTCCTTCTCCTGGAAGCGCAGCAGCTTGACCTGGGTCCCGATCGGGATGTCGCCGATCTCGTCGAGGAAGAGGGTCCCCTTCTCGGCGAGCTCGAGCTTGCCCTTCTTGGCCGCGGTGGCGCCCGTGAACGAGCCCTTCTCGTGGCCGAAGAGCTCGCTCTCGAGGATCCCCTCGGCGAGGGCGGCGCAGTTCACGGCCACGAACGGCCCGGAGGCGCGCGGCGACTTCCGGTGGATCTCGCGCGCCACGAGCTCCTTGCCGGTGCCCGACTCGCCGAGGATCAGGACCGGCGTCGTCGTCTCGCTCACCTTGGAGATGAGCTCGAAGACCTTCTTCATGGGCGCCGAGCCGCCCAGGATCTCGTCGCCGAGGACGCGGTGCTGGATCTCTTCCTTGAGGTAGGCGTTCTCGGAGACGAGCCGCTGGCGCTCGAGGGCCTTCTCGACCTTGGCCTCCATGGCCGAGAGCGGGAACGGCTTCTCGACGTAGTCGAGGGCGCCGAGGCGCATGGCCTCGACCGCCGTGTCGACGGTGCCGTGAGCCGTCATCAAGATGACGCCCGTCTGGGGCGCCCGCTCCCTCACGCTCCTGAGGAGCTCGATGCCGTCCACGCCCGGCATCTTCAGGTCGGTGACGACGAGGTCGTAGGTCTTCTCGGCGACCTTGGCGAGGGCGCGCGTGCCGTCCTCGACCCCCTCGACCTCGTGCCCGGCGCCTGCGAGCGCCTCGAGGAGGACGTCCCGCAGACCTTGCTTGTCATCGGCGATCAGGATCTTGGCCATGTGATCGAGACTCTAACCCGCGGATGCAATTCCGGACCCGCTCGGCGTCTTCTCCTCAAGCTGAGGGCGCGTCCCTCCTTGCATGGGAGTGGCGTCGTCCTCGACCGCCGGAGGTCCGGCACTCCCGGTTCCGGTCACGGGGACGCGGATCACGAACTCGCAGCCGCCCTCGTCGGGGGCCCGGACGGCGATCTTGCCGCCGTGCGCCGCGACGAGCTTGTGGGCGATCGCGAGACCGAGGCCGACGCCGTTGTCGCGCGTCGTGAAGAAGGGGTCGAAGATCTTCTCGCGGAGCTCGGCGGGCACGCCCGGTCCCGTGTCGCGGACGCGGATCACGGCCACGTCGTTCGCGCGCTTCGATCGGATCGAGAGCGTGCCTCGCCCCTTCATGGCCTCGACCGCGTTCTTCGCGATGTTGACGACGGCGGCCTTCAAGGCGGCGGCGTCGATGACCGCTCCCTGGAGCTCCTTCTCCCCTTCCAGGACGACGCGGAGCTCGCCGCCCTCGCGCGCGAGCGCCGCCCCCTCGAGGGCGCGGCGCGTGTCGTCGACCGAGAGGCCCGTCGCCTGGAGCGCCGTCTCGGCGGCGCGGCGGACGACCTCGTTCAGGTCGCACGCCTCGCGCTTGATCCGCGCGTCGCGGGCGAAGGCGAGGAACTCGGTCAGGAAGCGGTTGAGCTCGGCGACCTCGCCTCGGAGGCGCTGGGCGAGCCGGGGCGCGTCGTCCCCGCCGCGCTTGCGCTCAATGAGCTCGGCGAACCCGGAGATCGCGCCGAGCGGGTTCCTGATCTCGTGCGCGAGCCCGGCCGCGAGGCGGCCGATCGCCGCGAGCCGCTCGTTCCGGGCCGCGGCGCGGCGGAGGCGCTCGAGCTCGGTGCGGTCGTGGACGAGCGCGGCGGCGCCGAGGATCTCTCCCGACTTCGGATCCTTGAGCGGCGCGGCCGCGAGCTCGACGAGCCGGGCGCCGCCCTCCTCCTGGTCGCCTTCGCCCACCTCGGCGTCGCCCGCGGGGCCGATCGCGACGAGCGCCTCGTCCGAGAGCTCGCCCGCGAGCGCGCGCTCGAGCGCCCGGCGCACCGGGTGTCCGTCGAGCGAGACGGCGAGCGGCTTCCCGATCTCACCCGCTCCGAGGAGCCGCTGGGCGCCCTCGTTCCAGACCGTCACGTTCCGCTGCGCGTCCACGGCGACGACGGCCGAGGGGACACCCTCGACGAGGTACTTCGAGTAGCCCGAGAGGAACTCGGCGCGCCTTTGCGCCTGCTGGGCGAGCTCGCGGAGCTCGCCCTCCTGGGCGTTCAGCCGGTCGACCATCTGGTTGTAGTGGTCGGTCAAGGCGCCGATCTCGTCGCGCCAGCGGACCCGCGCGCGCTGGGGTCGGCCCGGTTCCCCCGGATCGGCAGACTCCGGGTCGCCGCCCTCCATGGCGCGCACGAGGCGGTAGATCGGGATATGGACGCGCTGTCGCACGAGGAAGACGGCGCACGCGAGCACGGCCGCGATCGAGCCGAGGCCGAGGAGAGTGAAGCGCCGATCGACGCGCTCGACGGACTCGGTGAAGTCGGCCGGGCAGTCGACTCCGACGATCAGGTCGCCCGGCTGGGGGAACTGGAGCGGCGCGTAGGCGATCTTGTAGTGGCGCCAGGGGCCCGTGGGCTCGGTGCGGAACGGGAAGAGAGGCGTCGAGACCGCCTTCTGCTTCGAGATCGCCTCGTCGATCGTCGCCTTGTCGGCCGCGATTTGCGCGAGCGTCGAGGCGGCGTCGTCGGCTCCCGACGCCGTCGCCTTGATCGCCCACGTGCGGTCGAAGACGACGATCTCGTGGACGTTCGACGCGTCACGGACCTTTCGAGCGATGTCGCTCGCGAACGCGCGGGCCTGCTTGCCGCTGTTCGCGAGGAGCGCCTGGAGGAGCTGGGGCTCCTCCTCGAGCTGGCGGGCCGCGAGGCTCGCCGTCGTCTCGAGCCGCCGCGCGAGCTCGTCCTCGAGGGCGGTCTTCGTGAGGAGGTGGATCGAGGTGCCCGCGATGACGAAGATCGTGACCGTCGCGACGCCGAGGACGACCGCGAAGGTGGTGAGGATCCCGATCCCGAACGCTCTCCGGCGCCGGGCTTTCCGGGCGCGGCGCTCGCGGCGTTCTCCGCCTTCGGGCTCTTCGAGCATCGGGTTGAGATTAACAGAGTCTCCCTCCCCCCGCGTAGCGGGGGGAGGGTCGGGGTGGGGGGATCAGCCCTTCAAGACGACCGGCGCGAGCCCCATCTGCGAGTCCTCGTCCGCTGGCTTCGCGTCGGCCGTCTTCGGCTCCGCCTCCTCCTCGGGCGGCCGGATGCTCCGGCACGCGAAGTAGAGGAGGACGGCGTAGATCACCTTGAGCGCCGCCCCGACGAAGAAGGGCGTCGCGAGCGCGAAGGACATGAGCCAGCCCCCGATCACGGGAGCGACCGCCCACGAGGCGAGCCGGACGAGGTGCGTGATCCCCGAGACCTGTGTCCTCTCCTCGGGCCGCACGCAGGCCATGACGTAGCTCTGGCGCGTCGGGACGTCCATCTGCACCAGGCCCTCGCGGATGAGGAACAGGAGGGCGGCGACCGGGAAGCTCGGAGCGATCAGGACGGTGAGGAGGAGACCGCTCGAGGGGAGCGACGTGACGACCATGGTGTTGACGAGGCCGATGTGCCGGGCGATCCACGCGGCGCCGATGTGGGAGATCGCGTTCACGACGCGCGCGCCGACGAAGAGGAGTCCCACCTCCACTTCGCTCACTCCGAAGGTCTTCGTGAAGTAGTAGGTCAGCCACGCGGTCGTGATGAAGCCGCCGCCCAGCGCGTCGATCGCGAAGAGGGTCGAGATCCGCGTCAGGAGCGTCCGGCTCTGGGGAGCCAGGACGAGGCGGGGCTGGATCACGGTCGGCTCGACGGCCCTCGAGAGCATCGCGGTGAGCGGAGCCGTGATGAGCACGGCGCACGCGCACAGGATGAGCGTGAGCTGGTAGGAGCGGATCTCTCCCATCCCGACCTGGCGCTGCACGATCGCCGGGGTCATGGCGAGGAGTCCGCCGACGCCGAGCCCTATGTCGCCCGCCATGTTGAACCAGGCGAACGCGCGCGTCCGGTTCGCGGCGTCCGTGAGCGACGGAAGCATGGACTGTTCGAGGATCAAGGACGCTCCCCGCTCGCGTCCGTTGGCGTTCGTCATCGCGATGAAGGCGGCGGCGGCGAGGAACGCGATCCTCGCCTCCATGGTGACGAGGACTCCGCCCACGCCCATGAGGATCGCGAGAGCGATGAGGAGCCGGCGGCGTCCGAGCCGATCGCCGTAGAACGTCGCCACCGCGGCGTTGAACGTGTTCCCCGCGAGACCGGCGCCCATGACGACGCCCATCTCCGTCGTCGTGAGTCCGACCTTGGCCAGGTAGTTCCCGATCAGGATCCCGACGGTGCCAGTGCTCACGGACCGCAGGAAGACGGTCGTGTTGAGAATTCCGCGGTCGCGGTTCACGTGAGTGGTTACGGGGAGACCACCGTCAACGTTGGGAGCGGGCGCCGGCGGTTCGGTCCCCATGAGGGGAATGTTGGCGATGGAATAACATGTTACGCAAGGGAAAAAGGGTGCGGGCCCCGGCACTTGAGCGAATCTGAAAAACGAGGTTGTTCGGGAACCCCTACACTTGATATCTCTTGCCTCCTCGCTCTTGGGGTCTCTGTCTCTGGAGGCCAAGCGTTCTCGGGATCTTCCGCCGGGGGGCGGCAAACCGTGAACGGAACCGAAAGCGGGAACGGGACGAGTCGAACGGAAACCGTCACTTCCGGGTGACGGGGCGGGCCGGTTGGCTCCTCCCATCAAGGGGGTACACATATGTTTGGTGCTCGCAGGGCGTGCGCGCTGTCCAGCCAGTCCCTTGCCTTGGTGGCCCTGGGATTGATCGCGGGAGGGTGCGGAGGCGGGGGCACCACCTTCTTGAGCAACAACGGGCCACCGACCGCGATCAACATCACGGGCGGTAACAACCAGACCGGCCCGGTCGGCACCGCGCTCGCGAAGCCGCTCACGGTTCAGGTCGTGGACATGGGAGGGAACCCGGTCCACAACCTCGTCGTCACCTTCGCGATCACCTCTCCCGCGGGCGGAGTGCTCAGCGTCCAGACGACCCAGACCGACGCGGGCGGCAACGCCTCCTCGATCCTGACGCTGCCCCCCACGGCGGGATCGGTCACCGTCACCGTCACCGGCACGGGCCTCTTCGGCCAGCCCATCGTCCCGCCGATCCCCCCGGCGGTCTTTACCGAGACGGCGACCGCCGCCAGCGCCGCCCAGTTCAACATCGTCTCCGGTAACGGCCAGACGGGCGTCGCCCAGACGGTCCTCCCCGCTCCGCTCGTCGTCCAGGCCCTCGACGCGAACAGCAACCCGATCTCCGGCCTCTCGGTCACCTGGACCGTCGTCTCGGGCGGCGGCACCGTGACCCCCGGCACCTCCACCACGGACGCGTCGGGCAAGGCCTCGACGACGCTCGCGCTCGGCGCCGGCGGCGGCGCCAACACGGTCACCGCCACGGCGGGCACGGGCTCCGTCACGTTCGTCGAGACGGCGTTCACCGGGGGAGCGGCGCTCCTCCTCTCGACGTCGGGCGACGCTCAGGCGGGGACGGTCGGCACGACGCTCGCGACCCCTCTCGTCGTGACCGTCACGGACGCGCAGGGGAACCCGGTCCCGAACATCCCCGTCGGCTGGCAGGTGCTCTCGGGCGGCGGCACGGTCTCCCAGAACACGGTCAACACCGGCGCGAACGGTCAGTCGACGATCAACTTCACGCTCGGCACGACTCCGGGTGTCAACACCATCGCGGCGACGGTCAACGGCCTCTTCGGCTCGCCCGTCCGCTTCACCGAGACGGGTATCGTCGGCCCCGCCAAGACGCTCCAGCTCGTCTCGGGGAACGCCCAGACCGGCCCCGCGGGCACGCTCCTCCCGCTCCCGCTCACGGTCGCCGTCGTGGACCAGTTCGGGAACGGCGTCACGAACTTCCCGGTCTCGTTCGCCGTGACGGGCGGCGCGGGCGCGATCTCGACCTCGACCACGGTCACGAATGCCCAGGGCCAGGCGTCGACCATGCTCACGCTCGGCAACGCCGCGGGCCCGAACACCGTGACCGCGACCGCGGCCGGTCTTGCGGGCTCGCCCGTCACGTTCACCGAGAACGGCGTCTCGGGCACGGCCAACACGCTCAAGCTCGCGCCGGTTCCGAACGGTGACGGCCAGTCCGGCACGGTCGGCTCGACGCTGCCCGTTGCGCTCACGGTCCAGGTGACCGACAACTTCGGCAACAACGTCCCCGGCGTCACGATCACCTTCACGGTCACGCAAGGCGGCGGAAGCACGGCCTCCCAGACGGCCGTCACCGGCGTGAACGGCCAGGCGTCCACGACGTTCACGCTCGGGCCGAAGGCCGGGAACAACACGATCGCCGCGACCGGGAACGGCCTCGGCGGCTCGCCGGTGATCTTCACCGAGACGGGCACCGCGGGCCCGGCCTACCAGATCGTCCTCACCTCGGGTAACGGCCAGGCGGGCGTCGCCGGCAGCCAGCTCAAGAACAACCTCGTCGCGACCGTCGAGGACGTGGACGGCAACCCGATCACGGCAGCCCAGAGCGTCACGTTCACCGTCTCGACCGGCCAGGGCTTCCTGACCGACCCGAGCAACAGCGCGACGGGCACGTCGCTCCCGATCGCGTGCGTGAACGGCGTCGCCCAGGCCCAGCTCACGCTCGACAAGACGGCCGGCGCGAACGCCGTCACGGCCGCGGTCGCCGGGCTCGTCGGTTCGCCCGTCACCTTCACCGCGACCGGCAACGCCGGCGCGGCGACGAACGTCCAGATCCTCTCCGGTAACTTCCAGGCCGGGACGGTCGGGACGCCGCTCGCGGCTCCGCTCGTCGTCCTCGTCACGGACACGAACAACAACCCCGTCGCCGGCATGAACGCGAGCTTCGTCGCCAACACGGCCGGCAGCTCCGTGTCGCCCGCGGCCCAGAACACGAACTCGCAGGGCCAGGCGAGCACGATCCTCACGCTCGCGGCGACGCCCGCCGGGCCGAACACGGTCACGGTCACGGTGACCGACCAGGCGAGCAACCCGATCGGCTCGCCGGTGACGTTCACCGAGACGGGCGTCGCGGCCAACGGAGCGAACCTCGTCACCATCTCGCCCATTCCCCCTCCGGCGATCACGGGAACGGTCGGAACGGCGGTCGGACAGCCGTTCATCGTCGAGCTCGACGACGCGAACGGAAACCCGGTGCCGAACGCCACGATCACGTGGGGCGTCTCGGGCGGCAACGGCACCCTCTCGCAGACGACGACCAGGACGAACAACCTGGGTCAGGCGCAGACGACGCTCATCCTCGGCACCAGGGCCGGGACGAATACGGTCACCGCGAGCGCCGCGGGCGCCGCGAACTCGCCCCAGGTCTTCACCGCGACGGGGAACGCCGGAAGCCCGGCCCAGATCCTGATCGTCTCGGGCAACGGCCAGACGGGAACCGTCAACCAGGCGCTCACGCAGAACCTCGTGGTCCAGGTGCTCGACCAGTACTCGAACGCGATCGTCGGCACGAACACGGTCGTCTTCCAGGTCGGGAGCGGCGGCGGCTCGTTCGTCGCCGGCTCGCTCAGCAACGGTGGCTTCACCGATCTGAACGGCCAGCTCTCGGTCCAGGCCCAGCTCGGGACCGGCTCGGGCACCGACACGTTCACCGCGTCGGCCCCGGGCGCGGTCCCCGCGATCACGCCCGTCACCTTCATCGAGACGGCGGTCGCCGACACGGCGAGCCAGATCTCGATCCTCTCCGGGAACAACCAGACGGCCGGAGCGGGCGCGCAGCTCGCTCCCATGGTCGTCGCGGTCACGGACGGCTTCGGCAACCCCGCGGCGGGCACGGTCGTCACGTTCGGCGTCACGGCGGGTGGCGGCAAGCTCCTGCCGAACAACGTCACGAGCCTGACGGCGACGACGGACGCGCAGGGCCACGCCCAGACCTCGCTCGTCTTCGCCTTGACCATCGCGAACCCGAACTCGGTCACCGCGTCGATCCCGCCGATCCCACCGTCGGTGATCCCGCCGTCGGTCACCTTCAACGCAACGGCGACGCCGGGCGCTCCCGAACAGCTCGTCTTCGTCGCCGGCACGGGCCTCAGCGGGAACGTGAACACGGGCGTGGGACCGTTCACGGTCGTGGTCGAGGACGTGAACGGGAACCCGGTGCCGGGCGTGCCCGTCACGTTCACCGTCACGGGCGGTAACGGCACCCTGTCGGCGAACTCGGTGACCTCGTCCAACGTCGCCGCCACGCTCGGTCAGGCGTCGGTGGGCCTCACGCTTGGCACCCAGGCCGGGATCAACTCGCTCGCGGCGAGCGTCCCGGGTCTCGCCGGGTCGCCGGTGACGTTCCAGGCGATCGGCACGGCCGGTCCCGCAACGAGCATCGCGATCGTCTCGGGCGACAACCAGTCAGCGCCCGTCGGCACGAGCGAGAAGAACCCGCTCGTCGTCGTCGTCCTCGACGCGTTCGGCAATCCGGTTCCGAACCTCGCGAACGACGTCGTGTGGACCGTCACCGGCCCGGGCTCCGTCACGACCACTCCGACCTCGACGAACGCACTCGGACAGTCCTCGACGGGCTTCAACACCAGTGGCACCGCCGCCGTCAACCTCGTGACCGCGACGGAGCAGACGAGCAACGCGACCGTGACGTTCGCCGAGACGGGCACCGCGACGGCGGCGATCAATCTCCTCGCGATCGCCGGTGGCATCAGCCAGACGGTCGGGAGCCAGGAGACGCTCATCGTCGAGGCGGTCGACGGGAACAACAACCCGGTCGCCGGTGTGACCGTCTCGTGGTCCGTGACGGCGGGCGGCGGCAACGTGTCGCCCAAGACCTCGGTCACGAACGCGCTCGGCCTCGCTCAGACCACGTGGACGCTCGGTGGCACGGTCGGGCTCAACACCGCCGTCGCGAGCACGAGCTTCGCGGCCGTGCCGTTCAACGCGACGGGCGGCGCCGGCGCGGCCGCGCACATCGCGATCACCGCGGGCAACAACCAGTCGGCGCCCGTCAACTCGCCGCTGGGGAGCGCGCTCGTCGTCACGGTCACC
>Ga0070738_10005944_pt1 | contig 13111 bp, 7 predicted proteins | sample Coa_R2_2_FD_66446 | JGI IMG/M metagenome (GOLD analysis project Ga0070738, IMG submission 66446) | Surface soil microbial communities from Centralia Pennsylvania, which are recovering from an underground coalmine fire - Coalmine... | ecosystem: Environmental > Terrestrial > Soil > Unclassified ... | reverse complement strand
CGGCCTCTGCGCGGCCTCCGCGCCTCTGCGCCTCCGCGGCGTTTCTTCAGAGCCACCTCTGCCCGGTCAGCGCCCTCAGATCCCTCAGAGGTTTACTTCTCTGGGCTGAGATCAGTAGGGAGAAGGCGCGATTCTTGAACCGCGAAGGCGGAAGACGCCAAGCCCTCATGCCGGGAGTTTCGGGCGCTCCTCACTTCCAGGTGACGACTGCCACCGAGCGCGCGAGGGCGGGGCGGCCGTCGCCCGGGAAGAGAGAACAGCCACTGATCGGACGGGCGCGCTGACGCGCGCACACGGATCCACTCGAGAAGGAGACGATCCGTGTGCGCGCGAAGCGCGCCTGTCCAATCAGTGGCTCGTCTTCTCCGGGCCACTGCTCGTTTAGGGCTGCTTGGGCTTGGTTTGAACGCAGAGGCGCAGAGCACTCGCCGCAGAGGAACGCGGAGACGCTTCCTCTCGTCGGTCGTCTCTGAGTTCCTCTGCGGCAAGAACTCGGCATCCTCTGCGTTAAACCGTCTCGCTTTTGAACCTTCAACGAAGCCGCTTGGCGTCTTCGCGCCTTCGCGGTTCAGAGTCCCGTGAGATCACCCTCACCGTGACGTTCAGCTCTCGCCCTCGTCGCTCGCCTCGTCCTCGCTCTCCTCGTCGTCCTCGTCCTCGTCCTCGTCCTCATCGTCGTCGTCCTCGTCGTCATCGTCCGGCACGATCGCGCGCACGGACGCCGAGCTGTCGACGACCTCCTGGATCACGACGGCGAACCTCTCGGCGGTGAGCCCCTCGAGCGGGACGCCCGCCTCGATGACCGCGTACTCGCCCTCGTCGTCCTCCTCGAGGTAGACGCGCGCGTAGCACTCGTCCGCCGCGACCCCGAGGAGCCCCCGGAAGTCCGTGTCGTCGTCCACGTAGCCGAACGTGTTGCGGACGTAGATCCCGCCCATCTCCTCGCCGCCGTAGACGGAGACGACCTCGTTGTACTCGTCCTCGCCGTCGTCCACGTTGGCGGCGACGGTGAGGTAGCACATGTCGTCCTTGATCTCGACCTCGGCCCCGAGCTCCTCGGCGGCCGCCTGCGCCAGCGCCTCGATCCCCATGCGTTCCTCCGACCGCATGATTGCGCGATCTCCTTCGATCCGCCACTCTCTCCGGGAGATGCGCTTCCCCTGCGTCCGCAACCAGCACGACCACAACGACTGCGGACCGGCGGTCATAGCGACGGTCGCCAAGTACCACGGCCTGGATCTGAGCCTCGGCCGCGTCCGCGAGGCGTGCAAGACGGACGCGATCGGGACGAACCTCTACGGCCTCATGGTCGCCGCCGAGTCGCTCGGCTTCGACTCGAAGGCGGCGCGCGTCCAGACGGGCGTGGACCCGTGGCCCGTCCTCAAGAAGTGCCCGCCGCCCTTCATCGTCCACGTCGTCGTGCCGATGCCCGGGCTCGCGACGACGAACGAGATGATGGGCCACTTCTGGGTCGTCTTCAAGATCTCGGACAAGCACGTCGATATCGCCGACCCGGCCCAGGGCCTGCGACGCGTCACGAAGGAGGAGTTCCTGAAGGCGTGGACGGGCGAGCTCATGCTCCTCGTCCCGACGCCGCGCCTCGCCGGGATCAAGCCCTCGGCGCCGTCCTGGCGGCGCTTCCTCGGCCTCCTGAGCGGACGCTGGTCGCTCTTCATCGAGAGCGTCATCGCGGCGATCCTCTTCGCGGCTCTCGGGCTCGGGACGAGCTTCTACGTCCAGCACCTCGTGGACTCGGTGCTCCTCCACGGGCGCCTCCGCCTCCTCCACCTCGCGAGCGCGGGGGTCATGCTCCTCGCGGTCTTCCGCGTCGGATTCCACGTCATCGAGCGCTACCTCCTCGTCCACCTCTCCCAGAAGATCGACGTCGCCCTGACGATGGAGTACTACCAGCACATCCTCCGTCTCCCCCTCGGCTTCTTCGAGGCGCGGCGAACGGGCGAGATCCTGGCGCGCCTGAACGACGCCCACAAGATCCGGCAGGCGATCTCCGGGACGATCCTCGCGTCCGTCGTCGACCTCTTCTTCGTCGTGGCCGCGGGCGGCGTCATGTTCATCTACGACTGGCGCCTCGCGGTCTTCACGCTCTCCGCGGTCCCGATCTTCCTCCTCGTCGTCTTCGCCCACCGCGATGCGATTCGAAAACAGCAACGCAAGGTCATGGAGGAGAGCGCCGACCTCCAGGCCCACCTCGTCGAGGTCGTCGCCGGCAACGCGGCCGTCAAGGCGGCGCGCGCCGAGGAGCACGTCCGCCAGGGCGCCGAGAGCCGCCTCGTGCGCATGGTTCGCACGACCTTCCGGCTCGCCATGCTCGGAGTGAGCACCGACTCGCTCTGCATGCTCCTCACCTCGATGAGCGGGATCGGCGTCCTCTGGTTCGGCGGCACGCTCGTCATCAAGGGCGAGCTCACCGTCGGACAGCTCCTCTTCTTCAACTCGCTCCTCGCCCACCTCCTCGAGCCGCTCACGCGGCTCGCGAACGCGAACGTCGAGCTCGAGGACGCCATGATCGCGGCCGACCGCGTGGGCGAGATCCTCGAGCTCAAGCCCGAGCAGCCGCTCGGCTCCGAGAAGCTCCGGCCCAAGCAGATCAAGGGCGAGCTCGTCCTCGACAACGTGAAGTTCCGCTACGGGTTCCGCGACTGGGTCCTCGACGGCATCACGATCGAGATCCCCGCCGGCCACACCGTCGCGCTCGTCGGCGCGTCGGGCTCGGGGAAGACGACGATCGGCAAGCTCACGGCGCGCTTCTACGACCCGACGGAGGGCCGGATCCTCCTCGACGGCCACGACCTCCGCGACGTCGACGTCCACTGGTACCGCGAGCGGATCGGCGTCGTGGACCAGGAGTGCATGGTCTTCTCGCACTCGGTCAAGGACAACATCCGCCTCGGCAAGACCCACGCGACGCTCGAGGAGGTCGAGCGCGCCGCCAAGGCGGCGGGCGCCCACGAGTTCATCGAGAAGCTCCCCGAGCGCTACGACACGCTCGTGGGCGAGCGCGGCTCGAACCTCTCGGGCGGCCAGCGGCAGCGCCTCGCGATCGCCCGCGCGATCCTCGGCGACCCCAAGATCCTCATCCTCGACGAGGCGACGAGCCACCTCGACTCCGAGACGGAGCGCGCCGTCCAGAAGACGCTCCGCGAGGTCACGCGCGAGCGGACGACGATCATCATCGCCCACCGGCTCTCGACCGTCATGATGGCCGACACGATCTACGTCCTCGACAAGGGGAAGGTCGTCGAGGAGGGCGCCCACGAGGACCTCATCGCGAACGACGGCCCCTACCGTGAGATGTGGCTCCAGCAGGTGCCGGCGAGCATGCTCATGAGCAAGACGTCGGGGAGACGCGTCCTCGACGACGACGTCCTGCGCTCGGGCGACTTCATCGTCTACGACGACTCGCAGGAAGCGATGCTCGAGGACTCGGAGGCGGACGCGTGAGCGAGGCCCCGAAGCCGAAGAAGCCGTCCGAGCGAGCGAAGCGAGCGAGCGACTCCGGAGGGCCGGCTTCAGCCGGCTCTCCGGATGGTGCGGGAGGGAATGCGGGGGGGCGCAGCGCCCCCCGCAAATCCCGCAGGCCCTCGATGATCACCTCGGCGGGGACGAGCCAGCGCCTCCAGTCGCGCGACGACTACGGGCTCGTCGAGATCTCCGGGGCGTCCGATGCGCGCGAGTTCCTGCTCGCGGAACGTCCGCGGCTCGTCCGGGCGACGCTCTGGCTCTCGCTCCTCCTCCTCGTGGCCCTGATCGGCTGGGCCTGCGTCGGGACCGTCGACGTGACCGTGCAGGCGCCCGGGATCGTCCGCCCGCGCGGGAACGTCCTCCAGGTCCAGTCTCCGGTCTCGGGCGTCGTGACCGAGGTCCTCGTCCGCGAGGGCTCGACCGTGGGCGAGCGAGACGTGATCCTCCGCTTCGACCCGAAGCCGCTCCGGGCCGAGCGCGCCGTCATCGAGGAGAAGATCAACGCCAAGCGCGCCGAGCGCCAGGACTGCGAGGAGACGAGGAAGCGCCTCGCCCACTCGTTCGAGGCCGACCGGCAAGCTCTCCAGGTCGAGGTCGGCGGGGCCGAGAAGCAGATCGAGCTCGAGAAGGTGAACCGCGATTACCAGGTGCGCGTCGCCGAGGCGAAGCTCGCGACGGTCGAGGCCGACCTCGCCACGCTCGAGTCGAAGATCCAGCTCCAGGCGGAGACCGTCGCGACCGTGCGCCGTCAGTTCCAGGGTGGCGCGAAGACGAAGGACCAGCTCGACCAGGAGGAGCGCGGGCTCCGCGCCCTCCAGGCCGACGTCGAGCCCAAGAAGCGGGACGTGGCCGTCGCGAGGATCGGCTGCGAGCCCAACAACACCCAGGTCAAGATCGCCGAGAACCAGCTCGAGACGACGAAGTCGCGCCTCGCGAAGGAGCAGGCCGCCTACGAGATCAAGGACGGCGAGGCCGCGGCCCGGATCAATCAGGTGGACGGCGAGATCCGCGCCCTCGGCAAGGAGCTCAACCTCGTCGACAACAAGCTCCTCCAGCTCGACCTGCGGGCGCCCGTCGCGGGGCTCGTGACGCGCCTCAACGTGACCCACGCGGGCCGCGTCGTCCCCGAGGGCTCGACGGTCGCGGAGGTCTCGCCCTCGGGGCGCGACCTCGTCCTCGAGGCCTACGTGCGGAACGAAGACCGGGGCGACATCAAGGCCGGGAGGCGGGCGCTCGTCCGCTTCGCGGCCTTCCCCTACCAGGAGTACGGCGCGCTCGACGGCGAGGTCGTCGAGGTCGCCCCCGACGTGGCCAAGATGCCGGCCGACGCTCCCGTGGGAGCGTCGCCCGACGGCGCCTACTACAAGGTCACGGTCTCCATGTCGCGCCTCGAGCTCCAGGGGAACCGCGGCAAGACGGGACGCGTCGAGCTCGGCATGGCCGCGCAGGCCGACATCGTCGTCAAGGAGAGCCCGCTCATCTTCATCTTCCTCGACGAGGTCAAGTCGCTCTTCGATACCCGGAAACAGTGACTGTCGCGAATCGTGCCATGCATCGTGGCACTCCCCTCGCACGGTGAGCCGCCATGCGCGGCTCCAGCACGCTCACCGTCAGCGTCCTCGTCGTCGGCCTCATCCTGAACTCGATCGGAAACGGCCTGCTCTCGGCGGGCATGAAACGTGTCGCCGCCGGCGAGGGCGCATGGCTGATCCGCGTCGTGAGCGAGCCGCGCGTGGTGGCGGGCGTCGCCCTCCAGGCGATGTTCTTCGCGAGCTACCTGTTCGCCCTGTCGCGGGCCGACCTGAGCTTCGTGCTGCCGCTCACGGCGATCGACTACTTGCTGACGGCAGCCGTCGCGGCGTTCGTGCTCGGAGAGCGCCCGCCGCTCGTCCGGTGGGCGGGGATCGGGTTCATCGCGTTCGGCGTCGGCCTCGTCCTCGCGACGAACGACGCTACGAAGCGAGAGGCAGACGATCCTTTGCCCGCAGCTTCTCCTCCTTGATCCGCTCGACGCCCTCGTAGACGCGCGCGCGGACGGGGGCCGAGAGTCCCTCGATGCGGCCGGTGCAGACGTCGAAGGCGCCCTTGAGCCGCTCGTAGGCGCCGCGGACCGACCACTCGAGCGCCTCGGGGCGGCCGGGGAACAGCGTCTCGATCCCCACGTCGAAGACGGTGCCCGCCCACGCTTGCATGGGGGCGTGGCCCGCCTCGCGCGCGAGCTCGTTGAGGAAGGAGAGCTGCTTCTGCGAGCCGAACAGGATGAGGTCGCGCGCGTCGATCCCGAGCACGGCGAGATGCGGCTCGAGCTTCTTCAGGCCCGCGAGCGAGTAGAGGAGCATCTTGAGCTGGAAGGCCGTGAAGCGCGCGAAGTCGACGCGGTTCATCTTGGCCATGAGCCCCGGGAGGAACTGGACGCCGAGGCCGACGTGCCGCGCCTCGTCCTTCTCGTAGTAGAGGAGGAGCTCGGAGAGGACCGGCTCGATCTCGAGCTCGCGGACGCGGTGGAAGATCGTGAGCGCGATCGTCTCGACCTGGAGGTGCATCCCGGCGAGCTTCTGGGCGAGGTCGGGCGTGTCGATCGCCATCTCGACGACCGCGCGCGACCAGTACTCGAGCGGCGGCGGCTCGAGGTGGAGGAGCTCGAGGTAGTCGTGCATGACGTAGAAGTGACGCGCCTCGTCGTGCGCCTGGGAGGTCGCCGCCATCTTCGCCTCGAGCGGAACGATCTGTTCCGCGAGCTGGGCCGAAACCTTCCAGGCCGCGAGCTCTCCCCACATGATGATCGAGAAGACGTGCGCGAGGGCGCGTCGCTTCGCGTCATCGACCTTGATCGGGCCGTGCTTCTCGACGAGGGCCGTGAGCACCTTTCGGCCGTCCCAGGCCTTCTCCTGGCCGACGTGGTAGAGCCCCTCGAGGCGCCGCGCGCGCGCGGCCTCCTCCCGCGGACGGAGCGTCGCGGAGTCGAACATGTCGAGCGGGAGGGTCGGGCGTAGGAAACGCGGACGGAAGTCGAGGAGCTTCATGGAGTCAAGGCCTCTCCGGACCGCAGAGTGGCCGCAAGTCTGGCACAGTTCAAGGGCGGCGGGGACCTTCCCGTGTCACCAGTTGCGCCAGGGGAACAAGCGGCGGGCGAGCGCGAGGCGGGCCTGGGGAGTCGTCGCTGCCCGGGCCTCGGGCGCATGCCCCTTCTCGATCAAGTCCTTCTCGAGGTAGCGCGCCGCGCCATCGATGTCCCCCTCGAGCAGGCGGAGACAGGCCGGTGCGAGCTCGGTGTGCTGGCGGTCGTCCTCGTCGGGCTGGAACAGGAGCGCGTCGCGCTTCCTGAAGAGTTCCATGGCGCGAGCGTCCGCGTCCGCGCGCCGGAAGACGATCGTCGCGTAGGTATGGTAGGCCCACCAGATGCGCTCATCGTGGATGCTCTGGACGGCCTCGAAGTCCTGGTCGAGCATCGTGCGAAGCTCGCCCTCGGGCAAGGCGTCGATCCCTCCCGCCCCGGCGACGACGAAGATCCTGACCCAGGACAGCTGGGACGCGAGCGCCGGGAGGCGCTTCATCCCGCCCGCGAGGGCCTTGAGGGCGGTATCGACGGATTCCGCGTCGCGGTTGTGGATGGTGAACTTCTGGAGGTCCGTCGTGATGTCGTCCACGAAACGGGCGTCGTTCCCGAACCGGTCGAGCGCCGCCATGGCGTGATCGAAGTCCCCACCGACCGCGGCGTACCGGGCATAGGCCCGCGCCGCCTTCTCGGCCGCGGCGGGCACCCTGAGGCGCGCGGCGAGCTCGCTCACAGCTGCGAGCGCCTTCGCGCGCGGGCCCAGGACCCGTCCTCCCAGCTCGTAGATCGCGAGGAGGAACCCCTGGTCCTCGGCGGAGTCCGAGGCGATGCACTCGCAGAGCACGGCCACGGTGAGCTCGGTCGGTCGAGCCTGGCGGGGGTCGCCGTTCTTCATGGCCCAATCCATGAACCAGCTGGGGATCGTCACGCCCCGGTCGTGCGAGCGGAGGACGCGCAGGAGCTCGACGCAGCGATCGACGGCGTCGGCGTCGTGCTCGTCGATGTGCTCGACTCCCTTGGACGCCACGTCGAGGAGCCACTTCCGGTCCGCGGGAGCGCACGCGGAGACGATCGCCGCGAGCTCGTCGATCGCATCGCGGCTCGGACGATCGTAGACGCTCGCGAGCTCCTTCTTCCGCGCCTCGCCGAGGAGGGCGGGGCCCTGCGGCGGAGGCGGCGGGGCAGGAGCGGGAGGACTTCCGACCGAACGGTTCGTGGGCACGGGAGCCACGCCTTCGCCTGTCGTGCCGGCGCGATGCGCCCGTGACGCGACGAGTCCCGCGAGGAGGGCAAGGCCCCCCGCGAGGACGAGGACGAGGGCGACGACGGGGAAGCTGGTTCGCTCGGCGGCGCGCGGCCGGGGCACGGCACGGAGCCCCTCGAGGAGCTCGGCCACGGTCGCGTAGCGGTCCTCGAGCCGGCGCGCGAGCGCCCGCGCGAGCACGGCCTCGAGCTCCTCGGGGACCTCGGCGACGCGCGCGCGGGCGCTCGGGATGACGTCTCGCGCGACGAGCGCGCCGTAGGGCGAGGTCGCGCCGGGGAAGGCCTTCTCCCCCGTCACGAGCTCGTAGAGGATCGAGCCGAGCGCGTGGACGTCGGCCTGCTGCGTGACCTTCTTCCCCTCGATCTGCTCGGGCGCCATGTAGTCGAGCGTCCCGAGCACCTCGCCCGTGACGGTGAGGCGCTCCTTCGAGGCGAGGTCGCGGGCGCAACCGAAGTCGGCGATCGTCGGCCGGTCTTCTTCGTCGAAGAGGATGTTCTCGGGCTTGAGGTCGCGATGGATGAGGCCGGCGGCGTGGCAGCGAGCGAGCCCCGGCCCCACGGCGCTCACGATGTCGATCGCCTCCGGCCAGGGGAACCGGCCGCGCTCGGCGAGCCGGCCACGGAGCGACCCCCCCGGCATGACCGCCATGGCGTACCAGGGGCGGCCGCGCTCGGTCCCCGACTCGTGGATACGGAGGACACCCTCGCCCGCCGCGCGGGCGAGCGCCTCCATCTCGCGCTGGAAGCGCGCGAGCGCCTCGGGGTCGGCGACGAGGGTCATGACCTTGAGCGCCCGCTCCGCGCCGGTCGCGGTGTGACGGGCCCGGTAGACGCGGCCCATGCCGCCCCGGCCGAGCTCCCCGAGGATCGTGTAGCCCGCGACTCCCGACGCCTCGAGGTGCTCGGTCTTCGACTCGGCCTGTGCCTTCGCGTTCCTCACCTCGCCGAGGAACGTCGAGGCCCATGCCCGGTCGAGGTGCCCCGAGTCCACGAGCATCTCGGCGAGCGTCTTGACCTGCTCGCCGCGCGCGATCATGGCGGAGCGGGTGCTGTCGACCTGGTCCACGGCGCGGGCGTCGAGGACCCCGGAGAGGATCGCGAGCTCGACGAGCTTCCGGTCGGTGTCGGGTGAGAGGGTCGCCGCCACGGATGAAGGTTAGTTGGCGACGCTCCCGGAGACAAGTGAACTACCGTGTAGGTTCACACGAAGCCGATCGTCGCCTGGCCCCTCGAGGCCATCGCCTACAAGAGCCGTGCGATCTTCCGCCCGATCCACTCGACGACGAGGAAGCCCGCGAAGATCGCGAGCATCCACGGGTTGTCCCAGAGCTCGCGGTCGTTCGCGCTCGCGGCGACCGTCTCCGTCATGGGCGGGATCCGCTCGGGCACCTCGTGGATCCGGTCGAGGCGCAGGAACTCGCCGCCCGAGGCGCGCGCGACGGCCTCGAGCGTCTCCTTGTCCATGCGCGGCTCCTCGAGCTCGATCGAGGGGAACTTGACCTCGAACATGCGGGGCGCCACGTCGTTGTCGCTCCCGGTCGTGCCGGGGTCGATCGAGACCTTGAAGGTCCCCATCTTGACGGGCTTGTACTTGCCCTCGTAGTTGCCGGGGCGTCCCTCGATGAGCTTGAGCTCGAGCTTCTCGGTCTGCGCGTCGGGCCGCTCGATGATGACGACCTGCGACTTCTCCGTCGCGGGCTTGTAGCTCCGGTCGAGGACGCGCGCCGAGATGCGGGCCTCGTCGCCGACGACGTACTTCGTCTTGTCGGTCGTGACGAGGAAGCGCTTGCTGTGCTGCCAGCGCCCCGTCGCGAGGAAGCGGAGGACGCGCTGCCAGAAGCCGTACATGTAGCGGTCGCCGATGCCGGCGCGCCACCGCCACGTCTCGTCGTTGGCGGTCCAGAAGACCGTCCCTGACTTGTAGTAGTGCCAGACCCAGACCGGGAAGTTGCCGTTCTGGTTCCGGTCCGTCGGGTGCTCGGCGAGGACGTGGGCGAGCGGCTTCGCCTTCTGGGCGCGCGTGTACCAGAAGAACCCGGCGAGCGCCGTCGGGCCCTCCCAGAGCGCCTTGAACTTGTCCTCCTGGTTCTCGAGGCGGAGGATGTCCGAGCGCACGCCCTCGCGCGTGAGGCGCGGGCGCCAGCTCTCGGAGAACTCGCGGGGCTCGCGCTCGTCGTCCTCGATGACGACGGGGAGGATCGGCGCGAGCGGGTTGTTCACGTAGTGGCGCGGCGTGTCCTGCTCGCCCGAGAGCATGAGGAAGCCGCCGCCCTGGTCGCCCACGAACTCCTTGAGCGCCTCGAACGTGCCCTCGGGGAAGCACTCCTTGCCGTCCCACGTCTTGGCGGCCGGGTTCACGTCGCCCCAGATGATGACGTGGTACTGGAAGAGCTCCTCGCGCGTCGGGAAGGCCTTGAGCGGCGGGACGCCCTTCGTCGACTCCTGCGGGAAGCCCGGGTCCGCCGAGAGGAGGAGGCACTGCACCTCGATCTTGGGGTCGCGGACCATGGCGTTCTTGAGGTAGCGGTACTCCCAGCGCGGGTAGCCTTCGACGTAGAGGACCTTGATCTTCTGGTTGATGATCCGGATCCGGTGGAGGACCTTGTTGTTCTCGGTCGTGATCTCGGCCTCGTCGGGCGGGATCCGGATCTCGACGTTGAACTCGCCCTCGCGGTCGAACTTCCAGGTCTCGGACTGCGAGACCTCGACCTTGTCGCCGCCGAGCTGGACGCGGTCGCGCTTCACGACCGAGCCGTCCACGACGAGCTCGATGTCGACGTCGCGCGGCTGGTCGTAGCCCTGGGCACGGACGAGGAACGTGAAGCGGACCGGGTCGCCCTGGATCGAGACCTCGGGCGCCTCGAGGTTCTCGATCGCCAGGTCCTTGGGCGGGTTCGGATCGCCGACGCCGATCGCGAAGATCGGGATCGACTTCTTGCCGTAGCGCGCGGCCACGTCGGGAGCCTGGAGGACGCCCGAGTTCGACCGCCCGTCCGTCAGGAGGACGAGCGCCGCGACCTTCTCGGAGCGGAGGTCGGTCAGGATCTTCTGGAGCGAGTCACCGAGCGCCGTCGCCGGGCCGTCGGCCTCGATCCCGTTGATCTCCTGGACGGCGCGGACCAGCGTGAGCTCGTCGGTCTTGGGAGCCCCCGGCTCCTCCTTCTTCGCCGCCGTCCCGGGCTCCTGCTTCGTCACGTCGGCGAGACGGTTCCGCGTCGCGTCGAACGTGTAGAGCTTGACCCGGTTCTTCTCGCAGAGGCGGTCGAGGAACTTCTTCTGCTCGTTCGTGAGCGCCTTCTTGACGCGCGTCAGGCGATCGAGGTCCTTCACCTGCGCGAAGGGGACGCCGAGCGCCTGCGAGAGCGTGAGCCAGTAGGACTGGTCGCCCTCGCGGTCCTTGAGCGACATGGAGCGCGACTTGTCGATCGCGATGACGACGTAGCCGTCCTTCGTCTCGCGCGTCTGCTTGCGCTCGACGGGGCGGAAGAGGATCCCGATCGCGAGGAGGATCGCCGCGATCCTGAAGCAAGCGAGGAAGATCCGGCCGGCGCGCGAGCGGCCCTCGCCGCGCGGCTCGAGGATGTAGGTGATCGCGACGAAGGCGAGGACGAAGACGGCGATGCCGATCACGAGCGGCGCGGCCGGGGCCCCCTCGAACCGGACCTCCACATCTTCCTTTGCCAGGAACGGGGCGAGGCGCAACATCATGAGCAGGTTCGTCACTGCCGTCTCCTTCCGAAGAGCGCGGCGAGCAGCGACTCGGCGGCGAGGAACGCGATGCAGAGGGCGAGCGCCTGGGGCCAGAGCTCGTCATCGCGCTGGGCGGGTCCGCCGCCCTGGAGGGCGACGCGGACCCCCGCGAGGAGCGGGTCCTCCTCGTCGCTCCCGCGCGCCCAGGTCGAGGCCGTCACTTCCTTCGGTTCCAGTCCAGGGAGCTGTTCCTTCCAGTCCTCGATCCCGAGCCGCGCGATGTCGCCCTCCTGCGGGTCGATCCTCACGGCGAACCAGTCCGAGGTCGTGGCCGTGCCGTCCGCGGCGCCCTGGAGCTTCACCTCGTAGAACCCCGGCTTGTCGACGCCGGCCGCGTCTTCCTTCTTGGGAGCGTCGGCGCCGGGGGCGTCGGAGCCGACGCGCGTGTCCGCCGTCGGCGGGTAGACGATCCGGTACTGGTCGCGTCCCTCGAGGTTCTCGGGCCGGAAGACCTCGGGGCGGTCGTTCGGGTCCTTGACCTCGACCGTCTTCACGAACTCGTCGATGATCCGCTCGTAGCGGTCGCCGATCGCGAGGTTGCGCCTCGGCTGCGAGCTCCGGGCGAGCTCGAGCGCCATGCGGCGCCAGAGCGCGACGTACATGGGGTAGGCGACGGTGTGGCTCCACGGGTTGTCGCGGTGGTAGCCGACCGACGTGAGGTAGGCCGCGACCTTGCCGCGCCCGAAGGGCTTCGTCACGAGCGCGGGCGCGCCGTTCAGGATCTCGTCCGCCTTGGGCTCGGCCTGCTTGCCGGTGCCGGAGAAGCCCTCCTTGGGTCGGGGAATGAACCGGAGCGGCGCGCTCGCGAGCGTCTTCGCGCCCTTGTCGATCGCCGTCAGGTCCTTCGCCTCGATGTAGTGGTAGACCGACGGCTGGCGGAGGGCGAGCTTCGCGTCCTCCTCCTCGGCGAAGATCCCGGCGATCGGGTCGGTCGGGTCGGCGAGGGCGAAGATCCACTCGGGGGCGTTCGGGTCGCGGTCGCCCGAGCGCTCGGAGCTGGCCGGGCCCTTCACCTCGCCGAGCGCGCAGGGCATGAGGCCCTTCCCCTCGCGCCAGAGCTTGGCGTTGTAGTGGTCGCGGTCGATGAGGCCGCCCATGGCGAAGACGACGGCGCCGCCCTCGCGGACGTACTGCTCGAGGGCCGCCACGTGCTCGTCGGGGACCGAGGCGACGTTCGCGAGGACGACGAGCGCGTACTTGCGGAGCGCTCCGACCGGCAGCGCGGCCTCGGAGATCACCTCGGGCCGGACGAGGCCCTTGCCGTCCGGGGCGTCGGGGTCGATGTCGAGGACCTTCTGGATGAACCAGGTCTCGGCTTCCCACTTCTCGGGGCGCGGGTCGCCGTCCACGAGGAGGACCTCGACCGCGTCGCGCACGTCGACGACGAGCTCGCGGTGGTTGTCGATCGTGAGGGCGTCCGACTTGAGCTCGACGCGGACCCGGTGGACTCCCTTGTCGTGGAAGACGTAGCGGAGCGCCTCGAGCTGCCGGGTCTCCTCGGGGGCGAGGTCGAGCGAGACGGCCTTCACCGGCGTCTGGTTGTCGTCCACGTAGTACTCG
>Ga0070738_10005942_pt1 | contig 13114 bp, 11 predicted proteins | sample Coa_R2_2_FD_66446 | JGI IMG/M metagenome (GOLD analysis project Ga0070738, IMG submission 66446) | Surface soil microbial communities from Centralia Pennsylvania, which are recovering from an underground coalmine fire - Coalmine... | ecosystem: Environmental > Terrestrial > Soil > Unclassified ... | reverse complement strand
GACGAGTACAACCTCAAGCTCACGCAGGACCGGGTCAACTCGGTCATGCGGGCGCTCATCGCGCGCGGCATCGAGCGTTCGAGGCTCCGCAGCAAGGGTTACGGCGAGTTCTGCCCCGAAGACACGCGGCACATCCCCGCGGCGTGGGACAAGAACCGCCGCGTGGAGTTCAAGATCGTCAAGACCAAGGACGGACCGACCGGCGTGGAGCTCGGATGCGAGAACGCGTCCAAGCACGGCGTGGATCCCGACCCGGTGCCCTGACGGGCCGCGGACCCGTCCGCGCGTCGGCTGCGGCCGCTCGCGCGCGCGTCACCTCGTCGACGCGCGCGCGAATCGGCGCGGCCCGCGGGCGGTCCGCTCACGGTGGGCGCTGGCCCTGGATCGCCCGGGCCTGCTGCACGCAGACCTTGTCGCCGAGGTCCTTGCAGGTGCTGATGAGCAGCCGGATCTCCGTGTCGGAGGCCTTGCCGCCGTAGACGCGCTGCTCGAGCTGCTGCTTGAGTAGGAGCTTCGAGTCGGGCGTACCCTGCAGGGCGAGCTGGCGCTCGTGATCGTCGACGCCGCTCGCGGACAGTCGCGGCGTCGGCGCCGTCGCCGGAGCGGTGGTCACCGGCAGCGTGGGCGCGATCGGCAGCGGCGGCGGCACGAGCACGCTCACGCTGGGCGCGGGCTCCGGCGGGACGGCGACCGCCCGGCGCGCGACCTCGACGCGCGCGGCGGCGGCCGGCGCCTCCTGCGGGGCGGGCGCGCTCGACGCGATCGGCAGCTGCAGCGCGTTGGTGGCGGTCGCGCTCGGCGCGACGTCCATCTCCTGCAGCTTGTCGGCGCTCAGCTTGCGCTGCGCCGGGTCGACGGTGATCGCCTGGGCGACGCGCTGGTAGAGCAGTCGCTTGGTCGCCGGGTCGGGCTCCCGCTCGGCTCGCGCCAGGATCTCGTCGGCCCATCGGTTCTCGACGTCCTTGAAGTCGGGCGTCGAGCGGACGGGCGACCCCTCCGGAATGGCCGCCAGGCGCTCGTGCGCGCCCTCGCAGTCGCCGTGCGCGCAGAGGACCTTGGCCTCGTCGACCAGGATGCGCTCCGGAGACGGCGCGACGACCGACGCGACGGGCGCGGCCCGGAGCGCGCGCGGACGCGTGTACACCCAGGCGCCGGCGGCGCCCGCGACGACCACCACGACGAACGCCGCGATCGGCAGCGCGTTCAGCCCCCGCGACGCGTGGACGACCTCGCTCGCGTCGCGATCGCTGATCGCGGCGAGCTGCTGGCTCTCGGTGGGCCGGAAGATCTGGCCGGCGCCGATGAACTTGAACCTCACGTCTCCGAGCTCGATGACGTCCCCGGGCTCGACGATGCCGCGGCGCAGCTCCGCGCCGTTCACCCGCACGCCGTTGCTCGATCCCTTGTCGACGATCTCGAAGCGGCCGTCGCCGAGCGCGTGGACCTCGCAGTGCAGGCGCGACACGGAGTTGTGGTTGACCGAGATGGTCGCGTCCTCGGCGCGGCCGATGGTCAGCCGCTCGCGATCGAGGGGGAACTCGGCCCCGGGCGTCGGGCCCGCGAGCATGACGAGCCGGTTGGGACGATCGAGCAGCGCCGCGGCGCGCGCCGTGGGCGCGTTGGGGACGGTCTGGTGCGGATCGCTCGAGTGACCGGCTTGCGTGTCGGCGAGCGACTCGTCCTGCAGGATGATGCGGTAGTCGCCGATCTGAACGAGGTCGCCGTGCGCGAGGTCCTGCGCGTGAGTGACGCGCAGGCCGTTCACGAAGACGCCGTTATAGCTCGTGAGATCCTCGAGGACGAACGCCGGCTGGCCGTCGGCGGCGGCCGGGCCCGCGGGCTTGCTCTTGTAAAGGCGCGCGTGCGACCGCGACACGTTGCGCTCGGTCAGCCGGATCGTGTTCCCTTCCCTTCGCCCGATGGAATACTGGTCACGCGTGAGCGGTACGACCGTCCGCTTCCCTTCGTCGTCCTCGATGACAAGCTTCCACATGGCGGTCCCCTTGCGCTCGCTCGTTCGAGATGATCGGGAGGGAATCGATTGGAAACGCGTGGCCAGGGGCGCAAGGTGAAGTGTAACTAGCGGCCTCGCCCCAATGCAACGCCTTGTCTCGACGCGCCGCGAGCAGCCGGCTCCCGAGCGCGGCTCATCGCGGGCGCGCCGGCACGGGCGCGCGCGCGAACGCCACGCGCGCGGCGGTTTCGTCGGCAGCCTCGCCGCGGCGGCGCGACGCACGAACGATGGCGACGCGCCCCCCCACCCCGCGCGCGAGCGCGCCGCCATACCGTCCCCGTCACCCCCCACTCGCACGCGAAGACGGGCTCGAGCACCTCGCGTGACCGCGCTCGGGACCGTCGAGCGGGACGCGCCGACTCAGCCCGTCGTCGCCGGGCGGCTCGTCCCGGACATGACCCGGGAGCTCGATTTGCTTTCACCGGCTGGGCCGGCGGACAGCTCATGGACCTACCCCATCGGGAATGCAGCTCATCGGATGACGCGCCGCGCAGTCCCTTCGGGCTCAGCGCGGTGCCCGGCGCCGCCGGGGCACGTCGGCGCGTCCTGCGCACAACCTGCTCCAAGCTCGTCCAGGCGCTCGCCCACGACGGCCTGGCGCTCGCGGCGACGGTGACCGAGCGGCTCGAACGACGGCTCACGCGAGCCGCCGAGCGCGTGCGCGCCGGGCGCGAGAAGCTGGGGCGTCGGCTGGCCGCGGCGGACGCCGCCGCCCGGGCGATCGTTCACTCGACCCGCTGAGGCTCGCCCGCCGGAAGGAGCGCGATGAACGCGTCGCGCGCGGCGAGGACGCGCACCTCGTCGCGGCCGTCGAACGTGAGCTTCGTCTTGTACGACGGCTCGAGCCACTTGGGGTACGACCCGACCGAGACGTCGCGAAAATCGCCGACCACCCTGTCGAGCAGCGGCATCAGCAGCCCCTCGTCCATCTGGACGTACACCGCGTGAGACACGAACGGGCGGCCCGCGCTGCCGATACGCGCCGCGACGACGGGCAGCTTCAGGCGGAACACCTCCGGGATGCCCGGGAGCAGCCACACGTTGTGCAGGCGGATCGTGGGCCACACGACGTCCGCGGTGATCTCGAGCGACGACCCCTCGGGGACGAGCGCCATGCGCAGGTGCCCCTCGGTGCAGCGCTCCTTGAAGTGCGCCCGCAGCATCGCCTCGAGGTGCGGCGACGAGACGACGCGCGCGCCGAACGCGCGCGCCACGGCCTCGATCGTCACGTCGTCGTGCGTCGGCCCGACCCCGCCGCTCGTGAACAGCCAGTCGTGCGTCGACGCGAGCTCGCGCACCTCGCGCGCGATCGTCTCCACGTCGTCCATGACCACCACGGCGCGCCGGAGCAGGACGCCGAGGTCGCGCATGACGCCCGCGAGCACCTTGAGGTTGGCCTCGTGGACCTTGCCGGAGAGGAGCTCGTCTCCGATGATGAGCGCCGCCGCGGTCGGCGCAGGGCTCGCGGGCGGCGGCGCGGGTTCCGGACGAGAGGGTGAGGTCATGGCGGCGGTGCGGCTGTGGGCGTCGAGCGACGCACGTGGGCAAAGCTAGCCGATGACGGCGACGTTCGCGGCCGCCGCTCGCCCGGCCGGCGGGTCATCGGGTCGTGAGTTCTCACGCTGTCTCCGTTCCTTCGGTAGTAGACTAGCGTTCGTGGGGAAGGTGGGCCTCATGCGCAGGGTCCTGGTCGTCGAAGATTCGGTGTCCGCCCGCGCGTTCGTCCGCGCGGTGCTGGAGTCGCCGGATTTCGCCGGACGCCACGGAGGCTGCGAGGTCGTCGAGGCGGCGAACGGCTTCGAGGCCCTGCGCCTGCTGCCGCGCGGCCCGTACGACCTCATCGTGACGGACATCAACATGGCTGACATCAACGGGCTCGAGCTCGTTCGGTTCATCCGGGCCTCCGCCCACCACCGGACCACTCCGCTCGTCATCATCTCCAGCTTGCGGGGAGCGCACGACGTGCAGCGCGGCCTCGCGCTCGGAGCGAACGCATACCTCGCGAAGCCGTTCACTCCCGAGCAGCTCGACGAGACGTGCACCCGGCTGCTCGGCGCCGCTGTCGACCGAGCACGGCAGAGCGAGCCACCGGTCGAAGGGCCCTGAAGCATGGCCGAGGGCGGCGGGCGCGGGGACTCGGGCGACAAGGCTCGAGACGAGTTCTTCAGCGAGGCGCAAGAGCTCATCGACGGGCTCGGGCGGGACCTGCTCGCCATCGACGAGGGGCTGCGCCAGGGCCGCGCCGACCCCGAGCTCATCAACGACGTCTTCCGCGGCGTGCACACGCTCAAGGGGCTCTCCGGCCTCTTCGGCGCGACGCGCATGGCGGGGCTGTCGCACGAGCTCGAGGACGTGCTCGACGACCTGCGCCTCGGGCGCACGCAGATCAGCTCGGCCGTGCTCGACCTCTTGTTCCAGGCCGTGTCGCTCTACGCGCGCCTGCTCGCCGCCGAGAGCGGCGACGCGCCCGACCCGGAGCACGAGGTCGAGCAGCTCCTGGTCGCCCTCGGCCATATCTCGCACGCGCGCGCCGGCGGCGGGTCGGCGGTCGTCGCCCAGTACGAGCTCGATCCGGGCCTGCTGGGCGTGCTCACCGAGTACGAGGAGCACCGGCTTCGCGCCAACATCCAGCAGGGGCTCGCGCTCTATCGCATCCGCGTTCGCTTCTCGCTCGCGACGATCGACAGCGCGCTCGACGACCTCAAGGCGCAGGCGCGGCCGCACGGCGAGATCATCACGTACCTGCCGACGGGCTCCGGCGCGAACGTCGACGCGATCGAGCTCGAGATCATCATGTCGAGCCGCTCGACCCTCGAGCAGCTCCGGGCGGCGATCACGGGGCCGGCCATCTCGATCGACGAGATCCCGCGCCGAAGCGGCCCGAGCGCGAGGGCGCCGCTCGTGCCGGCGAGCACGCCGGAGGCCGCCGCCCACACCGACTTCGCGCCCGCCGCGGACGCCCCCGTCCTCGGGGTCGATCACGCCGTCGCCGACGACTCGATGAGCGCCGGCGCCACGGCCGCGGCGATGGCCGCGGCCAGGTCGGCTTCGCCGCAGAGCGCGCACCGGGCGCCGCCGCCGCGGGGCTCGCAGCGCGGCCCCGAGCGCGTCGAGGCGAGCCGCGAGATGTCGCTGCGGTCGGCGACGCAGACCGTCCGCGTCGACATCCGCAAGCTCGATCGGCTGATGACGATCGTCGGCGAGCTCGCGATCGTCAAGACGGCCATCACGGCGCTGGCCGACCGGGTGCGCGGGCGGTCGACCGCCTCGCGCGAGATCGCGATCGAGCTCGGCCGTCTCAACCGCACCTTCGAGCGTCACCTCGCGCAGATGCAGAGCGGCATCCTCGAAGTGCGCATGGTTCCGCTCGGGCAGGCGTTCGACAAGCTCGCGCGCATCGTGCGCCAGATCTCGCGCGAGCACGGCAAGGAGGTCAACCTGGTGGTCACCGGAGCCGACACCGAGCTCGACAAGCTCATCGTCGAGGAGCTCAGCGATCCGCTCATGCACATGATCCGCAACGCGATCGACCACGGCATCGAGTCGCGCGACGAGCGCCTGCGCGTCGGCAAGCCGCCGGTGGGCACCATCGCCCTGAACGCGTTCCAGAAGGGCAACCATGTCGTCATCGAGGTCGAGGACGACGGGCGGGGGATGGACCACGCGGCGCTCGTCGCGGCGGCCGTCCGGCGCGGCGTCGTCAGCGCCGACGAGGCGCGGGAGCTGACCGTCCGCGAGGTTCTCGCGCTCGTCTTCATGCCCGGCTTCACGACCAAGGAGGTCGCCACGGACCTGAGCGGGCGCGGGGTGGGGCTCGACGTCGTCAAGACCAACATCGGCAAGCTCGGCGGCGTGGTGGACATCGCGAGCGACGTCGGCATCGGCACCAAGATGACGATCACCCTGCCGATCACGCTCGCCATCATCCACGTCCTGCTCGTCGAGATCGGCGCGCACCTCTTCGCCGTGCCGCTGGCGAGCGTGGAGGAGGCGATCGCGCTCGACGAGGGCCTGGTGCGCACGGTCGAATCGCGCGAGGTGCTGACCGTGCGCGGCGCGTCGCTCCCCATCTGCCGGCTGGCGCGGCTCTTCGGGCTGGCGCCCGTCGAGCGCGACCGGCGCGGCTCCTTCGTGGTCATCGCGCAGGTCGGGGCGAGGCGGCTCGGCTTCGTGGTCGACGAGCTCGTCGGCCAGCAGGACATCGTGATCAAGCCGCTCGGCAAGTCGCTCAAGGCGGTGCGCGGGTTCGCGGGCGCCACCGAGCTCGGCGACCAGCGCATCGCGCTCGTCATCGACGTGGCGGCGCTCATCGAGGAGGTGCTCCTGCCGAGCGAGGTGCGCTTCCTCGCCGCGCCGGGCGACCACGACGAGACCGGCCGCCGCCAGGCCGCCGCAGGCGCCGCCGGGCGCCGGCTCGACAGGACGTGACCGATGGCCGCCCTGATCCGATTGCGCACCGAGAAGCGCGCCGCCCGGCGCGCGGGCGACGCCGGCAGGCGGGTCGAGTACCTGGCGTTCGGGCTGGCCGGGGAGACCTACGCCGTGCCCATCCGCCACGTGGCGGAGATCCTGCGCCCTCCGCCGATCACCCCCGTGCCCCGGGCGCCGAGCACCGTCCTCGGCGTCATCAGCGTGCGCGGCAAGCTCGTGACCGTCGTCGACCTGCGGCGGCGCTTCCACCTCGCCCCGGCGCCGATCGATCGCAAGACGCGCATCCTGCTCGCCGACGCCGGCACCGGCGAGCAGCTCGGCCTGCTCGTCGACGACGTCCAGCAGGTCTGGCGGCTCGCCGGCGAGGAGATCGAGCCGGCGGCCGTGCTCGGGGGCGAGCAGGCGGCGCACATCGCGGGCATCGGCAGGCCGGCGGCGAGAGACGGCATGATGCTCATCTTGCTCGAGCTCTCCCCCTTGCTCGATTCGCAGTGAGAAGGACATGACCCTGCAGCGCTATCGACACGACCCCTCCAAGAACCTCGTCGGCTTCGTCGTCGGCGAGGTCGAGTACGCGGTGGCCATCGCGCGCGTGAAGGAGATCGCCAATCCGCTGCCGCTCGTCGCCTTGCCCCACGCCCCGCGGGCCGTCGTCGGCGTCGCGGACTACCGCGGCGAGGTCGTGCCCGTCGTCGACCTGCGGCTGCGCTTCGGCCTGCCGGCGAGCGAGGCGACGCGCAAGACCAAGTGGATCGTGGTCGACGTCGGCGCGGCCCTCCCCGAGCGGGTCGAGGGCGCCTCGGTCCACACCGTCCCGACGCGCCCGCCGGAGTCGGCGGACAAGAGCGCTCCCTCGGGCAAGCTCCTGGCGCTGGTCGTCGACGCCGTGACGGACGTGTTCAGCACCGGCGGCTCCGAGCTGCGCGAGGCGCCGACGCTCGGCGGCGGCGACGACGTGCGCGGCATCGCGGGCGTCGCGGCGCACAACGGAGCGATGGCGTTCGTGCTCGATCCGGCGCGGCTGCGCGACGTGGCGGCGGCCGTCGCCGCCGCGGCGGCGGCGATCGCGCCCGGCGCTCGCATGGCGAGCTTGCCGCCGAGGATGCAGACGTGAGCGAGGCCGCCGCCGCCGTGCGCTGGCTGTTGCGGCAGGCCGAACCCGAGGCCCGCCGCGTCGCCGTGCGCCAGATCGCCAAGGTGCGCGGCCCGGAGGCGGCCGAGCTCCTCCTGTCGGCGCTCGGCGACGAGGACTGGCGCGTGCGCAAGGAGGCGGCGGTCGTGACGCCGGCCCTCGAGCGGCGCGCCGAGGTCGTCGCGGCGCTCGTCTCGGCGCTGCAGGAGAGCGTGAACATCGGCCTGCGCAACGCGGCCGTCGAGGCGCTGGTGGCGATCGGCCCGGACGCGGTCGCCGCGACGATCGACGCCGTCCCGCGGCTCGACGCCGACGCCCGCAAGCTCGCCGTCGAGGTCCTGGGCGGCATCGCCGACGCGCGCTGCACGACGGCCCTGGCGCGCGCGCTCGACGACGAGGACGCGAACGTGCGCGTGACGGCCGCCGAGGCGCTCGGCAACGCCGCGCTCGCCGGCGACGAGGCGCGCGAGCTCGCGACGAGATCGCTCGTCGGCGCGCTCTCGACGAGCGCCACGTTCGTGACCATCGCGGCGCTGCAGTCGCTGGCCCGGCTCGAGTCCCGCCTGCCGTGGAGCGTCTTCGAGCCGTACGCGCGCCACCCGCTGCTGCGCCGCTACGCCATCGCCGCGGCGTGCGGATCGCGCGAGCCCGACGCCGTGCGCGCCCTGGCGCTCGCCGTCGGCGACCCGTCGCCGACGATCGCGCGCGAGGCCATCGTCGCGCTCGGCGAGGCCGCCTCGGCCGATCCCCGCGACGCGCAGCTGCTCGAGGTGGCCCGCGCCGCGCTTTCGCCCGCGGCGGGCGAGAACGTGCGACGGGCCGCCGTCGACCGCGACGACGCGATGGCCCGGGGCGGCGCGCTGACCTTGCTCGGCGTGCTGCGCGACCCGCGCGACGTCGGGCTGCTGGTGCAGGCCCTCGGCGAGGACGTGGCCGAGCGCGCGGACCTCGGCCTGCGGCTCTTCGGGCCCGAGGTCGTGCGGCCGCTGCTCGAAGCGTCGGCCGCGATGCCCCCGGCGGCGCGAACGGCTGCCTTCGAGCTGGCCGCGTCGATCGCCGGAGGCGAGGCGCAGCCGGTGCGCGAGGCACTTCGCAAGGCGCTCGACGACGCCTCGCCCGAGGTCGTCGCCTGCGCGGTCGAGATCCTCGGGTCGCTCGGCGAGGCGGCCGACCTCGGGCGAGTGGCCCCGCTCGTCATCGACGCCGACGAGCGGGTCGCGGCCGCCGCCGCGAACACCGTCTGGGCCCTCGCCGCCGGCCACGTGGACGCCGCGCGCGCGCTGCTCGTCGACGCCGCGACCCGCAGCGGCGGGCTCGCGCTCGAGTGCAGCCTGCTCGGCGCCATCGCCTCGGTTCAGCCGCTGCGCGACGACGAGATACGCGTGCTCGAGCGCGCGCTCGCGCATGATCGGCCGCGGGTCCGCCGGGCCGCCATCGACGCGCTGTCGCGGGCCGGCGGCAGCGCCGCCGCCGACGCGATCGTGTTCGCCCTGGCCGACGAGGAGCCCGAGGTGCAGCTCGCCGCCGTGCGCGCGCTCGGCAGGCTCGGACGCGCCGAGCCGCTCGTCGGCGTCGTGGCCGACACGCGCGACCCGGTGCTGACGGCCGCCGCCCTGCGCGCGCTCGGCGACGCCGACCCGGCGCGGGCGGCCGCCGCCGCGGGCCCGCTCGTGTTGCACGCGGACGCGGCCATCGCCTGCGCGGCCGTCGAGGCGGTCGGGCACCTCGCGGCGGCGCGCGCGTCGATGGCCGTCGGCACGGCGTGCGAGGACGCGCTCTTCTCGGCGCTCGACCACCCGGACGCGGAGGTCGTCAAGCTGGCGCTGTCGCTGGTGAGCGCGCAGCCGGGGGCGCGGGTGCTCGCCCGCCTGGGGCTCTGCCTGGACCACGCGTCCTGGGACGTGCGGCGGGTGGCCGCTGAGCTGCTCGGGCAAGACAAGGGGTCCGGCGCGCAGGCGCTGCTGCGAGCGCGCTACGAGCGCGAGAAGGACCCGGCCGTGCGCGACGCGATCGCGGCGGCGGCGAGCTTGCGGCCCACCGATCGAAGCGAGCGCACGGGCACGACTCCGATCCCGAGCCCGAAGGAACGGCGCTAGTGCGACCCTCTCCGCCGTTCGGCGACGGCGTCGCGCTCAAGCCAGACGAGTTCCGGCTGCTGCGTGATCTCATCGCGGCGCGCACCGGCCTGCACTTCGGGCCCGAGGCGCGCTTCACGCTCGAGCGGCGCCTTCGCGAGCGGCTGATGGTGCTCAAGCTCTCGAGCTTCGCCGAGTACCATCACTACCTGCGCTTCGGGATCCGGGCGACCGAGGAGTGGGACGAGGCCATCGATCTGCTCACGACGAACGAGACCTATTTCTTTCGCGAGCAGCGGCAGCTCCGGGCCTTCCAGCAGGAGGTCCTGCCGATGCTGCACGCGCACGCCAAGTCCCGCCGCAGGCTCGCGCTCTGGAGCGCGGGCTGTTCGACCGGCGAGGAAGCCTACACGATCGGCATCCTTGTCCACGCCTCCCGGCTCTTCCCGCGCGAGCCGTCGAGCGCGCAGCGCTGGGACGTTCGCGTCTACGGCTCGGACATCTCGAAGCGCTGCGTCGCCGCGGCGCGTCGCGGCGTCTACGCCGAGAGCAGCTTCCGGGTGACGACGGTCGACCAGCGGCGCGCCTACTTCAACGAGCGCCACGACGGCTGGCACGTGACGGAGGCGATCCGGCAGATGTGCCATTTCGGCCAGATGAGTTTGCTCGACGAGGACCGCTCGCGCGTCCTCGGCAAGGCCGACGCCATCTTCTGCCGGAACGTGCTCATTTACTTCGATCAGCGCGCACGGAAGACCGCCATCGAGGTACTTTACGATCGCTTGAACCCCGGCGGGGTCTTGCTCCTCGGGCACTCCGAGTCGCTGCTCAACGTTTCGACCGCTTTTGAGCTATTACACTTGAAGGACGACCTCGTGTATCGAAAGCCCGTGTCCACGCGCGACGCAGACCCGGCCCCGGACGCAACAACGTGACGACCCCCGCCGCCCGGCCCATTCGGCTCCTCGTCGTCGACGACTCGGCCTACAACCGCCGCAACATCGCCGAGGTGTTCGCCGACCACCCGGAGGTCGAGGTCGTCGGCAAGGCGGCCGACGGCGAGGAGGCGCTGCAGCTCGTGACCGTCCTCAAGCCGGACGTCATCACGCTCGACCTCGAGATGCCCCGCATGGATGGCTTTACCTTCCTGCGGATCCTGATGTCCAAGGCGCCGACGCCGGTCATCGTCGTCAGCAGCTATTCGCAGCGCGAGAACGTGTTCAAGGCGCTCGAGCTCGGGGCGCTCGACTTCGTTCCCAAGCCGGACAGGCTCGGGCCCGAGGCGACCGACGTGCGCCAGGAGATCCTGCAGAAGGTCTCGCTCGTCCGGTCCTTGCGGCCGTCGTTCGTCCCGGGGCCGCTCATGCGCCGGCAGACGAGCGGCGCGTTCTCGCCCGACGGCCGGCCCGTTCGGCTCGACGAGCCCACGCCGCGGCCCCGCGCCTACCGCCCCCCCAAGACGGTCGTGGCCATCGCGAGCTCCACCGGCGGGCCGAGCGCGCTCATGCACCTGTTCGGGCGCATCCCCGCCAGCACGGGCGCGGCGTTCATCGTCGCGCAGCACATGCCCGACAAGTTCACGCGCACGTTCGCCGAGCGGCTCGACAAGCGCGGCCCGGTGCGCACGGTCGAGGCGAGCGACGGCGACGTGGTGGGCCAGGGCTTGGGCTTCGTCTGTCCGGGGCGCAAGTGCATGGAGCTCGTGCGCGGCCAGGGCGTCGAGCTGCGGCTCCGCGTGGGCCCACCCGGGGCGACCGATCGGTACGTGCCCAGCGCCGACCGCCTGTTCAAGAGCGTCGCCGCCCTCGGCCCGCGCTGCGTCGGCGTCATCCTGACGGGCATGGGCGACGACGGCCTCGAGGGCGCGCGCGCCATACGCGCCGCCGGCGGGATCATCATCGCCGAGTCGCAGGAGACGGCCGTGGTGAACGGCATGCCGGGGGCCGCCGTGCGCGCAGGCGTCGCGAGCCAGGTGCTCGGGCTGCCCCTCATCGGCGACTACCTCGCGAAGCTGGGCGCGTGAGGGCGCATGGCCAAGCGCGCCGCCGAATCCGACGCCGCGCCGCAGGCTCCGCCCGGTCGCGGCCGGGCCGGCGGCGGGCCGGCCGACCGCGCGATCGCCGGGTCCACGCAAGGCGACGACCTGCAGTTCGATCGCACGCTGCGGCCCCGAACGCTCGCCGACTACATCGGACAGGCCAAGCACAAGGACAACCTTCGCGTGTTCGCCGAGGCCGCCAAGCGCCGCGGCGAGCCGCTCGATCACATCCTCTTGTGCGGCCCCCCGGGCCTCGGCAAGACGACGCTGGCCCACATCCTGGCTCACGAGATGGGGTCGGAGCTCGTGACCACGAGCGGCCCGGTCATCGAGCACAAGGGCGCGCTCGCCGCCCTGCTCACGACCAAGCTGCAGAAGAACGACATCCTCTTCATCGACGAGATCCACCGCCTGAACCCGGTGGTCGAGGAGAGCCTGTACCCCGCGCTCGACGATCTGGTGATCGACATCGTGACCGGCGACGGCGCCTTCGCGAGCGCCGTCAAGATCCCCCTTCAACCGTTCACGCTCGTCGGCGCCACGACCCGGACGGGCCTGCTGACCGGACCGCTGTTCTCGCGCTTCGGCCACGTCGTGCGGCTCGACTTCTACCCGCCCGAGGATCTGGCGCGCATCGTGGCGCGAAGCGCGGAGCTCCTCGGCGTGGCCGTGGACCACGACGCGGCCTTCGAGATCGCGCGCCGCGCGCGCGGCACCCCGCGCATCGCGAACCGCCTGCTCCGGCGCATCCGCGACTTCGCCGAGGTGCTCGGCACCGGCCGGGTCGACGTCGACCGCGTCCACCACGCGTGCCTGCGGCTCGACATCGACGACGCCGGGCTCGACGAGATGGACCGACGGTACCTGTCGGTCATCATCGATCACTACGAGGGCGGTCCCGTCGGCGTCGAGGCCCTCGCGGCCGCGCTCGCCGAACCGCGGGACACGCTGGAGGACGTCGTCGAGCCGTTCCTCATCCAGCAGGGATACGTCGGCCGGACCCCGCGAGGGCGGATCGCCAACCGGAAGGCGTACGATACTCTCGGCAAGAGCCCTCCGACGCGGACGGGGGAGCTTTTTTAGGCGACGGTTCGGGGGTGCGGGGCGCAGGCGCAGGCGCGGGCGCGGGCGCGGGCGCAGGCGCGGGCGCAGGCGCGGGCGCAGGCGCAGGCGCAGGCGCGGGCGCAGGCGCAGGCGCGGGCGCGGGCGCGGGGCGCGGGCGCGGGCGCGGGCGCGGGCGCGGGCGCAGGCGCAGGCGCGGGCGCGGGCGCGGGCGCGGGGCGCAGGCGCAGGCGCGGGCGCGGGCGCGGGCGCGGGCGCGGGCGCGGGCGCAGGCGCGGGCGCGGGCGCGGGCGCGGGCGCGGGCGCGGGCGCAGGCGCGGGCGCGGGCGCGGGCGCGGGCGCGGGCGCAGGCGCGGGCGCGG
>Ga0070738_10005928_pt1 | contig 13145 bp, 13 predicted proteins | sample Coa_R2_2_FD_66446 | JGI IMG/M metagenome (GOLD analysis project Ga0070738, IMG submission 66446) | Surface soil microbial communities from Centralia Pennsylvania, which are recovering from an underground coalmine fire - Coalmine... | ecosystem: Environmental > Terrestrial > Soil > Unclassified ... | reverse complement strand
TGACGGGTGCGGCATCGCGCGCGATGATCCGCTGGTAATGGCCATGCGTGTGCATGGTATGAAACTCTTCGCCCGAGATGTTTATCCACCGGATGCGGAAGCGCTCGCCGGCGCGCACGTCCATCGCTTTGGTCGCGGGATACTCCTTGCCGTTGAGCGTGAACTCGTTCTCCGCACCACTCTGGATTTGCCACGACGAGATCATCTCGAGAAAATCGTGCGCCAGACCGCGTTCGACGGGGGCCGGATTCGACGGTTCCACGATGATCGCGCCGTAGAGTCCGGAGTCGAGCATCGCTTCGTCGTCGTGCGTGTGATAGATATACGTTCCGGGCTGGTCGGCCACGAAGCGATAGACGAAGTGACCGCCGTGCGAAACGAGCCCTTGCGAGATTCCGCCGACGCCGTCCATCGCCACGGGGATATCGTGCACGCCGTGCATGTGAATCGAATCCGGCGTCGCGCCGTCGTTCGTATAGTCGATCGCCAGCGTGTCGCCTTGATGCACGACCAGGGTCGGGCCCGGTACGACGCCGTTATACGTATTGGCCATGACGGTCAAGCCGGGCTTGAGCGTCCACGGCGCGGCGCGCTCGACGATGTGAAACGTTTTCGTGTGTCCGGCAACCGACGCAATCGCCTGATACGCGCCGTCGGGGCGGCGAAAGACCGGCGATTCACCGGGCGCAGGGGTAGCCGACGGAATCGGCCCGCGAATCGGCTGGAGCCCGAGCGACGTAGTGTTAGGGTTGACGCCCTGATCGGCGTCACCGAACGCGCAAAGCGGAAAAAGCGCGCATCCGAGGACCACGAGCAGGGCGACGAACGAGGCGCGGCGAGCGGCGGGTGGAGTCATTTAGGTGTGCCTAAGATTTAACGTAGGCGCGCCTGTTCCTCGGCGCTCAGCGCGTTCGGCGTGCGAGGGCGTAGGCGAGATAGGTGACGATGCTCTGATCGGGCTCGCCGCCGATCTCCTCGCCGCAAATGGACAAGACGATCGAGCGGGCCTCTGCCTCGTTCAAAACTGCACCGCGCGCAACGTAATCTGCCGCGGTGGCAACCACCCGGCTCCAAACCCTTCCCATTACCGAGTAGCCTACCGCGCCGATGGGAACGCCGTGCGAAAAAATCGAGAAGGAGTGATGAGGCTCCTAAACCCTGCTCCTCCCGGTGCGCCGTCAAGCGTCAAACGGGCGCGCGGAGGGTTTGGCATGCCGAACCCTTCAAGAATAAAGCCGGAGGTAGAACTTTGCCGGACGTACGGCTCGAGCGCTCGTTGCGGGTTCCCGCTGATCCCGCGGCCGAAGCGCTCGGAGAAACCTTGCGAGCGATTGCCGCCGGCGAAGGTCCGTGGGGTGGTTTTGCGCTGCACGTTAGCCTGGGCGATTTGCGTCTGCCCGACGTCGGGTACGTCGCGGTGCCGATTCATTTGACCGTCGAGAAGCATTCGCAAGAACCGCGCACCTTCGAGATCCGCTTTACGTCGGCCAATCTTCCGTCGGCCTTTCCCGGTTTCAAAGGGATGCTGCGGGTGCGCGATGCGGGCGCGTTGGGCGAGTCGACCATCGAGCTGCGCGGTTCTTACGAGCTGCCGATGCAGTTGTTCGGCCGCCTCTTCGACGCGGCGTTTACCCCGGGCGTCGCCGAGCGTTCGCTGGAAAACTTCCTCGACGAGATTGCCGCGGCCGTCGAAGCGCGCGTCAATCAACGCGAGGCGGAGTTCGCGCGGTACCACTTCTATTCGAGAACCATGCGATGAGCGAGGTGCGCGCCGGCTGCTGCATCGTCGGCGGCGGCCCTGCCGGAATGATGGCGGCGCTTCTCTTTGCACGAGCGGGCGTGACGACCGTCTTGCTCGAGAAACATGCAGACTTCTTACGAGACTTTCGTGGCGATACGATTCATCCGTCCACGCTCGACGTTATGGGTGAGCTGGGCGTGCTCGATTCTTTCCTGGAGCGTCCGCACCAAAAGGTTACGACGCTTGCCGGCAACCTCGGCGATACGCTCGTCACCGTCGCGGACTTCCGTCACCTGCCCACGCGCTGCAAGTTCGTGGCCTTCATGCCGCAATGGGAGTTTCTCAACTTCCTCGCCGAGGAAGCAAAGCGCTTTCCGGCCTTCGATCTACGCATGCAGGCGCGTGCAACGGAACTGCTTTGGGACGGCGCCCGAGTCGCGGGAGTGCGCGCGCAAACGCCGTCGGGATCGCTGGAGATCAAGGCGGACCTGACGATTGCGGCGGATGGGAGGGAATCGGTGATCCGCCGGCTCGCCGGCTTGGAGATGCTGGAACTCGGCGCTCCGATGGACGTCCTGTGGATGCGGCTGACGAAGCGGCCCGACGATCCGCACGAAACGTTCGGATATATTCGCGACGGCCGCATGATGGCGCTTATCGATCGAGGTGCCTACTGGCAATGCGCCTACGTCATCCCTAAGGGGTCGCTAGAGCAGCACCAGGCGCGCGGCCTCGAGGAGTTTCGCGCTCAGATCTGCGCCATCGTTCCGTTTCTCGCCGACCGCGTCGGCGAACTCGGCGGCTGGGACGACGTCAAGCTGCTCACGGTTCGTGTCAATCGCTTGCGGCGGTGGTACCGGGACGGATTGCTCTGCATCGGCGACGCATCGCACGCAATGTCGCCGATCGGCGGCGTCGGGATCAATTTGGCGATCCAAGATGCGGTCGCGGCGGCGAATATGCTGGCCCCAAGGCTGCTGCACGGCGGCGTAACTGCCGGCGACCTGCGAGCCGTGCAGCGCCGTCGCGAGCCGGCCGCAGTTCGAACGCAGGCTCTGCAGCTCTTCATTCAGCGCCGTATCATCGGCAAAGTACTTACAAAGGGACGCGCGCCGCTGCTTCATCGGCTGCCGGTACTAATCCGGCTCTTCCCGTTTCTTCCGCGGATCCCGGGGAGGCTCGTCGGGCTGGGCTTTCGACCCGAGCACGTCGGTTCGTAGGCCGCGCTACTCTTTGAAAACGATCCCGCTCTTCTGCACTTCGCGATAGGGAAGCAGCCAGACCAGTGACTCATCGTGCAAGTCGACGACTTGCACGCGATTTCCGAACGGGTCGATGAAATCGCATCCAAACGGCGGAATCAGCTCGATCCCGTATTTTTTGGTCAACTTGTCGCGGACTTCGCCGAGCTGGCGCCGATCGCGCACCATCAGACCGAAATGGCGCACGCGCGACGGCAGCGCTTTGGGTGCCTCGAACATAGCGAGAAATTGGTGTTCGCCCACGCGGAAGAAGGCGTCGCCCTCTCCTTCGTCGAGCTTCTCGAGAGCGAAGACGTCTTGGTAGAACGCAACCGCGGCCTCGACGTCGTCTACCTCGATGGCGATGTGATTGATGCCGTAAACCTTGACGCTCATGTGCGTCACGACCCGCGCGGCAGCGAGATGGTTACCGCGGTTCCCTCGCTGGGGCGGCTGTGCAGCGCGATCGTTCCGCCCGCGCGCTCGATCGCACGCTTGGCGATCGCCAAGCCGAGTCCGGAGCCTTCGCCCGAGCGCGCTCCGCCGCGATAGAAGCGGTCGAAGGCGTGCTCGACGTCCTGCGGATCCATGCCCGGGCCACGGTCGCTCACGACGATGCGTGCTTGCCCGTCGCAAGCGACCTCGACGGCGATCGGCGAGTCCGGAGCGTAGCGCACCGCGTTCTCGACGACGTTTTTGAGCGCTTCGTAGAGCTCGTTCTCGTCGGCGACCACGCTGCAGGGCGTGCGCGAGGGACGCAGTACGATGCGTTGCGCGCCGGCGAGCGGCGCGAGTCCGTCGGCGACGCGCGCGATGAGCGCCGCCAGATCCACCGGCTGCACGCGCGCCGGTGCCGGACGCTCCAGCCGCGCGAGCAAGATCAGCTTCTCGATCGCCGCGCGCATGCGGCGGCTTTCCGCGAGCATCGTCTCGTAGACGTGCCGCACGCCGGCCGCGTCGCCGACGACGCCTTGCTGCAGAATCTCGAGATAACCCATCACGATCGTCAGCGGCGTGCGCAGCTCGTGTCCCGCGTCGGCGATAAACTGGCGCATTTGCAGCTCGTTGCGCTCGCGTTCGACGGTGGCGGCCGTCAGCCGCCGCGCGACGTCGTTATAGGCGGCCGTCAGGTCGCGCAGGCTGGTTTCGCCGGCCGATAGCGGCGCCGGTGAAAAATCGCCGGCCGCGATGCGCCGCAGCGCCGCCGCGACTTCTTCCAGCGGCGCGATCGCCTGCCGCGTGATCCGGCGTCCGACCAGCCACGCGGCGACGATCGCGAGGATGCCCACCGGGAGGACGATCGCCAAATATCGTTCGAGCAGCCGGAAGAATCCATCGAGATCCGGCGCGACGACCACGGTGCCTCCGGCAACGCCGACGACCGCGGGATGCAATCCCAAGAACGCGGCGATTGCAAATCCGAGACGTCCGGGTGCGCCCGCGGGACGATTGCCGGCGAGCAGTTGGCGCGCGTCGTCGTAGACGCGCACGTTGACGCGTGGGCCGCTGCTCTCGGCGGCAAGTGCGGTGGCGTAATCGCGCAGCGGGCGCCCTTGACGCTGGTACGACGCCGCGCGCTCTTGGACGCGATGCGCGTCGTTGCCGACCGCTTCGTCGAGCGTTCCGACGTAGAGCAAGAATGCCAAGAGGCTGGTCGTCGCGACGACCACCGCGATCAGCGCGACCGCGAGCAGCACGTAGCTGCGCGTCAACCGGCGCGCGAACGGCGCGAACGGCTCAGGCACGCAAAGTGTATCCCGCGCCGCGCACCGTCTGTATCAGCGGCCGCTCGAAACCTTCGTCGACTTTATTTCGCAGATACGAGATGTATCGCTCGACGGCGCCCGGCCCTACGTCGGCGTCGCGCCAGACTTCGTCGAGGAGCTCCTCGCGCGTGAAGACGCGCCTCGGGCGGCGCATGAGTGCCACGAGCAGCTCGTACTCGAGCGGCGAGAGGTCGAGCCGGCGACCGTCGCGTTCGACGGCGTGCTCGTCGAGGTCGACGCGCAATCCACCGTACTCCAGCGTCTTGCGATTCTCCAAGTGCGGGCGGCGCAGCTTCGCTTCAACGTGCGCGATCAGCTCCGAGATCTCGAACGGTTTGCTGAGATAGTCGTCGGCGCCGTGCGCGAGGCCCTCGACCTTGTCGTCTACTTCGCCGCGCGCGCTGAGCATCACGACCGGTGCTTCGCTGATCCGGCGCAGCTCCGGTAAAAGCTCCAAACCGCTGACCTTCGGCATCATGACGTCGAGAATGACGAGGTCCGGCAGCCATTGCCGTACGAGCGCGAGACCGGCGGCACCATCGGCGGCGCAGCGAACTTCGTAACCGCGGTGGCCGAGGGCGAGCGTCAAAATCTCGCAGATATGGCGCTCGTCGTCGATCACGGCGACCCGGGCGTTCATTCGAACCGCAGCGCTTCGATCGGATTGAGCGCCGCCGCCTGGCGCGCCGGGTAGTAACCAAAAAAGATGCCCACGATCGCGGAAAAACCGACGGAGGCCGCGATCCATTGCGGCGGTATCGTCGTCGGCCAGTGCGTCAGCGCCGCAACGGCGACGCTGCCGATCGCGCCGAAAACGACGCCGGCCAGGCCGCCGATCGTCGACAAGACGACCGCTTCGGCCAGGAACTGACGCAGGATCGTTGCGGCACGTGCGCCGACCGACATGCGCAAGCCGATCTCGCGCGTTCGTTCGGTGACCGAGACGAGCATGATGTTCATGATGCCGATTCCGCCGACCACCAACGAGACGGCCGCGACGCCTGCGAGCAGCAGCTCCATCACCGTGCCGGTTTGCGAGGCGGTCTGCGCGATCGCCGCCAGGTTGCGCACCTGGAAGTCGTCGCTCTGGGGCGGCACGATACGATGGCGCTGTTCGAGCAACTGGGTGACGCTCTGCGTGACCGGATCGATCTCCGCCTGCGTTGCGGCCGAAACCATCAGCGCGTTTACCGTCGTGAGGCCCGTGAGCCGTTCCATTGCGGAGGTATAGGGAATCAGAACGACGTCGTCCTGGTCTTGCCCGAGTCCGCTCTGGCCCAGTGCCGCCAGCGTTCCGATCACGGTGAACGGCGCACCCTTGATCAGAACCGTCTGGCCGATCGGCGAATCGCCGTTGGGAAAGAGCTGAGCGACGACGGTTTGGCCGAGCACGGCAACCTTTGCCGCCGACGCCACTTCGTTTTCGTTGAAGAAACTGCCCGAGGCCAAAGCCCACGAGCGGACGTAGGTGTAGGTCGGCGCGACGCCCGTTACGGAGGTCTGCCAGTTGTTCTCGCCCGCGACGACTTGCGTGCGCACGGAAACGGTCGGCGATACCGCGGCGACGCCCGGAAGCTTGGCAATCGCCATGCCGTCGTCGGGCGTGAGCGTCGAGGCGCCGCCGAATCCGGTACGGGCGCCGCTCTGCGTGATGCTTCCGGGTTGGACGACGATCAAATTAGAGCCGAGGCTGGCGATGCTTTGCTGCACCGACGTGCGCGCGCCGACGCCGATCGCCACCGTAACGATGACCGCGGCGACGCCGATCACGATGCCGAGCATCGTCAGCAACGAGCGTGCCTTATTTCGGAGCAGCGCGGCCAGCGCCACGCGCAGCGTGAGCTTGAGCGTCATGCGGCCCTCCGTTCGTTCGTGGCGTCGGCGGTGATGAGACCGTCGCGGAAGGTGACGATCCGGCGCGCGTAGGCGGCAACGTCGGGCTCGTGGGTGACGAGCATGATCGTGATCCCCGCTTCATCGTTGAGACGCGTGAAGAGGCGCATCACGTCCTGCGAGCTTTTCGTGTCGAGTGCGCCGGTCGGCTCGTCGGCGAGGATGAGTCCCGGATCGTTGACCAAGGATCGCGCGATCGCGACGCGCTGCTGCTGGCCGCCCGAGAGCTGATTCGGGTGATGGCCGGCGAGGGAGGCGATTCCTACGGTTTCGAGCTTTTCGAGCGCGACGCGGCGGCGGTCAGCTTCCGTCACGCCGGCGTAAACCATCGGCAGCTCTACGTTTTCCAGCGCACTCGTGCGGGGCAGCAAATTATAGGCTTGAAAGACGAAGCCCAAGCGGCGTCCGCGAATGTCGGCGCGCTCGTCGGCGCTCAACTGCGAGACGTCGTGGCCTTCGAAGCGATAGGTTCCGCCGGTCGGCGCGTCCAGCAATCCGACGAGGTGCATGAACGTAGACTTTCCCGATCCCGACGGACCCATCACCGCGACGAACTCGCCTCGCTCGACCGTAAGATCGACGCCGCGCAGCGCGTAGACGCGATCGGCGCCCATTGCGTACTCTTTGCGAAGTCCGGCGACGTGCACGACCGCGTCCATTAGTGCAGTCCTCGCATCGCACCCATCGGCGCGCCGCCCATCGGCGGCCGGCCGGCCGGGGCGCCGGAGCCTCGATGCGGATCGTTGACCCCGATTACCACGGGATCGCCGGCCGCGAGCGCGCCGCCCAGCGGCTCGACGGCCGCCTGCGTTGCGTTGGTGAGCCGCACGTACACTTGCACGGGCATCGGTTTGCCGCCGCGATCCACGTAGAGCCGCGCCGTCGATCCGGGCGCGATTGCGCCGCCTGTGGTGGAGCTCGCGGTCGCTCCCCACGGCGTTGCGGCGGCCGCGGAGCGCGCGTGCAGTGCGGCGAGCGGAACGGTCAGGGCATTGGGCGCGCTGGCGACGTCGATCGTCGCGTTCGCGGTCATGCCCGGGAGCAGCTTACCGCCGGGGTTGGGCGCGTAGACGACGACGTCGTACGTTACCACGTTGTTGAGCGTCTGCGGATTGATGCGTACCTGTGCGACGGTGCCGCGGAATACTTGATTCGGATAGGCGAGCACCGAGAACGAAACGGTATCGCCGGCTTTGACGTTGCCGATGTCGGGCTCGCCGACGTTGATATCCAGCTCCATGCGAGCCAGATTTTGCGCGATCGAAAAGAGCGTGGGGGTCTGAAGCGAGGCGGCAACGGTCTGACCGACCGAAACGTCGCGTGCCACGACGGTGCCGTCAACCGGCGACGTGATCACCGTGTGCTCGAGGTTCAGTTCGTCTTGTCGAACGACGGCTTGTGCGGCCGCGACGTTTGCGGCGGCGGCCTGCGCGCTCGCCGCTTGACTCTGCGCGGTCGACGCATTCTCATTGATGGTGGCGTTGCCGGCAACGTCTTGCGCTTGCGCTTGCGCGACGGCCGCCTGGGCTGCCGCGACGTCGCTGGCGTCTTGCGCGGCGTTGGAGCGATCGGTGTCGACCGTGCTTTGGGCGACGTATCCTTGCGCCAGTAGCGCGGCGTCGCGCGCCTCGGTCTTCTGTGCGAGCACCAAGGCCGCTTGCGCTTTGCCGACGTTCGCTTTGGCGGCGCCCAGCGCCGCAGCCGTCGCCGCAGCGTCGGCGCTCGCAACGTTGACGCCCGCCGATGCGCCGTTGGCGCTAGCGCCCGCCTGTGCGGCCTGCGCCTGCGCTTGAGCGAGCGCGGCATTTGCCTGCTCGAGCTGGGCCTCCAGCGTGCTGGGATCGAGCCGCGCGAGTACTTCGCCCTTGCGGACGCGGCTATTGTAATCCACCCCGATCGAGGCGATCGTTCCCGATACTTGAGTTCCGACCGAGATCAAATTTTGCGGGTTGACGGTGCCCGACGCCGTCACCGACGAGACGAGCGTCGTTTGAGTGACCGGCGCGGTGATCAGCGACGCGCCGCCGCGCGCGTGGAGTAAGATCCATGCCAGCACGCCGCCCGCCAGCAACAGCAGGGCGGCGAAGATCCAACGGCGAGGCAGCGCAAGGGTGCGCGGGGCGGGAATCGTGATCGTCGACATGCTCTAAAGAATAAGCCGCGAGCCTGACAACCGGTGGAGAGTTCGGTCGTGGCGGTTAATTGCGGATTAGGGTAGAAACCGCGGCAAATGGCACGCGGAATCGTTCTCGGAATCGTCCTAACGCTCGTCGCGTTCGTCGTTCTCGGCTACGCCGGCGTCGAGCTGGGTCTGCTTCCGGCAAATGCCGACGCAAAAGCGTCGCGCATCGAACGCTGGGCGGCAACCACGTCGCTGCACGCCACGATCGCCCGCCAGGCGCCGCGGACTCCCAACCCCGTGCCGCTCGACGACGCGAATCTGATCGCCGGCATCAAGCTCTACGCTGCGAACTGCGCGATGTGCCACGGTGCGGCCGACGGCCAGGAATCGAACGTCGCAAAAGGTCTCTACCAGCGTCCGCCGCAGCTCGCTAAAGACGGCGTCGAAGACGATCCCGAAGGCGTGACGTATTGGAAGGTGGCGCACGGCATTCGCTTCACCGGAATGCCGTCGTTCGATCACGCGCTCGACGACACGCAGATCTGGCAGTTGGCGCTTTTTCTCAAGCACATGGACTCGCTGCCTCCCGCGCCGCAGCACGTTTGGCTCGGCGTCAAGAGCGTCGCCGCGCGCTAGCCGTTAGGGTTGCGGAGTCGCCTCGGTCTGCGCCGTCGGCGTGGCGGAGAAGATGTACTGATCGTTGGAGTTTTGGGACGTCGGGGCGGGGCTCGCAAACTCATACTGCATCGAAAGCCCGGAGAGTACCGCCGCCGTCTGCGGAAAGACTTGCCCTTTGAAGGAGCCGTCGTTGTTCATCGTCGCGACGACGTGAAGCTTGCCTTGGGGCCCTGCGCCCAGGCCAAGGTCGATGCTCGACGGACCGATATCGAACCAAATATAGTTGCCGTCCCGGCCTCCGGCTACGGGAATGTAGAGTTTATAGTACGTCGTGTGATAGTAGCCGCGCAGCGTGCCGTCGGGGAACAGCTCCAGATCGAGGCGTCCGGTAATGGGATATTGCGATCCGTAGACCTGGGTTATCGACGTCTCGTAATGCGTGTAGGTCGGCTGTGCCGATGCGGGAGCGCCGACCGCGGCGACTGCAGCGCATACGAGCGCAGCGCCGCTAGCGAACCGCAAAAACAGAGACCTTACCATGCTGACTCCTCTCGATCGACCATTCTAAGGGAGTAGAGCGCTCGGCTAGGAGAGAACGTGACGCAAGTGGTACAGCCAGCCGAAATTGACCTGCGTAATCTTCCCGTCTGGGAGCGCCCCGATCTGGTCCGTAAAGCCCTCGACCGTCTTCCATCGGGAGCTTCCCTTACCCTCATAACGGATGCCGAACCGCGCGCGCTCTCGTCGCGCATTACACAGGACCGCCCCGATCGGTTCGTGGTCGAGACGCGCCGCGTTGCCAGCCGCGTCTGGCAGCTCCGCCTGACGCATCGGCCGGGCGAATCCACCGACCGCAACTCGGCGGCCCAGCACCTCAGCCATTGTCCGCCCTTTGCGTCGCTCGATGCCGGCGTCCGCGCCGAGCTGGCCGCCTCTGCGCTCTGGCAGACCGGACGCCGCGGCCAGACGCTCGTCGCCGAGAACAGCGATTGGCCGTTCATCGGCATGGTGACCGAGGGAATCGTGGCACGTGCCAACGGCGGCGGCCGCGAACGGGAACGAATTCTCTACGAAATTTTTCCGTACGAGCTCTTCGGCGTGGCCGAATACTTCGATCGCGGCTTCAAGATGGCGCGCATCGCCGTCTTCTCGAAGACGGCCCACGTGCTCAAGGTTCCGTGGGACGTCGTATCGCGCGTCGCCGAACGCTATCCGCAGCTGACCAACGCGCTGGGCATCGTGATGGCGCAACGCATACGATTGCTCGCCGATGCGCTTGCGGTTCAGGGGTCCCTGCCGATTCTCGGCCGCATCGCGCGCGTGCTCTTGCCCTACGCAATGCCCGAGCGCGGTTTGGTTCCGGCTTCGTCGGCGCTTTCCACGATCACGCAATCGCAGATCGCCGCGGCCGGCGGCACGGTCAAGGAAGTTGCGGCCCGCGCCATTGCCGAGCTCGAATCCCGCAAAGCACTGCGGCGCGAGCACGGGCACATCCGGTACCTCGACCGCGAAGTGTTGCTCGAGCTGATTCAGGACGTAAGCTAGCCCGCGGCGATCCGCTCGAATCCGGCGTACGGCTGCAGCGCCGGCGGCAGTACGATCGATCCGTCGGCCTGCTGACAGTTTTCCAGGATTGCAATGAGCGTCCGGCCGATCGCCAGGCCCGAACCGTTGAGCGTATGGACCAGCTCCGGCTTACTCTTTGAGTCGCGCCGGAAGCGAAGCGCCGCGCGGCGAGCCTGAAAATCCGTGCAGTTCGAGCACGAGCTGATCTCGCGAAAGGTGCCGCTGCTGGGAATCCACGCTTCCAAGTCGTAGGTCTTGGCCGCGTTGAAACCCGTGTCGCCGCCGCAGAGCGCGACGACGCGATGCGGAAGCTCCAGTTCGCGCAGCAGCGACTGCGCTTCGTTGGTCAGGCTCTCGAGCGCGGCCGGCGAGTCCTCCGGGAACGTCAGCCGCACGAGCTCCACTTTTTCGAACTGGTGCTGGCGCATCAAGCCGCGCGTGTCTTTTCCCGCGGCGCCGGCTTCTTTACGAAAGCACGGGGTCCAGGCCGCATATTTCAGCGGCAGCGCGGCGGCGTCGAGAATCTCGCCGGCGTGATATGCAACGAGCGGAACCTCAGCGGTCGGAATCATGAAGAGCGACGTCGTCGCGTCGGCGAACATCGCGTCCGAAAACTTACTCAGCTGGCCCGTGGACCACATGGTTTCGCGCGAAACGAGCAGCGGCGGCGCCATCTCGACGTATCCGCCGCGCTCCGCGCGGTCGAGGAAGAATGCGCCGAGCGCGCGCGCCAGCCGCGCCCCGTTTCCGCGCAGCACCGCGAAGCGGCTTCCCGAGAGTTTCGCGGCCCGCTCGAAGTCGAGAATTCCAAGGCGTTCGCCGAGCTCCCAATGCGGCTTGGGCTCGAAACCAAACTCGCGCGGCGTGCCCCAGCGCCGAACTTCGACGTTGGCCGTTTCATCGGTTCCGTCGGGAACCGAGGAATCGAGCAGGTTGGGCATATTGTCGAGCAGCGCGCGCAACGGCGAACGCTCGTCGCTCACCGAGAGCGCGCGTGCGGTCTCTTCCAGCCGCTCGATCTGCTCGGAGAGCTCCTCGAGCTTGGGACGAAGCTCGCGTGCCGCGGCCGCCTTGTCCGGCGCCTTCGCGATCGAGGCGGAGAGACGGTTTTTCTCGGCCTTCGCTTGCTCGACGGCGGTCAACGCGGAGCGGTACTCTTCGTCGTAGCGCAGAACCTCGCCGACCGGCGAAGGATCCTGGCCGCGGCGACGGAGCGAGTCGCGCACGCGCTCGGGATCGCGCCGAATCAAAGCGATGTCTAACATGGAGAAGCGCGCCCTTTTGCAGTCCGCAAGTCCGCTCCTACCAAACGGAGGATTCGAGGTCGACCGATTGCTGCCGCCGCGTCAGGCGATCGTGGCGTTTTTTGCGCGCGTGACGCCGGCGCCGCCGCAGTTGGAACGCGTTGCGTTCGGCGACGCATTGGGGAGAGTGCTCGCGCAGCCGCTGGCCGCCGACGACGATTACCCCAACGCGCGACGCTCGCTGATGGACGGGTTTGCGGTGCGCGCCCAAGCGGCGCACGGCGAGTTTTTGCTGACGGGTGAAGTCCAAATGGGGCGCGCACCCAGCGGCTCGATAAACGAGCGCGATGCTTGGCGCATTCCCACCGGAGGCGTGTTGCCCGACGGTGCGGATGCCGTCGTGCCGATCGAAGAGGCGCGGGTCGCCGGCGGTACGGTGACCGTTGCAGCGCCGGTTTCGCCTGGAGCCAACGTTGCCGAGCGCGGCGCCGATATGCATCGCGGCGAAATCGTCTTAGCCGCCGGAAGGCGAGTGCGCGCGCCGGAGATGGGCGTGCTCGCGACGCTTGGGGCGATGACGGTCGCGGTCTATCGGCGTCCGGTCGTCGCGGTTTTTTCCAGCGGCGACGAACTCGTGGAACCGTCGCAGCCGTTGCGTCCCGGGGAAATTCGCGACTCCAATCGCTATGCCGTTGCGGCATCCTTGCGCGCGATGGGCGTTGTCCCGCGTCATTATCCGACCCTTCGGGACGAAGCCGGCGATTTCGAAGGGGCGATTGCATCGGCGCTGCGCGAATGCGACGGCGTCGTCGTCACCGGCGGTTCCTCGGTCGGGGAGCGCGACCGGCTGCCGCGGGCGGTTTGCGCGATCGCCGATCCCGGCATCGTCGTGCACGGATTGCGCGTGAAGCCTGGTAAGCCGACACTTTTCGGAGCCGACGGCGGCAAGCCGAT
>Ga0070738_10005926_pt1 | contig 13148 bp, 10 predicted proteins | sample Coa_R2_2_FD_66446 | JGI IMG/M metagenome (GOLD analysis project Ga0070738, IMG submission 66446) | Surface soil microbial communities from Centralia Pennsylvania, which are recovering from an underground coalmine fire - Coalmine... | ecosystem: Environmental > Terrestrial > Soil > Unclassified ... | reverse complement strand
TCACCGCCTGTACCTGTGGACTCGCGCTTGCGCAGTTTTTTTCTGCGCGAGGGCCCCGGGTGCAGCGGCCACCCGGCCTTCCCTGCGCCCTCTGAATTCCGAGGGCGATGCATACTGCAAGACTCGGGCAAATTGCGCCGCGAGAATGCGGACGCACGTCTCGCTAACCTGTCACTGCGAGCGGCGCCGAAGTGTCAATCACATCTGATAGTCTCTGCTGGAGCAACCGCAACGTCCGTGCGTTAACCGCACGCCCACGGAACACAGGAGACCTCCTCATGCGCATCGAGACCGTGTTTCTGTTCGACCTCGACGGCACGCTGGTCGACAGCGTCTATCAGCATGTGCTGGCCTGGAAGGCCGCGCTCGACGCCGAGAACATCGAGCTGTCGGTGTGGCGGATTCATCGCAAGGTCGGCATGAGCGGCGGCCTGTTCACCAACCAGCTACTGCGCGAGACGGGCTGCGACATCGATCCCGAGCGGATCGAGCGGCTGCGGCGGGCGCATACTGAGGCCTATAACCGGCTCGGCCGCGACATCCGTCCGCTGCCCGGCGCGCGCGAGCTGCTGGCGTGGCTTTCGGATGCTGGCATTCCTTGGGCGATCGCGACCAGCGGGCGGATGGAAACCGCCGCCGTCAATCTCGCCGCTCTCGGCGTCGATCCAGACCGCGTCCCGGTCGTCACCCGCGACCAGGTGAAATACGCCAAGCCCGATCCTGATCTTTTCCTCGCGGCCGCCGCGCGGCTTGACGCCGAGATCGAGCGCGCGGTCGTGGTCGGCGACTCGATCTGGGACATGCTGGCGGCCACCCGATGCCGCGCGCTCGGCGTCGGGCTGTTGAGCGGAGGTTATGGGTCCGACGAGTTGCGCCAGGCTGGCGCGATCCGGGTCTATGAGGACCCGGCTGATCTTCTGGAGCATATCGATGAGGTCGGTGGACGCAGGTGAGCGCGTCATCGTTGGCCGAATATCAATGTGCTAGGTGATGCCGTGCGCGAGCGATTCGAACAGCTGTGACTGGAGGTGACCGGCATGAAGGCGGTGTGCGTCTTTTGCGGCTCGAATATCGGGCGGAATCCGGCCTATGTGGAAGCCGCCAACTCGGTCGGCACCGCGCTGGCAAGATCGGGCCTCAAACTCGTCTACGGCGGCGGCAAGGTCGGGTTGATGGGCGCAGTGGCCGATGCGGTGATCGCCGCGGGCGGCCAGGCCGAGGGCGTGATGCCACGCGCGCTGGTGGAGCGCGAGATCGCGCATGCAGGACTGAGCGAGCTCCACGTCGTCGAGACCATGCACCAGCGCAAGATGATGATGTCCGATCTCGCCGATGCCTTCGTCGCCCTGCCCGGCGGCGCCGGCACACTGGAAGAGTTCTTCGAGCAGTGGACCTGGGCGCTGCTCGGAATCCATCGCAAGCCATGCGGCCTGCTCAATGTCGCCGGTTATTTCGCACCGCTGATCACGATGATGCAGAACATCGTCGCGGACGGCTTTATAGCCGAGCGCTATGTCGAGATGCTGGTGATCGAGAGCGAGATCGAGCCGATGCTGAAGCGGTTTGCCAATTACACAGCGCCGCCGCAGAAGTGGGAGGTGCCGAAGCCCTGAGCAGTGCGGATTTGCAGCTCACACGCAACTGTAGCGCCTGGCCATCTAGGCGCCTCGCCAGGCACCCTGCCCGCCGGGAGTTCCAGACAATTCAGCGCAAATTTACTCTCCTTTGCGGATGAAAAGACGCACGATTACGCGGTATAGTTGAGGCATCACAGCTGCTGGCGAATTGTGACGCTTGCAGGAGATCACAATGCCACAGCGCGACCTCGTTCTGATCGATCTTGCGTTACAAGGCGGCGGCTCTCACGGCGCCTTCACTTGGGGCGTGCTCGACCGCCTGCTCGAGGAGCCGTGGCTGCGCATCGAGGCGATCTCGGGGACATCGGCGGGCGCGATGAATGCCGCGGTGCTTGCCGATGGCTGGACCTGCGGCGGGGCCGAGGGCGCGAAGGCGGCGCTCGATGCCTATTGGCGTCGCGTCTCGCGGGCGGCGGCATTCAGCCCGTTGCAACGATCACCGCTCGATCGCCTGCTCGGCCGGTGGTCGCTTGACAGCTCGCCCGCCTACGTCGCCTTCGACCTGATGACGCGCGTGTTCTCGCCCTACCATCTCAATCCCGCCGATTACAATCCGCTGCGCGCCATCCTCGCCGAGAGCATCGATTTCGAGCGCCTCGCCAATTCAGCGGTCAAGCTCTTCATCACCGCAACCAGCGTGCGGACCGGGCGCGGGCGCATCTTTCGCAATGCCGAGGTCTCCGCCGACGTTCTGTTGGCCTCGGCCTGCCTGCCGACCATGTTCCAGGCCATCGAGATCGACGGCGAGCATTATTGGGACGGCGGCTATGCCGGCAATCCGACCATCACGCCGCTGGTTCGCGAGAGCGACGCGCATGACACCATCCTGGTGCAGATCAATCCGCGCGAGCGCGCCGAGATTCCGCGCAGCGCCAATGACGTGCTCAACCGCCTCAACGAGATCTCGTTCAATTCGCCACTGATGAAAGAGCTGCGCATGATCGCGCTCTTGCGGCAGGTCGCCGATCCCGGCCATGGCGAGGGCGCCCGTTGGGCCGGCATGCGCACCCACCGGATCTGGACCGACGCGCTCGCCGAGTTCGGCGCCTCCTCAAAGCTCAATGCGGAATGGGAGTTTATCTCCCTGCTGAAGGACGTCGGCCGCCGCAGTGCCGACGGCTTCCTGCAGGCGCACGCGGACGATCTTGGAAAGCGGTCGACGGCCGACATCGACATCCTGCTGGAGGAGTGCTGAGGCCATGCTCCTCGTCGGCCTGCTCGGCATCCTGATCGCGCTCGCTCTGCTGGCCTGGCTGTCCTATCGCGGCTGGAGCGTGCTGCTGCTGGCGCCGCTGGCTGCGATGATCACGGCGCTGTTCTCCGGCGAGCCGCTGCTGGCGCATTGGACCCAGACCTTCATGGGCAGCGCGGCAACCTTCCTCGGCCAATTCTTCCCGTTGTTCCTGCTCGGCGCGCTGTTCGGCAAGCTGATGGAGGATTCAGGCTCGGTCACTGCGATCGCGCGCTTTACCACGGAACGGCTGGGCATGCAGCGGACCATGCTGGCCGTGGTGCTCGCCGGCGCCTTCGTCACTTATGGCGGCGTCAGCCTGTTCGTTGCGTTCTTTGTGCTTGCGCCGATGGCGCAGTCACTGTTTCGGGCGGCGGCCATTCCGCGACGGCTGATGCCGCCGGCCATCGTGCTGGGCACGTCGACCTTCACCATGTCGGCCTTGCCGGGGACGCCATCGATCCAGAACGCGATCCCGATGCCGTTCTTCGGCACCACGCCCTTTGCAGCGCCAGGGCTTGGGATCATCGCCTCGCTGATCATGTTCGGCTTCGGCATGTGGTGGCTCGGCCGCGAGGAATCCCGTGCGAGAAACCGCGGCGAGAGCTTTGGTGCCGGGACGCCGCCGCCCGGCGAAGAGCTCGCGAGGAACGAGCAGCTGCGCGAGCGCGCGACGACGGCGCGTGAATTCGATCCACAGGAATTGACGCGAGGCAAACCAAGCGCGGCGCCTCCCGGTATCGTCGCCGCGGCCCTGCCCATTGTCGTCGTCGTCGCGGTCAATCTCCTGATGTCACAGCTGGTGCTGCCGCGGCTCGATACGTCATATCTGGCCGAAGCGCGCTGGGGTGAGACGTCGCTTGCCGCCGTCGGCGGCGTCTGGTCAGTCGTGACAGCGCTCGCAACCGCGATCCTGGTGGTGCTGCTGATCAATCATCGCAGGCTGCCTGCCATCCGCGAGACCATCGACGCCGGCGCCAATGCCGCCGTGCTTCCAGCCATGAGCGTGGCCAGTCTGGTCGGATTTGGCGCCGTCGTGGCCGCGGTGCCGGCCTTTGCCATGGTCAGAGATGCCGTGCTCGGCATCGAGGGCGGACCGCTGGTCTCGCTTGCGATCGCGACCAACGCGCTGGCGGCACTGACGGGCTCGGCATCCGGCGGGCTCAGCATCGCGCTCGACGCGCTGGCGAAGACCTATCTGGAGCGCGCCGCCGACGTTGGCCTCGCACCCGCGCTGTTGCATCGCGTCGCCGTGATCGGCTCCGGGACGCTGGATAGCCTGCCGCACAACGGCGCTGTGGTGACGCTGCTCGCCGTGTGCGGATCGACGCATCGCGAGAGCTATCGCGATATCGTCATCGCCGGCATCGTCGGACCGATGATCGCGCTGGGCGTGATCATCATTCTCGGCGACAATTTCGGCTCGTTCTGACCGCGCTTCTTTTTTGACGCGTTTTCTTCACGCGAACCGGTGTCCACTTTGCTTGAAAACACACTACCGCCGCTGATTGTACACATCGAGACAGACGGCCCCGAGCAGCACCAGACCCTTGATCACCTGCTGATAGTCGATGCCGATGCCGAGGATCGACATGCCGTTGTTCATCACGCCCATGATCATGGCGCCGACCACGGCGCCGCCGACCCGTCCCACGCCGCCATAGGCCGAGGCGCCGCCGATGAAACAGGCCGCGATGACGTCGAGCTCGAAGCCGGCGCCGGCCTTCGGCGTCGCCGTGTTCAGCCGCGCGGCGAACACGAGGCCGGCAAGCGCGGCCAACGTACCCATGTTGACGAAGGTGAGAAAAGTGAGCCGCTCGGTCTTGATGCCCGAGAGTTTCGCCGCCTTGGCGTTGCCGCCGACGGCATAGATCTGCCGGCCGATCACCGTGCGCCGCGTCACGAATCCGTAGAGCACGATCAGCGCCGTCATGATCACCAGCACATTGGGCAGTCCGCGATGCGAAGCGATGAGATAGGTGAAATAGAGCACGCCGAGGCAAAGCGCAGCGGACTTGCCGACAAACAGCGGATAGGGCTCGACCTCGATGTGATGCGCCTGCTCGCGCGCGCGGGACTTGGCACTGGCATAGACCAGCACCAGCGCGAGCACGGCGCCGATCAGCAGCGACGTCGGATGCAGCGTACCGGCCTCGGGCAGCAGCTCCGGAATGAAGCCCGACGACAATTTCTGGAACGTCCCGGGAAACGGCCCGACCGACTGGCCCTGCAGCACCGCAAGCGCAAGCCCCTTGAACACCAGCATGCCGGCGAGGGTGACGATGAAGGAGGGAATGCCGAAATAGGCGACCCAGTAGCCCTGCGCCGCGCCGATTGCGGCACCGACCAGGAGGCACGCGATGAAGGCAAGCGGATAGTCGATATGGTAGCGCACCATGAGAACCGCCGCGACCGCGCCGACGAAGCCGGCGACCGAGCCGACCGACAGGTCGATATGCCCGGTGACGATCACCAGGAGCATGCCGAGCGCCATGATCACGATATAGCTGTTCTGGAGCACCAGATTGGTGAGATTGAGGGGCTGCAGCAGCGTGCCGTCGGTCATCACCTGGAAGAACAGCATGATCGCAACCAGCGACAGCAGCATGCCGTAGTTGCGCAGATTGTGCTTGATGAAGCCGCTGCTCTTCCGCTTGCTTTCGTTCTTGGTCTCGTTCTTGATCTGATTATTGATCTCCTGGCGCTCGTCCGGCAGCGAAACCGTCTTGTCGGTCATGGCCGCATCTCTCCCATCAACTCGCCGGCGCTGTTCGCACGAAGCGCCTTGTTACGCATGATAGCATGCATGATCTTTTCCTGCGTGGCCTCCTGGGCGGGATATTCGGCGACAAAGGCGCCTTCGCTCATGACATAGATCCTGTCGCAAATGCCGAGCAGCTCCGGCATTTCCGAGGAGATCACCACCACCGCCTTGCCGGCCTCGGCGAGCTCGTTGATGATGACATAGATCTCGTATTTGGCGCCGACATCGATGCCGCGGGTCGGCTCGTCCAGGATCAGCACCTTGGGATCGGTCATCAGCCATTTCGACAGCACGACCTTCTGCTGGTTGCCGCCGGAGAGCTGGCCGGTCTCCTGGTAGACGTCGGACGACCGGATCCGCATGCGAGTGCGGTAGTCGCTCGCCGCCTTCAGCTCGCGGACATCATCGAGCACCCAGTTCGTGGCAACGCGATAGAGGCTCGCCAGCGTAATGTTCTTGCGGACGTCGTCGGCCAGGATCAGCCCGAGTTGCTTGCGATCCTCGGTGACATAGGCAAGGCCCGCGGCGATCGCGGCCGGCACCGAGGAGAGATCCGCTGCGCGTCCGTCGAGCGTGACCGCGCCGCTGATTCTGGTGCCCCAGGCGCGGCCGAACAGGCTCATGGCAAATTCGGTGCGGCCAGCGCCCATCAGGCCGGCAATGCCCACGACCTCGCCGCGGCGGACGTTGAAATCGACGTTCTTGATCACCTGCCGCTCGGGGTGCAGCGGGTGGTATACCGACCAGTCCTTCACCACCAGCGCAGGCGCGCCGATGGCGGCTTCCCGCCTTGGGAAGCGGTCGGCAAGGTCGCGGTTGACCATGCTGCGGATGATACGGTTCTCGTCCACGGGTTCCTTGCGGCAATCGATGGAATCAACGGTGCGGCCATCGCGCAGCACGGTGATGCGGTCGGCGACACGCGCGACCTCGTTCAGCTTGTGCGAAATCAGGATCGAGGCGATACCCTGCTCGCGGAACCTGACCAGACGGTCCAGCAGCGCCGCGCTATCGGTCTCGTTCAGGCTCGCGGTCGGCTCGTCCAGGATCAACAGCCGCACGCGCTTGGAGAGTGCCTTGGCGATCTCGACCAGCTGCTGCTTGCCGATACCGAGATCAGTCACCAGCGTATCCGGCGACTCCTTCAGCCCGACCTGGGCGAGCAGCTCGCGGGTGCGGCTGTAGACCGTATCGCGATCGATGACGCCGAAGCGCTGCGGCGGATGGGACAGGAAAATATTCTCAGCGATCGACATCAGCGGGATCAGCGCGAGCTCCTGGTGAATGATGATGATCCCGAGCGCCTCGGAATCATTGATGTCGCGGAAGCGCCGCTCCTCACCGTCAAAGGTGATAGTTCCCTCATAACTCAGGTGCGGATAGACGCCGCTCAAGACTTTCATCAGGGTCGACTTGCCGGCGCCATTCTCGCCGACGAGGGCGTGGATTTCGCCAGGTTCGACGGTGAACGTCACGTCGCGCAGCGCCTGCACGCCCGCAAAGCTCTTGCTGACGCCGCGCATCTCAAGCATTGCCGTCATGGTATTTTGTCCCGCATCCTTGAGCGGCCTCCCGAAAACTCCGGCGGGCACGGTTCCATGCCCGCCGGCGCAGGTCTGGTCACTCGAATTGCGAGCGCTTGTAGTAGCCACTGTCAACCAGAACCTTCTCCCAATTGCTCTTGTCAACCACCACGGGCTTGAGCAGATAGGACGGCACCACCTTGACACCGTTGTTGTAGGTCTTGGTGTCGTTGACGGTCACCTGCTTGCCTGACAGCGCCGAGTCGACCATGTCGGCGGCGACCTTGGCGAGGTCGCGGGTATCCTTGAAAATGGTCGAATACTGGTCGCCGCGCAGGATCGCCTTGATCGAGGGCACCTCGGCATCCTGCCCGCTGATCACGGGCATTGGCTGGTCGGCGCTGCCGTAGCCGACGCCCTTCAGCGAGGAGATGATGCCGATGGACAGGCCGTCATAGGGCGACAGCACCGCATCGACATGCTTGTTGCCATAGTAAGCGCTGAGCAGGTTGTCCATGCGCGCCTGCGCAGTGGCACCATCCCAACGCAAGGTCGCGACCTTGTCCATGCCCATCTGGCCGCTGGCGACCTTGAGCTTGCCCGAGTCGATATAGGGCTTCAGCACCGACATCGAGCCGTTGTAGAAGAAGTAGGCGTTGTTGTCGTCAGGCGAGCCGCCGAACAGCTCGATGTTGAAGGGACCCTTGCCCTCCTTCAGGCCGAGCTTCTGCTCGATCGACTGCGCCTGCAGCACGCCGACCTGGAAATTGTCGAAGGTCGCATAGTAGTCGACGTTCGGCGTGTCGCGGATCAGGCGGTCATAGGCGATGACGGTGATGCCCGCCGCCTTGGCCTGCTTCAGCACGTCCGAGAGCGTGGTGCCGTCGATCGCCGCGATCACCAACGCCTTCTCTTTCTTGGCGACCATGTTCTCCACCTGGGAGAGCTGGTTCGGGATATCGTCCTCGGCGTATTGCAGGTCGGCGTCGTAGCCGTGCGCCTTCAGCGCCTTCACCATGTTGTTGCCGTCATCGATCCAGCGCGCCGAGGATTTCGTCGGCATGGCGATGCCGACCGTCCCCTTGCTCTGGGCGAACGCGGTGCCGCTTGTGCCGGCGGCAAGGCCCGCGACGGCGAGCGCGATGAAGGTGGTCTTCAGATTTAGCATGCTTCACTCCCTTTGAGTTTTCCTGCTTGGTTAGAAAGGTGCGACGGAAGACTTGTGGCTTGGTGAGTTCAGGAACTTGCGAGCCGGACATCCGGCTCGGGCCGGCCACGCGCGGCCGCTTCGAACAGAAAGGTCCGGCCGTGATCGGGATCGGCGGCGCGCGCCGCCTCATCCATATCCTGCCAGGCCGACGTCACGAGCAGGCGCGACAGGTCCGGCCCGACGAAAGCCGGGCAGCTTGATTGCAGCGCCGGCACATGCAGGCAGCGCAGATGGGCTCCTTGCGGGTCGTAGATGTCGACACAGCCGCCGCCCCAGCGGGCGTTCCAGATCAGCCCGTCGGCATCGACCACCGCGCCGTCGAGACCGCCGACGCCCCGATGGCGCAGCAGCACCTCCGGCGCGCCGGTCGGCAGGCCGGTCGCAGGATCGAGCGTCACGCGACAGAGCACGTTCTCGGCGGTGTCGGCGAAATAGCCGGTGGCACCGTCGGGCGAAAAGCAGATCGCGTTGGGAATGGTGATGTTCGGGAACAGACGCGCGATCTCCCCGCGATGCAGCGCATAGATCGCGCCCATCCCCCGCTCCGCCTTGCGCCCCATGGTGCCGATCCAGAAGGTCCCGGACGGATGCACGCGCGCATCATTGGAGCGGGTGCGCGGATTGTCCGCTTCCAGCGGGCGATAGAGCTGCATGGTGCCGGACTTGGGGCAGCGAATATAGAGACCATCGTCTGCCACGATCAGCTGGCGTTCGTCATCGATCCGCGCCAGCGCGCTTGCCATCCGGCCAAGTTGATGAATGCGAATGTCGCCGCCAGCGAGGTTCGCCTCGAACAAACGCCCCTCGAGAATGTCAAACCACCATGCGGTGTCGCTCGCGGCATCGTAGGTAGGGCCTTCGCCCAGATGACAGCGCTCATGGCAAAGAATGGATGTCGTCAGATGTTCCATCATGTCCCTCCCGTTGCACACAGGAATCGGTAGACGATCTGATGGCGATAGATTTCACCCGGCGCGAGGCTCGGGCTCGGGAAATCAGGCCGGTTCGGTGAATTGGGCCAGACCTGCGGCTCGAGACAAAAGGCGTCGGATTGGCGATACAGCCGGCCCTGCTTTCCGAGAACCGATCCATCAAGATAGTTGCCGGAGTAGAACTGCAGGCCTGGTTGATCCGTCAGCAGCTCCAGAATGCGTCCCGACCGCAGCGCCTCGACGCGAGCTGCGAGCTTCAGCGTGCGATCATCGGCCAGGCAGAAATTGTGGTCGTAGCCCTTGCCGTGCTGCAGCTGCTGATCGTGCGCGCGGATGCGCGCTCCGATCGCGGTTGCCTTGCGGAAGTCGAACGGCGTGCCCGTGACCGCGCGCGGCGGCTCAGGCAGGGGAATGGCGGTCGGATCGATGGCAAGGAAGTGGTCGGCGAACAGCGTCAGCCGATGATCGAGGATATCGCGCCCCGAGGTCGCGCCTTCGAGATTGAAGAAGCTGTGATTGGTGAGATTGACGACGGTTGGCCGGTCCGTCCGCGCCTCAAATGCGAACGACAGCTCGCTCGGCCCCGTGATCCGATAGGTCAGGCGGACATCGAGCCGGCCGGGATAATTCTCCTCGCCGTCGGGGCTGACATAGTTGAGCGTCAGAAACGGCTCCGGCGCATCGCCGATGTTGGTGATCTGCCACAGCTTCCGGTCGAAGCCATCAGGCCCGCCATGCAGCGCGTTGGGACCATTGTTGGTCGCAAGCTGCACCATTTCGCCATCGAGCTCGAAGCGGCCGTTCGCAATCCGGTTGGCGTAGCGGCCGACAGTCGCGCCGAAGAATTTCCGCTCGCGCAGGAAACCATCCAGATTGTCATAGCCGAGCACGACATCATCGCAATGCCCGTCGGCATCGGGCACGAACAGGGACTGGATCGCTGCACCGAACGTGATGATGCGCGCCTCGAAGCCGCTCTGACTGCGCAGCGTCACGCGCTCGACGGCGCGGCCATCCGGCAGCGTGCCGAACACATCTCTTTCAATGCGTGAATGCGTATCAACCATGGTCAGCCTTTATGTCCTCTCGGCTTCGCCGGTCGCTTGCACCACCGGCGACCCTTCGTGCCGGTGCATGCCGTTGTGAATGACCTCGATCATGGCCCGGGTCGCGAGCTCGGCGTCGCCATCGACGATGGCATCGACAATGCGCTGGTGCCAAAGCAGCACGGTGTCGCGATCTTCGGTCGCGACCGGCGCACTGAGGAGGAAGGAGGCGCGCAACGCCGCCTCGATGACATGGCCGATGGAGCGCATGAACAGATTGCCGGACGCGCTGGCAACCGCGACATGCAGCGCGAGATCGGCGTCGGCAAAGCCGATGGAATCGGACGCCTCCTGCCGCATCCGATCCATGCTGCGCCTGAGCTCGACGATGTCGGCCTCGGTCCGCTTTGCTGCCGCCAGCGCCGCCGCCCGCGGCTCCACTGCGAGGCGAATCTCGGCGAGATCACCGAGAAAGCGCTTGTCGATGCCGGCGTCGAGATGCCAGGCCAGCACGTCGGCATCGAACATGTTCCAGGCGCCCCGCTCGCGCACCACCGTGCCGACCCGCGCCTTGGTGGAGAGCAGCCCCTTGGCGACCAGCGTCTTGACGCTTTCGCGCAGCACCGGGCGGGACACGCCGAACATCGCGGTGAGCTCGGCATCGCCCGGCAGGCGGGTCCCTTCGATATAACGGCCGGCAATGATGTCGACGCCGATCGAGCGCGCCACTTCCGCATGGTTGGAATGGGCGCGCCGGGTCGGGATGACGACAATGCGCGAGGTCGTGGCATCGCTCATGGCTTTGCTCCTTTGCGGACCGCCGAGCGCCGCGCAAGGACGATGATCGCCTGCTGCAAGGCGATGAAGGCAAACAACGGAATGCGGGTTGCGAGTATTGTCAGAGCTGGGCGGCGCTCGCAGGACGCGAGGATGTCGGCGCGGCGGCGACGGCAAAAAGGGCGTTCGAGGTCATGAGGCGCGTTCTCCCAAGATCTTTCCGGGCGCCATTTTTCTTGGTGTTATGGCACCTTCGGACCATCCGATGCAGGATAGCTCCGGGACTATTTCACGGAAAATCAGCGCCGACTAGTCATATTATTTGACTATTGGCCACTTTTTTGGGCGCGCTCACGCCGTCCGCACGGCACTGAGGAACTGCCCGACTTCCCGCTTCAGGCGGCCGCTTTCGTTCGACAGCGACTTGGCGGCCGAGAGCACCTGGGTGGATGCCGATCCGGTTTCGCTGGCGCCGCGCTGCACGTCGGTGATGTTGGCGGAGACCTGCTGGGTACCGTGCGCGGCCTGCTGTACATTGCGGGAAATTTCGCGCGTTGCCGCGCCCTGCTCTTCCACGGCGGACGCGATGGCCGAGGCGATCTCCGACATCCTGCCGATGGTATCGCCGATCTCCTTGATGGCGCCGACGGACTCCTGGGTGGCGGCCTGAATGCCCGAGATCTGCTGGCTGATTTCGCCGGTGGCTTTCGCAGTCTGCTCGGCCAGCGCCTTCACTTCCGAGGCGACCACGGCAAAGCCGCGGCCTGCTTCCCCGGCGCGGGCCGCCTCGATGGTGGCGTTCAACGCCAACAGATTGGTCTGGCCGGCAATGGAGGTGATGAGCTCGACGACGTCGCCGATGCGTGCGGCGGCGCGGGCCAATTCGCCGACCCGATCGTTGGTCTTCTGGGCCTGCCCCACCGCCTCGGTGGCGATGCGCGCGGAATCCTGCACCTGTCGGCTGATCTCGGTGATCGATGACGCCATTTCTTCGGTTGCCGACGCCACCGACTGCACATTGGTCGAAGCTTCCTCGGACGCCGCAGCGACGGTGGTCGCGAGCTCCTCCGAGCGCTCGGCGGTCGCAGTGAGCGTGCCGGCAGAGGCCTCGAGCTCGGTCGATGCTTGCGAGACGATGTTGACGATCTCGCCGATCATCGTTTCGAAATCGCTGGTGATGCGGTCGACGCGCTGGCCGCGCTGGATCTTGGCATCGGCCTCCGCCGCAGCCTGCTCGTCGGCCGCTTTCTTGGCAATCAACGCCTCCTTGAAGACCTGCAGCGAAGCGGCCATCGATCCGATCTCGTCGTCGCGACCGCTGGCGGGAATAGCGACCTCATGGCGGCCCGCCGCAAGCTCGCCCACCGCATCGGTCAACTTCGCAAGCGGGGTGATCACGCGCCGGCGCAGCATCAAGGTGACGCCGCCGAGTACGCCAAGCAGCGCCATGACCACGACCATGGCGACAGCCAGCATCATCAGCGCGCTGTTGCGCGCGGCGCTGGCGCGATCGCCAGCTTCCGCCAAGGCGGCATCGCGGACCACAAAGAAGCGTTCAACTGCGGGCACGATGGAACTGGCCAGCTCGTCGGATGTGATGCTGTATTTGCCGTCGCTGCGCGCTGCCGGAAGCTCCTTGTCAACCACAAGTGCCGCATGGCCGAAATAGGCATCCACCGCATCCTTCATGACGCCGGCAAGCCGCGCCGGATTGCCGAGCTGATCGATGTCGGATTCGATACGCTCGCGATCCACTTCGATGCGCCCTTGATTGCGATCCATGATCGTGAATTCCGCAGCCTTCAATGGCCGGCGGGTGGCGATCGGAGCTGACAGCGTTCCCGCCCGCCCGCCCGCGGCGATCCGCAGGTCCTGGGCAATGCGCGCCACGTTCAACAGCGCCGTGAGCGAGGCATCGGCGCCCGTTACTCTCGTTTCGATCCGGTTCAAGATCGGCTCGATCGCCGCAATGACCTGGACGGTGCCGGGCATGAAACCATCGAGTGCAGCGCGATCGCGCGCGCTCAT
>Ga0070738_10005925_pt1 | contig 13150 bp, 10 predicted proteins | sample Coa_R2_2_FD_66446 | JGI IMG/M metagenome (GOLD analysis project Ga0070738, IMG submission 66446) | Surface soil microbial communities from Centralia Pennsylvania, which are recovering from an underground coalmine fire - Coalmine... | ecosystem: Environmental > Terrestrial > Soil > Unclassified ... | reverse complement strand
TGACATCGTCGATTGGCACCCGCCACGCGGCGTGAATGGTCAGCTTGCTCGTGTCCTGCTGGATCGCGACTTCGCGGAGCATGATGTTGGGCATGAAGGCATGGGTGTGCAGCCTGCTCCCGTCGGCTCGCGTCGCGATCGCGACCAGCCCGTAGTCGGTCTCCTTGGCCGAAATGCGCGGAAGGTCGATCAGCCCGAAACTTCCCATGAACTCGCGATGGGTAAAGTGAATGTGCACTTCGTCGACATCGTTCTCGACCCGTTGAAAGTAATTGTAGGGCAGGACGACCGCCATCGAGAGCAGCTCGCCCGCGCTCTCGTCCTCGAGCTCGGGGAAACGCGGAAAAGACGGCGCCTCGCCCTCGCCGAAATAGCCGAAAACGACGCCGAGATATTCGCGGACCGGGTGGGTCTCCAAGCTGACATGCCGGGTATAGGTGGCGGTCTCGGCGGGGAACTCCACGCCCTGGCCGTCGCCCGAGAACTTCCAGCCGTGATAGCGGCACCGGATGCAGTTCCCCTCGACCCAGCCATAGGCGAGGCTCGTCCCGCGATGCGGGCAGCGGTCCTGGACGAGGTTCATCACCCCCTGCTCGCCCCGGTACAGCGTATAAAACTTGCCGAGTATCTTGATCCGCTTCGCGGCGCCCGGCGCATAATCCTTGGACAAGGCCACCGGCTGCCAGAACCGCGACAGATATCGCCCGGCGATCGCGCCATTCTCAACAAGCGAGAAATCGTCGGAAGGGTGTTGCTGCCGGCCTTGAAGCATCTGAATATCCCGTAGGCTGAATGATACTGAAACATATCGAGGGTGTGCACGGAACGGAAATTAGAACTTCTTCCGAACGATTAGACTGGCTTATCACGCGGGACGCGCGCCCTCAGGTCTGAATGGGCGGAGCCGACTTCAGCGGACCTTCTGAATGCAAACGACCTGCGGCTCGAGCGCTGTTTCTGCTATCGCCTTGTTTGAACAGCCCTGCGACGTCGGCGACTTTTCCCGCCGGAAACGCCGCCATGACGTAGCGGTCTGGCCGGACCAGCAGAAGCGACCCCGACGCCGCCGCCAGCGCCCGGTCAGGTGGATCGACCAGACTTAAGGACGCCCCGCCGAGATCTGACGCGGGAGGGCCCGTCAAGAACAACGAGATCGTCGGGACCGAAACCTTGCCGGTGTCCAACTGACGCGCGGCGGCCTTCAGAGCGACCGGCGGCATGTCCAAGCCGACCAGGACAAATCCATCTGGCAGCGCGTCATCGAGCAGTTGCTCGAACCCATCGCGAGACCGCACGACAGGCTGTGGAAGGAGTCGGCCGACCAGCGTGTGGGCCGAAGGCAGAAGAAATCCCGAGCTGAAGCGCGGCTGTGGCTTGTACTTCATCTCGCCGAAATAGGCGCGAAGCTCAGGCCACAAACCGGCCGCGCGAAAGGCGGTCTGCGTGACCCAGCCCCGCAAGCGCGTCGGCGGGCCCATAATGCGCCCCATGCGCAGAGCCAAATCGATCATGGCGGCGACATGTCCGCGCCGCTCTGTCTCGTAGCTGTGCAACAAGCTCTCGCCGATGCGGCCCGTCACGACTTCCGCAAGCTTCCAGGCGAGGTTGTGCGCATCGCGAATGCCGCTGTTCATGCCTTGTCCGGCGAAAGGTGGCATAAGATGCGCCGCATCTCCGGCCAAAAAGACGCGATCATGCGCCCATCGATCGGCGATCCTTGCATGGAAGGTGTACACAACCTGCCGCACCGTCCGGCTGCCTGCGGCGGCGCCGCGCGACGCGAGCAGCGCCTGGACCCTTTCCGGACGCAGCATCTCGCCTTCGGTTTCGTGGTCTCGCAGCTTAAACTCGAAGCGCCTGGTCTGGTCCGGCCCCGGTAGCGCGATGCACGGGCGATCGATGTCGCAGAAGACGACTGTGTCCCGATCGGCGGGTGAGTCGGCGAGGTCGATGATCAGCCAGCGCTCCGGAAGGGTCTCGCCTTCGAGCTTGACGCCGAGCAGCTTTCGGATGGTGCTGCTCGCACCGTCGCAGCCGACCAGATATAGCCCGCGCGCGCCGAGTTGCTCGCCGTCGCAGGCGATCGAGACATTGACGCAATCCATGTCTTGGACAAATCCACTGACGGTCGAACCGAAGCGGGTCTCGACATGGGCGAACCGTTTCAAGCCGTCGCGAAGCTGTTGCTCAAGGATAGGTTGACGAAACGCGTTACGGCGCAGATAGCCGTATGGGCGGCCGGTCGGCATTACCGTCAGGAAACAGTTTCCCCGCGGCGTCAAATACCGCGAACCGTATCCCCGTACGACCTGCGCCATCACCTGCTCGATTATGCCTGCCGCCTGCATTGTGCGCAGCGACTCATCATCGATCGAAACCGCGCGCGGCTCCCGCACCGTCGCTGTATTGCGTTCCACGACAAGGACCGATAATCCCCGCAATCCCAAAAGGTTCGCGAGTGTCAGACCAGTCGGCCCGGCACCTGCGATGATGACGTCGTAAATGCGCGCCGAGGGCTCAACGCTCATCCGTCACGCCGTTGACGAGGGTCCCCACGCGCGGAATCTCGACTTCGACCGTGTCGCCAGGCTTGAGGAACAGCGGGGGCTCCCGCTTGAAGCCAACCCCTCCCGGTGTCCCGGTGGCGATCAGATCGCCCGGCGCCAATGGCGTGAATGCAGAACAGTATTCGATGAGTGTCGGGATGTCGAAAATCAGCTGATCGAGCTCCGCCGACTGCACGGTCACTCCATTCACGCGAGTTTCGATATGCAATTTTGTATAGTCGCCGATCTCATCCGCTGTGACGACGACGGGCCCGAGGGCGCCGGTGCCCGGAAAGTTCTTCCCAGGCGTGAACTGAATGGTGTGCCGCTGCCAATCGCGCACGGTGGCGTCATTGTAACAGGCGTAACCCGCGACGTGCGCCATCGCATCCTGACGTTTGATGTAGCGCCCGCCCCTCCCGATCACGACCGCGAGTTCGCCTTCGTAGTCGAGCGCCGTGGAGACATGAGGACGGACGATCGACGCGCGATGGCCGAGCTGCGTGTCCGCGAAGCGCGTGAATACAGCCGGATGCCCGGTTGCCTCGCGACCCGTCTCGCGACGATGGGTTTCATAATTGAGGCCGATGCACAAGATCTTGGCAGGATCGGGGATGACTGGCAGCCACTCGATGTCCGCGGTCGGAATCCGGGAGGCCGACTCGGTCGCGTCGATGATCGACGAGAAGGCCTGCCCGGCGATCACCTCCTTCAGGCTCGGAAAGCGTCCGCCGAGCAATTTACCGACGTCGGCGATTTCGTCGCCCGCGACGACGCCCCAGGATGTCCGCCCCGATAGGCTGAAGGTGGCAAGCTTCATCGCATTTCCTCTGGTAAGTCCGGGCGAGGGCAGCGAAGCCCAACGTCAATTCTCTCGATAGAGCAGTTCCGCGGCCAACAAACGATGGCAGTTTCGGTAAAGTGTTGCCGCGCCGGTATCGCGGATGACCGTCTCTATCGTCCGGATCGAATCGAACAGCCGGTTCGGTTTGCGCCTCCGCCTAGACGCCGGGCGAGCGTTTCTTTACCCGATGTGGCTCGATGGTTTGACAAACGAGTCACAGCGAAGACCACTCCGGCCGACGCCGCTGGCTGCTTATCTGCGTCGGGCTGCCGCAAATCGATTAACCAGACATTGGGCTGACAAAACGGCAGTTGCGATACCGGCGTGGCAACACTTTGCCGAAACTGCCATCGTTCATTGCAAGCTGATCCGTTCTATTAAGCACGAGTGGCGGAACGCCGGAGTCGCGGCCGCGAACGGGAAGTGAATTGGCGACCTAGGCGGCGCTGATCATTCAGCAAGGAGCCGCGTTGATGTTTGATTTGGCGGAAGCGACCGCACGCTGGGCACGCGTACGGCAGATGATGATGGATCGTGACCTGGAGGTGGTGCTCGCGATCGATTGGTCGCGCGATGAGATACTCATGGGCCATCAACGGTGGTTGACAGGCTTCATCGCCAGGGGTGGACCCGCCGCGGCCCTGCTTCACCGTGATGGGCGCGTCGAACTGATTACCCAGCGGGTCGGGAAGATGGTGGCCGAATACTACGAAAGCCTTGCGTTACCGATCGAACTCGTGAGCGGCTTTTCTCCGTCGCTTCTCGCGGAGCGCATTACCCATCACCGACCGGCGCGGCTGGGAATCGCCGAGATGGAAAGTTTTCCGGCGAAGCTCGCCGTGGCGTTGAGCGAGCAGCCGTCAGCCCCGGAGTTGGTCGACGTATCCGAAGAGTTTCAGCGGCTTCGGTTGCGAAAGAGCGCTTACGAGGTCGCCCTCATCCGCAAAAGCTGCGCCATCGCGGATGCGGTATGGGAGCATGTTCCGGAGATATTCAAGGTCGGCCGCAGAAACTACGAAATCATTGCCGATATCGATCATCTGGTTCGCCTGCAAGGCGCCGAGGGCGGCTTTCATCTGGTGCTGCCTCTGCCCTTTGTTGGGCGGCCGATGCCGTTGTCAGTAAACAGCGATCGGATTGAAAACGGTGCGCGATACCTCGTGGAAATTTCGCCACGCTACGACGGGTATTACTCCCAGCTGACAATTCCGGTGACCAGCCGCTCGGACGACAAGGCGGCATTGCGCGCCCACCAGGATATCGTCGAGGCGAAGCGCGCCGCGCAACCGCTTATGCGACCGGGCGCCGATCTGTCCCAAGTCGCAAAATTCGTCGCAGAATTCCTCGCCGGAAGGGGCCATGCCCTGACTTCACTGTCTCTCGGACATTTCTGTGGCATGGCGTTGACGGAACCGCGCCATGACCCGGTGCATCCGTTCGAGCTTGAAGAAGGCATGACCCTCATCTTTCATCCAGTCCTCGCCGATCCGGACTTTTGCTCCCTGATGCGCGCTGACACCTATCTGATCACGGAGACTGGGGCCGAGAGGCTGAATCGCTACGAGGGTGGTGTGCTCGTGATTGCATGAGCGGAAACACCATTCTCGACCGTCGCACGATACATGACGGTGGCGGCTCGATAGTTGGCAGAACCCTTGCGATTTCGGAGAACCGCAGATGGCGGCAGTTGGTGTCGTATTTCCGACCAAGTCTGGACTTTACTATGGTGGCGCGTGGCACGAGCCGCGGAACGCGAAAGCAACGGAGATATTCTCGCCAGCTACCGGTGAGCCGTTGATGACGATCCAGGAAGGATCGGCGGCGGACGTGCCCGCAGCGGTGGCGGCGGCGCAAGCAGGCTTTGCAAAGTGGCGCGACGTGCCGCCGCTTGAGCGCGCACGGTTGCTCAAGGAATTGGCGCGGATCGTCCGCGCCAATTCTAAGGATATCGCGTTACTCGACGCCATGGACTGCGGCAACCCCATCTCGGAACTTTTGTTCGACGTCGAGACCACCGCCTTCCTTTTGGAGTATTTTGCTGGCCTGGTCACGGAGATGAAGGGCGCTTCCGTACCGATGGGGCCCGATGCGGTGAGCTTCTCAGTGCGGGAGCCATACGGAGTGGTCGCGCGAATCGCGCCATTCAATCACCCGTTTCTTTTGTCTGTCGGGAAGGCCGCAGCCGTTCTCGCCGCTGGCAACGCCCTCATCATCAAGCCATCCGAACAAACTCCTTTGTCCGTGCTCAGAGCTGCGGAGCTGTTTGACGACGTGCTCCCTGCTGGAGTCTTCAACGTGCTTCCAGGGGACAGGGCGCTGGGAGCGGCGCTTGTCGCGGATCCGGGCGTCTCGATGGTGGGCTTGATCGGCAGCATTTCGACCGGCAGGGCAGTGATGCGTACCGCTTCCGACACTCTGAAACGGGTACTCCTGGAACTCGGCGGAAAAAATGCCCTGATCGCCTTTCCCGACACCGATCCGGATAAGATCGCCGGCGCCATGGTCCAAGGAATGAATTTCACCTGGTGCGGACAGTCCTGCGGCTCCACGAGCCGGGCGTTCGTCCACGATGACATCTACGCCGCCGTCCTCGAACGTCTGCCCGCTCACATCGCCAGATACCGCCCCGGACTGCCCAACGATCCACTCACAACGATGGGTAGCTTGGCAGACCGAAAGCAGCTCGAGCGGGCTTGGAGCTATATTGACAACGCCAAGGCTGAGGGGGCCCGGCTCCTATGCGGCGGCCATCAACCCGATGATCCCGCACTTAAGAACGGTTGCTTTCTTATGCCGACCATCTTCGCCGACGTGACGATGGAGATGCGGATCGCGCGAGAGGAGATCTTCGGCCCGATTCTTTCCGTTTTGCGGTGGGACGACGAGGTGGAGATGCTCCGCCAAGTCAACCAGGTGGAGTATGGCCTCACTTGCGCCATCTGGACCCGCGACGTGGCCAAGGCGCACCGCCTTGCTTCCCGAGTTGAGGCGGGATTTTGCTGGATCAATGATGTCGTACGCCATGCCGTGGGCTCGCCTTTCGGCGGCTACAAGCAATCGGGGATCGGTCGCGAGGAGTGCCTCGAAGAACTACTCTCCTTCACTCAGGGAAAGAACATTTTTATAAATCTGAACAACTGAACTTTATTGCAGTGGACAGCATGGCATGGACGCAATTGGCACGATAAGGGGGATTGATGACAAAAGAAGAAACACGCTTGGAGGATCTGAGAAAAACAAATCCGCTATTCGGTCCTCGAAAACTCAAACTTGGCACGTTCTGCACCAATGTAAGTGGCGCCGCGACGATCTCGACGATGGAGGGAGTGTTCGAGGCGACATGGGACAATGTGCGATTGACTTCCCGTCTTGCCGACGAGATGCAGTTCGAGGCGATTGTGCCGCTTGCGCGATGGCGCGGTTTCGGCGGTGACACCGATTTCAACGGCGCCCAATTTGAGGCGCTGACTTTCGCTGCCGCGGTGAGCGCGCAGACCCGTTACCCCTCCGTGTTTTCCACGGTTCAGGTTCCCTCGATCCATCCAGTGCTCGCGGCCAAGCAGGCGACAACCATCGACCATGTTGGTGGCGGGCGATTCACGCTCAACGTCGTGACGGGCTGGAGTCGGCGCGATGTCGAACTCTTCGGCGCGCCTCTTCTCGAGCACGATAAGCGCTTCGTCGTCGCCGACGAATGGATTACGCTGATGAAGCTGCTCTGGACCTCGGACGAACCGCTGGATTTTGAAGGGCGCTACTTCCGGGTGAAGGATGCGCTCCAGCGGCCTCGCCCAATTCAGCCCTACCCCGCGCTGATGAACGCGAGTTCTTCCTCTACCGGGAAGCGCTTCGCGGCGAAACATTTTGACGTCGTCTTCATCCCGCTACGCGGCCGCGACCCACGATCGATAAAGGATCAAGTCGAGAGCTATCGCCAGTTCGCTCGGGAAGAATATGGGCGCGAACTGAAGATCTGGATCAATTCGTACATGATCGCCGGCGATACGCAGGAAGATGCAGATCGCCAATTTGACTATTGTGTGCATGAGAAGGGAGATTGGGTCGCGGCCAACAACATGATCGGTGAACTCGGAATCACGAATCCCGTGTCGCCGGCAATACTCAAGCAGATGACCATCGACTTCGTCGCGGGCTGGGGCGGTTTTAAGCTGGTGGGTACCGTCAACAAGATCGTTTCCGATCTCAAGATGCTGGTCGATGCTGGTATTGACGGGACGCTGCTTACTTGGCCGGCCTTTATAGACGGCATGCTGCGTTTCCAGAAAGAGGTCCATCCTCTTCTCATCGAGGAAGGTCTGCGGTAGGGGGCTGTCCGCCTGGGTGGCTGATGAAACGCTGCGTCCACCTTGAAGGCCAGATGCTCGCGCTATCCGACTTCAACGGCTTTGCGCGCGACCCGTCCGTCATATTTTATGATCTCCTTGAACCGTCGGCTGGAGCGACGCGACCGTCCATCGTAATGCTGCATGGAGGTGGCCATACCGGAGCTTGCTGGCTGCGAACGGTGAACGACCGACCGGGCTGGGCCTATCTGTTTGCCGCCGCCGGACACCGGGTGATCGCGCCAGATTGGCCGGGCCATGGCAGAAGCGGCGCCGTCGATTATTCGAAGCTCGACGGCGGACAAGTCTGCCATTGGCTTACCAGCTTCATCGAACAGCTTGGCGAACCCGTCGTGCTGGTCGCGCATTCGATGGGCGGCGCGCTCGGTTGGCGGATCGCCGAACTCGCCGGTCGATCAGTGATCGCGATTGTTGGTGTGGCGCCCGCGCCACCGGGAAACATCCAGCCGGAAGCCAATCTTTTGAAGGAGACGGAGCAGGGATGGACTGTTCGCGTCGGCTCGCATACCGTCTTTCTTCAGAAGGCGCCTTCTGCGCCCCACGAGAGCTTCATTCGTAACAAGCTGATCGGCAAAAGCACGCGCTTCCCCGTCGAATCCCTGGCTCGTTACGCGTCGTCGCTGACGATCACCGCGCCGCGGCTGATCTATGAACGCCTCAACATTGACGGCTCGCAGGTCCGGGTGGAGGACCCGTTCAGTTTCGCGGGACGCCCCGTCCTGGTTCTTACCGGGACCAACGACGTCGACCACCCGCGACGGGTCGACGAGGCAATCGCCGAGTGGCTTAAAGCCCACGGCGCCCAGGCCGAATTCATTTGGCTCGGCGACCGAGGTATATCCGGCAATGGACACATGCTGATGCTGGAAGACAACAGCGACGATATCGGCGCGCTAATACTTGAATGGCTTGAAAAATCGGTCAAATAGCCGCCCTACACTCGCACTCGGAGCTGCGTATGATCAAACCGTCAGGTGCGCAGCGGCGCCGTTCCCCAAGAGTTGAGCGTCCGTTGCTCATGCGGCCATTCTCCAACCGGCCGATCGGGCCCGACGATCTCCATTTCGGCCGAAATCTCCAGCCAGTTGCCGTCGAGATCGTGAATGAACAGAAACAGATTGTTGCCCGGACCATGCCGGCCCGGGCCCCATTCGACCTTGACATGATGCTTGGCGAAATGATCCCCCCAGTCGCGAATCAGACCCCAGTCGCCGACCTCATAGCAGTGATGATCAAAGTGGTCGGACGAGGCTTGGAACACGGCGAAACTGTGATGCTCTTCACTGCAACGCAGGAAAGCGGTTGTCAATGAAGCGCTTGCGTCCACGACATTGTCCGAGAGCTTGAACCCCAGGAGCGACTGGAAAAACGCAGAAAGACGCGCTGCATTGCGACTCGCGACCACAACATGCTGGAGACGGCCGGCCAAACCTGCGTCCAGCGGTTGTTCGCTTGCTCGAGCGAGCCCGAAAAGCAAACGATTACCGTCCGGATCGTCGAGCGAAATGACGCCCGGCCCAAAAAGCTCGGTACCGTTTTCCCTAACGTCATGCGGCCAACTCGCCCGCTCCAGGCGCGCCTTCAACGATGCGAGACCGCTCTCGTTATCGACGGCAAACCCCGCGAAAGCCAGCGTCTTCCGCCCACCCGGGAGAAAATAGATGTGGCGCTCCGCCGTCTCACCCAGGATACCGCGATCGGTGCGACGTAGCTTCAGCCCCATCACGCGCTCATGAAAGGCGGCCAGGGCACCGGGATCGGGCGATCCTAGAGCAATGTGGTGCAGGCGCGCCGCGAGCGGCCGGTCATCCGGAGCATTCATGCTGTTGTGTCGCCTTGATCACGAACGGATGTGGCGTGGTCGTGCCGCCAAAGATTCCAGGCGCGATCGATCTGCCCCATGGTTGTTTCATCGCAGGCGCGGGCCTCTTTTTCGTTCAAATAGACAGGTTCGCCGAGCTTGAGAGCGGCGAGTTGCACCTCGCAATTGCGTGCGGCATAGATCGCGCGATACGTCGCCTGCGGAACTCCTTCTCCCACCGCCGTGAAGCCGTGGCCGCGCATCAGCACCACCGCAGCGTCCGCAAGATGCGCTGCCAGCGCCGCTCCCAGCTTCGCGTTCCGGATGAGCAGATCGCTTCCCGGCCCCGCGTGATCGGCAATGTCGAACGGCACCGGTGTGCTGCGCAGATAGCCGCACATGTGGTAGATCGGACGAACCGTCACAGACGGTACGACCGAGAAGGGCAGTACAGACACCGCGTGACTATGCACAATCGCGTATACGTCCGCCCGCCGACGGTAGATCTCGCCATGAATGAAGCGCTCCAGGAATATGCGGGCATCCGGATCGGACACAGGCACTCCGTCCAGATCCAGCTCTAACACATCGGCCGGCGTGACCAGCGCCGGCGCCAGAGATCGCGATATGAGGAAGCGATCCGCGCGCTCTGGGTGTCGCCGACTGACATGGCCGAACGCATCCACAATGCCCTGGGCCGACAGGATATGGCTGGCGTCGACGACCTCCCGCCGCGCATCGTTGATAGTCATCCGGCAGCCTCGAGCATTTCAACGATCCTTGAGCCGGGACCTCTGGCGTGACGTCATGCAGATTTCAGCGGCGTCTACCGGGGAAAAGTCGCGCGGCGTTGCCATGATCGATCGCGGCATGCTCGGCTTCCGACAAAAGGGGACTCGCGTCCAACATCGACGTGTATTTCTCGGCGGAGCCGCCGGGCGCGTACGGGAAGTCGCTTCCGAACAATATGCGAGACGGGTCGGCAAACGCTTTGAGACTCGGGATCGCGAACGCACTGGAGGACAGCGCCGTGTCGAAATAGAAGCGCCGGAATGTCTCCAGCAGCGTGTCCGTGTCATACGAGTCGGGCGAGACGCTCGTTGCGCAGGTCGAGGCGCGATGCGCCACATAGGGCAAGAACCCGCCAGCATGAGACAAGATCACCCGCATCTTCCGATGTCGATCGAGCACACCTTTCAACACCATGTCGACTGCCGTGCGGGTCGTTGCGAATGGAAAATCGACAATCGGCGCCGGAATGCCTTCGATATCGGGGAGCGACGTACGCGTAGGATGAATGAAGACGATCGCTTCGCGTCGGTCCAGTTCGGCCCAAAGCGGTTCGAAGTATGGATCTCCGAGGTACCGATCGCCGTAATTGGAGAACAGAATCACGCCATCGGCCGCGAGTGTGTCGAGCGCATAAGAGAGCTCGAGCAGCGCACCTTCCAAATCCGGCAGCGGTAGCGTCGCGAAGTTACCGAACCGGCCCGGCCATTTCTCCACGAGGCCTGCGGTATATTCGTTGACCTCGCGGGTGGCCTTCCGGCGCTCGTCGGTCGCCCAGCTCGCGACGCCGGGCGCAGTAAGCGATAGGATGCCCGTCGCGATCCGGCGCGAATCCATGAAGGCGATCGCCGTCTCGGGCGACCAGCTGGGCGGGCGATGAATCGATTTATTGCGTTGCAGTCCCTCCACCCAAAACGGGGGGACTAAATGCTGATGAACATCTATCCTGCCGGCCGGCACCATTTTAACTCCTAGCCTTCAACAAACAGAGACTCTTTCGTCAAAATGCAACCGCTTCGGCATCTTCTCGCTTCAGAACTCGAGGACTCAACAGAACCGGCAAATGTTCGAAGCCAAACTCGTTGAATGTTCCTCCCGATACGCAAACCAATGGCTTCTCCGGATCGATAGCAACCGAAGCGACGCGCCGAGAAAACACTCGCAGAGCCGTTGAAGCTTCAAGCCGGGCCAGCCAGGCACCCAAGCAGGTATGTATGCCTTGCCCGAACGCGAAGTGCGTTCGCCTCTTCTCGTCGGGGTCGAAAGATTCGGGATCGTCAAAATAGGCAGCATCTCGGTTGGCGGAGGCAAGGAGCAGACGGACAACGGAGCCTGCAGGTATTGTTTGTCCGGAAACATCGACATCGCGCGTCGTTATCCGAATATTGCGGTGGAACGACGGTCTCGTGCGCAGCACCTCTTCCACGAATGACGTGGTGAAGGCCTCATCATCTTTCATTCGGTCCAAGTCCCCCGGGCGCTGCGAAAGCACGTAGACAGCATTGCCGATCAGGTTGGTAGTCGTCGAATGGCCGGCAATAAGAAGCATCACAACGTATTGGGCGCATTCTTCTCCGGTGAGCTCACCGTGACGCACCAGGTCCGCAAGGACAGACACCACGCGCCCATTGTCGTAGTTCTCCGCCCGGACCAGCTCTGTCACGAATTGGATCAACCCTTCGCTCGCAAGTCGCGCTTCACGGGACGGCTCCCGCCCTAGCCGAATTGCGCCTACATATTCCATCTGGAGCCTTGTCAGCTCGCGAAGCCGTTCGACCTCGAACACCGGTATGCCGAGAACAAGACCGATAAGAGCAACCGTGAGCGGGCCGGCGAAATCATTGATGATATCGCAGCGCCCTGTCGCCAGCTGGGCTTCGATCAGGGATTCGGCATGATGCTTGATTTGCGGCGCAACCGGCTGAACGGCTGTGCGCGTGAACATGTGCGCCACCATTTTCCGCAGGCGGCCGTGCTCGGGAGGATCCGAGAAGAGCATATTTGGAACTGCGGTGGTACGGCTGGAGAATGTAGCGGGATCCATCAGCACCCGACCTATGTCCTCACGGCGACTCAGGATCCAGCAAGGCTGATCGCCGAACTTGCTTTTGAGAACGGGGGCCTGGTCGCGGAGCACGGTATAGTACGGGTAGGGATCTTTTTGTATTTCCGGGTCATCGGGACGAAACTGGTCCGGTGTCACAGTCCTCGCCGATTTCACTGTTTTTCCTCCGTTAAGCACAAGGCGCAATCGAAAGATGCCCCACTGATGGAAACAGGTGGATCACCCGATCTCACACTTCGGCAAGCTCGCGCGCCTCTGGCTCGGAAGCGGTATCGGATACGAAGATCAGCGGCTCGCCCGCGGGTCGCCGCCAATCCTTGAGCGGACGGCCTTCCTCCAGCGCGTTCATCTCGCGCATCCAGATCTTGCGGAGCAGTCCGATCGCCCTGTCGGACTGGCCTAAATGCTCCGCCTTGCGATCGGCGATGATGCCTTGGCCAGCCATTGTGACCGTGTCCTGGATCACGGGAAGCAACGGGTGATTCGCGTCGACTTCGTCCAGCGTCATCTCGCAGGCCATGACCCGCGCAGCAATTTCCCTTGGATCGATCATTTCTTTTTCGCTCTCGCGGATCGCCTCGTTATAGTTGCCGACGCGGTCGATCATCACGCTGAGGGTGCTGACATCGTCGATTGGCACCCGCCACGCGGCGTGAATGGTCAGCTTGCTCGTGTCCTGCTGGATCGCGACTTCGCGGAGCATGATGTTGGGCATGAAGGCATGGGTGTGCAGCCTGCTCC
>Ga0070738_10005921_pt1 | contig 13154 bp, 16 predicted proteins | sample Coa_R2_2_FD_66446 | JGI IMG/M metagenome (GOLD analysis project Ga0070738, IMG submission 66446) | Surface soil microbial communities from Centralia Pennsylvania, which are recovering from an underground coalmine fire - Coalmine... | ecosystem: Environmental > Terrestrial > Soil > Unclassified ... | reverse complement strand
GCAGACAGCCGGCCGCGCCGCCGGCGCTGCACCCCGCGGCCGCGCCGACCCCGGCGACCACCACCGCGCCGCACCAGCAGTACCCGAAGTTTCTACGCAGCGGACCGACCATCCCTGGGCGCATGGCGTGCGCCAGCCACGCTAGCGCACCGAACCCGGCGCGCGCCATCGTGCGGCGCCCCCCGGAGCCTTCTACTGCCTCGCGGTCGCCGCGGCCGCGGCCGCGCGCGTCGCGCCGTCGGGCCCGACCTCGACCGCCTGCGCGCGCGAAGCGCTCAGTCCCTGGGGCACCTCGACGCGCACCCAGCCGTCCCTGCCGACGGACGCGACGAACCGCTGGCCGCGAGACGCGCGCCGCGGCACGCCGAGATCGGCCGGAGTCGCCCAGAGCGGCCTCGGCTCCATGTCGTAGCGAAACGCGAGGACGTGCTGCGCGTCGGCGCGCTGCGCGGCTTGCACGAGCACCCAGGCGCCGCGCGCCGCGGCGACGACCGTCATCGGCCCGACGGCGCCGGCCTCGCCGACCTCGGCTCCCTGCTCGCCCCAGGCCGCCCGTCCGTCGTCGCGCAGCCACTGCGCGCGTCCGGACGACGCGCCGGAGCAGACGGCGATCCACCCGAGGCCCGGCGCGTACGCGACCGACAGGCCGTCGCACGCGGGCATCGACGCGACCCGGACGTCGCCGAGCGACGCGCCGTCCGCCCCCCACATGCGCGCCGAGAGCGCGTGCGAGGCGGCGACGTACCCGAACACCGCGACGCCCCGGTCCGGTCGAGGCGCGAGCGCGACGTGCGCGTACGCCTCCGGCGCGCTCGCCTGCGGCAGCGACGCCGACCAGGCGAGCCGGCCGTGATCGACGACGAGCAAGATGGGGTCCTGCTCGTCCATGCGCGACACGAGCAGCAGCGTCCGCTCGGCGCCGGCGTCGAAGCTCTGGACCGCGAACGGCTCGTCGCCCTCGCCGCCGAAGTGATCACCGAGCACGCGGAGGTGGGGGCGCAGCAGCGGGTTGAGCACGCCCAGGATCAGGTACTGCACGCGGCCGCCCGCGACGTCCGCGGCGCCGCGGCCCGGTCCGGCGGCTCCGGCCGAGCCCGGGCCCGCGTCGTCGGCGCCGGAGGCCGGCGCGCGCGAGCACCCGACGATCGCCAGCGCCGCGACGGCCCAGGCGGGGGCGCCGCGGATCGCCGCGCGCGCCGCGGAGAATCGGAGGGGCGACCTCGGGGGCGGACCGTCGTGCATGCCCCCGAGTACGCCGGGCGGGCGCCGGAAGTCAAAGGCTCGTCACGGGCGCAGGGCGTGGCCCATGGCGGCCGTGCAGAACGCGACGCGCAGCAGGCGCTCGCGCTCGATCGGGGCGACCAGCAGCGAGGCGCAGGCGTCGTCGATGAAGAGCGCTATCTCGGCGTGCGCGCGCGCGATCGCGCCGGCGACCGCGGCGTCGATCGCCGGCTCGAGCGCCAGATCGGGCATCGCGTAAGGCCGGCGCACGCGCGCGCGCAGGATCGTGGCGTCGACCTCCGGCGCGCACGAGTTCGTACACTCGACCTGCGGACGGGCGTGGCGAAGGTGCTCGAAGACGACCTGAGCCAGCGTGGTCGCCACGGCCGTGTCCCGCACGTGCGCCGCGGCGACGGCGCACGCGTCCGCCAGGTCGGCCTCGCGGCGGCGCACCGCCTCGGTCACCCACGAGGTCTCCTGCTGAGTCGATCGCATGTGCGATGCCCAAGCACCGCCGATGCCGCCGCCTAGACCCGCCCGCCAGCCAGCCGCGCCACGGCCGCGACCAGGCCGGGCACGACCGCGGCCATCCCGTCGACGTCGAGCTCGAAGCGGTCCTCGGACGCCGCCCACGGCGGCCGGTCGGTGACCATCACGCCGGGCCAGCGCTGCCGCCAGAACGCGGCGTGATCCGACGACTCGACGCCGGGAAACCAGCCCGGCAGCGTCAGCGCCCGGGCGGCGATTCGCGACGAGACGCGGAACGCGTCGCGCGCCGAGCGGGCGACGTGCGTCGAGCGGAAGTTGCCGACGAACAGCACGGTCGCCGCGCGGCGCCGCCGGGCCAGATCGAGCCTGGCGAGCGACAGCATCGCGGCGACCGTCTTTCCGTCGCGCCGGAGCCGCTCGACGTAGTGCGCGCTCCCGCCCTCGCGCGTGAACGCGACGAAGTGGATGGTGCGGCGGAGGCGCTCGCGGGTGAGCGCGCGCACCATCGCGAGCTGTACCGCGACGCCGCTCGGATCGGGGTCGTCGTAGCGCGCGCCGACCACCACGCTCGGGGCGGCGCGCTCTGCGCCGATCAGCTCGGCCTCGACGTTGCGCCGCCCGAGCGTCCCGCCGACGGGCTCGCGCACGACGGCCCTGCCCGCGTCGAGCATCGCTCGCGCGACCACGTGCTCGAGCGCGGCCGGGTCGTGCTCCTGCGCGGCGCGGGCGAGCCGTTCGAGATCCGCGCGGATCGCCGCGCGCAGGTCGTGGCCGTGCTCGAGCGCCCATCGCCTGTGCGAGGGCGAGCCCGCGTGGGCGGGTGTCCACGACGGCGGATCGCTCGCCGGGAACGACTCGGCCACGGCTTCGTCGACGTCGTCTTCGATCGGGGGTTGCGCGGGGGGATCGGACATCTCGCCGGACCCAGCGCCTGCATTCCGCTTGCCACGGTCGTCGGGCGCAACGGACGGCGCGCCCGTCACGAGGTCACGAGGTCACGAGGTCACATGGTCACATGGTCTCGCCGATGCGCCGGCCGAGCCGCTCGCAGCACGACTCGTACTTCAGGTCGGCGTTGCCGCGCGCGTCGAAGTGGACCCGCACGTTCGTGGCCGGCTTGCGGTGCACGGGGCAGTCGATGCCCGCGAGCCGCCGCCCGACGTCTTGCCCCACGTTGCGCAGCGCGGCCGCCAGGCGCGCGTCGGCGAGCTCTTCGACCGGAACCGGCCGGCCTCCGACGTCGACCGTGACGCGCACTGGGAGCATGCTGTGTAAAGGAAAGCGCGGACGTCGCCGAAAGCAAGGGCGCCGCGCGATCTCTCCTCAGGCCCGAACGGCCAGGCAGAGCGCGAACGACCCCTCGTCGTCCGAGTACCACGCGCGCAGCCGCATGCCCCCGAGCTCCAGCGCACGCTCGACGCTCGCCCGCGTGAACTTGCGGCTGATCTCCGTCAGGATGCGCTCGCCGGCCGCGATCTCGACCTCGAGCCGGATGGCCGGCACCGAGACCAGCTGCCGCCGCCGTGAAACGAGGTGCATCTCGATCCGCTGGCGCTCGGCGTCGTAGAAGGCCAGGTGATCGAAGGCGTGCTCGTCGAAGTCCGCACCGAGCTCGCGCGAGAGCACGCGAAGCACGTTCTTGTTGAACTCGGCGGTGACCCCCCGCGCGTCGTTGTATGCCGCGTGCAGCGCGCGCTCGTCCTTGACGAGGTCGACGCCGAGCAAGAAGCCGTCGCGCTGGGTGAGGAGCCGCGCGACGGATCGCAGGAACGCGGGAGCCGCGTGCTCGTCGAGGTTCCCGATGGTGCTCCCGAGAAGCGCGAACAGCCTGGGGCCCGACGACGCCGGGGCGGCCGTCGAGAGCCGCGGAAGATCGTAGGCGAAATCGCCGACCAGGCCGCGGACGGTCAGCCGGGGAGCGCGCGCGAGGAGCGCCCGGGCGCACGCCTCGACCGCGGCGTGCGCGATGTCGAACGGAACGTAGAGCGGCGACGCGCCGTGGTCGCACAGCGCGCGGACGAGCGGCCCCGTCTTTCTGGCCATTCCGCTGCCGATCTCGACGAGGGTCCGCGCGCCGACCAGCGTGACGATCTCGTCCGCGTGGCGCGTGAGCAGTGCCGCCTCCGCGCGCGTCAAGTAGTACTCCGGCAGGTCGCATATCGCGTCGAACAGCCGCGACCCGCGCTCGTCGTAGAAGTACTTCGGCGGGATCGAGCGCGGCGGCCGCGCGAGGCCCTCGCGCACTTCGCGCCGCATCGTGGCGATCGCGTCATGCGCGCCACCGCCCCCCTGAATGACCTCGAACGGTGCCATGACGGCCAGCCCTCTCTAGCGTGGGTCGTACCAGCGCCGTAGCGCGGGTCATGCCAGCGCCACCCGTGCCGGCGTGGATCCACGCCGGCGCACTCCCGGCCGGTGGGGGTCGTGCCGACGGCGCAGCTTACGACGTCCGGGCGATCGGGGCGCGGTTGATGCGCCATACGCCCGACTCGTCCATCACGAATTCAAGGGCGCCGCCGTCGTCGCTGCGCAGGTGAACGCGGAGCGGCGGCCCCTCCGCCCACGACCACTCGACGACCGTCCACGTGCGCGCGTCGTCCTCGAGCTCGCTTGCGGCGGATGTCGCGCGGAATCGATCCAGGTTGCGGCGCGCGGTCTCGGTCACGTGCTGGGTGGGCATGCGGAGCATCGCGCCAATGCCATGACAACGCCGCGCGCGGGCCGCAAGGGGTATTGCTCGGCGGGGCGCCGGCCGGTAGCTTTTTTCGGGTGATCCGGTCGCATTCGCCGCCGAGCGGCCGTGTCGTCATGGCCGTCGCCCTGCTCGCCTGCAGCGCGTGCAAGGACGGGAGCGGCGCGCCGGCGCCGGCGTCGCCCGCCGGGAACGCGGGTGTGACGGCCGCCGGGCAAGCCAGCGAAGCCGGGCAAGCCGGCGGCGAGACGGTCATCGTGGAGGCTGACGACGGAAGGTCCTTCGACGTCGCGATCGGCGCCACCGTCACCTTCAGGCTGGCGGGCCGGTCCGGCACGGGATACGCGTGGACGCCCACGCACGTCGACCCGGCGATCCTCGCGCAGAAGGGGGAGCGGACGACGGAGGTCTCGTCCGACACGCCCGGCGCGCCGAAGGTCGACGTGTACCGCTTCGCCGCCGCCGCCGCGGGCTCGACGACCGTCGACATGTCGCTCGCCCGCCCGTTCGGCGACTCGATGGCGGCGCGCACGATGCACGTCACGGTGAACGTGCACTGAGTCGCGCCGCGGCGGCGGCGGCTCGCTCAGTCGTAGCGCTCGCTGTGCACCTGCTGGCGCGGCAGGCCCATGTCCTTGCGCAGCAGGTCGCGCACCGAGCCGACCATCCTCTCGAGCCCGCACACGTACGCGTGCGGCGGGGCGGCGCTCTCGGCCGAGAGCCTCTCCCATAGATCGCGCACGTGCGCCTGAACGTAGCCGCGACGGCCCGACCAGGCGCCGCGCGGCTGCGACAGCGTCGCCTCGAACACGAAGAGCGGATCGTCGGCCATCAGGCGCGAGAACTCGTCGCCGTAGAGCACGTCTTCCTCGTGCCTCACGCCGAGGAGGAGCCGCACCGGCGCGCGCGCGCCGGCGGCGGCTGCGGCGCGAATCATGCTGCGCATCGGCGTCACGCCGGTTCCGGTCGCGATCATCAGCGCCGGCGGCGCGCCCGCGGCCGGACGCGTGAAAAACCCCTGCGGGCCGCTGAAACGCAGCACGGCGCCGACGCCCACGGCGTGGAGCCACGTCGAGATCGGCCCGCCTTGCACGCGGGTGACCGCCAGCTCGAAGCGCGGCGAACCGTCGGGCGGCGACGCGATCGAGTAGGACCGTTTCAGCTGTACGTCGAGGCCGCCGCCCGGCGCGCGCACGGCCGTCTCCCCGGGGGTCTCGAACGCTCGCGCGCCCTCGATCGACTCGGCCGGCGCAAGCACGTTGACCCACTGGCCCGGCTCGAACGCCATCGGCAGCGCGTCCGTTCGCTCGAACGCGAGCTCGCGCACGCTCGGCGACAGCTGGCGCGCATGCACGAGGCGGGCCTCGAACGGCGGCGGGAGCGGCATCGCGGTTTGTTTATGTAGGCCCTTTGGCCATGCGCCGCATCGGCGGCGCCGGCGCGCGCGTGTGCGGAAGCAGCGCGTCGGGCCGGTACGCGTACGCCGCCTTGACCCGCGCCAGCGATCGGAGCGTCCGCTCCATGCGAAGGAGCGCGTCGAGCGCCTCGTGCGTCCGCAGCCCCCGCGCGCGCGCCTCGGCCAGCACCGGGCCGATCGCCGCCGTCGCGTCGGGCGGGTGGAACACCGCTCCCGGCAGGAGCGCCACGACGAGGGGCGCGTCGCTCGCCACGATCCGCGCGTCGAAGAGCTGACCGGCCGCCGCGTCGAGCTCGGCCTGCGACTCCTCCTCGATCGTGTTCAGCATCAGCTCGGCGCCGCTCCACACGTCCACGAGCAGGCCGTCCTGCGCTCGAAACAAGCCGCGATGCGCGCGCTCGAGGGGGACGAGCCAGGCGCGCTCGTCGGCGCCGAGCTCGGACTCGACCTCCCGACCGAAGGCACCCCGGGTGACCGCGTCGCACCAGAACGCGCGACTGCGCGCCTCGAACCAGCCGTCGTCCGGCGCGAAAGCCCCGGTCGCCGCCTCGAAGCGCGCACGGAGCTGGGCCACGCGCCCGGCCCGCTCGGGCGCGCCGCCCAGCTGCACGATCCGCGCGACCGTCTCCAGGACTCCCATTCGGGCCGCGCTGGTGTACCCTTTCGTCGCGGAGCGCGCATGGAAAACCGCGTATTCTTCCCGCAGACGGCGCTCGATCGCTGGGTCCTCGACGGGCGCGTCGATCTGCAACAGAACGAGGTCACGCTGCTGCAGGGGCGCCGCCGCTACCGGCTGGTGGACGCCGTCCGCGTGCTGCGCGAGGTCGGCGGCGGCGCCGACTCTCACGGCCTGGTCGGTCGCGTCAAGCCGCGCGCCGCCCTCGAGCAGCTCGGCGCCGAGATCGTCGAGACCTCGATGCTGCTCGGCGACGCGGCGTTCGACGTGGAGCCCGGCTGGCTCGGCGTACCCACGGCGCCCTTCGCCGAGTACGCGGCCACCGAGGGGCGCGCCGCGCCCGGGAGCCCCGGCCCCGTGGACCTTCCCACGTCGGACGAAGATCTGCTCGCGCGGTTCGCCGCGCCGGATGCCTGACGACCGTCCGGGTGCGAACTCGGGCCGCCAACGCCCGAGCTGGCGAAGATCGGCCTTTCGTTCCACCATGCGCCAGGTGAAGCTCGACTTTTCCGACCTGCTGTTCGGCGCGACGGCGCTGTCCTACCTGGCGGCGTCGGCGCTCTTCATCGCGTTCCTGGTGGGCTGGCCCTCGGGGCGTCCGCAGTCGCTCGGAGTCGCGCTGGCCCGGTGGGCGCCGCGGCTCGTCGCGCTCGCGGTGCCGCTGCACGCGGCGCACATCGTGCTGTCGTCGCTCGTGCTTCACGTCTGCCCGGTCGAGGGGATGCACTTCGCCATGAGCATCGTCTCGATGCTCGCCGCCCTCGCGTACGTCGTCGCGCGGCGACGCTTCCGCGTCGACGTCGTCGGAGCCTTCGTGGCCCCTCTGGCGCTCACGTTCCTTTTGGCGTCGCGCGTCGTCGGGGCCGGGGGTCCGCCCAAGCTGCGGAGCGCCGTCCTCCCCTTTCACGTGGCGGCCAATCTGCTCGGCGTGGCCCTCTTCACGCTGGCGTTCGCGGCGGCCGTCGCGTACCTCGTGCAAGAGCGCCACCTCAAGCGCAAGGACCTGCACGGGATATTCGAGCGCCTGCCGCCGCTCGAGGCGCTCGACCGCGCCGAGCATCGCTTCCTCGTCGCCGGTTTTCCGCTGCTGACGATCGGCGTGTTGACGGGCACGCTCTGGGCGCGCGAGGTCGAGGCCGGCGGCGCCGCCGAGATCGCGCGCGCGGCGTTCGGCTACGTCTCCTGGGCGCTGTTCGGGGCGGTGCTGCTCCTGCGCGCGGCCGCCGGCTGGCGCGGACGGAGGGCGGCGTACGGCACGATCGCCGGCTTCGGGTTCACGGTGCTCGTGCTCGCCCTGTACGTCGTTCGCGACGCCATGACCGCGCAGGCCGTGGCCGCCGCGGGGGCGCTGCCGTGATCCTGGTCGTGGGCCTGTCGCATCGCACCGCTCCGGTGGACGTCCGCGAGCGCCTGGCCGCCGGCGCCGACACGCTGGCGACGGTGCTCGCGCGGCTGGCGCGTCGAACCGAGCTGTCCGAGTTCATGTTCCTGTCGACGTGCAACCGGGTCGAGGTCATCGCCCTGGCCGCCGATCAGAGCGCCGGCGACGCGCTGCGCGCGATTCGAGAGGAGCTCGCGCTGCACGGCGGCCTGTCGCACGACGCGGAGCTGGCGCCGTACCTCTACGAGACGCGCGACGACGACGCCGTCAGGCACGTCTTCCGCGTCGCCGCGAGCCTCGATTCGATGGTGCTCGGCGAGCCGCAGATCCTCGGCCAGGTCAAGCAGGCCTACGACGCCGCCGTCGCGGCGGGCGTGCTCAAGGGGACCCTGGCCCGCTGCGTGAGCCGGGCGTTCGCCGTGGCCAAGCGCGTGAGGACCGAGACGGCGATCGGCGTCGGCTCGGTCAGCATCGCGAGCGTCGCGGTCGATCTGGCGGCGCACATGTTCGGCGATCTGTCCGACCACGCGGTGCTGCTGCTCGGGGCCGGCGAGATGGCCGAGGCGGCGGCGCGCAGCCTGGGCCGGGGCGCTCGCGCCCTGCGCATCTGCAACCGGAGCTTCGAGCGCGCCGCGGCGCTCGCCGGCCAGATGCACGCCTCCGCCGTTCCGTGGGACGGGCTCGACTCGGAGCTCGCCCACGCCGACGTCGTCGTGGCGAGCACCGCGAGCCAGACGCCGGTCGTGACGCGCGAGATGGTCAAGCGAGCCATGAAGGCGCGCAAGGGGCGCACGCTTCTCTTCGTCGACATCGCGGTGCCGCGCAACGTCGAGCCGGCGGTGCACGCCATCGACAACGTGTACGTGTACAACGTCGACGACCTCGAGCAGGAGGTCGCGCGCGGCATGAAGGCGCGCGAAAAGGAGCTCGAGGCAGCCGAGAAGATCGTCGCCGCGGAGGTGGCCGAGTTCCTGGCCTGGTCGCGCGGGCTCGAGGTGCAGCCGACGCTCGTCGCGATGCGCGCCAAGGCGCGCGCGGTCCTCTTCGCCGAGCTCGAGAAGTCGCTCTCGGGGCGCCTCAAGCACCTGGGCGAAGGCGATCGCGCGGCGCTGCAGCAAATGCTCGAGAGCGCGGTGAACAAGTGGCTGCACACGCCGACGACGAAGCTGAAGTCCAGGGCGGCCGACGGCGACGCCGAGACGCTCGCCGCGACGGTCCGGTTCCTGTTCGACTTGCAGGAGGTGTCCGCCGCGAGGGAGGCCGATCGCGTGCGGGCCGAATCGGACGGCCGAAGCGCGCCGACGGCCGGCGACGAGGACGAACGCCTGCACTGACCGCGCGCGCGGCGCTCCCCCCGGACCTACCGCTTCTTCGCCTTGGGCGTGCCCTTCTTGCGGGGCGGCGGGCGCGCGCTCCGCCGGAGCCCCGACTTCTCGGGTTTCGCCCGGGAACCGGATCCCGAGCCGGCGCCGCCGAGCACGGGCGCCGACGGTGGGATGGTCAAGATGGGCGGCCTGCGCCGCGCCTGCCCGCGCAGCTCCACGGGAATGACGCACTTGTGCGCCGTGTGCGTCCTCGACAGCGCGACGACCTTCGTGTCGACCAGGCCCGCGTCACGCACCGCCTCGAGCACGTCGGCCTCGGTGATCGCCTTGCTGCCCTTCGGCCGCACGATCCAGAGCGTCCCGGCGTCCACCATGCGCGCGCGCAGGATCGCCAGCTTTCTCAGTCCGTCCCGCGTCTCGGCGCCGAAGAAGATGACCGCGAAGCCCTCGGGAACGCGGCCCTCGGCCACGCTGGCCGTCCGCTCGCGGAGGGCGGTCAGAAAGAGCGGGTCGGTCACGTCCACGACGGCGACGCGCGACTGCGCACCCACCTCGAGCTTCTCGAACAGCCCCTTGGGCTGCTTGATGAGGCGCATCCAGCGGTCGGCCACCTGCGCACCGAGCTCGAAGCGCGTCTCGTCGTCGGCGGCGATCACCAGCGCGTCGCCGTCGACGCTGACGTCTCGCATCCGCTCGAACGGGATCTCCAGGCGCAGGTCTCCCCCTCGGAATAGCAGCGTCTCTCCCTCGAGCTGCGCCGTCCCGGTGGACGCTTTCCGGCCGACGCGCACCGTGCATTCCGCCTCGAGCCCCATCTCGGAGAGGGAGCGTAATCTGCGGCCGGCGACAATGCGGCATTTCTTGCGAGCGCGCCGGCCGCGGCTCGGTTCAGGTCAGACGGCGCCCGACCTCGAGCCCCAGCGCATGCGCCGCCTGCTCGTCGGCCGGACGGGGGAGCGCGCGCTCGGCCCGGCGCAGATCCGTTCCGTCCGGCCGGGCGATGAAGGCACGTAGACGCAGCGAGTCGAGGACGACCTCCGCGTGCACCCCGAGCGGACTCTTGCAGTCGCCGCCCACTGCCGACAGGACACCGCGCTCCGCCGCGACGCATAACGCTGCCGCCGGATCGTGGACGCACGCGAGCGCCGCCCGCATCTCGTCGTCGTCCGACCGGCACTCGACCGCGAGCGCTCCCTGGCCTGGCGCCGGCAGCGAAAGCTCGAGCGAGAGCACCTCGGTCGCGCGCGCCTCGAGGCCCAGCCGCACGAGACCCGCACGGGCGAGCACGATGGCCTCGCACTCGCCGGCGTCGACCTTGCGCAGGCGCGTGTCGACGTTGCCGCGAAGCGGCACGACCTGCAGGTCCGGCCGGTGGGCCCGGAGCGACACGGCACGACGCAAGCTCGAGGTACCCACGCGGGCCTCTCGCGGGAGCGCGTCGAGCGTGCCATGACGCGGAGCGACGAGCACGTCACGCGCGTCTTCGCGAGCCGGCACGCAGGCGACGACGAGACCGCTCGGCAGGGTGGCCGGCACGTCCTTCATCGAGTGCACGGCGAAGTCGGCGCGCCCGTCGAGGAGCGCTTCCTCGATTTCCTTGACGAAGAGCCCCTTGCCGCCCACGTCGGCGAGCGGTCGGTCCTGGATGCGGTCGCCGCTCGTGACGACCTGGAGCTCGCGCGCCTCGAGCGAGGGCATCGCGGCTTGCAAGCGGGCGACGAGCGCGCGGCACTGGGCGAGAGCGAGCGCGGAGCGGCGGGTGGCGTAGACGACGCAGCGCATGAGCTAGGGGGTGAGGTGGGTGGCGTGGGGTGTGACGTGCGCGTCGTTCGGCGCGTTCTTCGGGCAGGCGGGCCCGCTGCTGGCTGCCAGCTGAGCTGCGGGAGGCGAGCGGCTGACGGCTAGCCGGAAAACGAAGCCTACTACGCGCGGCCTCGGGTCCGCTTGCGTCGCTCGTGCCCCTCGCGATAAATGGATATGGTCGTGCTGCGTTCGGGCCGCCTCGCTCTCGCGATCCTCGTCGCCGTGCTCGGCTCGCTCGCGTTGGCCGGTCGGGCCGCCGCCAAGGAGGCCGCGAGCGCGGCGGATCCGCTCGTCTTGCAGGTGCCCGGCCACTCGGACGCCTATTACTTCGAGCCGCGCGGCAAGTCGCGAAAGCCCATCCTGCTCTACTTGCACGGCCGGGGCGGCAACCCGCTCGAGGACTGCCGCAAGTGGGCGCGCGTGGCGCGGCAGTTCGGCTGGGTGGTCTGCCCTCAAGGCCCCGCGCCCACCGACGGCGGCGGGCGCACCTGGAACAACGATCCCGAGACGGCGCGGCGGATCATCGACGCGACGGTCGACGCGCTCAAGGACAAGTACAAGGGACGCGTGCGCACGCGGGGCGACATCCTGATCGGGTTCAGCGAGGGAGCGTTCATCGCGCAGCAGGTCGGCATGCGCGACCCCTCGCGCTGGAACCGCTGGCTCATCCTGGCCGCCAACGACCGCTACTGGTTCGGCGACGCGCCGCAGCTGCTCGAGCAGAACCGGGCCAAGATCCGCCGCGTCTTCCTGCTGACCGGAGAGGACGACCAGGTCGCCGAGAACACCAAGCGCGCCGGCGAGATGCTCAAGGACGCCCACATCCGCGTCCGGGTGAAGATCGCCCCGGGGCTGGGACACGAGGTACCCGCCGACCGCATGATCACGAACTACCGCCGTCCCCTGCGCTGGCTCGCCGCGGCGATGTAGGGCACGCACACTAAGATCCGCCCCACTGCCGGCCGTACTCATGGGCATGCGTTGCATCGCGACGCCGGCCGACACGGCCCTCGCGTGGCTCTCGGCGGCGGAGCGGGCGGCGCTCGAAGGCGTAAGACATCTAAGCACCCGGTTCCCCGACGCGCGCTTGCGTGAAGTCCCGCTCGTGCGCGCGTTCGAGCTCGACGCGCAGGCCGACCCCGGCGGCGCGACGCGCGTGTGGCTGGCGCTCGAGGCGCTGCAGGTGACCGGGAGCTTCAAGGTGCGCGGCGCGCTCGTGTCGGTCGCCGCGAACCGATCGCGCGGACACGTCGTCGCGGCCAGCGCGGACAACCACGGCCTGGCGGTGGCGTACGCCGCGCGAGTGCTCGACGTGCCGGCGACGATCTGCGTGCCGAGGCGCGCGTCGCCGCCGCGTCGCGCCAAGCTGCGAAGCTACGGCGCCGAGCTCGTGATCACCCACAGCGATCACGACCACGACGCCGAGGCGCTCGCCAAGGAGATCGCCGCCACGCAGGGCGCCGCGTTCGTCTCCGCGAGCGACGACCTCGACGTCGTGCGCGGCAGCGGCGCGTCGCTCGGCTTCGAGATCGTGCGCGCGCTCGGCGGCGTGCCCGAGCGCGTGCTGGCGCCGGTCGGCTCGGGCGGCCTCGCGACCGGCCTGTCGTGGGCGCTCTGGGCGGAGGCCGGCGCTCCGCTGCACGGCGAGCGCTGCGTGTGGGGCGTCGAGGCGGAGGCGCAGTGCGCGGTGGCGGCGGCGTTCGAGGGCGGACCGCTCGGCGATCCCGGACGCGGCGGCGCACGCGAGCCGGGCCCGCCGCTGACGGCCGAAGGCTTCGCCCGGGCGCGCGCGGCGCTCGCCGGCGTGCTGGTGCTGCCCGAGGGCGACATCCGCGCGGCCATGGTGCACGCGCATCGCGACATGGGCCTGGTCCTGGAGTGGCGCGCCGCCGCCGCGCTGGCGCCGGTGCTCCGCGGGCTGCCGCCGCCGCTGCGCGGCGGGGACGTGGTCGTCGTGCTGACCGGTCGAAACATCGAGCCGCAGCACGCCGACGCCGTTCTGGACCGCACCGGCGACGGGGGACTCTGATAGGCTGGTTCGGGCGTGCCCCTCAGCTCGGCCCCGGCTCCGAACACCGCGCACACCAGGCGGGTGTGCGAGTGGCTCGTGCGTGACAAGCTGCTCAAGCCCGAGCAGATCGAGGCGGTGC
>Ga0070738_10005917_pt1 | contig 13156 bp, 11 predicted proteins | sample Coa_R2_2_FD_66446 | JGI IMG/M metagenome (GOLD analysis project Ga0070738, IMG submission 66446) | Surface soil microbial communities from Centralia Pennsylvania, which are recovering from an underground coalmine fire - Coalmine... | ecosystem: Environmental > Terrestrial > Soil > Unclassified ... | reverse complement strand
GGGACGCGCGCCTCGCACGCCCGGAGCGTCGCGGTCTCGAGGACGAGGTCGCGCGCCTCGGGCGGCCACGCGGCGGGCTCGCGCCCGACGGCGATGATGAAGGTCGCTCCGTGGGCGACGAGGCGCCGGACCACGCCGGGGTCGTCGAGCTCGTCCGAGAAGACGAGCCCGAGCGTCTCGTCCGAGACGTCGACGACCGAGGTCGCGCCCTCCCGGTGCTCGGCGAGGAGGTGGCCGTCCCGCGCGAAGGCGAGGACCGCCTCGCCGCCCGGCCGCGGGGCGCCGAACACGATGACGCGCCCGAAGAGGGCGGCGAGCTTCGCGAGCGTCGGGTCGAGGCCGTCCTTCCCGACCGGGTCCTTGCGCCAGATCCCGTCCGGCCAGACGGCCGCGTGCACGTCGGGCGTCCCCTCCGTCTGGGCGAGGATGAGGCCCCGGAGCGAGAAGACCATGGCGTCCTCGGGGCGCTCGTGGGCCTGGGAGATCACGGTCTGGAAGGCCGACTTGAGCTGCGCCTCGATCGGGACGGCCGAGACGAGGATCTGGAAGCCGATCTGCCACGTGATGATCGTGATCCCGTGGCCGAGGACGAGGTGGACGGTCGCCCTCGAGCGGTTCGTCTCGAAGAGCGAGAGGCCGCGCTCGATGAGGACGCTCGCGGCGACGACGAGGAGAGAGATCGAGGCGGCCCCTCCGAGCTCGGCCATCTGGGAGAAGGGACGCGCCCAGCGGTCCGTGAGCGCGTGCGCGAGCGTGAAGGAGGCGCACGGAGCGAAGGGGACGCGCGTCCTCAGGTCCTCGAGGGCGATCCACGCGAAGGGCGCGAGGAGGGCGGCCACGTCCCCCCGGGCGAGGGTATGGACGAGCGCGAACGCCGTGGGCGCGAGCGCGAGGACGAGGAGCGGGAGGACGGCCCTCGGGAAGTTCTCGCCCTCCTGGAGCCCCGCGTGGAGGGCCCAGCGCGCCGGGAAGGCGAGGCCCGCCGCTCCCCAGACGAGCCCGGCGAGGAGCCCGTCGCCCACGCTCGCCTCGCGGAGCGAGCGGAGGAGGAGGACGACGCCCACGAACGCGAGCGGCCAGAACCCGAAGGGCGCGAAGGCCATCGCGTGGAACGCGCCCCCGATGAGGGCACAGAGGATCCGGGCGGGGCGCCGCAATGAGCCAGGAGTCTACACCGCTCGCTGGGGGCTTCGCCCCTCGCGTTCGAGGATCCAAGGGGCAGGACACGATTCCGCGTCGTCGTGACCCCGTTCGTGCTCGTTCTCGTTCTCGTTCTCGTTCTCGGCCGTTCGATCGAGAACGAGAACGAGAACGAGAACGAGCACGACGGCCAACGTTGCCGAATCGCGCCCCGTTACTTACAGGCCCCTGGTCCTGTCCGCGATGATGCTCTGGAGCAGGTCCTGGACTCCGCGCGGCTCGCCGAGCGGGCCGCTCGAGGGGCCGGCGGGGGCGGGGCGCTTCATGCGGACGCGACGCTCCTCGCTCGACTCGTCGAGCGCGACGAGCTCGGGGACGAGGACCGCCCTCTCGAACGAGAGGTCCCATCGGCCCCGGAGCATGCCGGGGAGCTCGAAGTGCCGGAAGTGGAGACGGTCGTTCGTCGCGTCCTCGCGCCCCAGGACGGCGCGGGCGTGCTCCTCCGGGGCGAGGCGGGCGAGGTCGGAGGGGATCCCGGACGACTCGGGCGAGTTGCTCTGGACCTGGAGGAACGAGCCCGCGGGCTCGCCCTTCTCGTAGAGGTCGTAGGCGAGGTCCGCCTTGTTGCCGTCGATGAACAGGGCGAAGGCGCGCGTGTTGAGGGAGCGCGAGAGCCTCTGGGCGAGGACGGCGTCGTAGCTCGCGTAGCGGTCGCCCTCGCGGAGGATCGCCGTCCAGCCGTCCCTCTCGAGCTTGTAGAGCACGGCGCGCCGGCCCATGTCGCGGCCGTCGGCAGGGCAGGGCGCCCCGCGGATCACGGGGATGAGGTCGCGGGGCATGCCGTAGGCCGTCGCCGCCAGGGCGGCGAGGACCACGTCGGGACTGGCTTTGACCTTGACGCAGGCGAAGTCGAGAGGAGGCGTCGAGAGGTTCAGCACTCCACTGCGAACGCGCACGGTGTCCCTCGCTCGGAGTACTCCTTGCACACGGCGCTCCGGGTCGATTCGGGCTGACGAGACAGGGAGTTACGCCAAGGACGTGCATCCAAGGGGCTTACGTTTTCCCAATTCGCGCGTACAGCGGCGCGCACGGCGTTCTCGGAGGCCATGCTCCTCCCCCACGCAGCGGGGGAGGGCCTTGGGCGCTCGCGCCCTCCCCCCGCGCAGCGGGGGGAGGGCGGGGGTGGGGGGCCATTTGCGCGAGGTCGGCCCCCCACCCCGACCCTCCCCCCGCTCCTCGGGGGGAGGGAGAGGTGCGCGGGCGAACAGCGCGGCATCGCTCGCACCCAACGTGTATCCTTCCCGGGTGCTCGGAAGGGGTCGGGACTTTCTCGCGCTCCTCGTCGCGCTCGTCGCGGGCTGCTCGACTCCCACGCGCGACGAGGCGCCCGCTCCCCTCCACGGTCCGGCGCAGGAGCGGGTCGCCGCGTTCGCCCGCGACGCGCGAGCGTGGCTCACGGCCCGGTTCGGGCCGCCCCGGAGCGAGGCCGCGACCCTGACCGTCCTCGCCGAGGCGCACGGCAACGAGTCCGAGCCGGGGTGGCCGCTCGGCGAGGCGTCCTCGGCGACCGAGGACCCGCCCACGATCGTCATCGGACAGGGCGCCTGGTTCGCCTCGTTGCCCGAGGGTCACGGGAGACCCCGCACCCTCGCCCGCTGGATCTTCTACCTCGAGTGGACGAAGGGGCTCGCCCCGTGGCTCCGCGAGGGGCTCTCGGACCTCGCCGCGGCGTCGCTCGTCGCCGAGGCGCACCCCGATCAGTTCGACGGGACGATCGTCGGCCTCCTCGCCGACGCCTATCCGGAGCCCTCCGACCTCGCCGACATGGACCCTCCGCGCGCGCGCCACATGGCGCGGGAGTGTCTCCTCCTCCTCTCGGCCGCGACGGACGGCGGAGAGCCTCGCGAGGTGCGGGCCCTCCTCGACGCGCCGCCCACGAGCGAGGAGGAGATCGCGCGGCTCGAGGCACGGGCGCGCGAGAACGCCGCCCACTTCCCGAGCGTGGCCCAGCTCGAGCACGCCCTCTCGGCGCGGCCGCGCGCCTCGTCGACGACGGCCGTCGTCGAGGCCGCGACGGCGCGGGAGCGGAGCGACCGCGAGGCCGTGGAGGCCGCGCTCGCGCGCGCCTTCGCCTCGAACTCTCCCGAGGCTCGGCGCGTCGCGCTCTACGGGCTCGGCCGCCTCGGCGCGCGTCCCGACCTCGTCGCCCGTGGCCTCGACGACACGAGCTTCCACCTCCTGGTGACGGCCGTCGCGGCGGCTGCCCGCATGCGCCACGGCGACAAGGCCGTCGCCCAGAGCCTCCTCGACCTCGCCAAGGACGGGGCGCTCGAGGAAGTCCCCGGACGCCTCCTCCGCCCGATCGAGCTCTTCGACGAGCTCATGGGCTACTCGGACCCTCGCCCCGAGAGTCCCCAGGAGCTCTCGCTCGGCACGAGCCCGCGCGTTCCGCGTTACAGGGACATCGAGCGGCGCGAGGCGTGGCTGCGAGGCTCGAAGTGAAGCGCCTCGTCCTCCTCCTCGCCCTGCTCCCCGCGTGCGCCTCTCCTCCTCCGAGGGTCCTCGCCGCCCCGGGCTACGCGATCCGCCTCCGTGAGCGGCCCGACGAGCACAGCAAGCAGTTCTCGCAGAAGCTGCGCGAGCTCGACGAGAAGCTCGCCAGGGTCTACGGGATCGAGCTCCCCGCGGGCGAGGTCTGGATCGACGGCCTCGCCTTCAAGGAGGAGCCGATCGGCGGGACCTACGACTGGTGGACCGACCGGATCGTGATCGCCGAGCGGAACGACGACTACCTCGGGCACGAGCTCGTCCACCGCTACAACCGCTACGCCTTCGGCGACCTCCCGCGCTGGCTCGACGAGGGGCTCGCCTACGCGATCGGACGGGCCGGGTTCGCGGCCCTCGAGTCGCCGGCGAAGAGGCTCCCGGACTTCGAGGCGATCGCGGAGGTCCGCGACGCGCGCGACCGCTCGCCGCACTCCTTCCCTTCGATGGAGGAGCTCTTCCAGGATCCCTACGCGAACGGTCACCTGAACGTGCGGATCGCGACGGTGATCGTGGACCGCCTCCTCCGGGATCACGCCGACGCGCCCTCGACGAGACGCGCCGTCTTCGAGGTGGCCGAGACCGCCCGCAACCTGACGCCGGCCGAGGCCCAGCGCGTCCTCGAGCGGGCCGCCTTCTCGGACTTCCCTCGACCGGACGAGCTCCGCGCGCTCCTCGCCGACGAGACGGCCTCGGACGAGCTCGTCGCGACGCTCGTGCCGCTCCCGAGCGTCGAGACGCTCCGGCGGGCGGCCGCTCCCGATCCGCGGGCGCGTCGACGCCTCGCGCTCCTCCTCGACCGCGAGCGGACGCGCGAGGGACGCGAAGCCGAGACGGCCTGCCTCGAGGAGCTCCTCCAGGACGAGGATCCTCGAGTCGCTCGCGCCGCCGCCTACTCCCTGGGAGCGCGCGGCGACACGCGCGTCATGGGACGCCTCGTCGAGGCTCTCAAGGACGCTCCGATCTTCCGGTTCGTGCACCGGGGCCGGCAGCGGGAGCTCTCCTACGAGGTGGTCCCGCTCCAGAAGACTCTCGCGCGGCTCGCCAGGGAGACGCCTCAGGGGATCGACCCCGAGATCTTCGACGACGCGGCGCCCTTGCCGTACCGAGTCGTCGAGGCGTGGCAGAGGTGGTGGGAGGCTCGAAAGTAGGGGCGACTAGCTCTCGGTCGCGGGCGTGGTGGGCACGTCGGCGAGGAGCGTGACGCGGTCGCCGGCGAAGAACCAGGAGCGGAAGCCCTGCCAGCAGTCCTGGCAGAGGTCGTGGAAGGCCGCGTCGAAGCGAACGAGCTGGTGGGTCGGGATCTGTTCCACCTTGCGGCACCGGCTGCACGTATGCTTCTTCATGGCCCTCTCCCTGAGCGGCTTATCGGACATAGGACGCAGCGTCTTGATACGTCCTTCACCCGATCCGTCAACTTTCATTGACTAGCAACCCATGCGCCCACTCTATCCCCTGGGTGTGACACATCCGCCCCGAGGGGCAAAACGTGAAACTTGACAAAGACTTCGGCCTGTTTGACAACAAGGATTCCCCAAGGTCACGGGAGGGGTGAGGGTGTCAGAACTGTCGCCGGGCGGGCTCCGATCGTGTCAAGTCCGACACATCCTCGTGGCGCTTCTGGCTCTCGGGTGCGCCGCGAATCCTCCCCCACCGCCGAAGCCGACCGAGGAAAAAGACCCGTTCGAGCGTAAGCCGATCGAATCTCACCGGTTGAACGCCGCGCAGCCCAAGGTGAACGGCGAGGTCAACGAGCCTCCGCCCCTTGTAGGCTTCGTCCAGATCACGACTTGGGCGAACGAGGTCATAGTGGGGAGGGTCCTGACCGAGGATCCCGACGCCTACGTCCTCGACGTGGCTCCGAGGGGCGCCCTCGCCCCGAAGACCCGCCGTGTCCTGCGTTCGGCCGTCATGGAGCTCGTGGTCAAGGGCGAGGACCCGAGGAAGTAGGACGGAGAGGAGGGAGTTGCGCTCGGACTCCCTGGGGAGTCGGGCCGCCACCCTCCGATGTCCGTCCGTGAGATGAGGGTTGCGCTCCGACTTCCCATGGTTGCGGACGGAGGTCGGAGGGAGTCGGTCCGACTTCCCATGGTTGCGGACGGAGGTCGGAGGGAGTCGGTCCGACTTCCCATGGTTGCGGACGGAGGTCGGAGGGAGTCGGTCCGCCATGCGACGAGTGCGCTCGGAGGTGAGACGAGTGCGCTCGGAGGTGAGACGAGTGCGCTCGGAGGTGAGACGAGTGCGCTCCGCCATGAGACGAGTGCGGTCCGCCAGCACGTCCTCTCCGAGGGCAACTGCCTCCTGGCGGAGTGACAGCGCTCATCGATCGACTTGATAGCCACAGAGAGCACAGAGAACACAGAGAAGCGGCGCTCTCTCCGTGCTCTCTGTGCTCTCTGTGGCTTCCTTCGGCATCAAGTCATGCGGCCGCCGCTATGAGTCCTTGCCGCTGAGCTCGCAGAGAGGCGGTCGCGATGGCGAGCGCCTCTCTGCGTCCTCATGCGGCGAGAGCTTTGCGTCCTCAGCGTTTAACTGTGCTTCCGAGCTTCGACCGGAGCGGTTCTCCGTACCCCGGGACTCCCGCCACGGCCGTGATTTCCTGTGATGGCGCTTCTTGGCGGTGTCCGCCGTGCGTGCTAGGCTCTCCGCCCTTCGAACCACTCGGCGGCATCGTGCCGCGGCGCGTCTTACCAGGGGGTCGGCGTGGTCAATATCCTCGGACTGAGCGCTTTCTACCACGACTCCGCGGCCTGCCTGGTCCGCGACGGCGAGCTCATAGCGGCCGCCCAGGAGGAGCGCTTCTCCCGGAAGAAGCACGACGCCCGCTTCCCCAAGAACGCGGTCGACTACTGCTTGAAGGAGGGTGGCATCACCCTCAAGGACGTGGACTTCGTCGCCTTCTACGACAAGCCCGTCCGCAAGTTCTTCAGGATCCTCGAGACCTACCTCGGCGTCGCCCCGCTCGGCCTCGCGAGCTTCATGAAGGCCATGCCCACCTGGCTCAAAGAGAAGCTCTGGATGGGCGGCGTCATCCGCGACGAGCTGGGCGGCTTCGAGGGGAAGCTCCTCTACGGCGAGCACCACGAGTCGCACGCGGCGAGCGCCTTCTATCCGTGCCCCTGGGAGAAGGCGGCCGTCCTCACCATCGATGGAGTCGGCGAGTACGCGACGACGACCTTCGGGATCGGCGACGGCAACAAGCTCGAGATCCTGGGCGAGATCCACTTCCCGCACTCGCTCGGGCTCCTCTACTCGGCCTTCACCTACTTCACCGGCTTCAAGGTGAACTCGGGCGAGTACAAGGTCATGGGGCTCGCCCCCTACGGCAACCACGACAAGGCGAACGAGTACGTCAAGAAGGTCCTCGACAACGTCTTCGACCTCCGCGAGGACGGCTCCTTCCGCCTCAACATGGAGTACTTCGACTACCTGTCGGGTCTCCGCATGACGAGTCAGAAGTTCGCCGACCTGATCGGCGGCGAGCCGCGCAAGCCCGAGTCGAAGCTCACGCAGCGCGAGATGGACCTCGCCCTCACGGTCCAGATCATCACCGAGATGACCATGGAGAAGCAGGCCCGGCACGTGAAGAAGATCACGGGCATGGACTACCTCTGCATGGCGGGCGGCGTCGCCTTGAACTGCGTCTCGAACGGGAAGCTGCTGCGGCAGAACATCTTCAAGGACATCTTCATCCAGCCGGCGGCGGGCGACGCGGGCGGCGCGCTCGGCGTCGCGCTCGCCGTCTGGCACAAGTACCTCCAGAAGCTGCGCACGGCGACCGTGGACGGCCGCGACCGCATGAAGGGCGCCTACCTCGGGCCCAAGTTCACCGACACCGAGATCAAGGCCTGGCTCGACAAGAAGAAGCTCCCCTACGAGGAGCTCTCCTACGCCGAGCTCCCGGCCCGCGTCGCGAAGATCATGTGCGAGGAGTCGACGCGCCCGCCCCTCGAGGACGGGACTCCCGCCGGCGCCAACGTCGTCGGCCTCCTCCAGGGCCGCATGGAGTTCGGACCCCGCGCGCTCGGCGGCCGCTCGATCATCGGCGACTCGCGCTCGCGGTACATGCAGAAGACCATGAACGTGGCGGTCAAGTTCCGGGAGAGCTTCCGGCCCTTTGCCCCTTCATGCCTCGCCGAGAAGGTGAGCGAGGTCTTCGAGCTCGACCGCGAGTCGCCCTACATGTTGATCGTCGCGCCGGTCCTCGAGAAGCACCGGATCCCCATGACCGCCGAGCAGGAGAAGCTCTTCGGCATCGAGAAGCTGAACGTCGTGCGCTCGACGATCCCCTCGATCACCCACGTCGACTACTCGGCCCGGATCCAGACGGTGCACGAGAAGGACAACAAGCTCTACCACGACATCATCGCCGAGTTCGACAAGATCACCGGGATCCCGGCGATCGTGAACACGAGCTTCAACGTCCGCGGCGAGCCGATCGTCTGCTCGCCCGAGGACGCCTTCCGCTGCTTCATGCGGACGCACATGGACTACCTGGTCCTCGAGAGGTTCATCCTCGACAAGAGGAAGATGCCCGACATGGGCCCCGACTCCGACTGGCGCAACGAGTTCGAGCTGGACTGAGGAAGCGCGATGAGCCCCGAAGCGAACGTCAAAGAGGAGAAGCTCACGGTCACCATGGCGCCGCCGCCCGCGGCGCTCGCGGCGGACAAGAAGAAGGCCGGAGCCAAGAAGCGCACCGAGGCCGAGAACCTGATCGACGGCCACGCCGGCGAGATCAAGACCGACCGGGCGTCGGAGGACGAGAAGGCCCGCGAGCTGGCGCGTCAGGGCCGGAACGGCGGGCTCCTCGGGTTCGTGATCTTCGGGATCATGGCCTTCGCGCAGATCACGAAGTACGGCCGCTTCCTCCACCAGGACCTCGTCATCGATCCGGGCTCGACGGCGCTCCTGACCGCGTATCACGCTCTCGGCCGGGTCGAGTGGTTCTTCGGCCTCTCGACTCACATGTGGGCCTTCCGGATCTACTGCGTCCTCGCTCCTCTCTTCCTCATCATGGCCTTCGCGATCCCGAAGCAGTTCGGGCGCGTCTGGCTCGGCCTCGGCGCCGTCCTCGGCATGATCATGACGCCGGTGATCGTGACGCTCCTCTTCTATATCGCGGTGACGCCGCTGGCCTTGCTCCTCAAGGTCGTGGGGAGCGACCCTCTCCGGCGGGCCAAGCACGAAGGCTCCTACTGGATCCCGCGCGACAAGCCGCGCCCGGTCGACCACTTCGAGCACAAGTCCTGAGCGCGAGCTAATCTCTCCGCGGGAGGAGGGACGATGCACACCGTCAAGTGCGAGAACTGCGGCGCTCCCCTGACGGCGAACCCGGACGGGAGCGCCCCGGGCTGCACCTACTGCGGCGTCGGCGTGGCGCGCGCGATCGACCCGCTCGCGCTCGCGACGACGCTCCACGGGGTCATGCAGGACACGCAGAAGCTCCTCGACCACCTCGCCGAGATGCTCGAGTCGCCCGTCTTCGCGAGCTTCGCCCAGGTCGAGCGCTCCGGGTTCTTCACCAAGCGCGTGAGCGCGGTGAAGGTGACGATCCAGAACAACTGCTACCGGCTCGAAGGGAGCGGGAGTCAGCTCGTCCCGCACCGCACGAAGACGGTGAAGGGCGTCGCCTTGAAGAACGAGCAGCTCCCGCTCAAGCAGTGGCTCGAGGAGTTCTCGCACACGCTCTCCCAGCTCGCGACCGAGAGCAAGGAAGCGGAGAAGGCGCTCCAGAAGTTTGTCCGCTGACGCCTCTCCCTCCCCCCGCGAAGCGGGGGGAGGGCCGGGGTGGGGGGTTGCCCCGCACACTCTCCTCCTCGCCCTCGCCGCCACCTGGCTCGGCTGGGGCTTCGACGTCTTCGACGCTCACATCTTCAACTACGTCGCGAAGCCGACCCTCCACGCTCTCCTCGTTCCCGACGCGCAGGTCAACTCCACCATGGCCTGGCTCCAGTGCATCTTCCTCACCGGCTGGGGAGTGGGCGGGATCCTCTTCGGGAGGCTCGCCGACCGCCTCGGGAGGTCGCGCGTCCTCGTCCTCACCATGGTCCTCTACGGGGCGGGGACCGCGGCGTGCGCGGCCTGCGGCAGCCTCCCTTCGTTCGTCGTCTGCCGCCTCGTCGCGAGCCTCGGGATCGGAGGCGAGTGGGCGGCCGGCGCTTCCTTGCTGTCGGAGATCGCTCCCGACCGGTGGCGTCCCCTCCTCGGGGCGCTCATGTATACGGCGTCCCCGGTCGCCCAGATGGTCGTCTCGGCCGTGAACCGCCACGTCGTCCACGGCGACTACGCCGGCGCCGAGGCGAACGGCTGGCGTTACGCCTACCTCATGGGGCTCGCGCCCGCTGTTCTCGCCTTCGTGCTTCGAGTCTTCGTCGCCGAGCCCGCGCGCTGGCGCGAGCACTCGGGAGAGAAGGCGCCCGTGAGCGCTCTCTTCGGACCGCTCCGGCGCGTTACGGTCACGGGAGTCCTCCTCGCGACGGTCGCGCTTGTCGGGGCGTGGGGAATCCTCGGCTTCCTCTCGAGGGCGCTCGAGGAGTGGGGGGCGCACGCAGGACTCGGCGGGGACATGCTCCACGCGATGGTCGACCGGGGTAACCAGTGGGCGCTTCGCGGTGGGTTCGTCGGCGTCCTCTCGACGGTACCGGTGGCGATGGTGTTCGGCCGTCGCGACGCGTTCGCCATTTACTTCACGGGCGCCCTCGCGTCGAGCTGCGTCGTCCTCGGCCCGCTCCACTTGCCGCTCGAGACGCGCGTTCGCACGCTGTTCTTTCTCGGCTTCTTCGCCCATGGAGTGTTCGGGATCTTCCCCTACTACCTGCCCGAGCTGTTCCCCACGAACCTTCGCGCGGCGGGCTCGGGTTTCTGCTACAGCTTCGGCCGCTTCGTGAGCGCGGCCGGCGTCCTGGTCGTAGGGCGCGTCCAGGAGCACCTGGGCCTCACGCAGGCCATGCTCACCCTGAGCGCGGTCTACGCGATCGGGATCGTCTCGGTCGCCTTCGCCCGCGAGACGGGCGGAGAGCTCACCTAGTCTTGCGGCCCACGACGAGGCCTCCGCGGCGGAGCGAGGCCTCCTCGTTCGTCTCCGGCCCCTCCCAGCGGATCGCGAAGTGGAGGAGGGCCATGGGTATGAACCCGAGGAGCGGGAGCGGGTTCTTCGCGAAGAAGCAGCTCACGATCAGGAAGCCGTAGAGGAAGAGGAGCGCCGCGACCGACGTGTAGCGGAGCGCGACGAAGAACGCCGCGAGGCCCACCACACCGAATCGCCACGCCGACCGGGCGAAGGAGCGGACGCCCGTCGCCGTGAGCGCGTCCTCGTGGATCTGGAGGTCGTCGAGGAGGGCCCCGGCGTCCGGGTAGCGGTCCCCCGGCTCGAAGGCGAGCGCCTTGAGGAGGATCTCCACGACCTCCGGATCGAGGAGCTTCTTCAGTTCCTCGGGCGAGACGGCCTTGTCGGGCCTGCGCCCGAGGAGAGCCTCGTGGAGCATGACGCCGAGCGCGTAGACGTCGCCCGCCGGCGAGGGCTCGGCGCCCTTCACGGCCTCCGGCGGCAGGTAGGCGAGCGTGCCGCCCTCGAGGCCGGACTTGGTGCTCAGCGAGTCCGAGAGCCTCGAGCCGAGTCGGTGCTTCTGGAACTCGCGGGCGAGGCCGAAGTCGAGGATCACGGGCGACGACCCGTCGATCATGACGTTCTCGGGCTTGAGGTCTCCGTGCGCGATGCCGCGTCGGTGGACGACACCCATGGTTCGCGTGACGGCGATCAGGAACGCGAGCGCCTCGGCCCGCTCCCCGGCACGAAGGACGTCGCGCAGAGACTCGTTCCCGAGCCAGTCGAGCACGAGCCACGGCACCTCGCCGAAGCCGAAGCCTCGAAGCGCCGGCACTCCACGGGTATGGCTCAAGGCCTCGTAGAGCTGCACTTCGGCGCGGAGCATCCGCGCGCCGACCTCGCTCGTCGCGACCTTCACGGCGTACTCTTGGCCGTTCTGGCCACGGGCACACCACACCTCGCTGAAGGTGCCGCGCGAGACGGAGCGCAGGAGCGTGTATCCCGGGATCTCGATCGGGGTGCTCATTGCATCATGAAGCTCCAGATCGGGTGGCCGGTGCGGTTCTTGTAGGTCTTCTCCGGGACGCGCATGATCCAGGCGTTGATCGTCGTGATTCCGAGGAGGAGCGGGATCCAGAAGAAGAGCGTCCCGCCCGCGATGGCGGCGACGGCGATCAGGGCCTCGAAGGTCTGCTGGGGCCCATCGGAGAACAAGGAAACGCCGACGAAGAGCAGGCCCAGGATGAGCGTCACGACCACCACGACCGTCGCGAGCGCGTTGAATCCCTTGCGGAGCGTCTTCATGCGCGCCTGGAAGACGCGCCGGCGCTCGTGGCCGTTCTTGCGAGCGAGACAGCTCTCCTCCTCGGCGATGAAGCGGTCGAGGGCGGGCACGACCGCCACCGCCGTCTGGATCCGGAGATCCGGATCGTGGTGGAGCATGCCTCTCAGCAGCCCGTCGATCCCGGGCGGCAGGTACGGGTTGAGCGAGTCGGGGCTCACGCCGAAAGCGGGCGGTCTCCCGGTCAGGAGACCGTGGAGGAGGACCCCGAGCGCGTAGACGTCGGCCGCCATGCCCGGCGCCTTCCCGTCGAAGAGCTCGGGGGCCATGTAGTCGAGCGTCCCCGCGATCGACTTCCCGTCGACGCTCACGAGCGACTGGGCGAGCGAGCGCTCGAGGCGCGTCGCCACCTGGAAGCGCGCGAGGCCGAGGTCGAGGACGTGGCACTTGCCGTCCGCGCCCACGAGGACGTTCCCCGGCTTCACGTCGCCGTGGGCGATCCCCGCGACGTGGATCCGGGCGAGGACCCGGACGAGCTCCGAGGCGAGCGCGAGGGCCCGCACGATCTGCGGGGGCGCGGGCGCCGCCTTGGGGATCTCGATGCGCCTCCCCTCGATCCACGGCATGACGAGGTGAGGCGGGTCCTGGTCGAGGTGCGTCTCGAGGATCGGCACGACCTGGGGATCGTTGAGGCGCTGCGAGACTCCCGCCTCGCGGCGGAGGTGCTCGATCAGGGTCTCGACCCTCGGGAACTTGATCGCGACGAGCTTCCCGGTCTCGCCGTGGCGGGCCTTCCACACCACGGAGAATCCGCCCGCGCCTGCCTCCTCGAGGAGCTCGTGCTCCCCGACGAACATCCCCCGGACGAGGTCCATGAGGGGATGGTACTCACGCGAAGCCGCTTCGTGGAGGTCGGGCAGCACCTTCTCCCTCCCGACTTCGCGGGGGGAGGGTCGGGCCGCGCCATCTCCCTCCCCCCGCGCAGCGGGGGGAGGGTCGGGGTGGGGGGGCTGGACAGCAAACCTGTCGGTCGCCCTCGATCGCGTCTCCTCGTGCGAGACCCCGAGGAGTTCTGGAATCACGGAGTCCTCCAGCAGATCGAAGGAGTTCTCCAGAAGATCTTGCGCTCACTGCCCCCCACG
>Ga0070738_10005914_pt1 | contig 13162 bp, 9 predicted proteins | sample Coa_R2_2_FD_66446 | JGI IMG/M metagenome (GOLD analysis project Ga0070738, IMG submission 66446) | Surface soil microbial communities from Centralia Pennsylvania, which are recovering from an underground coalmine fire - Coalmine... | ecosystem: Environmental > Terrestrial > Soil > Unclassified ... | reverse complement strand
TCGCCATAGACGGTGCGCATCTGGCCCGGCCAGGAGCGGGCGATGCAGAGATTGCCTGATGTCTCGCCCTCGAGCGTCTTGCCGTCGGCGTCGACGATCTCCGGCACCACGCCGAAGAAGGGCTGCGTCGCCGAGCCCGGTTTCAGCCTGGTCGCGCCCGGCAGCGGCGTGATCAAAATGCCGCCGGTCTCGGTCTGCCACCAGGTGTCGACGATCGGGCAGCGCTCGTCGCCGACCACGCGGTGATACCACTCCCACGCCTCCGGATTGATCGGCTCGCCGACCGAGCCCAAGAGCCGCAAGCTGGCGCGCGAGGTCTTCTTGACGGGCTCGTCGCCGCCCTGCATCAGCGCGCGGATTGCGGTCGGTGCGGTGTAGAAGGTGTTGACCTTGTGCTTGTCGATGACGTTCCAGAATCTGGAATTGTCGGGATAGTTCGGCACGCCCTCGAACATCAGCGTGGTCGCGCCATTGGCGAGCGGGCCGTAGACGATATAGCTGTGCCCGGTGACCCAGCCGACGTCGGCGGTGCACCAGTAGATGTCGCCGTCGTGATAGTCGAACACGTATTGGTGCGTCATCGCGGCGAACAGCAGATAGCCGCCGGTGGTGTGCAGCACGCCCTTGGGCTGGCCGGTCGAGCCGGACGTATAGAGAATGAACAGCGGATCCTCGGCATGCATATGCTCGACCGGGCACTCCGTCGTCACCATGCTGGCTGCGTCGTGGTACCAGAGGTCGCGCGACGGCTTCATGTCGACCTTGCCGCCGGTGCGTTTGACCACCACGACCCAATCGACGCCTTCGGTCTTGGCGAGTGCGGCATCGACATTGGCCTTCAGCGGAACCTTCTTGCCGCCGCGCAGGCCTTCGTCGGCGGTGATGATCACCTTGGACTTGGCGTCGTTGATGCGCTGGGCGAGGCTGTCGGGCGAGAATCCCGCAAACACCACCGAGTGGATCGCGCCGATCCGCGCGCAGGCCAGCATGGCATAGGCCGCCTCCGGGATCATCGGCAGGTAGATGGTGACGCGGTCACCCTTCTTGACGTTGCGGGTGCGCAGGATGTTGGCCATCCGGCACACTTCGTCATGCAGTTCCTTGTAGGTGATGTGCTTCGACTGTGAGGGATCGTCGCCTTCCCAGATGATTGCGGTCTGGTTGGCGCGGGTGTGGAGGTGGCGGTCGATGCAGTTGGCGGCCACATTGAGCACGCCGTCCTCGAACCATTTGATGGAGATATTGCCCGGCGCAAACGACCAGTTGCTGATCTTGTGCGGGGTCTTCATCCAGTCCAAGCGCTTGGCCTGTTCGGCCCAGAAGCCGTCGGGGTCCGAGATCGAGCGTGCGTACATTTCCTTGTATTTGCCCTGGTCGACCCAGGCGCGTTTCGACCACTCGGCCGGCACGTCGTAAATCTTCTCGGACATTTCACACCCTCCACGCTGCAGCCTGCTGGCCGCCGTCTTTTGATTGGCTTTGCCGATTATGCGTCGGGCTTAGCAGCACCGACAAGCGCAACAAGTAGGACCTTCGGAGAGGCCGCGTCATGCGGAAGATCAAACTGCCGCGATCAACCGCATCAGGACGATGCCTGGCCGCCGCGGGCCGTTCGGATGCCAGCCTTTGCCGCCACCGGCCATCAAGGTTAGCGGCCGAATACCTCCCATGACCGGTATTTGGGAACCGTATTGCCCTAGATTGGGACTCGCAATGGCTAACCGAACCCCCTAAATGGCCTGACCAAGGTCGAAACCGCGCGGCCGGAACAAAGCGACAAAAGCCCGCGTTGGACAGGACAACAGGAGCAAGGCAACTAAACCCATGATGGATCAGCAGAATCTTGCTGCGTCGCGGCCTCGCAGGGCTGATCCGGAAGTGGCCTTGGCCATTGCACTGGGCCAGTGGCCCAAATCCCAGCCCGCCAAGCCCAAGCTGAACGGGGCCGTTTCGGTCGAATCGCTCGCCAAGGAGCTCGGTTTGCGGCTCGGCGACCAGAACCAGTTGACCATCCGCCGCATCAAGCGCGGCAAGGGCTATTCCTTCGTCCGCGCCAACGGCTCGCATATCCGCGACGCCCGCACCATCCGAAGGCTGCATGCGATGGCGGTGCCGCCGGCCTATCGTGAGGTGCGCTATTCGCCCGATCCCGCCTCGCATCTGCAGGCCGTCGGTGTCGATGCCGCGGGCCGGCTGCAATATCGCTATCACGCCGACTGGGAGAAGGTGCGCGAGCAGCGCAAGGCGCATCGCCTCGCCAAGCTCGTCGCCGCGCTGCCCAAGATCCGGCGCAACGTCTCGGCCATCCTGTCCGGGGAGGAACCGACGCGGGAGTTCGCGCTCGCCGCCGTGATCGAATTGATCGCGCGCACCGCGATCCGGCCGGGCAGCGAATCCTATGCCAGGCTGAACGGCACCCGCGGCGCATCGACGCTGCTCAAGTCCAATGTCACGCTGGAGGACGACGCCCTCGTCCTCACCTTCAAGGCCAAGGGCGGCAAGGCCGTCCGCAAGGAATGCAACGCGGCCAAGCTGGTGCGCGCCATCGGCATCCTGCGCACGATCCCGGGCAAGCGCATGTTCCAGTACCGCGACGCCGGCGGCACGGTGCGCGCGGTCAATACGACCCAGGTGAACGCCTTCCTGCGCGACATCGCGGGCATCAAGATCTCGCTGAAGGATTTCCGCACCCTGATGGCCTCCGCGGTGGCGCTGGAATCGCTGTCGCGGATCACGCCGGCGGCCAGCGCCCGCGGCCGCAAGAAGCAGGTCCTGGAAGCGATCCGCGCCGCCGCCGACCAGCTCTCCAACACGCCCGCGATCTGCCGCAAGAGCTACGTGCACGACACCATCGTCACCGCATTCGAGGACGGCATCCTGGAGCGCTTCGCCGCGACCATGAAGGGCTGCCGCTCCCAGACCAAGCGCGAGCAATTGCTGGCGCAGGTGGTTGCCGCGGCTGCTGTTTGAAGACAGCCGTCGTCGCGGCGTATCCGGCGAACGGCATGAGCCATAACTCCAGGCGGCCGTCGCGACGCGCATCTCTCTCCTCCGTCATGCCCGGGCTTGTCCCGGGCATCCACGTCTTTGGTGACCGCGGCACGACGTGGATGGCCGGGACAAGCCCGGCCATGACGCGACGGCAACAGCCTTCGCAGGCACTGGGGCTTGTGGTTGTTCGCCAGGACAAGGGGGAAGACACGAGTCCTTATTCTCGCGGCGCATTTCGCCCGAGCCTTGTCAGTCATATTGCCCTCTCCAAAGTCAGAGGGCGCAAGGAAGGCCGGGTGGCCGCTGCACCCGGGGCCCTCGCGCAGAAAAAACTGCGCAAGCGCGAGTCCACAGGTACAGGCGGTGATCACACCGGCCTTCCCTGCGCGATGGTTTACGGCTTATAGGCGCTCTCCTCGGTGAACCCTCTCGTTTGCCACCGTCGCCTCGCGCTCATCCTGCGCAAGACTTGACGCCAGAGCTTTGGGGCGCCAGGACCACACCACTTCGCCGTCCGTGAAGTATCGCCGCTCGTCGGGCAGCGCCCTCACGTCCACCGCATCCCCGCCTCACGTCTCGTGACGACCGCGAACCGTCCCTCTGCCAACCGAGGCGGGATGTCGGCATCATGCGTCAAATCCGAAATTCTGTAAATCGAAATATTTTTGTGAGTTGGACTTGACAGGTATTCCGGACCGCGACCCGTCGGACAAATCACGTAGGAGGTTGCCGCGACGTACGTCGTCCTCGCTAATGCCGGGCCGAGTTATCCCTGGGCGCTGTGAGACGGGAATGGCCAGCCGCAGGCGTCGTGGCCGGGCTCGTCCCGGCCATCCACGTCAGGCAGCACGCGTGGAAGGACGTGGATGCCCGGGCCTTCGCCTCGCCGAAGCGGCTTCGGCCGCGCAGGCGGGACAAGCCCGGGCATGACGGAGGAGAGAGGCGCGCGCCCGCAACCGCTGCCTGTGGTTATGGGCCCCGGCCTGCGCCGGGGCGACGGCGCTCACAGCAGCTCGCGCAGCAGTGCAACCAGACGGCCGCATTGCTCTTCGGTTCCGACCGTGATGCGCAGGAAGTCCTCGATGCGGGGCTTCTGGAAATGCCGGACCAGAACGCCGCGTTGCCGGAGCTCTGCGGCGAGCGCGGCGCCGCGGTGGGCCGGATGGCGCGAGAACACGAAGTTCGCATGTGACGGCAGCACCTCGAAGCCGAGCTCGAACAGCGCGCGCACCAGCGCGTCGCGATCTCTCATGATGCGTTGGCGCGTCTCGGCAAACCAGGCATCGTCCTTGATAGCTGCTACGGCGCCGGCAATCGCGAGACTGTCGAGCGGATAGGAGTTGAAGCTGTCCTTGACCCGCTCCAGCGCCTCGATCAGGGGGCGCTGGCCGATCGCAAAGCCGACGCGCAAGCCGGCCAACGCGCGCGACTTGGAGAGGGTCTGGATCACCAGCAGATTGTCGTGGCGCGCGACCAGCGGCACCGCGCTCTCGGCGCCGAAATCGACATAGGCCTCGTCGATCACCACCAGCTGGTCCGGATGCTCCGCCACCAACGCCTCGATCTCCGCGCGCGCAAGCGCAGTGCCTGTCGGCGCGTTCGGATTGGGCAGGACGATGCCGCCGCACGGCCGCCGATAGTCGGCAAGCTGTACTCTCATCGCGGCATCAAGCGGCACCTCCTCAAACGCGATCCCATAGAGGCGGCAATAAACGGGGTAGAAGCTGTAGGTGATATCAGGAAACAGCAGCGGCGCATCGTGTTTCAGCAAGGCCTGAAAGGTGTGGGCGAGAACCTCGTCCGAGCCATTCCCGACGAACACCTCGTCGGGCGCAACGCCGTAATGGGTCGCGATCGTCTCGCGCAAGACGGTTGCGCGAGGATCGGGGTACAGGCGCAGGCGCTCGGCGGTGGCCGCGATTGCAGCCAGTGCGTGCGGCGACGGCGGGTACGGATTCTCGTTGGTGTTGAGCTTGATGACGCCGTCCTGCTTCGGCTGCTCGCCAGGCACGTAGGGCGACAGGTTGTGAACGACAGGACTCCAGAAACGGCTCATGACGTGTGACCCAGAGGAAGAGGTTACGTCACCGTAGGACAGATGCCGCCTCGATGAAAGCGTGCAGGGCGGACCAGCGCTGGCGTGGTCCGCCGCCACGTGAGAGCCTAACGGCGGCCTGGCCGACGCCACTCCGTCCTGCTCTCCACCTACATTTTAGCGGCCTTGATCTCCTCGAATTTCGCGCGGGCCTGTTCGAACTTGATGTTGAACAGCCACATCGCGTCGAGGATTTCGCGGAAGCTTGCGGAGGCTCGCGCCCTCTCGGCCTTTCCAAGCGCAAAGATGCCATTGTTGCGCAGATATTTCATGATTCGCGGGTTGGAGATGCGATAGCCGAGCAGGTCGCCGGATTGCAGTGCGGATCTTGTCGGGCTTGGAATGATCTGGATCAGCTCGAAGAACTTCATTTGGTCGATCGTATCAGGCACTATCTTGGTGATCGACGGTATCTGCCCGAACAGCTCCGCATGGGCGTTCATCAACCCGTTCCGCACCGCGGTCCAATGATTGTAGCGCTGGTCGATCCCGGCGGCGCGGCGCTCCTCCTTGTCATCGCGCGCGATCAATTGCGGATCGAAGGCGGCGATGGACGGCCTGACGGCCTCCCACTTCCTGCGGCCGTTGCGGTCTTCGGATGGTGAGGTCTGGAAGCTTCCCTTGTAGCTGTTGGAGCGCGCATTGCCGGCATTCTGGGTGCCGCTGGTTTCCGCATAGAACAATCCGAGGCTGATGCGGCCCGCCACCGCGGCATCGGCAGCGCTCAGTCCCCTGGCCCGTGCTATCGCGGTGCCGAGGTCGACGACATCCTTGAACGGCGTCGCCGATTTCTGCGCGTAGGACGGCGGAGCCTCCATGATCTCGAACAAGGCACGATACTCATCGACCAGCGGCTCATTGTCGGCGTCGAAATATTGCGGAGGGATCTTGAACTTGTTGGGCCGACCGATCTTGGACGGCATCGCGTCCGTGAGGTCCTTGTAGGTGCTCATCATCTCGATGCGGGCGAGGTACAGCGCCTGTCCGGGCAGGTTCGGAAGCTGTTCATGCGCATCGATCTGGCGGCGCCGCTCGGCGAGGATCGATTTGAAGTCGCTCAGGGCATGATTATAGGCGTCGAGTGCTTCGGCTTGCTGGGTGGACAGCGCAGCCGGTTGCGCGATGGCGGGGCCCATGATGCCGAGTGTCGCGAGCAGGACGCCGACAGCGAGAGCAATTGGGATCGTGATAGTGTAACAATTTCTCCGCATCGCACTTCCCTCGTCGTCCCGGCGAAAGCGGAACCCATTCCGCGGAATCTATCCGCAAAGTTCGGTGGGAGGCGGCCTTCGCACCAACGACCCGCTGTGGTTATGGGCCCGGCCTTCGCCGGGGCGACGGAGAGAGCTTACACCTCAAGATAACATAGGCACCACCTTTGCTGGTGGTGCCTTCAATAGATCCGTCGTTCCGGCCGACGCCCGCCTGATGCGTGCCTGCAATGATCAGGGTATCGCTGCTCGCACGGCGCGGAAGAACGAACCCTCGCCATTGACCGCGGCGTAGAGATTGAGTCGGCCCCAGCCGTCCCAGGTGTTGCCGTCGAGCAGCGCGAAGCCTGACGGCAGCGCGGTTTCGCGCAGGATCTCGGTGCGCTGCTCATCGCTCGCATAGGGGAACCGGGTCAGCAGCAGCACCTGGGCCTGCACCGGCACGATCTCCGGCGACCTCATCGTGGCGGCCAGCGCGAGCCCATAGGTCAAGCGATAGGTGTAGCCCCTGGGATCATCCGGATCGAGGTTGAAATCATGCGGCTTCCGACCGTCATGATCGTGATCCCGATCGCCGTGATCGGTGCTGTCACGATCGCCATCGGCCCGCTCCAGGCATTCGTCCACGGTGCGGGTTTTGCAGGCCTGCGCCAGGTATTTCTGGGTCTGCGTGTACGCCTGGTAGACGGCGTAGGCGGTGGTGTTGGCAGGATTGGTCCAGTCCAGCCGGTTGCCGTTCGAATCGTACAGCGCGCCGTAGATATTGGTGGCGACGATCGCGGTCGCCTCGATCCGGCCGCCGATCACGTCGAGCGGCGAATGCATCCCGGCCAGGATGCGGTTGTTGCCGAGATCGGCGGCGCGGAGCAGCAGGCTCGGATATTGCTGCGGCACCAGGAAGGCGAGCCCGAGCGCCTGGTTGTAGGCAAGGTTGGTGTGGCCTGAGATAAAGGCGCCGTCGCCGTAAGGGTTTGTTGCGTTGGCGATCTGCCAGAGCAGGGTCGGAACATTGACCTTGCTCGACAGCCGGTACGGACGTGGTGCCGTGCCGATGCCCGGGACGTAGTCGCCGGCGTTGAACGCGATCGGTGTCAGATTGCCCGATGCGTCAAAGCTGCCGACATCGGGGACGGTGATCGGCTTGCCGCCATTGGCCGCCACCATTGCCGGCGTCACGGTGAAGCCGCGCACCCAGTTGACGGTGTTGAAATAGGCGGGCGGGACGGCAAAACTCGAGAAATAGGTGGGAATGACGAACTGCGCCGTGTCAGCCGTGCTGAGCCCGCCCTTGTTGGTCGCTGCATTATAGTTGCCATAGCGCGGATCCAGCGGGCTGATCTCGCCGGCGGTGATCGACGCCGGATTGGTGACCGGCGCGGTCGAGCCCATATAGCGCTCAAAGGTGCGCTTCGGCGGCTCGGTTGAGGCGTTGTTGCGGATGGTGGTGTTGAGGAAATTCGCGGCACTGGCCAGGGGCGTCGCGGTGCCGTTGCCGAACGCCGCAAAGCCGATCGTCGCACTGCTGAGGTAGTTGATGCCCTGCCCGGTCGGCTCGTAGTCCTGCAGCGTGGTGATCACGTAGGACGTCGGCGTCAGGCTGGACGGCGGCGCCGCTGTCGTGGACGAGCCGATGCCGGTCATGAAATACGAGGTCAGCGGGCCAAGTCCGTTGAGGACGCTGTAGGGCTGGGCCGTGCGATCGTCATGGATAGCGGCAAGCGTCTGCGCTGCGGTGCGCGCTTGCGTCATTCTGATGACGGTCTGGTAGTTCTGTTCCATGACGCCAGCACCATCCCGCAGGCGCGGATCGACGAGCATGAGATGGGTGTAGGAGTCCAGCAGGTTGACGATCGTGGATCCGACCGAGGCGGTCGAGCTGTTGGTGAAATTGACCGGCGGGGTGGTCGGAATCGGACCGGCGCGCGCGGCCAGCGGCACAACAAGGGCGCCGAGCGCCGCATATTTCCAGATCTTCAAAGATGCTGCAGACGTCATCGCAAACGGCTCCCTCAGGCGTGCTGAATCAACCCAATCCGGCTGATCTATTTGCCGATCGTTGCAGTTTGATAACGGATCGGTGATTGGCCGATTGCGAGTATCCGACGCGCTGCCACAACCGCAGGCGTTGGTGAGTAGAAAATCGTCGCCACGCGTCATGGCCGGCTCAAGCCCGGCATGACGATGGGGAGGCAGCTCCTCACACCTCGAGCGTCACCGTCACCGGGACGTGGTCGGACGGCCGCTCCCAGCTTCGGGCGGCCCGCAGGATCTGGAAATCCGTGATCCGATCCTTGAGCGCGCGCGACACCCAGATGTGGTCGAGCCGGCGGCCGCGGTCGCCGACGGTCCAGTCGGCGGCGCGGTAGCTCCACCAGGTGTAGACTTTTTCCGACTGCGGAATGCGCTCGCGCGCGACATCGAACCATTCGCCGTGAGTCTGCGCGGCGAGCAGCTTCTCGCATTCGATCGGCGTATGGGAGACGACCTTCAAGAGCTGCTTGTGCGACCAGACGTCGTTCTCATACGGCGCGACGTTGAGATCGCCGACCAGGATGTGGCGATCCTCACCGCGCGGATGCAGCGGCTCGCAGGCCTTCATCTCGTCGAGGAATTTGAGCTTGTGGTCGAACTTGGGGTTGGTTGCCGGATCCGGAATGTCGCCGCCGGCCGGGACGTAGAAATTATGCAGCACCAGGGGCGCCGCAAGCTGCGCCTTCTCGCCGAAGGAAACCGAGATGTGGCGGGAATCGATCCTGTCGCAGAAGGTGCGGACGTCGCTTGAATCGAACGGCAGCCTGGAGATGATGGCGACGCCGTGATAGCCCTTCTGACCGTTCAGCGCGACGTGCTCATAGCCGAGCCGCCTGAACCGCTTCAGCGGAAACGCATCGTCGATGCATTTGGTCTCCTGCAGGCACAGCACGTCCGGCCGCACCGACTTGATGAATTTGGCGACCAGGTCGATGCGGAGCCGCACCGAATTGATGTTCCAGGTTGTCAGGGAAAGACGCATGGAGCTTGCGTCATAGCATGGATGGAACGGGTGTCGATCACGATCGGGCGCAGGTGCAGCCCGGCGATCCACGGCTTTTTTGCCGCCGCACCCCGGCTAGCGGTAGCCGCATTGCCAGGCCGGCCCGATCGGCGTCCAGGTCCAGCATGGGCCGAAGCTGCCGCCATTGTAGCGCCCGCGATAGAATCCGGGCCGACCGAAATAGTGCCAGTCGCCCATGTACCAGTACATTGGCGTATAGTCCGGCTCGCCGCGGTTCGGGCCGTAGACGGGGATGTGAGGGTTCGGCGGCTGATGATAGCCCGGCAGGAAGCCGTAGCCATGCCAGCGATGCAGATGCTGCTTCTGGGTGGACGCGGAGAGCGCGATGGTCGGTGCGACCGAGAGCAGAAGGGCAAAGGACAGGGATAATATGCGCGACATCGCGGCAGGCTAGTCTGTCTTCCGTCCAAAGGCGATTCAAATTGCGGTTGCCGCAATGTGATCAGGATGTCGATGAATATCGCGGACAAGATTCAGAAACAAATCGGCCAATACGGAGGAAGGCCCCATGACAACCGAGACGCCGATCATCGATTCCCAGGTCCATGCCTATGAGGCGAACACGCCGAAGCGGCCCTGGGCCACGGTGCCGAACTGGCCTGCGCATGTCACCGGCGACGAGATGGTGGCGGCGATGGACCAGGTCGGCGTCGATGGCGCCATCTTCATCTCGGCCTTTTCGATGTATCGCTATGACGCGAGCTACGCCGTCGAGGTGCAGCGGGCGCATCCTGGGCGTTTCGGCATCGTCAAGCCGGTCGATCCCGACGATCCCAACGTGGCCGATGTCGTCGCCGACTGGAAGAAGACGCCAGGCACGGTCGGCATTCGCATCATGCTGACCAGGGAGCACAAGCGCGCCTCTGACGAGGGACTCGATCGCATCGCTCGCGCCGCCGTGCGTTACGATTTTCCGCTCAACGTGCTGTGCTGGGGCAATCTCGATGCGGGCACGGCCTTCATCGACCGCCATCCCGACACGCGATTCATTCTCGATCATCTCGGCATCCTGCAGCCGCGCACGCCGCCGGCGCCGGAACATCCCTGGGTCGACCTGCCAAAGGTGCTCGCGCTCGCCAAGCGGCCGAACGTCGTGATCAAGGTCAGCGGCGCCTGCACGCTGTCGCGCGAGCCCTACCCTTTCCCCGACATCTGGGATCCGCTGGCACGCATCTTCGATGCCTGGGGTTTCGAGCGCTGCCTGTGGGGCACGGACTGGACGCGCGCCTTTGCGGTCGTCAACTATGAGCAGGCGGTCGAGCCGTTCCTCAAGACAGATCGGCTGAGCGCGAGCGAGCGCGCCATGCTGATGGGCGGTGCCTGCGCCAAGGCGTACAACTGGTCGCCAAAGGTAACCCCGTAATTGTACGGGCTGGCGGGTTCAACCTTCCAAATGCGAACACGCCTCTGCCGCGCCATAAACAGGCGGTAACCCAGATTCAAGCGCAAACGTGGCAGAAACTGCCAGGCGAATCGATAAGGAACCAAGGAGTGTTTGAATTATGTTGGGTGGGGACGAGAATGAGACCAAGCCGGTGAAGAAATCCGCGCGCAAGGGCAAGGCGGATCAAGCCGGCAACAAGGCCGAGCCGCGCAAGCGAAAGCCTGCCCCACGCAAGGACGAGCAGCCGGAGCAAATGCTGGAGGCCGCCGACGCAGTCAGCGCGCCGGTTACGCCGGCTGACACTGGCGTGACGGACGTCGCGTTCAGCGAGGCCGCTCCGGCCGCCGAGGTTGCACCGGCAGAAGCGGATCAAGGTCCCGACACGCAGGTCGGGCAGCTGCCCGAGGCAGCGGAGCTGATCAGCACGGCCGTGACGTCGATCGAGTCTGAGGTGATCGAGACTTCGCCAGCCGAGACATCGCAGGTCGAGATCTGCCCCACCACGCCGGTTGGAGCCGAAGCTGCGCCCGTCAGCTATCAGGCCATCGCGGACGAATATCGCCGATATACGACCGAGTCGCTCGACAGGACGCAAACCTTTTTCGGCCGGCTTGCAGGCGTGTATTCGCTGGACAAGGCGTTCGAGCTGCAGAGCGAATTTGCCAGGCAGGCCTATGACGGCTTCCTCGCGGAGTCGCTGAAGATCCGCGAGCTGCACAGCCAGCTGGCCAAGCAGCGCCTGAAGCAGTGGGAAGGCTTCGTCGCCCGCATGATGGGACCGCGGTGAAATCCGCTCGTCGTCATGCCCCGCGAAGGCGGGGCATCCAGTATTCCAGAGGCGTTTCAGCTAGAGCTCTGGCGCTCTGGAATACTGGATCGTCCGGTCAAGCCGGACGATGACGGCGGAAAGTGCGACAGGGTTGGTAAACCAACGTCACTCAAATCAACAATGCCGCTTCCCAGGCGCCCTGCCCGACCTGCTCCGCGATCAGGGCCAGGATCAGCCGGCGCATCTCTTCCATGGCGTAGGTCATGGGGCGGTTGCGCAGATGGCAGAGATAGAGCGTGCGGGTGAGTTTCGGCTCGATCACCTCGCGCGCGATCAGCTTGCCAGTCGCCAGATGCTCCTTCGCAAACAATTTGGTTGCGACGGCGCAGCCGAGGCCCGCGAGCAGCGCGCCCGTCATGCCGGTGATGGAGTTGAGATGCAGGATCGCGTTGGCCTCCAGCCGCTTCAACAGCACGGGGTCGTCGAGCAGCGCGCGTGACGACAGCCCATGCACCAGCGTCATCAGCGGCAGCCGGGTCAGCTCCTCGAACCTGAGCGGCGTCTTGCGACTGCCGATCAGTTTCGGCGTGCCGACGCAGAACATCTGCTCCTCCAGCACAGGTTCGGCGACCAGGTCCTTTTCCGACGGCGGATTATAGACCAGCGCGAGATCGACCTCGGAGGCCATCAGATGCATCAGCGTCGCCCCCGACAGGCTCTCGGTCAGCGACAGCTTGAGTTCCGGATATTTGTCCAGCACCGCGCGCATCAAGGGCACGCCGATCGCCTTGACGCCGGAATTGGCCATCCCGATCGAGATGTCGCCGGCGACGCTTCGGCTGCCTTCGCGGATCTCGCGCTCGGCCGCCGCCATCGCCCGCAGGATGATGCGCGCATGCTCATAGAGCCGTTCGCCCGCCGCCGTCGGCTCCATGCCGCGCGGCTTGCGCTCGAACAAGGGCGTTGCGAACTCCGCTTCGAGATTTGAGATGTGATGGCTGAGCGCGGACTGCGCCACGCTCGCCTGATCCGCGGCGCGGGACAGGTTGCGCTGCTCGTAGACGGCGATGAAATAGCGTAGCTGCCGCGAGTCCATGATCTCTAGCGTGGGGTTACAAGCGTTCGAAATCCACGAATGCACCTTTCGACAGATTATAATTTTCAGATGGCGCGCGAAAGCCTAGTCTCTCCGGTAAATTCAGGGAGAGCCGAAATGCCCGCAACCGGACTGCCGCTCGAGGGCGTAAGGGTCGTGGAGATGACCCACATGGTCATGGGCCCGACCTGCGGCATGATCCTCGCCCAGTTGGGGGCCGAGGTGATCAAGGTCGAGCCGCCCGCAGGCGACAAGACGCGCTCACTTGGCGGCATGGGCACGGCGTTCTTCCCGCTGTTCAACCGGGGCAAGCGCAGCGTCGTGCTCGATTTCGCGCGCGAGGACGATCGCGACACCATGCACCGCTTGCTCGCGACGGCCGACGTATTCCTGGAAAATTTCCGCGACGGGCAGCTCGAGAAGCAAGGACTGGGTAGCGATGAGCTGCGCCGCCGTCACCCGCATCTGATCATCGCGGGCCACAAAGGCTTTCTGTCCGGCCCGTATGAGCATCGCCCGGCGCTGGACGAAGTCGTGCAGATGATGTCGGGGCTCGCCGCC
>Ga0070738_10005913_pt1 | contig 13163 bp, 10 predicted proteins | sample Coa_R2_2_FD_66446 | JGI IMG/M metagenome (GOLD analysis project Ga0070738, IMG submission 66446) | Surface soil microbial communities from Centralia Pennsylvania, which are recovering from an underground coalmine fire - Coalmine... | ecosystem: Environmental > Terrestrial > Soil > Unclassified ... | reverse complement strand
GGAATCTCGCTCCGCCCGGCGACCTGCCAGGGACCGGTGAGGCCGGGCTTGACCGTTAGGAGGTTGAGCTGCCACTTTCCATAGCGCGGCGCCTCCTCCGGCGTGATCATGCGCGGTCCGACCAGGCTCATCTGCCCGCGGAGGACGTTGAAGAGCTGAGGGAGCTCGTCCAGGCTGGTCCGCCGCAGGAAGCGTCCAACGCGGGTCACGCGCGGGTCGTCCTTCAGCTTGTATCCCCGCTCGAATGCCTCCCGCAGGGACGGGTTCGCGGCGAGGACCGCGTCCGCGTCCACGACCATGGTCCGGAACTTGAGCGCGTCGAAGACCTTGCCGGACCGTCCTAGAACCCGCCGCCGGTACAGGATCGGGCCGGGCGAGTCCAGCTTGATCATGAGCGCGATCAGCACCATGACCGGACTGAAGAGGATGAGACCGAGCGTCGCCCCGACGTAGTCGAGCACAAGCTTGAGGAAGGCATCGACCTCGGTGATCCGGATCCGCTGGGGCGTCATCAGCGGGACGCAGCTGACCTCCTGGACCCGGACCCCGGTGGTCAGGATCTCGAAGAGACCAGAGGAGAGTCGGAGCTCGACCTCCTCATTGTGCCCGAGGATCCGGTAGACCTCGAGGAGCTGGTGGCGGGAAAGCGCGGTCGTGGCGATGATGACCTCCCGGACGTCTTGCTCCCGGACTGCCTGCTCGAGCTCGGCCAGTCCCCCCAGCACCCGGAGCTCGCCCAGTACCGCTGTCCCCGGCGGTACGGCTGGATCGATGAAGCCCAGGACCCGGGTGCCCGCGCCGCGGTCGGCCAGGAACTGCTCGGCGAGTGCCCGCCCTTCCTCGTTGGCCCCGAGGATGATCGTCGGGACCTGGAAGTACCCTCGCTGACGGAGGAGGCGAAGCGCCCGCCGGACCCCGAAACGGACCGCGCCGACCAGCAGGATCGCCAGGAGCCAGGTGAGGAGCAGCCACCCCCGCGAGATCACCAGGGTCAGGTCGAGGAAGCTCATCACGACCAGGACCAGAACGCCGGTCGTGCAGGCGTTGACCACGCGGGTGTATTCGTGGAAGCCGCTGAAGATCCGGTGGCGGTCGTAGAGCCGGTAGAGCGCGAACAGGCCGAGCCAGACCGGGATAGCCCAAAAGGCGATGGAGGTGTAGAAGGAGATCCGGTGGGGAGGCGTCTCCAGCATCGGCAGGCCGGTCTTGAACCGGAGGAGGTATGCCAGCGCGACGGCGGTACCGAGGGCCCCCGCATCCAGCGCGACGAGCGCTCCGGTCAGGAGGTGCCAGCTCTCGAACCGTCGCCGCGGATGGCCGACCGATCGGACCGGCTGGGGGGACGCGGAGAGGAGCGAGGAGCCGGCGGTCACGGCGTGTTCCACGGTCACGTTCGACCCCCGATCGGCTGAGTCTCCGGGAGGCGCACGCGGCGCTGGTCCCGCCATGCCCGGGCGTAGAGCCCTCCGCGGGCCAGCAGTTCCGCGTGCGTTCCCGTCTCGACGATCCGTCCTTCTTGCATCACGTGGATGGTATCGGCGTACATGGCAGTCGTGGGGCGATGAGTGATAATCAGCACGGTGCGCCCGCGGGCCAGCTCCCGGAATCGTTCCAGCCACGCGGCCTCCGCCCACGGATCCATGAAGCTGGTCGGCTCATCGAGGATAAGGATCGGCGCCTGGCGAACGAATGCCCGGGCCAGGGCGATCCGCTGGAGCTCTCCCCCGCTGAGCTCGGTCCCACCGGTGAAATCCTTCCCCAGGAGGGTGTCGTAGCCGGCCGGCAGGCGAGCGATGACCTCGTCGGCCCCGGCCAGCCGGGCTGCCTCCGCAATGGCCGCACGCGGCGGGCAGGCCGCGAGGTCTCCGATGGCGATGTTCTCTGCGACCGTGGCCGCGTAGGACTGCGGGAACTGGAAGAGGACCGTGATCATCCGCCGGAGCTCCCGGACCGGTAGCTGACGGAGGTCCACGCCGTCGAGCTCGATCCGCCCATCCTCGGGGTCGTAGAAGCGGCAGAGGAGCTTGACGAGCGTGCTCTTTCCCGCGCCATTGGGGCCGACGATCGCGACGGTGGTCCCGGCGGGGATGGTGAGCTCGAAGTCGCGCAGGACCGGCCGCGGGCTACCCGGATAGCGGAAGGTGATCCGGTGGAGCCGGAGGCCGGGGCAGGGAGACGTCGGGACCGGCCGCGGCTGGGCCGGGTCGGCAATCTGTCCCTCCAGGCTCAGGAACTCGTGGAGATCGGACAGGAAGAGGCTGGCCCCGTGGAGCTGGCCCGCGCTCGCCAGGAGCGTGCGCAGAAGCCCCTGCCCCTGGCTGAAGGCCTGGTAGAAGAGGGCGAGGTCGCCCAGGGTAGCCGTGCCGTGGGTGACGCGCGCGGCCATCCAGGCCACCGCGCCGCCGGTCACCACGATCCCGAGCCCGCCGGCCAGGAAGCGGGATCCTCCCTGGTCGCGGGCGAGGGTCAGGCGCTCGCGTCGGAGCCGGCCGCGGAGCCGCCGGTAGGCTGCCTCCAGGTAGGGCCCCAGCTCGAACAGCCGGACCTCGGCCGCGGCGGCCCCGTGGGTGAGCATCAGGTCATAGTAGTGAAGCCACCGGCGCTCGGCGGTCGTCGCTTCCCACCAGCGGTGGTACCGGCGATTGAACTGAAGGACGACGGCGAACGCCGGCGCCGTGCTGGCGGCGAGGATCAGGGGGAGAGCCAGGCCGTAGGGGGCCAGGACTACTACCATCGCCAGAAGGGTAATGCCGCTCTGGAGGGTGCTCCCGAGGCTGTCGAGGAGCGCGCGCGAGCGGCTGCTCGCGTCGCTCCGGGCGCGGTGGAGCCGATCGTAGTACTCGGGCGACTCGTAGAAGGCCAGGTCCACCGCGACCGACTTCTGGTGGATCAGGGCGCTCACGTGGTCCTGGACGAGTTCGCTCTGGGCCGTCCGGACCCATTCGGCAACGCTCTTCAGGCCTTCGCCGGCCAGCGTGACTGCCGCAGTCAGGCCGATCAGCGGTAGGGACGGGAGAGAGCCGAACCCGCCCGCGTCGCGACCGCTCCCGGGTGCGGCGATGCTGTTCACCAGAAGACGGATCAGGGAGAGCGTGGCGACGGGGAGCAATCCCTGGGCGACGAGCAGGGCCAGCCACGCCGCGGACCAGCCGGGCGCGGCCGCCCGGAGCAGATGGAACGCCCACCATACCCGGGCGAGGGAGGTCGGGACGCGGCGAGATCCCGCCGCGCCCCCGCTCCCGGTTGCCAGACGCGATCGGGGAGTCACCATGGCATCAGTGGTTGACAGAACTGAAGGATCTGCGCCGCCACGGACGAGAGGGCCGGAAGTGAGCGCGGGCGCTCGCACCGATACATCGGCGCGGCGTGCGCAACCCGGGCGCACCGCGCGAGGTGCTGGGCGGCCGCGGTGCCGCCCAGCAGGTTCTGGCCGAAGCGGGCGGCGTAGGAGTGGCGGAGCAGCTCGACCACCGCCTCGCGCGGAGGAAGCCGGACCAGCCGCGGCTCCAGGCCGTCGGCAAGGGTCTGGAGACTCCCGAGCGGAAAAGACTGCCGTCCGGGCGGCACGATGACCGCACAGGCCCGCTTATCGTAGCCGGGGGCCAGGTGAGGAAGTCGTGTCGGGTCTGCCCGGAGCGATGACTCCACCGCATCCGGCCAGAGCTTGACGAGCGGAAACCCCCGGAACACCCGGGGCGCGGACCCGGCGTGCAGGTCGATCGCGACGATATCATCGGCCAGGAACGGGCAGCCGGCCGCGTACAGCGCCGCGACCAGGGTGGACTTGCCGGCCCCCTTGGCACCGAGGAACACCACCGCCCGATCGGCGATGATCACCCCGCTGCCATGCAGCACCAGCAGCCCGCGCTGGTGCAGAAGGAGCGCGAGGCAGGTGCCGAGCACTGCCAGCAGGATCACCGGATCCTCGGCGTCCGGCGCTGAATCGATCACGATCTCCCGCCCGTTGCGCACGGCGAAGCGCCCGGCGCGCTCCCAGGCGCAGTAGGCCTCCTGGCCGCCGGACTGGACGTGCACTGGCTCGCCGCTCGGCGACGGCCGCGGCGCAGGAACGTGTCCCCGGCGGATCACCACCGCCGGCGGCCCCGGCGCTGCGGGTGCCGCCGGGAGCGGAAGGTCGGACTGGATCGTTAGGCCGTAGGCGTCGTAGAACTGCATCTCTCCTGTTTCTTCTCCGGGTTCGCCGCGTTTGTCTGGTGCAACCGTCGTGCGGTGGTCGCGTGTCCTTAGCGCTGTGGCTGCCGCGCTGGGACTGGCCCGCGGTCAGGGCTGGTGGCCGGGGTTACCGATGCCCCCGGTGCCGGCTGCCGGAACACGCCGGCCGGCACCGGAGAGAACCCCGCCGGGGATATCGGCGGCTCGATTAGCTGTGGGGCGGATAGGCTGTGTTGTTGTTCCCGTATGGGACATCCGCGTTCGGCACACTGCCCTGGCGAGTGATCTCCTCGACCGGACCGTAGACGGTCAGCCGGGGAGGCGTCCAGGGCTTCTTCTGGCTATCTATCATCATCACCTCCTTGACAATATCTCGGGGACTTCAGAGGGCCAGGCCGGCGGAGTGCAGCCACAGGGCTAAGGATACGACTTGCCAGACACGGTCAAGGTCGTCCGGTGTCGCGGCTCCTGACGCGCAGCGCGCGAACCGGTCCCGGAGCGCGGCGGGCTCGATCCACTCGGCGATGATCGTCGGCGGCCGCGCGACCATCTCCGCAAGACGCTCTCGCTCGAACGTCAGCAGGCCGGTTGCGAAGCCATCGTGGTGATCGGTCTTGCCGGGGCGCCACTGGACCTCCGGGGGGAGGATCCCCTCCATAGCCTGACGCAGCACGAACCGGGTCCAGCCGCGGCGGATCTTCTGCTCGGCCGGCAGCGAGAGGCAGAACTCGACCAGGGGGAGGTCCCAGAAAGGGAAGCGCACCTCGATCCCCCAGGCGGCGGCGGCGTGATCGAGGACCTCGAGGACAGTCACCAGGCCGGGATCGGTCAGGCGTCGGTAGTGGTGCTCCCGTTCGGTCCGCGGTGGGCAGGCCGCCATGGCTTGACGGCGCTCAAGGAGGCCGGTGCGCTGGAGGAAGTCGGGCCGGAGGAGCGCCGACTGCCTCCCGTCGGCCGGGCGCGGGTCGTGCCGCAGGAGGCGCCGGAGCGCCGCGCCCGCCCGGCGCGCGGCCGGCAGGTGGGTCAGCCGTGGCTTCAGACCGTACGCCCAGAGCCAGCTCGCCATGACGTGTCCCCACGGTTCGCCGAGGGCCCGGGCGTACGGGATCACCTCCCGGGCGAGCGCTCCCCACCGCCCGGCGGTTGCCAGCTCGACCAGGTAGCCGAGGCCGTGAGAGATCGTGCTGTCACCGTCGAAGCCGTCCAGGAGGATGCGAACCCCCTCCTGCCGCGCTAGATGGTAGATCCCCCAGTCGATGTAGAGATTCCCTCCAACGGTCGGTCCATCGATGTGCCACAGGACCCGCTCGAGGTCGAGGAGCGGGCTGACCCGGTCGGCCCAGAAGTAGTGGGGGTGGAATCCTCCACATTCCAGGACGGCGGCGATGTAGCGGCTCTCGTCGCAGGTGGTTACCCGATCGTGGATCGCCGAGAAGGTCGGCCACTGTCCCGGGGAGGTATCACTGGTCAGCCGTCGGGCTAGGCAGGTAATCGCCGACGAGTCGAGCCCTCCGCTCAGCAGGGAGCCGGCCGGGAAGGCGCGGCGCAGGCGGCGGCGCACCGCCTCGGCGAGGTGATCGCGGAGGGCCGCCGCGTAGTCGGCGTCGGAGCGCAGTCGTGTCTCCCGGGTAGGGTCGGGCTGATAGTATCGCTCGATCCGGAGGCCGTCCCGCGCCGCGGTGAGGCGGTGGCCGGGGGGAAGGCGCAAGAGGTCCCGGATGAAGGTGCTCGCGCTGTTATACTGGCGGGCGATCAGATGCTCGGCGATGCGCTCCTCGTTCAGCCGCCGCGGCACCCAGTCCAGGGTGAGAAGGGCCCTAGCCTCGCTGGCGAAGGCGAAGCCGTGCGCGGGAAGGAAGGCGTAGTAGAAGGGCCGGACCCCGAAGTGATCGCGGGCGGCGAAGAGCTGCTGACGCTGGGCATCCCAGATCGCGAAAGCGAAGTCGCCGCGCAGCTGCTCTGGGCATCGATCGCCCCAGCGCTCGTACGCCGCGCGGATCAGGGCGCTGTCGGTCAGCGCGGCGGCCGACTGATCAGCCAGCCCGAGCCGGTCAATCAGCTCGTCCCGGTTGTCCAGCCGGGCGTCAGCGGTGATCACGAGCGTTCCGTCGTCACTGCCGGCTGGCAGGTGCTCCTGGAGCGACTCGGGGGTTGTCCAGAGCATGCGATGCGCCAGGCCGACCGGCCCCGCGATCCAGAGGCCGCCGCCGTCCGGTCCGCGGTGAGCCAGGAGGCGGGCCATGCTGTCCAGGTCATGCCGGTCGACTGGCCGGCCGTCCAGGTGGTACAGGCCGGCGATGGCGCTCACCGTCGTGTCCCCGCTTCTTTCTGGGTCATCCGCCCGCTCCCCGCGCGGCCTCAGCCGACGAGGACGGACGGCGCGGGATCAAGGCGGCGGACCTGGTTGATGTGCACCTCGGCCCGGCACAGGCGCTTCAGCAGGCGGATCAGCACCCGGACCCGCCCAGTCGGGGACAGGTGAGCATCGAAGATGGCCTCCAGCCCCCGGAGGGGACCGCTGGTGATCAGGAGCCGCTCGCCCGGCCGGAGGTCGCTCGGTCGCCCCCGTGCGCTCTCCAGCCGCTGCTGGATCGTCGCGACCACCAGGTCCGGGACCGGGCACGGCTCGCCGCCGTAGCCGAGGACGTAGAGGACGCCGGGGGTGTAGTTCGCCCGGGCGAGGTCGGCCTGCTCTGGATCGAGCCGTCCGAACAGGTAGCCGGGGAAGAACGGCTCGAGCACCGCCGGCTTCCCGTGTTCCCGGTGCACCCGGACCTGGGGAAGATAGACCTCGATTCCCCGCTGGGTCAGGAGGGTCGCGGCGGTCGTTTCCTTCCGCGGCTTGGTGCGGACCGCATACCAGGACTTCATGAGGGCTCCTTAACTATTCAGTGTGCTGTCACAACGCGGGGCACGGTGCCCCGGCCCCTGGCGCACTGTGCTTCACAGCGATCAGGCTAGCGGACCCGCGTCAGGGGTACAACGGTGATCCGGATGGTTCACTCCCTCAGCGTCCTGATGGAGGGGCGTTCCGCGGGCGTTGAAGCGGGCCTGTCCTTCCTCGATCATGGGATTGACCCGGCCGTCGACGCCGCGTCCAGGGTGAGCGATCCCCGGCGCCGCACCGTGCCGGGCGAGCGGCTGGAAGCGGGTGACGAGCGCGGCTGGCCCGCCGATGAGGATGGCGCCGTCGCACTCGACCCAGGCGTGCGCCTCGAGGCGGCCGCGCTGGCCTTTCCGCACCCCGATGTGAAGGCGGGACGGTTGTCCGTGACGCCGCAGGAGCGCGTGGACCGCGAGCGCCTGGACGAGACAGGGCGCGTCGCCAAGCAGGGGCGGGGCAAGGGCGGCGGCGGTCCGACCGATCCGCTCGGCGTACGTCGGGTCCGCTGTCCTGCCCGCGATCGGTCGGGTCAGGATCCGCTGGACCATCCCCAGGGGAAGCAGAAACAGGAGAAGCCGGATCCCGAGGAGCAGCGCCGCCACCTCGATCCCGAGGCGGCGCTCAGCCGGGGGAAGCTGCCAGACGATCCGAAGGACGGATCGGGAGCGGGACGCCCATCCCGCTATGCGCAGTCCGGCTCTCTGCGCCGCGCTCAGGCCCCGGCCGCGCCGGTCATCGCCCACCGGAGGTGCTCCAGCCCGACCCGGACCGCGCGCCGGAAGGTGTGGGTATCGGAGACGAGCATTTTCAGGTACGTCCAGATCGGCCCCGGCCGCATCGCCCACTCGCGGAAGGCACGCTTCTGCCAGTACACGAGATCCTCGGCGGAGAGGTTCTCGTACTGGAGCACCGTGCCCTTGTCCATGTCCACCTCCTCCCAGCGGGTGCCCGGTCGGAACCAGCCGTTCTGCACGACCTCGAAGAAGAACGGTGTCCCCGGATACGGCGCGGCAATGTGGAACAGGGCAAGGTCCAGCGGCAGGCTCTTGGCGAAATCGATCGTCTGGCGGATCGTCTCGACGGTCTCGCCGGGCAGGCCGATAATGAAGTATCCCCAGTTCTTGATCCCGGCCTGTCGGGCCCAGGTGAGCGCGCGGCGAGCCTTCTTGGGGTCGGCTCCCTTCGCCGCACGCTTGAGGATCATCTCATTCCCGCTCTCGATCCCCCAGGAGATCATCCAGCAGCCGGCCTTCCCCATCAGCTGCAGCATCTCCTCATCGACGTAGTCGACCCGGCTGTTGCAGGTCCACCGGATCTGGAGCCCCTCGGCGAGGATGCGCTCGCAGAGCTCGACCACCTGGGCCCGGCTGATGGTGAAGAGGTCGGCGTACATGTGGAAGTTGCGGATCCCCAGGTTGACGAGGAGCCGCAGTTCCTTCATGATCCGCTCCGGTGAGAGCAGACGAACTGACCACTGGTAGGATACATGCTTGATGCAGTACTTGCACCCGGCGGTGCAGCCGCGGCTCGTCACGACGAAGCAGAACGGTCCCTTGATCAGGGGCATGCGGTAGGCGTTCAGCGGCAGGCGATCGTAGAGAGGGATCGGCAGGTCGTCCAGGCTGGGGATGAAGGGCCGGGTCGCGTTCATGGTGATCTCGCCCCGGCGGCGCCAGACCAGCCCCTTGATCGCCGAGAGGTCTGGCGGTCCCTCATCGGTAGGCTCGGGGGACGGTTCCCAGGCCGGATCGGTCCGGGTCAGCAGGGCGTTGACCCACGCTGGACGGGAGCCCTGCCGCCCCTCCAGGACGTCGATCAGTTCCCGGAAGGTCAGCTCCGGCTCGCCGCGCAGGACGAAGTCCAGGGCCGGGTAGTCCCGGAGCGTCTCGGTCGGCATGGCCGTCACGTGGGTCCCGAAGGCGATGGTAGTCGCCCCCAGGCTCTTGGCGAGCATGACGCCGTACATATCGTTGGTCAGGGTCGGGGCGGTGACCTGGGTGATGTAGTAGCGGGGGGCATAGGCTCGGAGCCGTTTCTCGAACTCCTGCCAGCTCAGCCGCTCGGCGATAGCGTCGATGATCGCAACCGAGTAATCGGGGTGGATCATCGCCGCGTGCTGGGCGAGCGAGACCTGGGGCCAGACCATCTCCTCGCGGCTCCGGCGCCCGACCCGGTGCTGGGTGCGGATCCAGATGCCGCCGTCGGGCGACGGGGGGTTCACCAGCAGGACATCCACGGCGGTCGGCGGCCGCACGCGCATGAGGTGCCGCACCGCCGCGCCCGCGTCCGGGTAGTTGGCCATGGCGATCTTCTTGAGCGGCCGGGTGCCAAGGTTCACCCGCAGAGGCTCGGGGATCTCCGTCTGGGGCGCGATCTGATTTCTCGTCTCGGTCATACCGTTCCATCCTCACTCCCCCGGGCGCGCTGCTGGCGCGCGGAGGCAGTCACGTTTCTCTTGCGGTCTCTCACGCCCGGGTCTCCACCGGGGCGGGGTGCATCTCCTCGGCGATGCGCGCCTCGCGCTCGCTCAGCTTCTCCAGCACCCGCATGACGATCCAGGAGATCACCAGCTGGAGGCCGGTCAGACAGAGCAGGGCGCTGACGACCAGCCAGAGCCAGAGGCGCGCCACGTCCCAGCCGGAGAAGCTCAGGGCCAGGCTCGCGCCGGCGAGCCCCAGGCCGACCAGTCCGACGAGGAGCCCGATCCAGCCGAAGTGCTGGTCGAGCGAAGGGGTGAAGAGCGGCCGCCCGAAGAGCCCCTCGCGCACGCGCTTCCGGTGGAAGAGCGACACGAGGTAGTTAAAGGTGGCGCCCAGCGCGAAGATGCTCGCACCGGCCACCCCGAGTACCAGCGCGCTGAACACCCCGAAGACCCCCCAGGAGCCCAGCGCGGTCACGCCCTGGAGCCGCAGGGCGATGATCACCAGGCCGATCAGGCCGGCCAGGCCCAGCGCCGCCAGCCCGATCAGGCCGAGCACCCGGACCGGGTTGTATTCCAGGGTCGTCCAGAGGATCGTGCTCAGGAACCGGCTCCCATCCCGAATGATGCTCAGCTTCGAGCGGCCCACCCGCTCGCGGTAGGTGATCGGGAGCTCGATGACCTTCAGCCCCTCGTGGACGGCCCGGGTGCTCATGACCGGTGTGAAGTTCAGCCCGTCCGGGAGCGGATAGAGCCGGGGAAGGATCTCCTGGCGGAGCACCCGCATCCCACTCGCCGGGTCGGCCACCCGCTGATTGCCGATCAGGCTTACCAGGCTGGACCAGAGCAGATTGCCGATCCGCCGCAGGAGGGGCATCTCGCTCGCACCGCCGGAGCGGCGCGAGCCGACGACGATGTCGGCCCGCTGGTCGAGGGCGACGCGGCAGAGCTCGGCGAAGTGCTCCGGCGGGTAGGTGCCGTCCGCATCGAGAAAGGCGAGGAGTTCCCCGCGCGCGTGGGCGAAGCCGGTCTTGAGCGCCGCCCCATACCCGCGGTTCTCCGGGTGCCGGAGCAGGCGGACCCCCGGGAAGCTCGCCACGATGCGCGGTGTCTGGTCGCGCGAGCCGTCATCGACTACGATGACCTCGAGCCCACCGATCCCGACCTCCTTCAGCGATGGCTCGGTGGCCTGCACCCGCTGGATGATGTTGGCGATGCCGCCCTCCTCGTTCAGGGCGGGAATGATGACCGACAGGGTCGGCGGCGCCGCCCGTTGCTCGACCGCCGCACCGTTCATCGAGGACCATTCTGGGTTGGCCGTCATGTCAGCACCTCTCCTCTCTTGCAGTGACCGCCCTCGCGGAGTGCCATCCGATCAACCGTCTTTACGGTTTCCTACCTTCCCATGGCCAGGAGCTGGAGCAATGCGGCAATCCCCCGCCGGCAGCGCCGCGGGCTGAGCAGGTACAGGCCGTAGCGGAGCCGCGACGCGGCCACCGCCGGAGGCAGGTGGCCGACGGCGGAGCGCGGAGGAAAGAGACCTCCCAAGGCCGCTCGCAATTGGACGCCGATCGGGCAGCCGGTGTGGAGCGACAGGTCGCGGAGCACCGTCCGCAGGACGGCCGTGCTGCTTCCCGATCGGTGCTCCGGATCAAGCAGGAAGCCGGGCTCGCTGATCGGCTCGAGCAGGCGGCGGAGCGGTGCGGGCGGCGCCAGCCGCGCCAGCACCGGCGCCGGAACCTCGGCCCCCAGCCAGCCCCGGGCGAGGCGGAGCGGCCAGTAGACCGCCCCGCCGGTGCGCGCCGCGACCGCTGCGGAGAGGAAGTCGTCCCAGTTCAGACTGGCGCCGTACCGCCAGGTGATCGCCAGGATATCCACCAGGCCGCGCAGGAGATACCACCGGTAGCGGTGGGCGTAGGCGAGGTGGACGCAGGCGTGGTGCAGGGCATCTGCTGGATCGAGCACGAGCCCGTCGATTGATCCCAGGCGCGCTGTCCGTGCCCGCCGGATGAACTGATCAGCGGCCAGCGCGTAGGGATTCTCCGCCGGGAGGAGATCGTAGTGGAGCTCAATCGGGATCAGCGCGCGGTCGCTCCGGAACGGCGTCAGGTGGTGCGTCGCCTGCGCGGGGCGTGCCTCTTCGCGGAATCTCGCCCCCGCCAGGACCTCCCGCGCCCGTTCGAGCTGGCCCGGCGGGAGGAGCAGGTCGATGTCGGACATCGTCCGGTAGGACGGCCGGGGGTAGGCGGTGTGGGCGAGCGCCGCCCCTTTCAGGACGATCGGCGTCAGGCCGGCTCCCTGGAGGGCCTCGAGGACCTGGCGCAGCGCCGGCGCGATCCGGGCCTGGCTGGTCAGCACCGCGGCGGCGTGCGCCGCCCGCAGACGGGCGCGCGCCGCTTCGGGGATCGCCTGCGCCCGGTCGCCCAGCCCGGCGTGGACGAGCGCGGCCAGGCCGTCACGCAGGGCCAGCCCCGCGGCCCGGTCCCAGTCCACCGCGCTTGCCGGCTCGGTTGCGCTGGGCAGTGCTGTCGTCCCGCCGAACGGACGCGTCAGACAGGTCAGGAGCAGGCGATCGGCGGCGGTGAACCCGCGGCCGGCCCCTGCTCGGGTGCTTCGGTCAGCCATCCGAGCGGCGGATCAGCCCCCGCGCAGCGAGCTGGGCCAGGAATGCGGCGACGTCAGCACGCAGGAGGTCCGGGTCGGCGTCGTACTCGGCCGTCAGCTGCTCAGTGATCTCCTCCGCATCGTGACCCGCCCCCAGGAGCTGCCAGATCCGGGTGCCGACCGGGTCAAGGCCGTAGTAAATCCCGCGCTCCGCGTCCAGGAGCACCATCTCATCGTCCAGCTGGGCGCTGACGACCGTCTCGCTGATCTCCAGTCTGCTGGTCACGGCGTCTCCTTCTCGGCCGGGGGCCGGCCGTCGTTTGGTCGCGACGATATCCCTGCCATGAGCGCGGATACTCCGGCGCGGCGGTCCGGGGGATCGGCGCGGAGGTCCCGGATCACCCGGGCTGGGATTCCGACGGCCAGGGTGTGCGGCGGGATATCCCGCGTCACAACCGCGTTCGCGCCAATGACCGCGCCGGCCCCGATCCGGACCCCGTCGAGAACCGCCGCACCAGCGCCGATCCAGGCGCCGTCCTCGATCACGATCCCCTCGCCGGTGATCCCCTGGACGATGACTGGCCGGCTTGGATCAGCGAAGACGTGGTTGACGGCGAGGATCTTGGCCAGCGGGGCGATCAGGACGTCGTTGCCGATCGTCACGCCGCCCTGCCCGCGGATCACGACCGACTCGCCGATGAACGTGCCGCGCCCGATCCGGATGAAGGCGTGGGGAAGGTTGCGGAAGTTGAAGACGTGCAGTTCGGCGCCGTGCATGACGCAGGTGCCGTCGCCCAGGGTGATCCCCCCCGGACAGGCGTGGAGGTACACCCCCTCGTCGAGGTAGACGTTCTTCCCGAGGTGGATGCCCCGGGCGTGGCGCAGGCGGACGTTCCGCTCGATCGCCGCAAAGCCGTCCATGCGCAGGATCAGGCGGTAGGCGAGGGCCCGCGCGAGCAGGCCGGGCAGGCCGGGGATCCAGCCGCAGGCGGTCGTCACCAATCCCTGCAGGAGGTAGGCGCCCGGGTCCGGGGCCTGGGTTCCCAGGTAGTACCGCAGGTGGTCCAGGAGACCGCTGCCGCG